>WNFX01001760.1_pt1 | contig 43505 bp, 41 predicted proteins | sample 5400111 | NCBI WGS metagenome assembly WNFX01 (sample SAMN13153363, study PRJNA577476) | soil metagenome | isolation source: 40 cm soil or saprolite under grassland replicate 1 | place: USA:California | collected 2016-06-15
GCCGCCGGACCCGGTGGCACCGCCCGAGCCGGGTCCCGGGCCCAGCCCGTTCCCGGTGCCCACCCCGGTCCCCACGCCACCGAGCCCCGCCCCGCCGGAGCCGCCGGGTCCGGAGCCGGAGCCGGGGCCACCGCACCCGCCGACGCCTCCGGTGCCGGGACCGCCGGCGCCGCCTGGTCCGCCGTCGCCCGGGCCGGCGCCGGCGCCACCGTTCCCGCCGGCACCACCGACCATCGCCGAAAACGTCGCCAACCCGGGCCTGCCCGCGTGGCCGCCGTCGGCGTTCCCGTCCGGTCTGTCCGCCGGTCCGGACGAGCCCCCGGTCAGCCCGGCCCCGCCCGTCGGCCCGGCCCCGCCCGCCAGCCCGTCGCCGTTGTGGGCGCCACCGCCGCCGGCCGCGCCACCCACCTCCGCGCCACCCACCTCCGCGCCTCCGGTTTCGGCTCCGCCCGCGCGGCCGCTGTCCGCGCCACCGGCCACGCCCCGGTTCACGCCGCCGGTCAACTCGGCGCCGCCGTTCGACACCGCCCCGTCATACGGCGCGGGACCGCCCGGCGGTGCCCGGCCCAGCGGCACGTCGGCGTTCCCGTCGCTGTCCAGCGGCGGCGCGGCTCCCACCTCGGGCGCACCCGGGCAGTACGAGGAGTGGGCGCGTCGCCAGCGTCCACAGGGGACGGTGTACGGGGGTGGCGCGTTCTCGGCCGGCCAGGCAGGCCCCCGAAGCGGCCTGCCACCGGCCGGCGGCCCGATGGAGCAGTCCGGCTCGTTGACCGGGCACATCCTCAACCAGGGGTCCTACGAGCCGGAGCCCAAGTCACGCACCACCCGGGTGATCGTGATCATGACGGTAGTGGTGAGCCTGCTGGTGATCGCCGGCCTGATCATCGCGGTGTTCGCGCGCAACGCCCTCTCCGACCTGCTCACCGGAGCCTGAGACGAGTGACCCCAGCGACCCTGGCGGGCGGTTGACCTGGACGGTCGGGTAGCCTGGGGCGTTAACTCTGGCGCGCGGAAACGGTGCGCGCCGCGGGCGCCGACCGGCAAAGGCCGGAGAGGAGCGCCCCGCTCTTACTCCGGAAGGTTTCCGCGCGTTCATGTCGCATGACTTCAGCACGTACCCATCTGTCTTCGACCGCCCGACCGAGGCTCCCACGGGCCCCGGCTTCGCCGAGCTGGGCCTGCCCGCGGCCCTCGTCCGCGCGCTCGCGGCGGGGGGCATCACGGCGCCGTTCCCGATCCAGGCGGCGACGATCCCCGACGCGCTCGCCGGCCGTGACCTGCTCGGCCGCGGCCAGACCGGCTCCGGCAAGACGCTCGCGTTCGGCCTGCCCACGCTGGCGCGGCTGGCACGCTCCGGCAAGCCGGCGCCGCGCAAGCCCAAGTCGCTGGTCCTCGTGCCGACGCGTGAGCTGGCCATGCAGGTCGGCGACGCCCTGGCCCCGCTGGGCCGCTCGGTCGGCCTACGGCTCGCGACCGCGTTCGGCGGCTCCGCCTACGACCGGCAGATCTTCGCGCTGGAGCGCGGCGTGGACCTGCTGGTCGCCACGCCCGGCCGGCTCGGTGACCTGATCCGCCGGGGTGCCTGCGCGCTCGACGCCGTCAAGATCACAATCATCGACGAGGCCGACCAGATGGCCGACATGGGCTTCCTGCCCGAGGTCACCGAGCTGCTGTCGCAGACCGCGCCCGGCGGCCAGCGGCTGCTCTTCTCCGCGACGCTCGACAACGACGTCAACGCCCTGGTCGAGCGCTTCCTGACCGACCCGGTCACGCACGCCGTGTCGCCCGCGGTGGCGGCCGTCGACACCATGGACCACCATCTGCTGCACATTCCGGCGCAGGAGAAGTTCGCGGTCACCGCGGCCATCGCGGCGCGCACCGGCCGCACCATCCTGTTCGTGCGCACGCAGCTCGCCGTGGACCGGCTGGCCAACCAGCTGGCCGAGGTCGGCGTCCGGGCCGGTGCGCTGCACGGCGGAAAAGCCCAGCGGGTACGCACACGCACGCTGGCCGAGTTCCGCGGGGGCGCGATCGACGTGCTCGTGGCCACCGACGTGGCGGCGCGCGGCATTCACGTCGACGACGTGTCGCTCGTCGTGCACGTGGATCCGCCCAAGGACTCCAAGGACTACCTGCACCGCGCCGGCCGGACCGCGCGGGCCGGGTCCACCGGCACGGTCGTCACGCTGGTGCTGCCCAGGCAGCGCAAGGGCACCGCCATCATGATGAAGAAGGCCGGTGTCGAGCCGGGCCAGTTGCGGGTGCGCTCCGACGATCCCGAGTTGGCCGCGCTGACCGGCGCGCGCAGGCCCAGTGGCGTACCCGTGATCGTGGAGCCGCAGCGGCCGCACCGGCCGACGATGCGCGGCCACGCGCGGCCTCGCCGTGCGGGTGGCCCGCCGCGCCGCTAGCGTTTGGGCATGGCCGATCACCCCGCCGGTGTGCTGCCCCGGGCGATGCTGTGGCAGCGCACCGACCTCGCCGGTGCCGAACACGTCGTCCTCGACGACACGCGCGGGCTGGTCGCCCGCGGCGTGGCCGTGGCCAGCAGCCCCCTCGCCTACGAGTGCCAGTACGAGCTGGAGACCGACGAGCGCTGGGCCACCCGCCGCTTCGAAGCGGTCGTCGAGGGCGGGGGGTGGCGGCGCTCGCTGCGGATCGCGCGCGCCCGGGACGGCTGGCGGGCGACCGCGTCAGAACACGGCGACCTGGATGCGGCACTGCGCTCGGCCGGCCGGGCCGGGGCACTGCCGCCGGGCAGCGAGGATCCCGACCGGCTGGACGCCGCGGTCGACGTCGACCTCTACGCGTCGCCACTGACCAATACCCTGCCGCTGCGGCGGCTGGGTCTGCTCACCGGTGGCGACGAGACCATCGTGGCGGCCTGGGTGCTGCTACCCAGCCTGGCGGTGGTGGCAAGCGAGCAGACCTACACCGTGCTCGAGCCCGGCCGGGTCCGGTACGCCTCGGGCGCGTTCACCGCGGAGCTTGAGTTGGACACGGAGGGTTACGTGGTCCGCTACCCGGGCCTCGCCACCCGCGCTTCATAGGCCGGGTCGGCCGTTCGGCGGCCAGGACGGGCCGCATCGACGAGTACGGGCACACACGTGACAGACATACGTTTTGTGGCGTGACGTCACCGATCCGGTCGCATCGCGCCGCCGGCGCCGCCATCCACCGGTCGAAGCTCCTTCTTCTCGCCGTCGTGGCGGTGGGGTCGACAGGGCTCCTCACCTGGTACGGAACGTCAGGTCAGTCCAGCTCCGCGGAGTTCGAAGACCCGGTGACGGTCCCCTCGGACGCGTCTCCGAGGATCGACCCGACCGTGCCTGATGTGCTCTCCGCCGACCCGACCGCGACCGGGTCACCGCGCCCGCGCGCCAGCGGCGACCCCGATGGCGGCGGCGGTTCGAGCGCGGCCGCCGCCGCGCAGGTGCCCGAAGACTCCGCGGGCGGCAGCGGCACCGTGCTCGACGCGAACGCGGGCGGACCGTGCCAGCCCGAGGGCGCGACCGGCCGCACCCGCAGCGGCGTCGTGGTCCGGTGCGTCACGAGGCCGGGTGACCGGCAGCCGCACTGGCGCCGGGTGAGCTGACCCTGCCGGTTGACGGCTACGGCATCGGATCGCGCCCGGCCTGCGCTCGCCCCTCCCACCTGTCCTGCACGACGCCGATCAGCGCGGTCACGCCCAGGCGACCGCCTCGGGGTCGACGTCCGCGTGGTAGCCCCGCAGCACGCCCGAGGTCTCCAGCTTGCCCACCCGCTCGTGCACCGCCGGGGCGGACAGTCCGACCTGCCGCGCCAACTCGGCGTACGACAGCCGGGCGTTGGTCCGCAACAGCTCCACGAGGAGCCTGTCGATCGCGTCCACGGCCGTACCCTAGCCGCTCGGCCGGTCCGGCCCGCGGACGACGCGATGCGCCCTGGTTCTAGCACAGCTAACTACTCAACCGGTGCGATTTCCCTGTTTCTCGGACACCGCACCCTCACGGTGCTGTAATGGGCGGGGGCTTCGGCAGAGGGTTCAGGAACGAGCCTTCCGCAGAGGTGAGGAGGGGGCCGTGGACACGGGAGATCGTCTGCTTACACCCGGCGAGGTGGCCGCGCTGTTCCGCGTCGACCCGAAAACGGTTACGCGGTGGGCCGCGGCCGGCCGGATCAGCAGTATCCGCACGCCGGGTGGGCATCGCCGGTTTCGCGAGTCCGAGGTGCGCGCCCTGCTCGAGGGCGGGGCGGAGCTGGGCGAGCCGGCCGAGCACCCGGACCAGCGCGGTAACGGGTTCCGCTAGCGGCCGCTGCCGAGGTGGCCGCTCCAGCGGGTGAAGAAGGTGTGCGCGACGTCGAGGGAGTCGAGCACCTTACCGGCGACGAAGTCGACCAACTGTTGGGCCGAGGCGCGCTCGCCCGCAGCATAGAACCCGGGGCTCGCCGGTAGCACGACCGCGCCCGCGTCGGCGAGCGCGATGAGGTGCTCCAGGTGGCTGCGGGTCACCGGCGTCTCGCGGGGCACGACCACGACCCTCCGGTGCTCCTTGAGGTTGACCTCGGCGGCGCGTTGCAGCAGGTCCTTGGACAGCCCGATCGCGATGCCGGCGCAGGCCGCGGTGCTGGCCGGCACCACCACCATGCCGCGGGCCGGGTAGGAGCCGCTGCTCGGCCCGGCGGCGAGATCACCGGCCGGCCAGTACGCGATGTCGTCGGTGGACAGGTCACGGCCGCCCAGCCACGCGGCCAGGTCGTCCTTCCAGTGCGCGTCCCGGAACGCGCGACCGGTCTCGTCGAGGAGCGTCAGGCGAGCCGCGCGCGACACCACCAGGTCGACGGGGTGCCCCGCGTCGAGCAGGCCGCGCAGCACGGCGGCCGCGTACGGCGTGCCGGACGCTCCGGACACGCCCACGATCCACGGTCGGCGCATGGTCTCGACGCTAGCGCGGAGCTGGGCTACGGGCGGAGGCCGGCCCGCACGACCAGGTCGGCCAGCGCGAACACGAACAGGGCGATGCCGACGAAGCCGTTGGCGGTGAAGAACGCCCGGTTGACCCGGGACAGGTCGCCCGGGGTGACGATCGCGTGCTCGTACACGAACGCGGCCGCGGCCATGACCAGCCCCACCCACCACAGCCAGCCCAGCCCGACCAGCGCGCCGAACCAGACGAACAGCGCGAACGTGACCACATGCGCGAGGGTCGAGGCGTGCAGTGCGAAGCGCACGCCGTAGCGCGCCGGCACGCTGTGCACCCCGATCTTCCGGTCGACCGTCGCGTCCTGGCAGGCGTAGATCAGATCGAACCCGCCGATCCACAACCCGACCGCGGCCCCGAGCACCCACGCCGGGAACGAACCCGCGAAGGTGCCGGTCACCGCGAGCCAGGCGCCGACCGGCGCGACCATCTGGGCCAGCGCCAGGATCGCGTGCGGCCAGTTGGTGAAGCGCTTCCCGTACGGATAGATGATCAGCGGGAGCGCCGCGAGCGGTGACAGGGCCAGGCACAGCGGGTTGAGCAGGGCCGCCGCCACCACCAGGACGAGCAGGGCGACGGCCGCGCCGGTCCACGCGGTGCGCACGCTGACCGTGCCGGTCACCAGCTCGCGCTTGGCGGTGCGGGGGTTGCGGGCGTCGATGCGCCGGTCGATGATCCGGTTGGCGGCCATCGCGAAGGTGCGGGCGCCGACCATCGCGACCGTGATCAGCAGCAGGTCGAGCCAGTGCACGTGGCCGTTGTCGCGGGTCATCGCGGTCAGCGCGGCCAGGTAGGCGAACGGCAGCGCGAACACCGAGTGCTCGATGGCCACAAGCCGGAGAAAAGAGCCGACCCGGCCGGGCGCTTCGACCGTAGTCACTGGAACCCGTACTCCTTCCACCGCTTGTCGACCCGCGCCACGACCTCGGGGGCCATCGTCATCGCTTCCGGCCAGCCGCGGTGGTAACCCTCCGAGGGGAGCTTGCGGGTCGCGTCGATGCCCGCCTTGCCGCCCCAGAACTGCTGGTAGGACGCGTGGTCGAGATGATCGACAGGCCCCTCCGTGAGCAGCAGGTCCCGCGCGTAGTCGACGTTGCCGAACGCCCGGAACGCCACCTCGTGATAGTCGTGCACGTCGCAGTCGTCGTCGACGACGATGACCAGCTTCGACAGCGACAGCAGATGCGCGCCCCACACGGCATTCATCACCTTCTGGGCGTGCTTCGGGTAGCGCTTGTTGATCGACACGATCACGCAGTTGTGGAACACGCCCGGCTCGGGCAGGTCGTAGTCGACGATGTCCGGCACCAGCAGCTTGAGCAGCGGCAGGAAGATGCGCTCGGTGGCCTTGCCGATCGGCCCGTCCTCCTGCGGCGGCTTCGACGTGATGATCGAGTGGTAGAGCGGGTCGCGCTGGGTCGTCATGCACTCCACGTGCAGCACCGGAAACGGCTCGACCGGCGTGTAGAAGCCGGTGTGGTCGCCGAACGGGCCCTCCGGCAGCCGCTCGCCCGGCTCCAGGTAACCCTCCAGCACGATCTGCGCGTTGGCTGGAACCTGCAGCGGCACCGTCACGCAGTCGACCATCTCGACCCGCTCGCCGCGCAGGAAGCCGGCGAACAGGTATTCGTCGATGTCGCCCGGCAGCGGTGCCGTCGCCGCATAGCAGACGACCGGGTCGCAGCCGATCGCGATCGCCACCGGCAGCCGCTGGCCCAGACGCTCGGCGACCGCGTGGTGCGCCGTCGAGTCCTTGTGGATCTGCCAGTGCATGGCCAGCGTGTTCTTCGAGTGCTGCTGCAGCCGGTAGAGGCCCAGATTGCGCTTGCCGGTCTCCGGGTGCTTGGTGTGGGTGAGTCCGAAATTGTGGTAGATGCCACCGTCGCCGGGCCAGATCTGCAGACCGGGCAACCGGTCGAGATCCACCCGATCTTCCCGGTAGACGACCTCCTGGCAGGGCGCGGACTTCACCTTCTTCGGCGGCACCGACTTGAGCTGCATCAGCTTGCCCAGGCCCTCGCGGATGCCGACCCAGCCGACCGGCAGCTCGGGCTTGACCAGCTCGCCGATGCGCCGGCCGATCTCGTCGAGGTCGTCGACGCCGAGCGCCATCGCCATCCGCCGGCTCGTCCCGAAGACGTTGATCGCGACCGGCATGTCGCCTCGCGTCGGGTTGTCGAACAGCAGCGCCGGCCCGCCGGCCCGGACGGTGCGGGTCACGATCTCACTGATCTCCAGCGTGGGGTCCACCGGCGCCTTGACGCGGTGCAACTCGCCCGCGCGGTCCAGCGCCGCGAGGAAGTCCTTGAGGTCCGAGTACGGGAAGCCACGCGCCATGGCCCCCAGTCTTGCAACCGGCACCGACAGATCCGCCGCCACCCCGACAGATGACAGCGCCGTGATAGTGAAGTCACAGCGAGCGGGCACCGGCAAGCCTTGATCACTAGCTATGCTGCGCGCGCCGTCTCCGCTCTCCCCGATGAGGTTCAATGAAGTCACCGCTTCGCACCGCGCTACTGAGCACGTCGGCAGTGGTGGCCATGGTGTTCGTGACCGCCGGGACGGCACTCGCCGACCCGACACCCACTCCCGGCCCGTGGCCGTCCGGGTCTCCCAGCGGCTACCCGAGCACGGTGCCCAGCACCGGCCCGAGCACCGGTCCAAGCGCCGGGCCGCCCAGCACCGGGCCGAGCACCGGGCCCACGTCCCAGCCGAGCACAAGCTCCACGCCGCGGCCGAGCGGCAGCCCCGACCCGCGACCGTCGACCGGGGCGGTGACCGGCACGCTCCGGTTCGGCGACGGCGCCCCGGTGGCCAACGCGTCGGTCACCGTCCAGGAATACCGGGCCAACAACTGGAAGGTCACGTCGACCGACGGCAATGGGCACTACTCGGTCGGCGATCTCAAGCCGGCCGACTACACGGTGGTCTTCTCGATCCCGGGCACGACGCTGACCCAGTCGGTGCCGGGCCGGCCGAACGCCTACGACGGTGGCAGGTACCCGGTCAAGGGCGGTCAGACGACCGTCGTCAACGACACCGCGCTGCCCTACGGGACCATCACCGGCCACTTCACCGACCGCTCCGGCAAGCCGGTGGTCGGCGCCGAGATCCACGCCCACGACGACGTGGCCAACATCTATGCGTGGGGCGGCAGCACGGACCCGGCGGGCGTCTACTCCCTGTGGGCCTTCGCCGGCACCTACGCCGTCGAGTTCCGCACCAGCAGCGGCGTCCGGCAATACGCGCACCAGAAGATCGACGAGTCGACGGCGGACAAGGTCAAGGTCGACGGCGGCGCGACGGTGGTCGTCGACGAGATCACGCTGCCGGCCGGCACGGTGTCCGGGCGGCTGCTGGACAACGACGGCAGCCCGGCCGAAGGCGCGACCGTCTCGCTCAGCTCGGTCGGCAACAGCCAGTACCTGTCGACCAGGACCGCGGGCGACGGCACCTACCGCTTCGACTCGGTGCCGGTGGGCGACTACACGGTCGGCTTCACCACCGCCGACTACAAGCGCCGGCAGTGGGCCTTCGGCACGACCGATGAGCGCAGGGCGGCAACGGTGACGGTGAAGCTCGATCAGAGCCTGACCGTCGACGACACGTTCGTCCCGACCGGTTCGCTGGTCGTGACCGCTACGGACGGCGGCACCGGCAGGCCGGTGGCCGACTTCTGCGTCTACCTGTCCAACGGCGGGACCGACGGCAACGCGTGCAGCGGCGGCAGCGGCCAGGTCACCATGCCGGACATCCCGGCCGGCGACACCTACGAGGCCAACGTCAGCGTCAGCAGCGACCAGTACCTGTCGACGACCGTGCGGCCACTGGTCGTCACGGGCGGCCAGACCACCACGAAGTCGGTGGTCATCCGGCCGGCCGCGGTCGTCGAGACCACCGTGGTCGACGCCGGGACCCGCCGCCCGGTGCCGAACATCTGCGTGGGCGCCACCAAGGTGCCGGACGCCTACGCCGGCACAAACGGTGGGCCGTGCAGCGACGAGCAGGGCAAGGTTCGCCTCGGGCGCCTGGAGCCGGCCACCTACGCGCTGTACGCGCGCGCCCACGACGGCGTGCACGGCGACCAGTGGGTCGGGGCGGGCGGCGGCACGGGTCAGCTGTCCAAGGCCAAGAAGATCACCGCAACGCCGGGCACCCTGACCACGGTGTCGCCGATCCTGCTCGACGCCGTCGGCACGCTCTCCGGCACCGTCACCGACAAGCGGGGAGCGCGGGTGGCGGGCGTCTGCGTATCGACGACGGCGGTCTCCGCCTGGTCGAACCGGTCCGGCGACTGCCCAGGCACGTCCACCGATGCGAAGGGCAACTACAAGATCACTAATCTCGGCCCGTACCGGTGGCCGGTCCAGTTCGCCAGCGCGGCCAACTACGCCTGGCAGTGGCTCGGCGGCTCACCGACGCGGCAGGGGTCGAAGCTGGTGAAGGTGCGGTCCGGGCGCACGGCCACCGCCGACGCGAAACTGTCGCCGGGCACCGTGCTGAAGGGGAAGATCACGACGGCCGGTGGGGAGCCGGCCGACTACTCGGTCGTGCTGGTCGACGCCGCCACCGGCGAGGACGTGGCCCCGTCGGGTGGTGGCGAGCCGGCCGGCTCGTACGAGATCCACCTGGCTCCCCAGACCGTCAAGGTGGTCTACTCCAGCAACCGCTACCCGTCGACGCCGTACTGGTACCGCGACGCGGCGGACTTCGCGCACGCCACGCCGGTACGGGTGGGCAGGGAGCCGGTCACCCTCGATCTGGTGGCACCGGTGAGCTGACCGAACACGGGGTGCGAAACGGGCCGGCGGGCTTTCCCGCCGGCCCGTTTCCGTCCAGCGGATCCTTCACCGGCCCGCAATGCGGCGCGCACACGGCCCCGCTACGCTGCGTCCGGTCTTCCCATGATCGAAGGATGGTGATACGCCGATGCGCAAAGCCCGGACGGCCGCCGGCACGGCCGCCCTCGCGCTGCTGGGGCTCGTCGCGACCAGCACGCCGGCCCACGCCGACCCGCTCCCCGCATACGTGAGCGCATTCCTCGACAGCACGATCACCGTCGGCGCCCACGGAGCGCCCGGCAAGACGTTCCGCGCCTGGGTGATCGGTGTCGGCGCCACGAAGGCGCGGATCACCTTCGACCTCAGCGGCCTCGCCGGCGTCGCCACCGCGACCCTGCCGGCGCAGTGCACGGGCGGCCCGAAGACCCGGACCTGCGCGCTGCCCGACACCGACGACTTCAGCACCCGGATTCCGATCGCCCTGACCCCGGTCGCCGGAGCCAGGGCCGGCGCCACGGGCGCGCTCTCCTACACCACGTCCGCCGACAACGCGGCGGCGGTCACCAGCACGTCGACCGTGGTCCTCGCCGACGGCGTCGACCTCGAACTGGGTTCGTCCCTTGTGGACGGCGGTAGGGCCGTGCCCGGCGACCGGAAGACGTTCCGCATCGGCTTCGCCAACCGCGGCAACCGGACGGCGCGCGGGTTCACCATCAGCTTCGAGTTCACCCACGGGGTGCGGCCCCGGGCGTACCAGAACTGCCGTTCCACCGAACGCGGCTCGCACCACCTCGCGACCTGCTCGTTCGCTCAGGACGTGCCGCCGGGGGCCGAGGCGACCGTCCCCTTCGGAGTGGCTGTCACACCGGACGCGCTCGGCTACCAGTCCGTTGACTTCACGGTGCTCGCGACCGGCGAGGGCCTGCCACCGGCGGTGCGCGCGACCAGCCGCCCGGACGGCCAGCAGCTCACCGCCCGGATCAACCCCGCCACGGTACGGGCGGCAGCCGAGCTGGACAGCGGCGACAACTACGGGGTGGCCCAGTGGTCGGTCGCCAGCACCTATGACGTGGCCGCGATCGGGGCGACGGTGTCCGGCACGGTGGGCGGGACCGTGAAGGTGACCGTCGGGGTGCGCAACAACGGGCCGGGTGCGCTCGACTCGTCCCTGTCCGATGACCCGGTGCGCGTGTTCGGCGTCACGATCCCGCCGGGTACGAAGGTGACCAGGGCGCCGGCCAGCTGTGCGGGCCTGTACACGGACGCCGACGGCGACCTGGTCGAGGCGCTGCCGGGCAAGCCGGGGTACCGCGTGTACCGGTGCGGGCCGGATGCGCAGTTCCTCGGCGCCGGTGAGCGGCTGACGGTGCAGTTCACGCTGAAGGTGAGCAGGCTCGGCGGTGTGGGCTCGGTGTCAGCGGTCGACCCGCTCGGCGCGGACAGGCCGGACAGCGATCAGCGCAACGACCGCGCCCGCCTGGTGGTCAAGGCCGGCTGACGCCGGTCCCTCTCATCCGCGATCTTGGACACTCTTTGGTCGCCAGAGTGTCCAAGATCGCGGAGACAGCGTTACTTCACGCCGGCGTAGGAGTGCAGGCCCGTCACCACGAGATTGATGGCAAACAGGTTGATCATCATCGTGACCCAGCCGAGCACCGCGATCCAGGTCGCCACGGTCCGCTTCACGCTCGGCGTCGCCCGGGCATGCAGGTAGCCGGCATAGATCACCCAGGAGATGAACGACCAGGTCTCCTTGGGGTCCCAACTCCAGTACTGGGTCCACGCCTCCCGGGCCCAGATCGCGCCGCAGATGATCGCGAAGGTCCAGACCGGAAACGCGAACGCGTGCACCCGGAACGTCAGGCGCTCCAGGCCCTCCGCGTCCGGCAGCCGGCGGCCCAGCGAGTACGGGAAGCGGCGCTTGCCGCCATCCCACCCCATCCGGACCAGGGTGATTGCGGCGGCGACGAACCCGACGAGCAGAATCCCGGACGCCACCGACGCGGCGGTCACGTGGATCTTCAGCCAGTATGAGTTGAGCGCCGGCATCAGCGGGCCGGCCGGGGTGTAGAGGCGCATCCCGGCCAGGCCGAGCATCACGACCAGCGCCAGCGTCACGAACAGGCCCAGGTGGCGGGCCATCGGGCGGCGGCTGAGCAGGACCAGCCAGGCGCTCACCCCGACCAGGCAGACCACGAGGACGAACTCATACATGTTGCCCCATGGCACGCGGTGCGCCGCCAGGCCACGGGTGACGACGGTGGCGACGTGCGCGGCGACACCGACGACGGTCAGCGCGACGGCCAGCCGCCCGATGCGCGCCGCCCGCCCGTCCCCAGCGCCGATCTTGGTACCACCTTGCTGCACTGGCGACAGTTCGCCACCAAGATCGCCGGAAGGGGCGGCGCCGACCGCGACGAGCTGGCGATCAGCCGCCCGCGCCACCGCGCCCCGGGAGCCGAACGCGAACTCCACCGCGTACCCGATCATCGCCGTCAGGTAGGCCAGGATCGTGACAACCAGCAACTGGTTGGACAGGGCACCCATCAGAAGATCCCTTCCTTTCGTGCCGCTCGCACGATGTCGTCGAACTCGCCCGCGAAGCCCGCATAGTCGGTACGCGGCAGACCCGCCGCCTCGATGCGCTCCGGACCCACCCGGAACCAGATTCTGCGCCGCTTGCCCGACAGCGACAGCAGCAGCCCGATCAACAGGCACACCGCCGCACCGAGCACGAACGTCTCGCCCGGATCGTGCCGCGCGGTAAGCGTCACCCACGGCCGGGTGCCCAGGAACTCGACCTTGGATCCGTCCGGCAGCGCCCAGGTCTCGCCGACCTTCAGCCCTTTCGACACGGCGGTCTGCACGAGCTTCCCGGACCTGATCTGGGACTCGTCGAGGGAGTACACCGACTGGGCGAGGCCGGCGTCCAGGCCGAGGTTGCCGGTGTACGCGACGAGGAACAGGCGCGGGTTGCGCTCCTCGGGGTGCAGCGAGTGCTCGACGAGCGGATCGTCGGACATCGTCGGCAGGTACCGCCCGGCGAACGCGACCTGCGCCTTCGGGTCGCGCGCGCCGGTGGCCGGGTTGACATTGGCGTCGGGGAAGGCGGCAACCCCCTGGCTGGTGGACATCTCGTCGCTGGTCAGGAACGGCGCGACGGTGGTCTGCGCCCGGCCGTACCGGTCGGTGTAGCGCACCACCGGCGCGTACCCGTGCCCGATCAGGTAGATGCCGGCACCGGGTAGCCGCATCGGATGGTTGACCTCGACGCGGTGCACCGAACCGCCGGATCGCAGGTACGCCCGGAACGACGTCGGCTGCCCGTTGTCCAGGTAGGACGCCTCGAAGCGCTCCAGTTCGACGCAGAACGGCGGCAGGTCGCTCGCGCTCACCCGGGCGCCGAGGCCGTAGTCGTCGAACTGCTGGATGGTGTTGCAGTAGGCCCCGTCCGGGCCGGCGACGACGAGCCGGTTGCCGTGCCAGCCGTACCACGACCCGACCGCGACCCCGACCAGCAGCGCCAGCAGGGCGAAGTGGAAGAGCAGGTTGCCGCTCTCCTTCAGGTACCCCTTCTCGGCGCTGACGGTGTCCCCGCGGACGGTGACCCGGAACCGCCGGCCCCGCAGCAGGGCGGCCAGCCGAGCCACATCGGAGGAGCCGGAGCCGACCGCATGAGCGGGCATCCGGTCCAGCCGGGCCGGCGCGTCCGGTGGCTGGCGGAGGAGTGCGACCGCGTGCGTGCGCAGCCGCGGCACCAGGCAGCCGACCAGCGAGACGAACAGCAGCAGGTAGATCGCCGAGAACCACGGCGAGGAGAACACGTCGAACAGGTAGAACCGGTCGAACCACCGCCCCAGCGAGCCGTGCGTGCGCAGGTATTCGCCGACCTTCTCGATGTTGATGCTGCGTTGGGGCAGCATCGAGCCGGGGATAGCGGCGACGGCGAGCAGGAACAGCAGGACCAGGGCGGTCCGCATGCTGGTGAGCTGCCGCCAGCCCCGGCGGAGCAGGGCGACCAGCCACGGCCGGAGACCATCCGCGCGGGGTGGCACCTGGCCGCCGCCGTCGACGCGGTCGGCGGGAGGAGCCTCGACGGCCGCCATCTACACGCTCACCTCCCCCACCCCGACGGTAGCCCGCAGCCAGTTGACGAAGTCGATCCAGCCGCCGGTGATCAGCGCGATCCCGACGACGATCAGGAGGACGCCGCCGACCCGCGTGACCCACACGCTGTTGCGCCGGATCGCCCGGAACAGCCCCAGCAGCCGGCGGAAGCCCAGCCCGAACACGATGAACGGCAGGCCGAGGCCGAGACAGTAGGCGAGGGCCAACACCACCGCCCGCGCGGTGGAGCCGCCGACGGCGGACAGGCCGAGCACGGCGCCGAGCGTCGGCCCGAGGCAGGGCGTCCAGGACAGCGCGAAAACGGCGCCGAACACCGGCGCACCGATCAACCCGGCCGACGGCAGCCGGTGGATGCGCCACTCCCGCTGCAGGCCGGGGATCACGCCGAGAAAAGCCGCGCCGAGCACGACGATCAGCGCGCCGACGACGATCTCCACCACGCGGCTGTGCGTCAGCAGGGCCCGGCCGAACTGCGCGGCGGCCACGCTGGTCAGCACGAACACGCTGGCGAAGCCGGCGATGAACAGCAGCGTGCCGGCCAGCACGCGGCCGCGGCGCGCACCGGAGTCGAGGTCGGCGCCGGCCAGACCGGTCACATAGGACAGATATCCGGGTACGAGCGGCAGCACGCACGGCGATAGGAAGCTCACCAGGCCGGCGAGCGCGGCGACGCCGATCGCGAGCAGCAGCGGCCCGGACTCGGCGATCCCCGCGAACGTCCTACCCATGCTCCGCCGCCACTCGCCGGACCGCCGCGCCCAGTTCCTCGCGAAGCAGCGCCTTGCGGAAGACGGCCGCGATCCGGCCCTGCCGGTCGACGATGAGCGTCGCGGGCGTCGTGTTGGGCGGCACGTTCTTGAAGTCCAGCGCCACCCGGCCCGCCGGGTCGAAGACGCTCGGGTACGCCAGGCCATGGCTGTCGGCGAACGCCTTCGCCTTGTCCCGGTCGTCGCGCAGGTCGATGCCGACGAACGAGGCCCCGGTGTCCTTCTCCACCGCGACGAGCTCGGCCGCCTCGGCCCGGCAGGGGCCGCACCAGGAGGCCCAGAAGTTGATGACGACCACGTCGCCGCGGTGCGCCGCGAGGTCGTAGGTGCCGCCGTCGAGCGTCTCACCGCGTACTGCCGGCGCGGCCGGTCGCTTGCCCGGCTCGAAGAACTCGCTCTGGCCGGCCCCCGAAGCCGGCTTGGCGGAGCACCCGGCGAGCAGGGCCAGGGACACGACGATCAGCAGCAGCCGGCCGTGCCATGGGCGCGCGACTGGATGGGACTTTGCTCGCGACTGCGGGGCTCGCGCTGCGCGGTGCATCACGCCCCCTTGGCCGTCCGGGCGCTCGGGGACAGGGCGATCAGGTGCGCGGCGGGCTCGGCGTATCCGATCCCGACCACGCGGGTGTCCTCGAAGTGGAAGCTGGTCACACTGGCCAGCGCGCACAGCCGCTTGCGGGGGTCGTGCCAGAGCCGCTTGCGCTCCACCCACCGGCGCAGCGTCCAGATCGGCAGCTGGTGCGACACGCACACCGCCTCGTGGCCCTCGGCGGCCTCCCGCGCGGCGAGGAGGGCGGCGAACATCCGCGTGGCGATCTGCCGGTACGGCTCGCCCCAGGACGGGGTGAACGGGTCGCGCATCAGGTACCAGTTGCGCGGGTCGCGCAGGGCGCCGTCACCGGCCGCGAGCCGCCTGCCCTCGAACCGGTTGTCACTTTCGATGAGCCGCTCGTCCACGGCCACCGGCAGCTTGAACTGCGCCGCGAACGGCTCGGCCGTCTGCTGCGCGCGCTCCAGCGGGCTGGCGACCAGGTAGGTGACATCGTGGTCGGCGAGTGACTGCGCGGCGACCTTGGCCATCTGGACGCCCAGGTCGGACAGGTGGTACCCGGGCAGGCGACCGTAGAGGACGTTGTCGGGGTTGTGCACTTCGCCGTGCCGCAGCATGTGGACGACCGTTCTCACGACACGGCTCCGGCGGCCCGCGCGGCGTGTGGCAGCGCGGCCTCGATGACCTCCAGCGCGGCGTCGTCGATCGCGGCGCTCACGAACCACGCCTCGTATGCGCTCGGCGGCAGGTAGACCCCGCGACCAAGCATGTCGTGGAAGAACGCGCGGAACGCGGCCACGTCCTGGGTCCGCGCACCCGCGTAGTCCACGACCTCACGGTCGGTGAAGAAGATCGAGAACATGCTTCCCGCGTACGAGAGGACGTGCGGCACCCCGGCGGCGGCCAATGCGTCGGATGCGAGCTTGCCCACGACGGCGGCCGTGTTGTCCAGCCGCTGGTAGAGCTCGTCGGTGCAGTTGCGCAGCGTGGCGAGGCCGGCGGCGCAGGCCAGCGGGTTTCCCGACAGCGTGCCGGCCTGGTAGACCGGCCCGGCCGGCGCGAGCTTGTTCATGATCCGCATGCGGCCGCCGAACGCCGCGGCGGGCAGGCCGCCGCCCATGACCTTGCCGTAGGTGTAGAGGTCGGCGTCGACCGGGTCGAGACCCGACCACCCGGACCGGGAGACCCGGAAGCCGGTCATCACCTCGTCGACGATGAGCAGGGCGTCGTGCCGGTGCGCGATCTCCACCAGCTTCGCGTTGAACCCGTCACGCGGCGCCACCACGCCCATGTTGCCGGCCGCGGCCTCGGTGATGATCGCCGCGATGCTGTCGCCGGCAGCCTCGAAGGCGGCCTCGACCGCGGCGATGTCGTTGTAGGGCAGCACGATCGTGTCGGCCGCCGCGGCACCGGTGACGCCCGGCGTGTCCGGCAGGCCCAGCGTGGCGACGCCGGAGCCGGCCGCGGCGAGCAGTGCGTCGACGTGGCCGTGGTAGCAGCCGGCGAACTTGATCACCTTGGTGCGGCCGGTGTAGCCGCGCGCCAGCCGGATCGCGCTCATCGTCGCCTCGGTGCCCGAGTTGACCAGCCGCACGCTCTCGACCGGCGTCCGGGCCACGATCTCCTCGGCCAGGTCCACCTCGCCGGGCGTGGGCGTGCCGAAGCTGGTGCCCTTGGCGGCCGCTGCGGTAACCGCCGCGACCACCTCGGGGTGCGCGTGGCCCAGGATCAGCGGCCCCCAGGAGCAGACCAGGTCGACGTAGCGCCGCCCGTCGGCGTCGAAGAGCCACGGTCCCTCACCGCGGACCATGAACCGGGGTATGCCGCCGACCGCACGGAACGCGCGGACAGGCGAGTTGACCCCGCCCGGCACGATGGCCCGGGCGCGGTCGAAGAGGGCTTGGGAGGCCGGCGCGTCGGCCGGATAGGTATCGCTCACGGCGCCGCCCATTGTGTCAGCCACCCTGGGCAGGTCACCGACCACCCCCGCGCCGGCATGACGCACGTCTCGCCCCACCCCCCATCCACGCCGATCTTGGAGTTTTCTACACGGTTTGATCTCCAAACCACGTCACTTTCTCCTTGATCCACGGGTGTGGGGGCGGCGCCGTCACGGCCTCGTGCCGGGGCCCCGCATCCAGGTTAGGCTGACCCGGTGGAACGTCCGGATCTATCCATCTCGGTGCAGCGCGGCCCTTCCGAGGCGCTCGTGACGCTGGCCGGGGAGATCGACATGTCCACCGTCGGTCGACTGTCGACCGTCGTCGGCGAGCTGCTCAACCCGGCGCCTCCCCGGGTGGTGCTCGACCTGGCCGACGTGACGTTCTGCGACTCCCAAGGGCTCGGCACCCTGGTCGTGCTCAGCCGCAAGGTCGCGCTGGCGCAGAGCGTGCTCGTGCTGATCAACGTCGGCGACTTCCTGCTCCGGGTCCTCGACATCACCGGCCTGCGCGGCGCATTGATGATCCAGGAGACGGCGCCCTAAGGGAGCTGGCGGCGGGCCCGGTCGAGGACGTCGACGGCCTTGTCCACCTGCGCCTGCGCGGTCTCGCCCTCGGTGGCGGCGGCCGAGCGCAGCAGCGAGCTCGCCTCGTCGATCGCGAGCCGGGCGGCACGCAGCGCCGCCTCCCCGGCGCGGGTCGCCTCCGCCTGCGCGTTGAGCTGCTGCGTCTTGGTCCACAGGTCGACGAAGACGGACACCTTCGCCCGGAGTACCCACGGGTCGAACGGCTTGGTGAGATAGTCGACCGCGCCCACCGCGTACCCCCGGAGCGCGAGCTGGGAGTCCCGGTCGGCGGCGGTCAGAAAGATGATCGGCACGTGGCGGGTGCGTTCGCGCCGCTTGATGTGGCGGGCGGTCTCGAACCCGTCCATCTCCGGCATCTGCGCATCGAGCAGGATGAGCGCGAAGTCGTCAACGAGCAGTTGCTTGAGCGCCTCCTCCCCGCTGTGCACCCCGACCGGCTGCACCGGCAACCCCTGCAGGATCGCCTCCAGTGCCAGCAGGTTGTCCCGCCGGTCGTCGACCAGCAGGACCTTGGCCGCCTGGCGCTCAGCCGAGACGCTCACTCACCCTCCCCGTTTCCACATCCGCACGATCTTGACCGTTTGGTGTCGCCATAGCAGCACCAAACGGTCAAGATCGCCAGCCCCGGCTCAGACCGCTCGACCGTCGCCGTTGACCCACGCGGCCATGACCTCCAGCAGTTCGTCGAGGTCGACGGGCTTCGTGATGTAGTCGCTGGCACCCGCCGCGAGACTCGACTCCCGGTCACCCGGCATCGCCTTGGCGGTGAGGAACACCACCGGCAGGTCGGCGAAGCGACGGTTACGCCGGATCATCCGGGTCGTCTCGTTGCCGTCCATGTCCGGCATCATCGCGTCCATCAGCACGATGTCGACGTTGGGGTGCTCGCCGAGCAGGCGGACACCGTCGGTGCCGTTGTCGGAGTACAGCACGGTCATGCCCTGCAGCTCCAACGCGCTGGTCAGCGCGAACACGTTACGCACGTCATCGTCGATGATCAGCACCGTGGCGCCGTCGAGCTGGCGGGCCGCCGGGCTGATCCGCCGCTCCGGACTGTTCACCGGCCGGATCATGGGCGGGCCGCTGCGGCTGGGCGCCGGCAGGACGGGGATCGCCGCGGCGACGTGACCGCCCGTATTCAGCGACTCGAAGGGCAGCGTGTCGGGCAGGTACAGGGTGAACATCGACCCGACGCCGACCCGCGACGCCACCTCGATCGAGCCGCCGAGCAGCCGTGCCAGCTCCCGGCTGATCGACAGGCCCAGGCCGGTGCCGCCGTACTTGCGGCTGGTCGTGCCGTCGGCCTGCTGGAACGCCTCGAAGATCAGGTTGAGCTTGTCGTCGGAGATGCCGATCCCGGTGTCGTTGACGGTGAACGAGATGACCCGCCGGGCGCCGTCGAGGGTGGGCACCCCGTAGACCTTCTCGTCCGGCCCCAGGCCGATCTGCAGGGTCACCGAACCGTTGTCGGTGAACTTCACCGCGTTGGACACCAGGTTGCGCAGGATCTGCTGCAGCCGCTGGGCGTCCGTGACGAGTACCGGCGGCAGGTTGAGGTCGGCGGCGACGGTGAACTGCAGGCCCTTCTCCTCGGCCTGCGGCGCGAACGCCTGCTCGACGTACGAGCGGATCTCGGCCAACGCGACCTCGGCCGGCTCGACGTCCATCCGGCCCGCCTCGATCTTCGACAGGTCCAGGATGTCGTCGATCAGGGCCAGCAGGTCCGACCCGGCGCTGTGGATCGTCTTGGCGAACTCGATCTGCTTGGTCGACAGGTTGTGCTCGGGGTTGTCGGCGAGCAGGCGCGAGAGCAGCAGCATCGAGTTGAGCGGGGTACGCAGCTCGTGGCTCATGTTGGCCAGGAACTCCGACTTGTACTGCGACGCCTGCGCGAGCTGCTGGGCCTTCTCCTCCAGGCCCAGCCGGGCCATCTCGATCTCCCGGTTCTGGGTCTCGATGTTGCCTTTCTGCTCCGACAGCAGCGCCGCCTTCTCCTCCAGCTCGGCGTTGGTGCGCTGCAGCTCCGCCGACTGCTCCTGCAGCTCCAGGGCCAGCCGCTGGGACTGCTCCAGCAGCTCCTCGGTCCGCCGGTTGGCGAGGATCGTCTTCAGCGCGACGCCGATCGTCACCACGAGCCGGTCGAGGAACGCCAGGTGCAGCTCGGAGAAGTGCGACACGGACGCGAACTCGATCACACCGAGCGGGTCGCCCTCGTAGAGCACCGGCAGCACCACCAGGTCGGCCGGGGGCGTGTCGGCGATGCCGGAACGCACCACGAGCCGCCCGGAGCTGGGGGCGTTCATCCGGATCGTGCGCCGCGACAGAGCCGCCTCGCCGACGAGTCCTTCCCCGTGGGCGAAGCTGATCTCGAAGTCCGGCGCGTACCCGTAGGAGGCGGCCAGCCGCAACCGGGGCCGGTCGGAGTCGGCGTCGGCCAGGAAGAACGCACCGAGCTGCGCGTCGACCAGCGGCGTCACCTCCGCCATGATCATGCGACAGACCTCGTCGAGGTCGCGCTGGCCCTGGAGCAGACCGCCGACCCTGGCCACGTTGGAGTCCAGCCAGCCCTGCTCCGCGTTCTTCTTCGTGGTCTCGCGGAGCGTGACGATCATCTGGTTGATGTTGTCCTTGAGCTCCTCGACCTCGCCCTCGGCGTTGACCGTGATCCGCTGGCTGAGGTCACCGCGGGTCACCGCCGTCGACACCTGGGCGATCGCGCGCAGCTGGGTAGTCAGCGTGGAGGCGAGCTGGTTGACGTTTTCGGTCAGGTCCCGCCAGGTGCCCGACACGCCCTTGACCTGCGCCTGGCCGCCCAGCTCGCCCTCGGTGCCCACCTCGCGCGCCACCCGCGTGACCTCGTCGGCGAACGACGACAGCTGGTCGACCATCGTGTTGACGGTGTTCTTCAGGGCCAGGATCTCGCCCTGCGCGTCGACGGTGATCTTCTGCGACAGGTCGCCCTTGGCCACGGCCGTGGTGACCTGCGCGATGTTACGGACCTGGCTGGTCAGGTTGGACGCCATGAAGTTGACGTTGTCGGTCAGGTCCCGCCACGTACCCGACACGCCGCGCACCTGCGCCTGACCACCGAGCTTGCCCTCGGTGCCCACCTCGCGGGCCACCCGCGTGACCTCGTCTGCGAACGACGACAGCTGGTCGACCATCGTGTTGACGACGTCCTTGAGCTCCAGGATCTCGCCCTGCGCCGCCACCGTGATCTTCTGCGACAACCATCGTGTTGACCGTGCTCTTGAGCTCGAGGATCTCGCCACGTGCGTCGACGGTGATCTTCTGGGTCAGGTCGCCCCGGGCCACGGCGGTTGCGACCTGGGCGATGTTGCGGACCTGGGAGGTCAGGTTGGAGCCCATGTAGTTGACGTTGTCGGTGAGGTCTCGCCACGTGCCGGAGACGCCCTTCACCTGGGCCTGACCACCGAGTTTGCCCTCGGTGCCCACCTCGCGGGCCACCCGGGTCACCTCGTCGGCGAACGACGACAGCTGGTCGACCATGGTGTTGACGGTCTGTTTGAGGGCCAGAATCTCGCCGCGCGCGTCGACCGTGATCTTCTGCGACAGGTCGCCCTTGGCCACGGCCGTGGTGACCTGGGCGATGTTGCGGACCTGGCTGGTCAGGTTGCCGGCGAGCTGGTTGACGCTCTCGGTGAGGTCCCGCCAGGTGCCCGAGACGCCGGAGACCTGAGCCTGGCCGCCCAGCTTGCCCTCGGTGCCCACCTCGCGGGCCACCCGCGTGACCTCGTCTGCGAACGACGACAGCTGGTCGACCATCGTGTTGACGACGTCCTTGAGCTCCAGGATCTCGCCCTGCGCCGCCACCGTGATCTTCTGCGACAAGGTTGGACGCCATGAAGTTCACCGCGTCGGTCAGGTCCTTCCAGGTGCCGGCAACGCCCGGCACCTCGGCCTGGCCGCCCAGCTTGCCCTCGGTGCCCACCTCGCGGGCCACCGTGATGACCTGCTGCGCGAAGATCCGCAGCGTGTCGGTCAGCGAGTTGATCGTGTCGGCCAGCTCGGCGACCTCACCCTTGGTCGACACGGTGATCTTCTGCGACAGGTCACCGTGCGCGATCGCGGTGGTCACCTCGGAGATCGACCGAACCTGGCTGGTCAGGTTGGACGCCATCGTGTTCACCGAGTCGGTGAGGTCACGCCACGTGCCGGCGACGCCGCGCACGTCGGCCTGGCCGCCCAGCTTGCCCTCGGTGCCCACCTCGCGGGCCACCCGGGTCACCTCGTCGGCGAACGACGACAGCTGGTCCACCATCGTGTTGACCGTGCGGCCGATGCGCAGGAATTCACCCCTTAGCGGCTGCCCGTCCATCTCGAGGGCCATCTTCTGGGACAGGTCACCCTCGGCCACCGCGACGATGACGCGGGCGATCTCGGTCGTCGGCCGGCCAAGGTCGTCGATGAGCGCGTTGACCGCGCGTACCCCATCGGCCCACGCGCCCTCGAAATGCTCGTCGTCGATGCGCTCGGTCAGCCGGCCCTCCCGGCCGACGACCCGGCGGATGCGCAGAATCTCCCGGTTACGCAGTTCCTGTAGCTCAACGACCTGATTGAACCGGTCACAAACCTCGCCGGCGAGGCCGTGCCGCCGCTGGAGCCGCACCTTGAAGTCACCGCCGCTGACGCGACTCAACGCCTCCGACAGTTCGGCGAGCAGCCCTGAGTCGTCGGGCGGGTCCGCGGCGACGACAGGAGCCTCGTCGACGGAAGTCATGGCGGTCCTCCCAGGGGGGTAGGCACGGCTGGCCGCAGTCCAATGTTCTTACCAACGAGGATTTAGAGCGAGTGCCCCGGTTGGATTGTTACCACCGTTCCATGGACACTGCGTGGTGTGACAGCTCAGGTGGTACGGCGCGTGCGGCTTCCCGCCGACCATAGCTCCCCGGGCGTGGCGCGCGCCGCTGTCCGGTCCGTGGTAACGGATGTCGGCCTGACCGAGGTGCTGGACGAGGCCCTCCTCCTCACCACCGAGCTGGCCACCAACGCCGTCGTGCACGCCCGCACCGACCTCGAGGTCGAGATCACCGCCAGCCAGGAGAGCCTCACGGTCGCGGTGATGGACTACCGGACCGGGCCGATCACGCACAGTCGCTGGAAGGACCGACCCAACCGCTCGCCGCTGCCGCTGGAGCAGCTCGAGGAGCGCGGTCGCGGCCTGTTGCTCGTCGACCAGCTGGCCACCTACTGGGGCACGCTGCACTATCCCGAAGGCAAGGGCGTCTGGTTCCGCCTCGACCGGCTGGCCGCCCGCAGCGCCGCCGAGGCCGCCTCGCCGGCGCCGGCCGGATCGACGATCGTGGAGGCGGCCGCGCCGGCCCGGCCCATCTCCGAGCTGGTCGCCGCGGCTTCCGCCACCATGCTCGCCGAGCGTCCACCCGCCTCGGCCGGCGACGCCGCTCCGCCCATCAGCGCCGACGCGATCGAGGACCTCGTACTCACTCCGCTCCGGCCCGAAGGGCTCACGCTGACCGAGCTGGGCGAGCAGCTGCTCGGTCGGCTGTGCAAGGCGATCGGCTCCGGCGGCGGCCTGATCCTGGTCGACAACGGCGACGGCGGCGGCCCCCGGACCATGGCGGGATACGGCGTGCTGGTGCCCGACATCGGCGAGGTGCGGATGCCGCTGCCGCTGACCCGGCCGTGGCGGGGTGAGCTGGTCCTCGGCCAGCCCGCGAACGGGTATCCGAGGGCGCTGGTCGACCTCACCGCCGAGCGGATCGCGCTGACCATGGAGAACGAGCGGCTGCGCCGCACCGACACCGAGCGCCGGACCTGGCTGACCTACCTCGCCGAGGTCAGTGAGCTGCTCGCGCAGTCCCTCGACGCCGAGCTGACGCTCGCCCTGATCCCCCGGCTCGTGGTGCCCCGGCTGGGCCAGTGGTGCGCGGTCCACGTCAGCGACGACGAGCTGGGCGAGCTGCGGCTGGCGTCCGCCGCGCACGGCGACGAGTCGTTGCTGCCCGCGCTGCGCGACCTGCTCGCCGACGAGCTGCCGCAGCTGCGGGAGGCCCAGCAGATCGACGCCGTCGTGCCGCTGGCCGCGCCGATCGACGGGTACGCGGCCGCCCTCACCGCCCGCGGCCAGCAGCTCGGCATCCTGTCAGTGGGCCGCCAGGCCGATCACCGGCTGGGCCCCGAGGAGCTGGCCGTCATCGAGGATGTGGCGCGGCGCGCCTCGCTCGCCCTCGACAACGCGCGCATCCACGCCGAGCGGCGCGCCGTCGCCGAGGCGCTGCAGCGCTCCCTGCTGCCGCCGACGCTGCCCGAGGTCAAGGGCATCGAGTTCGGCGCGGAGTACGTGCCGACCGGTCAGGGCGTCGACGTCGGTGGCGACTTCTACGACGTGATAGCCCTCGCCGACGGCGCCTGGCTGGTCGTCCTGGGCGACGTGTCCGGCAAGGGCGTGCATGCGGCCACCGTCACCGGCCTGGTCCGCGACGTCACCCGCGTGCTGGTGCGGGACGGGCGCCCGTTGCCGGAGGCGCTGGCACGGCTCAACGAGACCCTCGTCGAACGCGGTGGCGGCCGCTTCTGCACGCTCGCGTTGGCCGCCGTGACCCCGCGTGCCAGCGGCCAGCTCGACGTGTCGCTCTACCTGGCCGGCCATGACCGGCCGGTCCTGGTGCGCGCCGACGGCACCACGTCGCTCGTCGGCGACTGCGGCACCGCGCTCGGCCTGCTCACCAAGATCAATTCACCGCGCGCGAAGGTGGCGCTCGACCCCGGCGACACGCTGGTCTTCTTCACCGACGGCGTGACGGAGCGGCGGCGCGGCCCGGAGCTGTACGGCGTGGACCGGCTGCGGGAGGAGGCGGCGACCCTCGCCGGGTTCCCCGCGGACGTGGTCGCGGCCCGGCTGCGGGCCGCGGCGCTCAGCTTCTCCCCGGAGGCGCCGCGCGACGACATCGCCATCTTCGCGCTGCGCAACGACCTGGCGGCGGCGTAAACCTCGGGCCACGAGCGGCCCAGCCGCGGGCGCCCTAGCCGACAGCCCGCGCCCGCAGGCCCTCGAGCAGCTTGGCGACCTCCTCGCAGGACGCGCTCAGCTCGAACGTGCTGAACAGGTGGAGTGTCTCGCCGGAGTCGATCTCCAACAGCTGGCTGCGCATACCCAGCCGGCGACGCTCGTCCACGCGTACCCGGTCGATCTGCGCCCAGGGCAGGTGACGGTGGCCGGCGAACCCGCTGACGACCGTCACCCCCGTGGGATCGGCCGCGAGCCGGACCGGTGCCACCAGGTCGCGCAGGGCAAACGCGATGAGCGCCGCGGCGGCGACGAGCGCGACGAGCAGGCCGGCCACGTCACCGGCGAAGGCCACCGCGGCCAGCAGGAACAGCACCGCCGCCGCGACCTTCAGCCAGGTCAGGCCGGAATTCACCCGCCAGCGCAGCTCGCCGGTGTCGGGCTCGCCGGGCGGGGAGTTCTCGTCCGGCATCCACGGGCTTCGCAGGTCCACCGGGCAAGGCTACGTCGGGAGTACCATCGAAGGCCCCTACCGAGGAGTAACAGTGCGGGACGCGGTGATCGTCGGGGCGGTTCGCACCCCGGTCGGCCGGCGCAAAGGCGGCCTGTCGCATATCCACCCGGTCGACCTGTCCGGGCATGTCCTCACCGCGCTCGCCGAGCGCACCGGGCTGGACCCGGCCGACGTCAACGACGTGGTCTGGGGCGTCGTGTCGCAGGTCGGCGAGCAGTCCTGGAACGTGGGGCGCAACGCCGCGCTGGCCGCCGGCTGGCCGGAGTCGGTGCCCGGCACCACGCTCGACCGGCAGTGCGGGTCGAGCCAGCAGGCGGTGCACTTCGCGGCCGCGGCCGTCATCGCCGGGCAGGCCGACCTGGCCGTGGCCGGCGGCGTCGAGTCGATGACACGGGTGCCGATGGGCTCGTCGGTGCTGGACGCGTCGCCGTTCGGGGACAAGGTCATGGCGCGCTACCGCGGCACAGAGGGTTTTGCCGACGATTCCCGCACCCCGTTCAACCAGGGTGTCGGTGCGGAGATGATCGCCGCACGGTGGGGCTTCTCCCGGCAACAGCTCGACGAGTACGCGCTGGCGAGCCACCGCCGGGCGGCCCGGGCCAGCGACGACGGGGAGTTCGTCAAGGAGATCACCCCGGTCGACGGGGTGACCGCCGACGAGGGCATCCGCCGCGACACCTCGCTGGAGGCGCTCGGTGCGCTGAAGACGCCGTTCAAGCCGGACGGCGTGGTCACCGCCGGCTCCGCCTCGCAGATCTCCGACGGCGCCGCCGCGCTGGCCATCACGACCTCCGAGTGGGCCGCCGCGCACGGGCTGACGCCGCTGGCCCGCATCCACACCGCCGTCATCGCCGCCGACGACCCGGTCATCATGCTCACCGCCCCGATCCCCGCCACCGCTCTCGCTCTTCGCCGGGCCGGGCTCTCCATCTCCGACATCGGGGCATACGAGGTCAACGAGGCGTTCGCCCCGGTGCCCCTGGCCTGGCTCGCCGAGACCGGCGCCGACCCGGCCCGGCTCAACCCGCGCGGCGGCGCGATCGCGCTCGGCCACCCGCTCGGCGGCTCCGGCGCGCGCCTGATGACGACGCTGCTGCACCACATGCGCGACAACAACATCCGGTACGGCCTGCAGACCATGTGCGAAGGCGGCGGCATGGCCAACGCGACCATCCTGGAGCTTCTGTAACACTCACCCGCGTCGCTGCGGCGGCCGGATCAACACCGAAGTCTTCGCGACCGCCTCGACGGCGGTGCGGGCGGCCTGAGAGTCACCCCTTTCGTTGAGTGGGGCGCCCCTGTCACTGCTCAGGCGGTGATAGGGGCGCCCCACTCATCACGAAAGCCCACCCCGTACACTCCCCGAACCTCGGTTCCGGCCGGTCCGGGGCATGATTGGCGGCGTGACCGACCCAGCCGCCGCCGGCCAGGTCCCCGCCAAGGGCCTCGTGCTCGTCGTGGAGGACGAGCGGCCGATCGCCGACCTGGTCCGGCTCTACCTGAGCCGCGACGGGTTCGGCGTACACGTCGAGCACGACGGGCCGTCCGGCCTCGCCGCGGCCCGCAAGGTGCGACCCGTCGCGTGCGTGCTCGACATCGCCCTTCCCGGCATGGACGGCACCGAGGTGTGCCGCCGGCTCCGCGAGGCGGGCGACTGGACGCCGGTCCTCTTCCTCACCGCCCGCGACGACGAGATCGACCGGATCCTCGGCCTCGAACTGGGCGCCGACGACTACGTGACCAAACCGTTCAGCCCGCGCGAGCTGGTGGCCCGGATCAAGGCCGTACTCCGCCGCACCGCCGGCCCACCCGACGGCGACCGGGTCCGGCAGCTCGGCCCGGTCACCATCGACCCGGCGCGCCGGCAGGCGCTCGTCAACGGCGTCCCGATCACGCTGACCCCGACCGAGTTCGACCTACTCGCGCACCTGATCAACCGGCCGGGCCGGGTCTTCACCCGGGAGGAGCTGCTGGCCTCGGTGTGGGGGTACGCCGCGCACGCCGGCACCCGCACCGTCGACGTGCACGTCGCCCAGGTGCGCGGCAAGCTCGGCGACGCCGCCCGGCTGATCCGCACCGTGCGCGGCGTCGGCTACACCGCAGATGACTAGGACGCTCAGCGGCCGCGCCATCCTGGTCACCTGCGCGACGGCGGTCGTCTCGGTGATCGTGACCGCCGTGGTGGCGATGCCCGTCGCGGTGCAGTGGGCCAACAAGCAGGCCCGCAGCGACCTCGACGAGAAGGCGACCCTGGTAGGGGAGGTGCTCACCGCCGCGCGCAGGGCCGAGCGGGAGACGGTGGTCGCGCGCCTGCGCCAGCAGGGCATCAAGGTCTACCTGGTCCAGCGCAGCGAGGCCGACCAGCCCGGCCTGCCGGCGTGGGTGGTGCGGCAGGTCTCGGCGGGCCTGTCGGTGGACAGCCGGGCCGTCGTGGGCAAGCAGGCCGTCCTCGTCACCGGCCGGCCGCTGGGCGGCAAGGGCAACGGGGTCATCCTCACCCGCCGCGCCGCCACCGGCACGATTCCGCTGGTCCTCGGCAACCTCTGGGTCGCGCTCGCCGCGGGCCTCGCCGCCGGGATCGTGGCCGGCGGCCTGCTCGCCCGGCTGTCCGTCCGGCCGATCCGCGACGCCGCCGTCGCCGCCGGTCGACTGTCGTCCGGTGACCATTCGGTACGCCTGGACGTGCGGCCGCCCGAGGAGGTCGCCGAGCTGGCCGTGGCGTTCAACCAGCTAGCGGCCGCCCTGGCGACGAGTGAGGGCCGGCAGCGCGACTTCCTGTTGTCGGTCTCCCATGAGCTGCGCACACCCCTGACAACCATCCGGGGGTACGCCGAAGCCCTCAGCGATGGCGTGATCGGTGCCGACGGTGCGTCCCGGGCCGGGCGCACCATGCTCGACGAGGCGGAGCGGCTCGACCGCCTGATCGCGGACCTGCTCGTACTCGCCCGACTGGAAGCGGCCGACCTGCCGCTGGAGCTGATGCCGGTCGACCTGGTGGAGCTGATTCGCGCGGCGGCCGAGGCGTGGGGCCCGCGCTGCGCGGCGGTCGGGGTGGACCTGCGCACCGAGCTGTCCGCCTCGCCGATCGTCGTGAGCACCGACCCCGGCCGGATCCGGCAAGTCGTCGACGGGCTCTGCGAGAACGCGCTGCGCGCGGTGCCGCGCGGTGCCCCGCTGGTCCTCGCGGTCCGCCCGCTGGCTGACACCGGGGTGGTGGAGGTACGCGACGGCGGTCCCGGCTTCACCGACGACGACCTGGCGGTGGCGTTCGAACGGGGCGCCCTCTCGCAGCGGTACCGCGGGGTGCGCACGGTCGGCAGCGGCCTCGGGCTGGCCCTGGCGGCACGGCTGGTGCGGCGGCTGGGAGGCACGATCGAGGCCGGCCACGCCCCCGAAGGCGGGGCGCGGTTCACTGTCGGACTCCCTTACGAATCCCGTACCTGACATTGATCGCGCCCGCGCATCGGCGGTCCAGTGTGACCGGCATGACTCGGACACGTTTCTTTGCTCTCGGAATCGCGACGGTGCTGGTCGGCGTGGGGCTGGCCGGCTGCGGCCGGGGTACCGCGCCGACCACGGCCGAGGCCCTGGCCTCTTCGGACGTCGTGCTGGCTTCGGACGTCCTGGCGGCGTCGGACGTCGTGACGGCAGCCGAGCCGTCCCCGTCGGCCAGCGCCGACAAGTCCAACCGGAAGCACAAGGCCGGCCGCGGGGCGCTGCTGCGCAAGAACACGCTGCACGCCGAGGCGGTGGTCCAGACCAAGGACGGGGTGAAGACCGTCGTGGCTCAGCGCGGCACGGTGACCGCGATCGACGACAAGTCGGTGACCGTGAAGTCGACCGATGGCTTCACGCTGACCTGGTCGTTCGGCAACCCGCTGAAGGTGGTGGAGCGCCGCACCACGGTCCAGCCCAATGCGGTGAAGGCCGGCGCGACGGTCGGCGTCGCCGGCACCAAGGACGGCACCACCACGACGGCCCGCCTGATCTCGATCCGCTCCTGACCATCCCTCAAGATCGCTCAAACTTTTCCGGAAGTCGTGGTCTCAGACCCTTACCGAGGCCACGACCTTCCGGACGTTGTGCCGATCATGCGCGGAGTTCGGCGACGCAGCATTTAGCGCTGCCGCCGCCCTTCTTCAGCTCGCTCAGTTCGACCGGCACCGGCAGGTACCCGACGGCGCGCAGCTTGGCGCCCAGCGCACTGGCCTCGCTGTTGAGCACGACGTTGCGGCCGTCGCTGACCAGGTTGAGCCCGAACGCCAGCGCGTCCGCCGCATCGGCGACGACCGCGTCCGGAAAGAGCCGCCGCAGCACGCGCTGCGACGACTCGGAGAAGGCACCCGGGTAATAGGCGATGTTGGCATCGTCGATCGAGGCGAGCGCCACGTCGAGGTGGTAGAAGCGCGGGTCGACCAGGCGCAGCGACACCACGGGCCGGCCGAGCGCCTCCTGGGCCTCGGCGTGCGCGGCGGCCGCGGTCCGGAACCCGTAGCCGGCCAGGACCAACCCGCCATGCGCCGCCGGCAGGTACGCGAAGTCGCCCTCGCCCTCATTGATCTCGGTCGGCGCGACGAACTGCCACGGTGCGCCGTAGAACGCCCGGTGGGCGCCCGCCTCGGCGACACGCTGGGGGTACTTGAAGCGGGCGCCGTAGACGACGCCGTCGATGGAGAACGCCCCGTTGGCCGCGTACACCATGTCGGGCAGCCCGGTCTGAGGCGGCAGCATGTGAACCGTGTGCCCGAGCCCGACCAGTGCCTCGCGCAGCAGCTGCCACTGCTTGACGGCCAGCTCGGTGTCGACCGGCGCGGAGGTGTCCATCCATGGGTTGATGGCGTACTCCACGATGAAGTGCTCCGGGGGACACATCAGATATGTCCGCATTCGCGACATCCGAGCGACAGGGTTCACGATCACCAAGGGTAGGTAGGCTCGGGTGGCGTTAATAGCCGAAGCCGTTGCTTTCCAGGAGCAGATCGTTGCAGATGGACGCCACCGATCAGCGAATCATTGCGTCGCTGATCGCCAATGCCCGCGCCTCGTACGCCGACATCGGGGCCGAGGTTTCGCTGTCGGCGCCGGCCGTGAAGAGGCGCGTCGATAGACTGCGGGCCGCCGGGGTGATCCGGGGATTCACCGCCGTCATCGACCCTGCGGCGGTCGGCTGGACCGCCGAGGCGTTCGTCGAGCTCTACTGCACCGGTCGCACCACGCCGCGCCAGCTGTCCACCATGGCCAAGAAGGATCCGGCCGTCGTCGGGGCATACACGGTCTCCGGCGAAGCCGATGCCCTCGTGCATCTGCGTGCGGCCGACATCGCCCACCTTGAGCAGGCTCTGGAACGGCTGCGGGCGGAGCCGTTCGTGACGTCGACGCGCAGCATGATCGTGCTGTCCCGGCTGGTCGAGTCGGCGTCGAGCCAGCCACCGCCCGAGGGCTGAGCCCGACGGAACGGCACGCGCGGGCCCGGCGTCAGAGCGGCATGACCGGACATCCGTCCCCAGTTCGCGTCGGCCTCGCGTTCACCGCCGGACTCGCACTTCTCTCCGGCTGCACGTCATCCGGCAGCCGCCCCGCCCCGATCCACCGCGACCCGGGCGTACCAGCGCTCAAGCTGGTCGCGTTCGACAACTGCGCCGAGCTACTCAACGGCCTACGCGCCGCGGCGAAAGAGTCGGTCGGGCCCTACGGGTTCCCCAACAGCGGCATCGTCCCACTCGCGGCCGACGGGGCCAACGCCGCCCAGGCGGGGCCGGAGGCGCGCAACGCCCAGCCGCAGGACGCGAAGGTCCCGGAACACTCCGGTACCAATGCCCACGAGGCGAGCGCGGACGAGCCGGACCTGGTCAAAACCGACGGGCGGCGCATCGTCACCATCTCCGGCGGAGCCCTCCGCGTCGTCGACCCCGCCACCCGCAAGGTCACCGGGTCGCTGACACTCGACAGCGAAGCCGCCAACGGCAACCTTCTCCTCGCCGGAGACCATGCGCTGGTACTCACGAGCACGTTCCGGGGCCGGCCGCTGCGGCCCGACGCCAAGATCATGCCCACGGACTCGACCAGCGCCCGGCTGCTCCTGGTCGACCTCACCGGCACGCCGCGCGAGATCGGGCGGTACGAGTTCGACGGCTCCCTCGTCGACGCGCGGCAGGTCGGCAGCGTGGCCCGGGTCGTCGTCAAGTCCGTCCCGGACCTGCCGTTCCCCATGGAGGGCAGCGCAAGCGACGAGGCCCGGATCGCCCTGAACCGTAAGACGATCGACGAGGCACCGATCGAGCGATGGCTGCCCCGCTACACCGTCGGCTCCGGCAGTTCGGCGCGCACCGGCCAGGTCGACTGCCGGGGGGTCAGCCGGCCCAGCACGTACTCGGGCTCCTCGCTCCTGACCGTCCTCACCTTCGACCTCAACCGGTCCACGCTGGACAAGGGCGACCCGGCGAGCCTGGTGGCCGACGGCGAGACGGTGTATGCCAATGGACCGAGCCTCTATGTCGCCACCGACGACAAGTGGCACGGCTGGCCGCAGCCGTGGCTGCGGCAGGCGCCGCGGGTGGCGGACCAGCGCACCGACGTCTACAAGTTCGACATCTCCGGCACCGGCCGGCCGCGCTACGTCGCCGGCGGCTCCGTGCCCGGATGGCTGATCAACCAGTACGCGATGTCCGAGTGGGACGGCAAGCTGCGGATCGCGACGACGGTCGGCCAGGCCTGGAACAACGCCGCCAGGTCGGAGTCGACCGTGTATGTGCTCGGTTCCTCCCTGGAGCAGCTCGGCAAGGTCGGCGGCCTTGGCCGGGGCGAGCGCATCTACGCCGTCCGGTTCCTCGGCCCGGTCGGATACGTGGTGACGTTCCGCCAGGTCGACCCGCTCTACACGGTGGACCTGCGCGACCCGGCCCACCCGCAGGTGACCGGCGAGCTGAAGATCAACGGGTACTCGGCCTACCTGCACCCCGCCCCAGACGGCAAGCTGATCGGGGTGGGCGCGGAGGCCGACAACAACGGCCGGCGTACCGGCATCCAGGTGTCGCTGTTCGACGTCAAGGACCCGGCGCACGCCAGCCGGATCGCCCAGTACCAGGTGCCGGGCGGGTACTCGGAGGCCGAGTTCGACCCGCACGCCTTCCTCTACTGGCCGGCGACCGGGCTGCTGGTCGTGCCGGTCACGAAGCCCGGCGGCGACCCGACGACCCAGGCGGGCCTGGCCGGTGCGCTCGCGCTGCGCGTATCCGGCACGACGATCGCCGGCATCGGGACGCTCGACCAGCAGCACGGTGCGCCGATCCAGCGCTCGATGGTGATCGGCGACGCGCTGTGGACGCTGTCGGAATCGACCCTGGCCGCGCACACACTGTCGACCCTCGCACCCCTCGCCGAGGTGTCCCTGGCGTAGCTACAGGTACATGCCGGTGCGCTCGCCCTCGCCGTCTTTGGTCGCCGGCCTGTCGCCCTCGCCGAAGAAGCGGCGCCCACCGAACTCGCCGTGCAGGCGGTCGTCCAGCTCGTCGGCCAGCCCGGTCATCACCTGCACGGCGAGCATGAGGTGGGTGGCCTGGAAGTCCCGGCCGAAGACCGGCACGGACGCCCAGACCGTGTCGCTGGCGTGGTAGAGCCGGCCGATCGGCATGCGGTTGGTCAGCTCCGACAGCTTGACGTAGAGCTGCTCGGTCGGCTGGATCTCGGTGAGGATCGGTGAGAACACGTCGATCAGGGGCGGGTTGTCGCGGACCCGCACGAACACCATCGCCGACCCGGACCGGATGCTGATGTCACCGTCGGGGTCGACCGACAGCGCCTCCGGCGTGGTCTTGAGCAGGGTCGCGACCACCGCGGCGACCTGGTCGGCGAGCGGCAGCCGAATCATCTCGTCGCCGAGGTGCGCCAGGGCCCGCTCGGTGGCCGCCTCGTCGGTCTCGCCGCCCGCCTCGCCCGGGCTGAGCAGCCGGGCCGCGCCCAGCATGGGCACGTGGACGGTTTCGCCCTCCGGCCCCTTGGCCTCGTAGGTGAGGAAGGCCGGGTGCGGTGCCCCGTATACGTCGCGCAGAGTCCGGGCCACGATGACGGCCAGCCGGGCCGCCTCGTCGGTGGTCAGCCGCAGGCCGAAGAACTCGCCGGAGCCGTCCAGCACGCCCGGGGGCGACCAGCCGAGGGCGACCAGCGCGCCGACCGACGCCCGGTCCAGCCGGTACCCCTCGGGCAGCAACGCGTTGCCGACAGCCGCCCCGGTCAGCTCCTTGCCCTCGCCCACCGAGATCCGGACGGCGTATACGGCCGCGCCGGTGCCGGAAGCCGTCGGGTCGAGCGTCAGGTCAAGCGTCGTGCCGGGGGCGAGCTCGGGCACGATCGTGGCGAGCGTCTTCGCGAAGTCCTGCCACGCCTCGCGCACCTTGCCCTTGAGGTCGGCGCCGGCCACGGTGTCGTCCTCGTCGAGCAGAAGCGCGTCCGTCGGCATCGACCCGCTCGGGTCCACCGGTTCCGCCGTCATGATCGCCTCCATCCCCCAGCCACACACCCTATCGGGGGCTACTCCGGCGGCCGCCGGGCAGCCCACTCGGCTGCCAGCGCACTCACGGCGGCGGCCGCCACCGCCGGGTCGGCCCCCCGACCCACGGCGAGACCCAGGAGGTACGTGGAGACCGGCGCGGCCGGCCGCAGTACCCCGTGCGCGACGTCCCGGGCCAGGTCGAGCACGATTTTCTGCTCCTCGTCGGTGGCCGGCTGGATCTCGAGCGCCGCCCGTACCGCGTTGGTCCACTCATCCAGAGCGTTCACGCCATTTCCTCCGCGCGTCGGTAGTCGTCTTCGGTGTCGCAGTCGTACCACGGCGGCGGCCCGTCCGCGGCGACGCCGATCTCGGTGATCCGGCGCCCGGCGGTGAGCTCGCGCATCGACCGGCCGACCGGCGGGTCCAGGTCGGCGAGCCGGCTCCGCAGCGCGTCCGCCCGCCATACCGCGCACAGCCACTGTCGCCTGCCCTCGGCGTCCACGAGGACAGCCACGTCGGTGTCGGGGTTCGCCGCCGATCGCAGCCTTCCGATCTCGGCGGTGGTGAGGAACGGCAGGTCGGCGGCGAGTACGGCGACGAGTTCGACCGGCCCGACGGCGGTCATCCCAGCGGCGGTCGCGGCGACCGGGCCGCCGCCGGCCGGCTCTTCGCGTATCTGAAGGACGTCGTCGGGTAGGCCCGGCCGGGCGGGACCGACCACGATCCGGGGCGTCGCGTCGACGACCGCGTCGAGTACCCGGTGCAGCATGGACCGCCCGCCGACCGGTAGCGCCGGCTTGTCCACCCCGCCGAACCGGCGTCCGCCACCCCCGGCCAGCACGATCGCCGCGTAGTCCCGCATATGCCCAGTCTCTACCCCCTTCCCGCCGATCAAGGAGAAAGTGACGTGGTTTAGAGATCAAACCATGTAGATAACTCCAAGATCGACGCGAAAGGGCGGGCGCGAGGGCGGAGAATGGGCCGATGGGACGGCGAAACATCCGGCGCACGGTCACACGGGTCGAGACCGCGGGGACCGCACCGACCGTGCGGCGCTCCCCGGACCACGTGGCGATGGAGGAGCCGCTGGAGATCCGGGTCGGCCCGGCCGGACCGGCGAAGCGGGCGCCGCTGGCGGTGACCATGCGGACCCCGGGCGACGACCTCGATCTCGCCATCGGGTTCCTGCTCACCGAGGGGATCATCCGCGAATCCGGCGACGTCCACACCGCCCAGCTGTGCGCCGGCGACGCCACGCCGAACACGTACAACGTGGTCGACGTGGCGCTCGCGCCCGGTGTCGCCCCACCGGAGGTCGACCCGACCCGCAACTTCTACACCACCTCCTCCTGCGGGGTGTGCGGCAAGGCGAGCATCGACGCCGTCCGGACCCGGTCGCGGTTCGACGTGGCGGCGGACCCGACGGTCGTGCCGGCCACGACCCTCACCGCGCTGCCCGGGCGCCTGGCGGAGGGCCAGGTGGGCTTCCGGCGTACCGGAGGGTTGCACGCCGCCGGCCTGTTCACCGCCGATGGTGAGCTGGTCTGCCTGCGTGAGGACGTCGGCCGGCACAACGCGGTGGACAAGGTCGTCGGGTGGGCCGTGCGCGAGGGCCGGCTGCCACTCTCGGGACACGTGCTGCTCGTCAGTGGCCGGGCAAGCTTCGAGCTGACCCAGAAGGCCGCGATGGCGGGCGTGCCGGTGCTGGCCGCCGTCTCCGCGCCGAGCACGCTCGCCGTCGAGCTGGCCGAGGAGTCCGGCCTCGGACTGGTCGGCTTCCTGCGCGGGACCAGCATGAACGTGTATGCGGGGGCGCACCGCATCAAGACTGACTGACGGGACGGGCCCGGCGGCGGCCGCGGCGCGGACGACGCCGTGCCGGCGGATCGTCGAGCAGCGCGGGCGGTAGCGCGTGGTCGAGCGCCTGCCCGAGCAGCGCCGCCAACGAGTACGCCGGATCCGCAGCCAGCGCGCGGTCGAGCGCGACCCGGGCGAGCGCGCCGTTGCCGGCGCGGTACGCCGCGTACGCGAGCAGCGTGGCCGGGCCGGGGACCAGGTCGGCGCGGGCCCGGCGGGTCACGTCGCGCCAGAGTTCCTGCTGCGTGCCGAGGTCGGGGCCGGCGGCGGTCACCCGGGCCCAGCACGAGTCGCGCACGTCGGTGCTGGTGAGCAGCAGGGTAAGTCGGGCCAGGTCGTCGTCGGCGAGCCGCCCGCCCGACTCGTAGCAGCGGACGGCCGCCACCAGGGCGCGGATGCCGGCGCGGCGGCGGCTGACGCCCGGGTTCGCGGCGCGCTCGGCCTGCCCGGCCAGCTCCCGGGCGGCGGCCTCGGTGGCGCGCTCGACGGCGTCGCGCTCCGGCCCGCTGACCGGCGCCAGGGTGCGCTCCAGCGTCGCGCGGTCCGGCAGCGCCACCTGCCCGGCATAGGTGGCGACGGCCGCCATCTCGGTGCCGGAGACGTCGTACGGCGTGCCCTCCGGCGGGCAGCAGCGCACCGACTCGCACAGGTAGGACCAGTAGCGGCCGTCGGTGGCGCGCAGCACCTCGCCGACCTCGATGCCGCGCCGGGGCAGGGCGGCGCGCAGCGCCAGGACGCAGGGGGTGACGCGGGTCGGCTCGCCGTACCCGATAACGAGTGCGAGCTCCACCGCCTGCTCGATCAGCACGCCGCCGAGCTGGTCGGCGAGGTCGAGCACATCGTCGGGCGGTGGCAGGTCGGCGCGCGCGGAGAACACCACCCGGGGGCCGGACAGCCCGATGACGACCACGCTGTCGTCGGGGTGGAAGCCGAGCAGGTAGGGCACGGCGGCGAGCAGATCGGTCGGGGTACGCAACGTGACGCGGCTCATGACCGTCGAGCCTGCCGCCGGCGTACCGATGATCGACAGGGCGAACTTCTCCCCTGTGGACAAGTTATCCACAGGGCTTGTGATCAAGCTGGTGGGGTCAGTATCGGAAGCGCTCGCCGTGCAGGTCGACCCCGTCGCGCCACTGATTGTCCCGGCCGGTGAGATCGAGCGCCAGCGTCACCGTGGCGGCCGCGTCGAACCCCGCCCGGTTGAGGCGGCGGATCGCGTCGGTGTTGCGCAACGCGGGCGAGATCGTCAGCTCGCGCATACCGCGACGCCGGGCCTGCTCCCCCACGTACTCGAGAAGTGCCTTTCCGATCCCCTCCCCGCGCCGGCGGGCGGTGACCACGACGGGATCCACGGACCCGGCGCGGCCGCGGAGGATGAGCCCGACGAAACCGACGACGCCGTCGTCGGCATGCTGCGCGACCCACATGCCCGACAGGTCCAGCCGGGTCAGGTACTCCTCGAACCCGGCGCCGCTGTCCGCCTCGGCCGGGTTGGTGGAGCCACTGAACTCGGGATTCACGGCGGACACCGCCGCCGGGACGGGCGGTGCGGCAGGGTAGAGCCGTCGATGCTCGCTCATGAACTCGGCCCACAGCCCGCGACATTCGCTGTGGTCGGCCGGCCGGTACCCCCGGATCACCACCGCGGCCGTCCCTTGTGCGGACGGACGTGTCTGCGTCATGCGCTCATACTGACCCCGCCACGGCACCCCGCGACACCGTTTCGGCGAACCTATTGCCTGCTGTTTCTGCTCACGATCCCGCCGCCTTTCCCCGACACCTGCGGCGGCGCGGAGGTGGGCGGCGCGGTCGGGGAAGTGCTTGCGGGCGGCGTGCTGGGTGAGGCGCTGGGCTCCGGCGTGCCGCGCGGGTTGATGCCGGAGCCGGTGGAGCTAGGGAAAGCGGTGGGCGTCCCGGGGCGGGAGCCGATCGGGCCGATGCGGGTCGACTCGATCCGCGGGGTCGGGCCGACCTGGACCGGTGCCTGGTCACGCCGCGAAGGGCTGGGCCGCGGGAGCGTGACACCGGCACCGCTCCCGGCGCCCGGCGCGGGCGCCAGCGGCGTCCGGACCCGGGTGGGATCCGACTCCCCACCCGGCACCACGACCGGACCCTGCGGAGCGTCGGCCATGAACGGGCTGCGCGGCCGGTTCGTCGTGTCCAGCGACGCGGAGCCGGCGAGAACCGCCGCGAGGACGGGTACCGAGGCGAGCAGGAACAGCATCGCGACGGTGACGGGGTATCGACGGGCGACGCCCGTGGATCTATGTCGAACGACGGTGCAGGGCTCGGGGGCGGACAACGCCTCGACTCCTTCGGTGCAGGGACTCGCCTCGGCGTACGGGCAGCAACCCCCGAACCGGTCGAGACCGGACGCCATGGGGAACAGCGTCATATATCCCACGCCTCGGCGCGACCCTCGATCCGGCGACGGACGTGCCAAGTTTTCGACCGAAGCGAAGTGCACTATTTGTTCGCTTACTGGATCATCTTCATGTCTGGAACACCGATCCGGACTGTGGCTAGGGTCACGGCTTCTGCCATGCTGGGGACGACGGCACCGGTGTGCTGACGCATACCCTGCGATCAACGCTCCGGGGGCTGTCGCTCCCGAACACGAGGTAAGCAACCGCTGACGGCGTGTTCGAAGCTGCGCACCGCCCCGATCGGGCCGGCCGCGGAGCTTGCTACCCGCTGCGCGGCCGGGCCACCCCCGCTGCCGACGCGAGACACGACAGGGAGAGACAGATGGCAAAGGGCGACGGAGCCCGAGCCCGCAACGGACGCGGCGCGCGTGCCGCGGCTGAGCCGGAGTTCGTGCAGCTGCTCACCCCCGAAGGAGAGCGGGTCGACCACCCCGACTACACGGTCGACTTCGCCGACGCGGATTACCGCGACCTCTACCGCGATCTGGTTATCGTTCGGCGACTCGACGCCGAGGCGACCGCTCTGCAGCGCCAGGGCGAGCTGGGCATCTGGGCGAGCCTGCTGGGCCAGGAGGCGGCCCAGGTCGGTTCCGGCCGGGCGCTGCGGGCCAACGATATGGTCTTCCCCACCTACCGCGAGCACGGCGTCCTCTACTGCCGCGGCATCGACCCGATCATGCCGCTGGGCCTGTTCCGCGGCGTCGACCAGGGCGGCTGGGATCCCAACGAGTTCAAGTTCAGCATGTACACGATCGTCATCGGCGCCCAGACGCTGCACGCCACCGGCTACGCGATGGGGATCGCCAAGGACGGCAAGGTCGGCGGCCCGGACGGCGAGGCGGTCATCGCATACTTCGGCGACGGCGCGACCAGCCAGGGTGACGTCAACGAGGCGTTCGTCTGGTCGAGCGTGTTCAACGCGCCCATCGTCTTCTTCTGCCAGAACAACCAGTACGCCATCTCCGAGCCGCTGGAGCGCCAGACCCGGGTACCGCTGTTCCAGCGCGCCGCCGGTTTCGGCTTTCCCGGCGTCCGCGTCGACGGCAACGACGTGCTCGCCGTGCACGCGGTCACCCGCACCGCGCTCGACAACGCCCGCCAGGGGCAGGGCCCGACGCTGATCGAGGCCTACACGTACCGCATGGGCGCGCACACCACCTCCGACGACCCGACCCGCTACCGCATCGCGAGCGAGGTCGAGGCGTGGCAGGCGAAAGACCCGATCACGCGGGTACGCGCGTTCCTGGAGAAGCAGAAGCTCGCCGACGACGCCTTCTTCGCCGAGGTGGACGCGGCGGCCGGGGAGCAGGCGGTGCACCTGCGCGAGCGGGTGCTGTCGATGCCCAACCCGGAGCCGGTGTCGCTGTTCGACAACGTCTACGCCGAGGGCTCCCCGCTGCTGGACGAGCAGCGTGAGCAGTTCATCGCGTACCAGGCTTCGTTCGAGGGGAGTGCGCACTGATGACCGAGACTCTCACCCTCGGCAAGGCCCTCAACACCGGCCTGCGGCGCGCTCTCGAGCGCGACGACAAGGTGCTGATCATGGGCGAGGACGTCGGCAAGCTCGGCGGCGTCTTCCGGATCACCGACGGCCTGCAGAAGGACTTCGGCGACGAGCGGGTCATCGACACCCCGCTGGCCGAGTCCGGCATCATCGGCACCGCGGTCGGCCTGGCCATCCGCGGCTACCGGCCGGTCTGCGAGATCCAGTTCGACGGGTTCGTCTACCCCGGATACGACCAGATCGTGTCCCAGGTGGCGAAGTTCCACTACCGGTCGCAGGGCAAGGTGCGGATGCCGATCGTGATCCGCATCCCGTTCGGCGGCGGCATCGGCGCGGTCGAGCACCACTCCGAGTCCCCCGAGGCCTACTTCGCGCACACCGCCGGCCTCAAGGTCGTCTCGTGCGCCAACCCCAACGACGCCTACTGGATGATCCAGCAGGCGATCGCCTCCGACGACCCGATCATCTTCCTCGAGCCCAAGCGGCGGTACTGGGAGAAGGGCGAGGTCGACACCGAGTCCAAGCCCTTCCCGCTGCACGCCTCGCGCGTGATGCGCCCCGGCACCGACTGCACCGTCGTCGCGTACGGACCGATGGTCCGCACCGTCCTCGACGCCGCCACCGCCGTCGAGGACGAGCGGTCGCTCGAGGTGATCGACCTGCGTTCGCTGTCGCCGCTCGACACGGGGCCGGTCTACGACTCGGTCCGCCGGACGGGCCGGCTGGTGGTGGTCCACGAGGCGCCGTCCAACGGGGGCATGGGCGCCGAGATCGCCGCCCGGGTGACCGAGCACTGCTTCTACTCCCTGGAGTCGCCGGTCCTGCGGGTCACCGGCTTCGACACCCCGTACCCGGCCGCCCGGGTGGAGGAGGAGTACCTGCCCGACCTGGACCGGGTGCTCGACGCCGTCGACCGCACGTTCGGGTGGTGACGCCGATGTCGCGCATCAAGGAGTTCCCCCTGCCCGACCTCGGCGAGGGCCTGACCGAGGGTGAGATCCTCAAGTGGCTCGTCGGCGTGGGCGACACGATCGAGCTCAACCAGCCGATCGTCGAGGTGGAGACCGCGAAGGCGGCGGTCGAGATCCCGGCGAAGTGGGCCGGTCAGGTCAGCGCGATCTTCCACGAGGAGGGCGAGACGGTCGAGGTCGGCACCCCGATCATCGCCATTGACACCGACCCGGGCGCCGGCCCCACGGCTGCTCCTGAGCCCAGCGCCGCCGCGCTCGCCGCGGTGGAGGTCGCGCCGGAGGAGGGCGCCGTAGAACCAGGGCTCATCGGCGGGCCCGCGCCCGGTGGGCGCACGGCCGTGCTCGTCGGATACGGGCCGAAGAACACCGTCGCCAAGCGCCGCCCCCGGGCTGTTTCGCCGGGTGCCGAGGCCGCTCCTTCCCAGAGGGTGCCCCCGTCGGCGCCTGAGCGCGAGGAGGGTGCCCCTCCTCAGCCGGAGGGGAAGATTGCCGCGGCGGCCCCGGCTCCTACGCCCACGCCCGCGCCCACCGACCGGCCGCTGGCCAAGCCGCCGGTGCGCAAGCTCGCCAAGGACCTCGGCGTCGACCTGTTCACGCTCGTCGGCACCGGAACGGATGGCTCGATCACCCGGGAGGACGTCCAGCAGGCGCTCCAGGAGCCGGCCCGCGCCGCCGCACCGGCGACCATGCCGGCCGCACCCAGCTTCGACGCCGACCGGGAGCAGCGCATCCCGGTGAAGGGCGTGCGGAAGCTGACCGCCGAAAACATGGTCACGAGCGCGTTCACCGCACCGCACGTGACGGAGTTCCTGACCGTCGACATGACGCGTTCGATGCGGGCGCTCGACCGGCTCCGCGCGCACCCCGACTGGCGGGACGTACGCGTCTCGCCGCTGCTCCTGGTCGCCAAGGCCGTCCTGGTCGCGATCAAGCGCCACCCGATGATCAACTCTTCCTGGGCGGGCGACGAGATCGTCGTCAAGGAGTACGTGAACCTCGGGATCGCGGCGGCCACCCCGCGGGGCCTGGTCGTGCCCAACGTCAAGGACGCCGGCCGGTTGTCGCTGCGCGAGCTGGCGGACGCGATGACCGAGCTGGTCGGCACGGCCAAGGACGGGCGCACCGCTCCGGCCGACATGTCCGGCGGCACGTTCACGATCACGAACGTCGGGGTGTTCGGCGTGGACACCGGCACGCCGATCCTGCCGCCGGGCGAGGCCGCCATCCTGGCCTTCGGCGCCGTCCGGGAAACGCCCTGGGTACACAAGGGCAAGGTCAAGGTCCGCCAGGTCACCACGCTCGGGCTGTCGTTCGACCATCGGATCATCGACGGTGAGCTGGGATCGAAGTTCCTGCGCGACGTGGGCGCGTTCCTGTCCGACCCGGAGGCGGCCCTGCTCGCCTGGGGATGACGCCCGCACACGCTCGCGGCCCCCGCCCGGCTCACCGCCCGGCGGGGGCCGTTTCACGCCGCCCGGCCCGCTGCGCCCCCCGCCTGGACCGAGTTTCTGGACGGCACCAACCGGTAATACCGGGACAATCCCGCTGCGACAGAGGTCGTTGATCACAGATGTCCGCACCACGACGCGTGCGGCCGGCGGGTAGGTTGGGCACTGCCACCCTTCCGGGCTCGTCCACGTGCTCCGGCAGGTGGGCCAAGGTACGCGATCGAGGAGGCACGCATGTCGCAGGACGCCAACCCGACCGGCCGCGAGCCGGCGGAGGGCTATGCGGGTGCGGGCTCACCGTGGGCGGCCGCGCCCGATCCGGACGACGGCGCTCCGGGCGAGGCCGGCGGCACGCCGCGCGCCCGGGCATCGGTCCCGCCGGCCCGGGGCAGCGCGTCGGTGCAGCCGCCGGCTCAGCGACCCGTCCCGCCCGACGAGCGGGGCGACTGGCAGACCCCATCGCAGGAGCAGACCCGGCCCGGGCCGTTCCCGCCCGCCGGCCCGCCGCCCGGCTACGGCCCGTCCGGCGCCCATCCGGTCTCGGGCGGCACTGGCGTGCCCGGTCGCCCGACCGGCTCCGCGCAGGTGCCGGGCTCCCCCAGCGGCGGCCACGCCCAGGTCTCACCGGCCGCCGGCCACGCCCAGGTCCCACCGGCCGGTGGCCAGGCGCAGGTGCCCGGGGGCAGCTTCCCCGGCTTTGGGGCGTCTCAGCAGGGCGGCCCCGGCGACGCCCGCCCACCCGCCGAGCCCTACGGCCAGCCCACCGAGGCCTACCGCCCGCCGGAGGCCTACCCGCAGCCACCGCAGGCATACGGTCCGCCACACCAGGGGTACGCCGCCCACCCGGAGCAGACGCAGCCCGAGCACGGGCCGGCTTACGGCCAGTCGCCATATGGACAACCACCTCAGGGGTACGCGCAGCAGCCGCCCCCGCCCTACGGGCAGCCCACGCAGGTCTACGGCCAGCAGCCGGAGAGCTACGGCCCGCCGAGCGGCGGGTTCCCGTCCCAGACGGGCTACGGTGCCCCGACCGGACCGGCCTACGGCGGCGGGGAGTACCCGAGCCCGGACCAGCCGTTCGACCCCGCCGCGACCGGTGTCTACGGCGGTGAGCAGACCGCTCGCGTCGGAACCGACCCGGCGGGCCCGCACGAGCCGCGCAAGAACAAGAAGCTGCTCATCATCCTGGCGGCGGTCGCCGCGATCGCGCTGATCGGCGCGATCATCACGGTCGTCTCGCTGATGTCGGGCAACAACGCCAACTTCGCCGTGGGCGACTGCGTCAAGCAGAGCGGCAGCAAGGCGGTGTCGGCCACCTGTTCCGACAAGGGCGCCTACAAGGTGCTCAACAAGGTCGACCAGCAGGCCAAGTGCGCCGACCCCAACCAGCCGTTCGTGGTCGTCGAGCGCAAGGGCAGCAAGGACGAGGTGCTCTGCCTACGACCGGCAAGCCAGAATTGACGTTCTCTCCGCCCTAAAGGACGGAGATTCCCTCCACGCTGCGCGTGGAACACGCGGCGTGCGGGTGGATTACCGCTTCGCCGCGCGGTGCCACCATCGCTGGTGGTCTTACCTGCGCTCCACGGTCGTTTGAG
>WNFX01002783.1_pt1 | contig 43491 bp, 32 predicted proteins | sample 5400111 | NCBI WGS metagenome assembly WNFX01 (sample SAMN13153363, study PRJNA577476) | soil metagenome | isolation source: 40 cm soil or saprolite under grassland replicate 1 | place: USA:California | collected 2016-06-15
GGCAAGTTTCACTGTTTGATGAAGCAACCGCTCCCACTGCATCAAGAAAAAGGCCAGCCGCTCCCTGGAGCGAGCATCAAAAACTTTCCTACGAGAAAGAACTACTCGGCTTTTATGTCAGTGGCCATCCACTCGACGCGTATGCAGATGTTTTCGCGGCGAAAAGCTATCGATCGATCGCTTCACTGTCCGGTTTGGACGATCGCGCGCCATTCAGGATTGCCGGTGCGATTGTGGAGGTTGAGAAGAAGTTTACAAGAAAAGAGGGCAAACCATTCGCAGTCCTTTGGATCGAAGACCGGGCGGATATGCTCGAAGTGGTGGTGTGGAACGAGGTTTACCTGAAAGTTTCAGGCGCCCTGGAGGCGGGGCGCGTTGTTGAAATAAAAGGAACGCTGGATAAACGGGATGAGATTCCTCGTGCCGTGGCACAGGAGATCAAGATGCTTTCGCCTCGAAAGCCCAATGGCGCGACTGAAGGAACGACAGACCGGGAATCCGCGGTGCTATTGCAATTCTCTTCGGCTACAACCGGTGATGAATTGCGAGAAGTGCGCAGGATCCTTTCCAGCTCGCCGGGCCATCGACCGGTTCGATTGCTGTTCGATCGCGCAAACGGCAACGCGCTGCGTCTGGATGCAGGCGCGGAGTTTAGTGTGAATCTCACACGCGAGCTCGAGGAAAAACTTTCCCGCTGGCTGGTGACAGAGAAGTCGTAACGGCGCCGTCTTTCGACTTCAATACTAACGAGCGCCAGCTCACTGGCCTCCCGCCGTTCGTTCCTTTGGGTGAGGCGTTGCTGCGGGATGGGCTTCGGGCCGCGGAAGTGATCCCAGCAATAATGTTGCGCTTTGCAAGGGATTACCTGAGAAACAGAGCGGAAATTCCCGAGTAACACCATCTGGATCTGGAATGTCAGAGGATTCTGCGATCGTTCGCTCTTTTAAACCGATGGTCCAGTTGGGTTGAAAGAGCGCTCCGCGGAACTGCAACTCTGTGACGGCGGGCGCGAGAGTGAATGGCACCGAGGCAAGTTCGATTTTGTTCATGCAACCGATTTGGTGTGGCGTTAGATCGAAGATCGGCATCGCTCCATCCATCCTGACCGTCACATTATTCGTATCCTGAAAATCGATCTCTCCACGAAGTGAAAGATCCGTATTCTTGGTCGCAACATTGAGAAACTCTATCGACGCGCGATTTCCTCCAAAAACAATTCGCCCGCTTGTGTCAGTGAGATTGATACACCCTCCTGCGTCGCCGGACAGCTTTCCGTTCATCAGCTGGATCTCTCCATCGATGTGGGGATGTTGCAACGTCTGGGAAAGCGAAATGTTTCCGGTCAGAATGCCGTCGCTGAAAATTTGTGCGTGAAAGAGCTGAGGCGCTTTTGCGAGAAAGACCGATGGAAAGTTCAGTGTGATATTCATCGGAGATATCTGAAAAGCGTTCCAATCCGTCCCGATTCGCAAAGGAAAATTGGCTGTGAAGCTCATCGAGCTCGAATTAGGCGTATGGATCACACCGCGCACATCCCATTTGCTGGAATCGATGGTTGCCTGAACATCAGCCGGGATTGGGTTTCCTTTTTCAGCTGCTCCGCGGGGAATCGACAGGTAATCGAGCAGGTTATTCAATCTGGCTTCGAGCGTCCCTGAATAGTTGTGTTCGTGCGACAGATCGATTTTACCCTGTCCGCTGAGAGAATCGTTCTTGTGCGTCATCGCCAATTGTTCGATCTCCAGGTCCGTCGCTTTCAAATTCAGTTTCGCGCTCAGGTTGTCGATGGCAGTCTTAAAAAATGTGAGCGATGCGCCCTCGACCATCAGACGTCCGCCAAATTTGCGATCACGAGTATCCATCGCTCCATCAATCGTGATTTTGCCCGCGAAATCGCCGGCGTTCGCGCCAAACAGAGCCGCGAAATCGCCCAACTCATCGATCGACGCGGAAATGTTGCCGCGAAAATCCGGACTAAGCCAGCCGGACACGCTTGAGGGAAATGCAGCTTCACCGCTTAAAGTGAACTGGTTTGCCTGTTGTTTTATGTACAGTTGCTGAAGCTGAATCCGGCGGTTATAGAGGGCGGCACCAAGCATGATCGCTTCGGCGGTGCGATTGCGCCAGGTAAGCCCGGTCAGTTCGCTCCAAAGCGACGCGGTCACCAGGTCCGGCTCAGCAAGGTTTCCGCGAAAAGTGAAGTTACCAGCGTGGAGCAAACCGCTAACGCGATCGGCGAATCCGGATGCTTCCGAGGTTTGCTCAAGAGAAATATCGGTAGCTCCACCGGCAATTTTCCAGTTGGAACGTTGAGAGCGCCACTCGTGCGAAATGTTTCCGCGGATTTTTCCGCCGAACGCGTCAACATCGAATTGCAATCCCACGCGTTGGTTTCCCAGGCGCGACAAGTCCGCCGTAGCGGACTGCAGATCGAGGCCATGTGTTAAAGTGAGCCCGGCGATTGTCAGGTGATCAGCTTCCCAATGAGTTGCACCGCGCAATTGCGAAAACGTCTGGTGGAACCACGGCGATGCTATCATGACCTCGGCAGCGCTAAAACGACCCGCTTCGGTGTGATTCACGGATAGAAAACCGTTTCGCAACAAAACAAGCGTCGGCCCGTTTTCAATCCGCACCTCCGAGCCGGCGACGGTCAGATCTTCCGGAAGCATTCGATGCAGTGTTGTCCACCCACGCCGGGTCATCGCTCGCACAGTGGGATTGCTTCGGCGCAACTCCCCATGCAATTCCCGAATCGACAGATTGCGGATGACGCGACCTCGTCTGTGAAGGAGGATATGCTTGAAGTTCAAGTCGAACGTTGCATCCGTGATTGTAAGGTCGATGCGGAGCGTATCATCGTGTGCATTTCTCAGGCGAAGCTGCCGGATCGCAACCTGACGCAGGAACGGTGCATCGATCTTGTCGATGTTAACAATGAAGCCCTCCTGTCGCGCTCTCCACCAAATCCACCAACGAACACCATGGGAGACGGCAAATGGCGTAAACCAGAGTGCCAGCAACGCGACGAGTAGAAGAAACAAACTAGCTAAGAGAAATCGACTTTTTAGGGGCATTTAGATTGGTGCGGAAATGACGAAGCACGAATGATGAAGGACAAAGAAAGTCCAAATGACGAAGCCCAAGAAAACAGGCGACCACCGTTTTTCCTTTATTCGAGCTTCGCCGTTCATTCGTCATTGGGTATTCGTCGTTCCCTTGGCTTCATTTGCAGCGCCACCTTTGAAAATCAAATGCAGTGGTTGCGACGCGTGCACGCGTTCCTTGATTTGCTGCTGCAACGTGCGCTCGGCTTCTGCTGGCAAGTCACTTTCTGCTGCTTTTTCCCGTGCAAGCTCAGGCAAATTCGATAATTCGCTTTGCATGTCCTGCCCTGAAATGCGGTTCCACAATCCATTTTCAAACGCGAGGACGTCCACCTGCTCCTGCTCGATACCAAGGATCCGGGCGTGTGGCAGCTGAACGATGATTTCATTCGGGCGAATATCGATCGACAGGGCTTGCTGTAGATCGAAGCCGGCTTTGACGATGAATGTGCCATGCAACTTTACACGCTTCGAACTCCCCACCCAGGTATGAAGCAGTTCGTGTTCAACTTCGATGCGCCGTGACAAAACAACCAGTTCGCTCACGGGCGTCGTCTGTTCCATATAGACACGGTTGTTAATCGTGATGCGCGGCTGTAAATGCGCGATGTCGATAAAAGCGCTGCGTAAATCCTTGCCCAGCTTCTCAAGCTCGGCGGTGCTTTGTTGCGCTGTGCGGGCCGGCCAGGTTTCGATGCGCCAAAAAATGATCATGAACGCTATCGCGATGATGATGGCGATCAAAGTGAACGCCAGCGGCCAGGAGATGCGTCCTGATCTTGAAACAGAATGACAAAGCACGAATGACGAATGCCGAATTAATGACGAATGACAAATGACGAATGAGCAGACGGCTTTATTTGCTTATTCTTCGCCTGTCATCTCTTCGTCGTTCATCATTCGGATTTCGCCCTAAAAAATTACCGCCCCCCACACCCGATAGGCGTGAAGGGCGGCTGTTCCCCCCAGAACAATCTTGAAAAACTTCGAGGCTACTAAACGAGCTTCCGGCAGATCGCAACAAATTTTATGTTAAAAAATTCGCACGGACGGACGAGGCTGGAAAAAATGACGAATGAGGAATGAAGTGAATGACGAAGCACGAATGACGAAATAAATCCGAATGTTTAAATGACGAAGACTCGAGGTGTCTCTTCGTCATTCGGATTTCGTCATTCCTTCGTCATCGGTCATTCGTCATTTCTCCTGCGTGTCTGGCGTGCGAGATTCGATTGCGTGACCTGGGTTGCGCGAGCGCGCATCGCAGTCTCTAGTTTTACATGCGTAATTTGGATGATGAGGCATCCTCGCGCAGCCTTGCTGGTTCATTGCTGGTCGCTCATCCCAATATGCTCGATCCGAATTTCCGACGCACAGTGCTTTTCATTTCCGAGCATGACCCAGGCGAGGGCGCTTTGGGCGTCATCATTAATCGCCCTCTCGACAGACAGGTAGCGGATCTGGTGACCGAGTCAACGCCGGCAGGCCTTGCTGAGATGCCCGTTTTTCTGGGCGGACCCGTTGGGAAAAATCAACTGATGTTTGCAGCGTTTGAATGGCACCAGAGCAAAGGGCTCAAGCTCAATCACAATGTCCGTTTAGAGGAAACAAGCGATGCAGTTGCCCCAAAAAAAGTAATTACAGTTTGCGCGTTTGTAGGCTATGCGGGCTGGGGAGCGGGACAGCTTGAAAGCGAGATGAAGCAGAAAGCCTGGCTTCTTCAAAAGCCTAGTCCCTCGGTGCTCAAACTTGATCGTCTTCCGAACCTGTGGTTCGAAATCATGCGAGGCCTGGGACCATGGTATAAAATGCTGGCTGCCGCGCCAGACGATCCGTCGCTAAACTGATGAAGCGTGAGAGATGAGATGTGAGAAGTATTTGGCTTGATTCCTTCTTCTCACTAATCACTAATCACTTCTCACTCCCACATGATCATTGGTATCCCGAAAGAAATTAAGGAGCAGGAGCAACGCGTCGCCCTGCTGCCATGGGCTGCGGGTCAACTCACGAGGCGGGGTCATTCAGTCGTCGTACAACAGAACGCCGGTATTGGCTCTGGTTATCCGGATGAAGAGTACGTCAAAGCCGGCGCTGAGATTGTCGATCAAGCGAAAGAAGTTTTCACGCGGGCTGATATGGTTGTGAAAGTGAAAGAGCCGCTCGAGGGGGAGTTTCCATTGCTGCGCAAGGGTCAAATCCTCTTCACTTATCTGCATCTGGCGGCGAGTAAATCTCTTACTGAGGCGTTGCTGAAATCGGGCGTGACCGCAGTGGCGTATGAGACGATTCAGATTAATCATCGTTTGCCACTGCTCGAGCCAATGAGCGAGATCGCAGGTCGCATGTCAGCGGTGATGGGCGCGAATTTTCTCGCCAAGTACAATGGCGGCAGCGGAGTCTTGTTGGGCGGTGTGCCGGGGGTTTTGCCTGGAGGCGTCGTGATTGTTGGCGGCGGGACGTCGGGTGTGAATGCAGCGCGCATGGCAACAGGCCTGGGTGCGGAAGTCACGATCCTCGATGTTGATTTGGAACGTCTGCGTTATCTCGACCTCGCGATGGAAAATACCAATACGCTCTATTCAAGCGAGGCAAACTTGCAGGACTTGATGGCGGATTGCGATCTGCTGATCGGCGCTGTGCTCCTGCCGGGAGCGAAGGCGCCGAAATTAATCACGCGCCAGATGCTGCGAAAAATGAAGCCGGGCAGCGTGCTCGTGGATATTTCCATCGATCAAGGCGGTTGCGCGGAAACATCGCGACCCACCACGCACCATGATCCGGTTTATGTGGAGGAAGGTGTGACGCATTATTGCGTGGCGAACATGCCGGCAGCCTACTCACGCACAGCTACGCAGGCCCTTACAAATGTCACGTTTCGTTATGTGGAATTGCTCGCCGATCTCGGTCTCGATGGCGCATGTAAAAAACAACCGGCGCTCATTGGCGGCATTAACACGCGCGACGGACGGCTCACTTGTAAGGCAGTGGCGGAGGCGCATGGACTCAAGTACGAGGCCCCGCTTTAATCGGCGAGCACCAAGCATTTGCTTTTTCAAAAGAAGAATCGAATGCGGTCAAAAACTCCCTTGCTCCGATTAATCTGTTAAAGCAATATGCTTCTTCCAATTAACACTATGAAAAAATACATCTGCATTCTGGCCAGTGCCGCGCTCCTTGCGGCGTGCGAGCAAAAGACAGAGACAACCGAACCTGCGGCGAGCCCAGCAGCCACGAGTCCGCCAACAACAACTGAAACAACCAGTCCGGCGACGACAGCGGAGTCTCCTGCCACAACAACGGAATCCCCCGCTACAACAACCGAATCTCCTGCTGAGGCCTCGCCTACTCCCTAAATTCGTCGGCTTTCATCTTTGCGAAGTCTTCTCCCGAGATTCTCCGGGAGAAGACTTTTGCTGTACGGATGCGCATCCGTACTTTGAGGGGCGAGCTCCGCGCGCCCAAGATTGGCGTCGCAGAGCTCCGTCCTCCAACATTTTCGGTCCATGATAGCGAATCGACAACTGATATGAAGCCGGCGAGTTCGCTTTCATTTCCAAAGCAGCGTCGCTTGACGCGCGCGTCCGAATACGAGCGCGTAAAACGAGAAGGCCTGGTACGGCGCGGCAAACTACTAACACTCAGCGCAACGGCAGTCGAGAATTCCGGGCTGTGTCGTATCGGCTTCGTCACTTCTCGTCGCTTGGGAAGCGCGGTAATTCGCAATCGTGTCCGGCGCCGTTTGCGTGAGATTGTGCGCCAGCACCAGCATCATTTGCGACAGGACTTTTGGATCGTGCTTATTGCAAAGCGCGACGCTGCGAACGCGAGCTATCACGCCTTGGAAGATGAATGGTTGCTTCTCGCGAGACGCGCTTCTATCCTGCTCTGATGGTCTGGGTGCTTCGTTCTATAATTCGCGTTTATCAATGCACGCTTTCGCCGTTTCTTGGTTTGCTATGCGGACCTGATTCGGGCTGCCGATTTACGCCGACGTGCTCGGCATATTTTCTGGAAGCGGTAGAGAGACACGGCGTCGGCCGCGGAAGCTGGCTGGGATTAAAACGCCTCGCGCGATGTCACCCCTGGGGCGGATGTGGATATGATCCGGTTCCGAGTGACAAAAATTTAGCGTCAAGCTTACCCGCCGCGATGGGCATTGAGCATCTTGAATCCAGTTTGACCGTTGGGCCTGGCTCTGAGTAGCCGCTCAAAGACGACTTACCGTTTATGGATCGAACTGCATGGATTGTCGTTGCCCTTTGCGTAATCGGACTCGTAGTGTGGCAGATTTATGTAGCGAAGCAGATGCCGCCGCGGCCCGCGCCGGTCAATGTCGCGTCAGGGCAACCGTCGCCCACGGCAACCCCGAAAGTTTTTGAAGCGTCCCCGCCACCGGCTACCCCGGAAACTACGCCGAAGACCGCCGAGCGGGTTCCGAGTTTTGCCGAGAAGATAGAAACGCTGAGAAACTCGGATGTTGAGTTGCGTCTAACGAATCGCGGAGGCGGTATCAAGGAAGCCGTCCTCCTGAGACAGATAGCCGAGAAAGGACAGCGCGTTGTGTTGAATTCGGCGCAGAACGCGCCAATCGGGGCAATCATTGAGCAGGCATCAGCGCCGACGCTTCCTGAGTTTACCGCATCGACTGAATCAAATTCGGTTGTGCAATTTGAGGGGACAACAGCCGAGCAAGTCGCTATTCGAAAAAAGTTCTTTTTCGAAAAATCCCCGGAGAACAAAGACAACTACGTGATCGAAATGGATGTCGATCTCGAGAACCGGGGGACCAAGGCATACCAAAACGCTGGTTATTTTGTGGCGCTTGGGTCGGCCGCCCCCATCCATCCCAAGGATTACCCCTCGTACACGCGGCTCGCCTTGTGCATCGATGGAAAAGCAAAAGGAATCGATGTTGGTTGGTTTGGTAGCAGCGGCGGATTCCTTGGCCTGGGCCAGCGCGCTGCGCGACCTTATTACCAGGAGAATATCGCCGGCGCCGAATGGGTTGCGGTGAGCAATCAATTTTTCACGACGCTGCTGGCACCGCTTACTGCCAAGGCCACCGCCGTGTGGGGTCGGAGCTTCGACATCAAACGATCGCCGGACCAAAAGCTACTCGGCATCGAAGGAGCGCTTGGCATGCCGGGATTTCAGTTGCAACCCGGGCAAACCTACAGCGCACGTTTTGAAATCTACGCCGGCCCGAAGCTTTACCATCGTCTCGCGCAACTTCCGCATAATGAAGCCGAGGTGATGGACTTCGGGATGCTCAAGCTGGTGTGCCAGTTTTTGCTCAACTTCATGAATCTGCTGCACAGTTGGCTGCATGACTACGGCCTCGCCATTTTGGCGCTTACCACCGTCGTAAAACTCACGCTCTGGCCGATCCAAAACAAAGCGAATCGCTCCATGCAGCGGATGGCTCTGCTGACGCCGAAAATGCAGGAGTTGAAGGAAAAATACAAAGACGATCCGACGCGGATGAACCAGGAGTTGATGAAGCTTTACAAGCAATACGGTATCAATCCGGTCGGTGGCTGTTTGCCGATGATGATTCAGATCCCGATCTTTTTCGGTCTCTTCAAAATGCTGGGGCAGGCAGTGGAATTGCGGAACGCAAAATTTCTTTGGGTAAAGGATCTTTCCCAACCGGATACGATAGCGCACCTCCCGATCCTTGGTTGGCCGGTCAATATCATCCCGCTTTGCATGGCTGCGACGCAGATTTGGCTCATGGCGATGACCCCCAAGACGGGCGATCCAACCCAGCGCCGGGTAATGATGTTTACGCCGCTAATCTTCTTATTTATCTGCTACAATTTTGCCGCGGCTCTGGCATTGTATTACACTGCGCAGAATCTTTTCAGCATCTTGCAATTTTGGTACAATAAACGACAACCGATGCCAACACTGGAAAAAGTCGCGTCAACAGCAAAGCGAAAACGATGATGACGCCGAAAGATCTGCTCGATACTTTGCTGGGTTATCTCGGTTTCGTAGTGCAAATCGAGGAGACTAGTAATGAGGGTGGCAACCCGACACTGCAGATTTATACCGAGGAAAGTGGTCGCCTGATTGGGCGCAACGGCGAGACGCTGGAAGCCATCCAGTTTTTGCTTAACCGGCTGCTTCAAGCCAGGGATAAGGATGCTGAAAAAGTTATTGTCGATTGCGAGCATTATCGCTCCATGCGCGAAGACCGCATCGTGCAACGCGTCCGGGAACTGGCCGAACGTGTGCGCATCACCGGTCGCTCGCTTCAGCTCGAGCCGATGAATTCCTACGAGCGTCGTCTCGTCCACAATGCTTTCAAAGACGATCCCGAGGTCGCGACGTGGAGCCCGTCCGATTCAGCGCGCATCAAGCAAATCACGCTGGTCAAGCGCCAATCAAGAAAAGAAGCAGCGCCAAAAGAGCAGATATCATCCTGAGTCAAGCGAAGGATTTCTCTCCGAGTCGCGGCTTACTTTAATCACATTCGTTAGCTAGCGTAATAAGTCGGCTTCGCGTACCAAAAACAGCCCCCGATCGCAGCATATCGGCGGTCAATTCAACTCGAAGGCGCGGAAGAAAAATCTTGTAATTATCTGGTAGCGGAGTGCCGAAAATCTGAGAAGGGTAATCGCTTAAAATCATGAAAACACTCACGCTTAAGCCATTTGCTCTTTGTCTCGCCATTCTTGGACTTGGCGGGACCGTTTCCGCACAAAACGATTTGAACCTGCCTGATGTCAGTCAGGCTGCCGAGGTCAAACAGCGCATCGCGCTGACGGATATTACGGTCAAGTACCATCGTCCATTGGTGAACGGACGAAAAATTTGGGGAGGCCTTGTTCCGTACGGCAAAGTTTGGCGCGCGGGTGCTAATGAAAACACGACGATTGAATTCAGCGATCCAGTTTCGGTAGAGGGGAAACCGTTGGCCAAAGGAGTTTATGGTCTGCACATGATCCCGAACCCGGATTCGTGGACGGTCATCTTTTCAAAAACCAATACGGCATGGGGAAGCTACAGCTATAAGCAGGACGAAGATGCTCTGCGCGTGAATGTGAAACCAAAGCCCCTGGCTCAGTCCGAAGAGGCGCTTGAATTTGAGTTCGAAGATTTGAAACCAGATTCGACGGCGGTGACGCTCAAGTGGGAAAAGTTGGGTGTTCCCTTCACTGTCTCGATTAAAGATGCGGAGCAGACGCTGGAGAACATCCGGGCGCAACTAAAAGGTCGCGGTCAATTTACCTGGCAGGCTTTGGATGAAGGGGCGCAATTTTGTTTAACCAGAAAAATTAATCTCGATGAAGCGTTGCGCTGGGCCGATGCCTCAATTCAAAACGAGGAAAGGTTCGATAATGTCAGCACCAAAGCGGATATCCTCAAAGCTCTGAATCGCCCGGATGAGGCGAAAGCCACCTGGAACCATGCCGTCGAAATTGCCACTGCACCGCAACTCTATTCCTATGGGCGCCGCTTGCAGAATGAGAAGCAGAATGCTGAAGCGATGGAGATCTTCAAAGAGGTCGACAAACGGTTTCCGCAGGGAGTTTTCGGAGATCTTGCGCGCGCCCGCATCAAGTCTGCAGCAGGTGATTTCGCCGGCGCGGCCACCGATGCCAAGAAGGCACAAGCCGCCGCTCCTACGGATGCGCAGAAACAGAGTATCAAAGCGCTGATCGATCGACTGGAAGCGAAGCAGGATATCAATAAGTAGCGCGCACGCGCATGCTATCCTCGGACGTGAGACGATTGCGCTCGATGGGACGTTCACAACCGGGAGTCCGACGTTGCGTTTGACGCTCCAGAGCATTTCGCGCTGTTTGCGAGTCGCCGTTGGGGTTGCGATGATCGCCGTCCCGCGCACGGCCAATTCGGCTGACGCGCCGCCGTTGTTAGTTACTGAGCCGATGAATGGCGGCGAGATTCAGCTCGCACTACAGAAGCTCAACGTGCTTGGTCGAGTTCTTTACATTGCAGCTCACCCCGATGATGAAAACACAAATCTCATGGCGTTGTGGGCGAACGGCTCACTTTATGAGACCGCTTATCTTTCGATTACACGCGGGGATGGCGGTCAGAATTTGATTGGACCGGAACTGCGTGAGCGGCTCGGCGTTATTCGAACAGAGGAATTACTGGCAGCGCGGCGCGTCGACCATGGCAAACAGTTCTTCTCACGAGCAATCGATTTCGGGTTTTCCAAGACTGCAGAAGAGACCATGCGCATCTGGGACCACGACAAAATTTTGTCCGATGTGGTTTGGGTGATCCGGAAGTTTCGACCGGATGTAATCGTGACGCGCTTCAGTCCGGAGGATCAATTGACCCATGGCCATCACACGGCGTCAGCCATTCTGGCGTGGGAAGCCTTCGCGGCTTCTGGTGACCCAGGTCGTTTTCCAGAGCAACTGGCTTTCGTAAAACCATGGCGCCCCACGCGGCTGGTTTGGAACACTTCTTCATTTTTCTTTTCGAACCGGAACCTTCCTTTCGATCCAACGGGTCTGACCGTTTTGGAAGCGGGCGGTTACAGTCCGCTTCTCGGAAAGGCGTACACGGAAATTGCGGCGGCCAGTCTGAGCATGCACAAGAGCCAGGGCGTGGGGAGTCCCCCGCGACGCGGCGCGCGAAAAGAATATTTCAAACTGCTGGAAGGTCAGCCCATGACGAGCTCGCTTTTCGAAGGCATCGATACGACCTGGTCACGCGTCGCGAATTCGGAATCTACTGCTACACAAATTCGCCAGATCATTTCGCAGTTTCATCCAGCCGACCCGGCAGCGTCGGTGCCTGAGTTGTTGCAGCTACGGCAGGCGATGAGTGGAATTAAGGATGACTCCTGGATGCCGGAGAAGAAAGCCGAGTTGGATGGGATCATCGCCGCATGTCTCGGGTTGCATGTGGAAGCGTCGACAACCAACGAGGCCGTCACGCCAGGGCAGACGGCGACGATAAAGCTGGAAGCAATCAACCGCTGCAATATTCCAGTCACACTGCAGGAAATCCGTTTTCCGCTCTCGGGCGACTCGATGAAAATCGATGCAGCGCTTCCATCCAACGAACTCGTTACGAGGGATCTGTCGTGCAAGATCCCGGAGAATACTCCATATTCCCAGCCCTACTGGCTTCGTACACCTGGAACGCTCGGCGCCTTCGCTGTGGATGATCAAACCTTGGTCGGCCTGCCCGAAAATCCGCCCGATCTGCCTGTCGAGATTGTCCTGCAGGTCAACGGCCAAGAACTCCGTTATGTCGTGGACACGAATTACCGCATGGTCGACCCGGTGGCGGGCGAGCTGCGGCGACCGTTGGTTATTGAACCACCCGTTTTCGTGAAAGTCGCGAACACCGTGTTGGTATTCGCGACGAACCAACCGAAATCCGTTCCAGTACAAATCACGGCGGCCACCGGTCCTGTGAAAGGAGAACTTAAACTAGCTGTGCCAAAGGGGTGGGGAGTCTATCCGGCGTCTCTTCCAGTAGATTTGAAGGCAGCCGATGCCGAGACGGCGGCTACGTTTACCGTCAAGCCACCGGACCAGAATAGCGAAGGGACGTTGCGAGCCATCGTTTCAATTGATGGCCGCGACTATTCGTTCGAGCGCGTGCGCATTTCGTATCCGCACATCGGCGTCAACACACTGATGCCGCCGGCGCAAGCCAGGCTTGTTCGGGCCGATATCCGCGAAAAAGGCGATCGCATCGGTTACATCCCTGGTGTCGGCGATGATGTTCCAGAAAGCCTCCGACAGATCGGCTACTCAGTGAAGATTTTGAGCGAATCCGATATCACGGTTAAAAATCTCGCGCAGTTCTCTGGAGTCGTGCTCGGGATCCGCGCCTATAACACGCAGGAGCGAATTGCCAATTGGTTACCGGAACTATTTGCCTATGTAAAGGCTGGCGGAGTTGCGATCGCGCAGTACAACACCCTGGCGGATCTTAAGACCGAGCAACTGGGGCCGTATCCATTGGAAATCTCGCGCGACCGCGCAACTGATGAAAACGCAGAGGTGCGTATTCTTGCGCCGGATCATCCGCTCATGACCTCTCCAAACAAAATCACGTCGAAAGATTTTGACGGATGGGTGCAGGAACGCGGACTTTATTTTCCTAAGAAGTGGGATCCAGCTTGGACACAGATCCTTTCGTGCAATGACCCAAAGGAAAAGCCACTCAATGGCGGTCTGCTTGTAGCGAAGTTTGGCAAAGGTTTCTTTGTTTACACGACTTATTCCTGGTTTAGGCAATTGCCGTCCGGCGTCCCCGGAGCTTATCGGTTGTTCGCGAACATGCTGTCATTAGGAAAATGAACGTGGGTGATGACAAGCCAGATGCGCATTCCTGGCGCAAAGCGTATGGCCTGGCGCTTTCGCTTTTTGCCGTGGAGGTAGTGCTCCTCTACCTCTTTACCCTCCGGTTTTCGTGAACCGGCTGGATTACCTCGTTCTCATCGCCACGATTCTGGCGATCCCGCTTTATGGCCTCTGGCGAACCCGCGGAAGCGCCTCTTTAGGTCAATATCTCAAGGGCGATGCGAGTATTCAGTGGGCCACGATCGGCCTCTCTGTTCTCGCGACGCAGGCAGGGCCGATCACGTTTCTTTCCATGCCCGGCCAGGCGTACGAGAGCGGCATAGGTTTTATCCAGAATTATTTTGGGCAACCGCTCGCGCTTATCGTTGTGTGCGCCGTCTTCGTTCCGATCTATCAGCGGCTGAAAGTTTACACGGCCTATCAGTATCTGGGCGAGCGATTCGATCGGAAGACACAGCTACTCGGCGCCTTCCTGTTTCTTGTGCAACGGGGCATCGCTGCTGGAATCACGATCTACGCGCCGGCGATTGTTCTCTCCGCGTTAGTCGGGTGGCGCTTGAACCTGACCATCTGGCTCGCGGGCGGACTGGTTATTATCTACACGGTCGTGGGCGGGACCAAGATTGTAAGCATTACCCAACGCTACCAAATGATTGTGATTTTGATCGGCATGGCGATTGCATTTGCGGTCGCGGTTTACCGGCTATCGCCCGATCTCTCGTTTGAAGGCGCTCTCTCCGTTGCGGGCAAAATGGGCAAACTTGAGGCGGTCGATCTTTCTGTTGATCCTCACAAGCGCTATACATTCTGGTCGGGTTTGATTGGCGGCTTTTTTCTCGCGCTTTCCTATTTCGGAGCGGATCAATCGCAGGTGCAACGATATCTCGCGGGAGGCTCGCTCAAAGAGAGTCGTCTCGGATTGCTCTTCAACGCCGCGGTGAAAGTGCCAATGCAATTTTTCATTCTGCTGCTTGGTGCGATTGTTTTCATGTTTTATCAATTCGAAAAACCGCCCGTTTATTTCAATCAACCGGCGTACCAACGTGCGATGGAGAGTGGCCATGCGCCACAGCTAGCGGCGTTGCAAACGCAATTCGATAACGTCTTCACGCAGAAACGCGCTGCCATTCGCGCTGTCTCCAGCGTATCGTCGAACGGTTCCTTAAACGAGCGTGATGCGGCCATGACCAAGGTGCGCGAACTCGACGGGCAGGCGCGCGAGTTGCGCGATCGAACCAAGGCAATTCTCGAGCAAGCGGGCGCGGATCCAAAAAGCAAGGAATCGGATTACGTATTCATTACTTTTATTCTCCAGCAGATGCCGCACGGGCTTGTCGGATTGCTGATCGCAGTGATCTTGTGCGCGACCATGTCGGCGACGGCAGCGACTCTGAATGCTCTCGGATCCACCACGGCGATCGACTTTTATCGCCCGTTGATTCGCCCGAAAGCGAGCGACCATCATTATGTGGTGGCGGCAAAAGCGCTGACAGCGGCCTGGGGTTTGATTGCCATCGGAGTCGCTTCGTTTGCCAGCCTGGTCGAAAATCTGATCGAAGCGGGCAACATTCTGGGCTCGGTGTTCTATGGCAGCATCCTCGGTCTCTTTCTGGCAGCTTTTTTTATTCGTCGAGTTACCGGATCGGCCGTGTTTTTCGCGGCGCTCCTTGCCCAAGCGCTCGTCTTCGTCTTGTTCGCTACAACGAATATCGGGTACCTCTGGTACAATTTTATTGGATGCGCGGCCGTGCTGATCCTGGCGCCGGTCTTGCAGCAAACTATCTTTCGCGGCACGGAGCCTTCCGCTGCGGTATGAAAATCGTTCTGAGCGATGGACCATCCGATTATCTGTTTTGGTCAGCAACCGTGCGGATTTTTTCCCAAGCGATTTCTGTTCGCGAAAATTCTGACGGCCCGGCGTCTCCAAAAGGAGATTGGTGGTGAGATCGTCTTTTTCTTTCACGACAGCGATCATGACCCGCGCGAGACGATTACCATTTTGCGAGACCGAAACAGCAACCAGGAAGTAGCGCTAAACTTTCAGTTCGAGAATAGGATTCAAAAACAGTTTTCGCCCCTTTACGCCAAACGTGTCCTACCGGAATGGCAGGAAAAAACTGCGCGCCAACTTCCAAATTATGTTCCGCCGCCTTTGGTCGCAGACTTCAAGGAGACTAAACGTTCGAATGTCGCCGACTTTTGTCTCGAGATGTACACGCGGATGGGGTTGCTCGAAGGCATGAGGGTGGAGCGATCCAGTGTACCCGAGTTCAGAGCGCGTGCTGTGGCGATCTCAGACTATTTCGTCGATCAGCCTTACGAAGGAGAGATCGTTCGCGCACGTTACCGTGACGGGAGATTGTTGCTACACAAAGGAGGCGATCGGTTTTTAGAGATTCCGGGAGCAGAATTTGGTGCGAAGCAAATCAGCCCGACCCGCGATACGCGTTTCCGTTGGATGCAATCAGTGATTCGATGCACTCATTACGTCGCCGGTGCGAGCGAGCAGCATTACATCAATAAGGCCGATGCTCCCAACGTGAAATTCATCAAGCGCGACGAAATTTCTGACTTCGACAGAGCCTATACGGAACTGTAATGGAATCGGGGCCGCTCAAAATTGGGATTGCATGTTTTCCGTTGATTGGCGGGAGCGGGATTTTGGCGACGGCCCTCGGGTCGGAATTGGCGCGCCGCGGTCATGAAGTTTACCTGTTCAGTTATGCGCAACCTGTTCGGCTAGACCTGCCGCAGGAAGGCCTTCATTTTCATCGAATCGATTTTGCGGATAATGCTTTGTTTCCGTGTCCCGACTACACTCTGCCGCTCGCAGTGAAAATGGCGGAAGTGGCGCGTTCCCAGCAGCTCGATCTTTTTCATGTTCATTACGCGGTACCACACGCGCTGGCCGCGTGTTTAGCCTCGCAAATCGTAGGATCGTCGGCTCCGCGCATCGTCACAACTTTGCACGGAAGCGACACCACTCTGCTCGGCCAGGACCCCGATTACCGCACGGCCATCGAGCATGCCCTTGTCCATTCCGATGCGGTAACCGCAGTGTCAGAGAGTCTTCGGAATCAAACCCAGGAAATTTTTCGTTTGAAGCGACCGATTGAAGTGATTCCGAATTTCTTCATTCCGAATAAGCCGAAGAGGAGCCGCGAAGAAGTTCGACGCGATTTCGGCGTAACCGACAAATTTCTTGTGCTACACATGTCGAATTTGCGGCCTGTCAAACGTATCGACCTACTATTGCGTACGATTGCCATCTCGAAGAAGCGGGAGCGACTTCGATTGTTTATTTTAGCAGGCGACTCTTTTGAACCTTACGAGCCACTGCTCGACGAATTGGAACTACGCGACAGCGTCATTGTTCGCCAGAACACAGCTGCGGTGGAAGAGTATTTAGAGGCCGCGGATGCCGGACTCTACACATCCGAATACGAAAGCTTCGGTCTGAGCATTCTCGAGACGGCATTTTATGGTAAGCCTGTCATCGCCTTTCGCGTCGGCGGGATTCCCGAGGTTATAGGTGACTCTTGTCCTCTATATCCTTTCGGTGATGTGACCGCTGCTGCCGCTGCGCTAGACACATTGGTCGAATCTCCCAATTTGGCTCGACGCCTGGGTGAACAGAGTCGTGCTCGCGTGCTCGAAAGATTCTCAGCAGATCGCGTTGTCCCTCGGTACGAGGCGCTGTATCGTCGCATGGTTGCCCGCCGATAGGCGCGACTTTATTCAGAATCTCTATTGTTTTCCAAGGATCGCGTTGTCGATTCATGCTCGCTCCGGAAACGTGCAACGTCTGTCCTGGTTCCCACAGGTACTGCCGGTCGCCAGCGAAATTTTTCCAGAATCGGATTAGATTTCTGCTCGACGGCATCCGCAATAATTTCGCCGAGCACATTTAAATCCATGTCCGCAATCACCAGCAGCGATCACGAGTCCTTCACGTTCCGGATCAGGCGCGATCCAAAAGTTTCCATCATGCGTTTCGCAATACATGCACATGCGGGTATAAACAATTGGCGCATCGGCGAGTGCAGGGAAGGCCCATGATAAAAACTTGCGCAGGTTCTCTTCGTCCTCCGAAGTAACGGCGCGTTGAGGAGATTCGGGAGACATTTCGCGTCCGGGCCCGTGGTTTGCGATCTTCACGATACCATCACGACTGAGAGGAAACCCGTAATACCCGGTCGTCGTAATGTCCGCGCCAAAGACAGGGAAACGCTTAGGTGCAAAGAGATCAGGTCGCGGAGGTTTCAAGTGGAACACCGGCTGGCCACTGGCGCGGAAGAACTTTTTGGTGAAAGGCAGCAGATACGGAGTCCACGCCCCTACCGCCATCACAACCACGTCGGCAGCGATTCTTTGGTCCGCACAATTCTGTGTTACATGTGCAATATCAATTTGGCTTGGATCGTGCAGTACAATCCCTTTCACATAACCATCGCTTTCATCTAAACAAGCGAACCGGCTGCCTCCGCGTAACTCGACGCCGGCGGATTTCGCGCGCTCAATCAGCGCCGTTACGACGCGCCCACTTTCCGCATAACCCGCTTCGAACTCAAGAACACCATCTGGGAACAATTCAGGATTCCAGGCTGGAAATTGCCTCCACACTTGCACTGAATTCATGCGCTCAACCTTGTGTCCACGCTGTTGTAGTATTTTGAAACTTTCGTATTCGAAATCGCCCGGCTTCATTTCCCGACGGCGCACGAACATCACGCCAGTCTCGTGATACAATTCAATTCCGAATTCTTCGTTCCATTTGCGCCAGAGTTTGATCGAGTGTTCAGCTAGCTCTGTGTAGTCTTCATCCGCGCCATAAGCTGCGCGAACCGCTTTGCTGATGTCGGTGGATGCCGCCAGCGGGTGCGGTAACGGTCCCGGATCGATCAGAATCACCTGGTGGCCGCGCTTCTTTAATTCGATCGCGCCAGTGACGCCATTAATCCCAGCGCCAACGACAATGACTTTCGACATATTTCAACACCGCATGATGTGGTGGCGCTTGTGTCAAGCGCCGATTCGCAACGCACGTTCCCGTTCCAACAGGGTCGGATGCGAGTAATAAAAGCTGCTGTAGAGCGGATGGGGCGTGAAATTGCTGAATCAACGGCGAAACCCAGAAAGTTATCGTTCCTGCCAGCAGCGCAAACAGCAGCATCGAAGGGATGACATTTGAGGCGGCAAATCCTACTTCAGGCTCGAAACCAAACGCACGATTAAACCACTGCTGGCGCGCCAGCCAGGCGATCGCCGCGAACGCCATGACAACGCCGGCGATGGAAACGCTGAGCATCTTAATTACGTGGTGCTTTTTGTAATGGCCAATTTCATGCGCGAGTACGGACTCCAGCTCCGGCTCGGTGAGCTGTGCGATCAGTGTATCGAACAGCACGATCTTTCTAAAACGTCCAAGACCAGTGAAGAAAGCGTTGGAGTGGCGCGAGCGCTTACTGCCGTCCATCACTTCGATGCTGCGCGTGGGAAAATGGGTGCGCTGCGCCAGTGCAAAGAGGCGTCGGCGCAACTCTCCTTCGGGCAGTGGCGTGAACTTGTTGAAAAGCGGCATGATGATCGCCGGCGCGATCACAAGCAGAAGCATTTGGAAGGCGATGACAACCGCCGACGCCCAAAGCCACCAGTTTGTGCCAGTCCATTCGATCAGTTTCAACACCATTACCAGCAACGGATAGCCGAGCAGCAGTGCGAGGAGCAATGCTTTGATACGATCGGTGATCCACGTCTTCTTGCTTGTGGTGTTGAAACCGAATCGCTCTTCGATTTTGAATTGCGCGTACCAAGCGAACGGCAATCCCGGGATGCTCAACGCGATGCCTGTAAGAAAGAGAAAACCAGCCATGGCCAAGGTCGACGTGCCGAGGCTCACGCTGAATCTTCCAAACGCCCATGGCAACAGGCCGCTAAAAAGCACTGCGATGAGCACCACGGTATCGAACGCGTTGACAATGTCTCCAAAGCGGCTCTTAACCAGTGTGTAATCAACCGAACGGCGATACATCGCCGCGTCGATGATTCCGCGAAATACAGGCGGCACTTCATTCGCGCGCTCGCGCACGTGACGCTGGTTCAGTCCGCTAGCTTCCGATAATGGCGATACCAATCACTATGAAAGCGCTCAGCGGGATCGTACTTTCTTTTCAGGTCTAGAAATTGTTTGAACTGCGGGTAGCACGCCATGACCTGCTCTGGTTTCGCGAATTTGTGGTAGGTCAGGTAATAACTTCCACCGCGTGCTATCGCCAAATCAATCAAGCCGCGAAAGGAGCGCGCGGACGCTTCAATGCCTTCCGGTGTATGGAACGTGAGCAAATTGAAAATGGTGCACGCGTACGGTTCTTTGGCCCAAGCCAGGAAGCTCTCATTATCTTTCTCGATTAACCGGACTGTGCCATAGATGACGATTGTGCGATTCGAGCGCAGGAGCTCTGCCGCTCGCGCTAAAAAGTCAGGAAGGTCTCTTCGCGGCACGTAAATCTCGGTGATGATGAGGCTCGATTCATTTCCCCCGATCTGATCCCGGATCTTCTGCGCATAATTCGGCAAATAAGCGCCAAGTTGATTTGTGTCGGACCAATAAGTCTGTCCGTTTGTCGATAAATAGTAATCGCTATAACGCCTGAAAGCTTTCCCGCGGTCCGTGTAAGCCAACCGCAGGAGTTCCAGCCAATCGTCGTCGCGTAGCTCGTTTTTAGCGACAATCGGTTCGCGTTCGTCGATCGGCTGGTAACAAGAAAACACGCCGCGTTGAAGAAACTCCGGGGATTTTTCGTCGACTGAAAACTGAAAGTCCCCATAAAGAAAACTTTGCGCTATTCGCTCTTCAAACCGCTTGGGCAGATCACTCGAGCGGATTATCTCGACTACACGTCGCAGTTTTTGCCGGGGAACAAGCCGAAGCGTTACGCTCTCGATTAACCCAAACAGCCCGTAACCACCGATGGTGAGTCGGAACAATTCGTTGTTTTCGTCGCGCGAACAGCGAATCGATTTTCCATCGGCGTTGATCAGGGTGAATGACTCAACATTGGAAATAAGCGGCTTCATTGCCAACCCGCGCCCGTGCACGTTCGAAGAGAGACTTCCGCCCAGCGTAAATGTGTCCGCGCCGGTTTGTTTTTGCGCGATACCCCATTGTTTTGCGCTATTCGCCTGAGCGTCCAGATAAGTGCGAATCAATTTTGGCCATTGGATGCCCGCTTCCGCTTCGATCAAACCACGCTCCTGATCGAAAGAGATTAGGCGATCGAGTGAACGCGTATCGATGCAAATGCTGTCTGTGGCGAATTGCTGGCCGCCCATCGAATGCCGACATCCAGAAACGGAAATGGGTAAGCCTTTTCGCGACGCCGAACGCACAATCTCTGCAAGTTCGTCTCGGGTGCGCGGCGTCAGAAGCTCGCGAACGCGGGTCCGATTGAGCTGTGAATGGACGTCATTTACCCAAATCTCTCGTTCGGGTTCCGCCAATATGCTTGGAGCAAGCGCGAAGAGCGCCGCCGTGCGTATGAATTCACGCCGCGTAAGCACGCGAAAGTATAATCAGTGCAGCTAAGCCTCAGCCAGGCAAATTACCTCTCCTTTGGCGATACGTTCGGCGGTGAGGCCAGATGCCAGTGCCCGCAGGTCATCGTGATCGAAAAATCGGGCCACGCGTCAGGTACCCACGAGGTCGACGAGGTCGCTTCGCGTAGCTCCCCAAAGGAATGGTTCGCCGCCTCTGCACAACCACCAATCGACCAATTTGCTTCGTGAATCGAAACGAATCCGGCCGTCGCTTTGCCTTTCCATGAACGTGAATACAAACTGGTTACCGGGTGCGCTCAGACTTTTCAACGTTCTCATTAGTGAAGAGACGACATCCAGTGTCAGATACACTAAGAGACCTTCGGCGATCCAAACCGCGCGTTGAGTCGGATCAAAACAATTCTCGATCAGTGCCTCGCTATCGAAGGTAGTGGCGCTCAAGTCCATCGCGACAAAATGCAATCGTTCGACGTCGATTTTGTAAACGGTGCGCACTTTGTGACGCTGTGTTGCCGGATGATCTATTTCCCAAAACTGCACACTTGGGAATTCCTGATGTAATTCGAAACTGAGTGGATCGAAACCAGCGCCAATTATGACGATCTGTGTGGCTCCATTGATAAGTGCTGATCGCGCAACGCCGGCGATACATTTCTTTCGCAAGACATAATGCAGTAAGATTCCTCGGATTGTGATGCGCTCGGTCAACTTCGCGATCGGCCGAAACCAGTCCTGTCGTACGATTTTTAAAAACAAACGAGTCTGCGCCGAATGCGCGTCGAGCATCTGAGCACAGAAGTCTGCTGCCGTCCTCGAGACTAGACCCGAGTATTTTGGATCGCGATGCAGAAGAACCAGGCTCGCAGCAATCAGCAGCGCCGTGCGGCTGGCTTGATCGTTTTGCACGCAAGACGCGCCGACCGTTTGCTACTCGCGAGTGCTGGCCACGTCATCCGTATCCGGCGCAGCTTTGGTTTGGGCGGCACGAAATTCGCGGACGTGATTCAATTCATCTCGCGAGCCGGTAGCGTTTGCCGTTTGTGCGGCGAGCTTCGCGTAATAGCGGGTTGCATTTTCCTTGTCGCCGTTTTGCTCGGCGGCTCGCGCCGCTCCATATAAACCTCTGAATCGCCCCGGATAGATTTTGAGCGCAGCTTCAAATTCCCGTTGTGCGTCCTTTGATTGCCCCAGTTCGAGCAACAGACTACCAAGTTGTTCGCGAATCGGAACAAATGCACCGGGCGAAACCGGATGCTTGCCCAGAATGTCCTCTGCATCCGCAGCGCGACGCAGCATTTCAATCGCGTCGTTCTTTTTACCCTCGGCCGCTGCTACCCACGCCGAAGCCGCTTGCATCTGCAGGTCGAGATGGTTCTTAAAATAGTCGAACTTGGGATCCTTCGTGGCGTCACGTAGTTGCTGCATTCGGGCGATTGCTTTCCGCGCACCGTCGAGATCGCCGGTGTGCGCTCGTCCGAGCGCGTGACCATATTCGATTAAGGCTTCCATAAATGGGAAAGAGGACCAGTGCGGGAGGTTTGGAACTGTCAATGTTGCCGCCGACGCCCAATCGTTTCGCTCGAAAGCGTAACGTGTCGGAATGGCTGCCAAAGCGTAAGCCGCGCTGAATTCCAACTCGGGATTTGTCTTCTGCACTTTGGCGGCAAGATCGACAATCTTCTTCGCCTCAGTGTCCCGGGCCTCCTGCAAATAAGAATAGGCCATGTAATCGAGAGCGTGTAACTCTTCGGCTTCGGTGGCGTCGTGATGGCGCATCGCCGCGTATGCACGCGAAGCCTGGGCTGAAGCACCATTTGCAGCGATCGATTCATCCCACATACCCAAACGCGTGAAGATGTGTGATGGCATGTGCAACGCATGAGGTACCCATGGCGCGATGGAGGCATAACTCTGCGCGGCGGCTAATCCGCGTTGAGCGAGCGCGGGATAATCGTAGCAATGGATCAGGTAATGAACGACACCGGGATGATTTGGGTTTTGTTTCCACAGCTTTTCAAAGAGGGCGGCTGCCTCGAGCTGTTTCGATAAAGTCGTGTCATTAGGCGTGGCATAACCTGCAGCCAGCACCGCGAAAGCGTAGAAGGCTTGCACCTCAAAATCGTCCGGATATTTGTCACGCAGCTGGTGCATCGCTTTTTCGTAAGCGATCACACGGTCGCCTGGTCCGACTGGTCCATGACACGATTGTCCAACAGCTCCTGCTTTCGAACTGTCCGGCGTATTGTAATAAACATTGAGTGCCGTGATGAATCCTCGCTCTCGATCCGTTCCGGCGTTCATTGCCATTGCTTTTTCAATGGCCGCTTTGCCGGCGCTCATCTCGTCAGGCCTGGGCGGCGTCCAGATCGGATGCCACCATGTCATGGCGATTCCCCACTGAGCCATCGCGCATTTTGGGTCGCGCTCGGCGACAGAGGTGAAAACACGTCGCGCCTCTTCGTAGAAAAATGAATGCAGCAACGCCACACCGCGGGAGAATTCAGATTGGACAGAAGGCGAGCACGATACGGCGAACTCCACTTTCCCGGCGGCGCGCAAATCACCCGGTTCGGGGACCGTTGCGCATTCGACGTGACGTAACGTGGTGAGACTACTGGTTAGCCCAATGAGAATAAATACGCGGGGGTAGAAGGAACGCACCATTTTCGAGGCTACACACCTGTGGCTAAGCCGCAAACTCGAAAATGATTTTGCCGCTACGCTGGCCGCGCGCTGCGTGCGCAACGGCCATTTTCACCTCGCTCAACGGATAAGCTTTCTCCACTTTCGTTTGTAGCAGACCGCGTTTCGCCATCTCGAATAAATGTTGAAATGCTTCCCTTCGCTGAGCCGGCGTCGCGTTGTCGTACCATTTGTTAATCCAAATGCCCCGGAAACGGAGGTCTTTGAAAATGAGCAGGCCGTTCGGGATTTTCAGCGGCTGCAAACTCATCGCTCCGTAAGTCACCAGCGTTGATCCCGGCGCCAGACAATTTGCAAGACGCAGCGCGCTTTCGCCGCCAACTGCGTTCAATCCCAAACGAATCGGCGGGCCGCCAATCGCGTCTTCCACTTCGTGGCGAAGATTTTCACTATCGACCAGGACCACATCGCCGCCCTCTGCCCGCAGTTCGGCGATTAATTCCGAGCGTCGCACGACGTTTACGGTTTTGTAGCCAAGTTCACGTGCGATTTGAATGACCGCGCGCCCTGCGGCCGAATTCGCGGCGTTCTGAATCAGCCAATCGCCGCGTGCGAGGTCCACATAATCGTGCAGCAGACGCCACGCCGTCATCGGATTGATTTTCAACATGGCTGCGTGCACAGGCTCAATTCCCGCAGGGACGACAACCAATTCATCGGCTTTTACTGCAACGGCGCCGCGCCACGTGCCGGTGTTGTGCGGCAAAATCACTAATGCGCCCGCATTGATGTTGGTGACGTCACGGTCCACCTCGGCAACGATTCCTGCGCCTTCGAAGCCGGGCGTCGCCGGCAGCTGCGCGCGCACCGGATATTTTCCTTCGATGTGATTTAAGTCGGCCGGATTGATCGGCGCTGCTCGCATTTTCACGACAACTTCGCCAGAGGCTGGCGCTGGCCATGGTTGTGATTCGACGTGTAACACGTCCGCTGGATTTCCGTGCGTTTCGTACACGGCTGCGTTTATAGTTCTCATGATGTCCTCGCCCCAGAATCCTCAAGCCTCCGCGAACAATCTGCAAACTCGCCGGCCGCCTGGCGGGATCACGTCGTCCGCTTGGCAGACGGGTGCGCGGGTTGCGCTCTTCGGCATGATTGTGAATTCGATTTTCGCGGTGGCAAAGATTCTCGGTGGCGTGTTCGGTCACGCCTATGTTCTCATTGCCGATGGCATTGAATCCGGGCTCGACATCGCGGGCTCGTTTGTTATCTGGAGCGGGCTGAAAGTTGCCGCGCGGCCGCCTGATGCTTCCCATCCCTATGGGCACGGGAAAGCGGAGCCGATTGCGGCAGTGATTGTGGGAGCTGGAGTCCTGGCCGCCGCAGTTGGTCTTGCCATTCAAAGTGTGCGGGAAATTTTCCTGCCGCATCACACGCGTACACGCTCGGGATATTGATCGTGGTGATTGTGATAAAAGAAACTTTGTTTCGTTATGCGAACCGGATTGGACGCGACGCGGAGAGTACAGCCGTGCAAACCGATGCCTGGCACCATCGCAGCGACGCGCTCACGTCCGCCGCTGCATTCATTGGGATTTCAGTCGCTTTGATCGGTGGCAAGCGTTGGCAGAGTGCCGACGATTGGGCTGCCATTTTCGCCTGCGTGGTCATCGCGGCGAACGGCGTCAGGCTTATGCGCCCCGCGTTTTACGAAATCATGGACACCGCGCCTCAAAAAATGGTCAAATCTGTTTGCTCAGTTGCCAGCACAGTCCCCGGTGTCATCGAAGTTGAAAAATGCCGAGCCCGCAAAATGGGATTGGAGTTTTATGTCGATCTTCACGTCGGAGTGGATGGCAAGATCTCTGTGCACGAAGGCCATGAGATTGCGCATCGAGTAAAAAACGTAATCCAGCAAAGCGACTCGCGCATTGCCGACGTGCTCGTTCACATCGAGCCGGCACAACCGTAGCCGCCGGCGCTGACCGCGGCTGCCGGGGTCAGCGACCCCGGCTACAGCCGGTGTACAAGGGTAACAAGCGCATCCGCCAAAACTTTTCGTGCGCGGGCAATCCTTTGAGCGAACTGAACCAGGCGTGGGACGCGATGCGGATGCGCAAAAAAGTACGTCGCTAACTTCAGCATCTGTGTTTGCTGTCGTTCGATGTCGAAAAGGACATCTGTTGGAGCCGGGAAAAGTTCCTTTGGTGTGTCGCTGACTACTCGAAGCGAAAGCAGCGGAACCCCGTGAACAGTGCACGCGCGCGCAATGAATTCCGTTTCCATGTCCACTGCCACGGCTCCCGATGTGAGTGCAAGTTTGTTCCGATCCTCACCGGAATTGATCAATGCAGGTACGGTTAGGAGATCAGCAATATGAATGGGCAAGCTCGAAAGCGATGAGCGGTTTTCAGCCGACCAAAGCGTTGAAAAATTTTTCGCAATCAACAGATCGCCAACTTGCAGTCGATCGTTGAGCGCCCCTGCAAACCCGGCGCTGATCAAATAGTCGAAATGCTGGTCATGTTCGCCACGGCGAATCCGTCCTGTGGCGGACAGAAATTTTGCCATGCGCTGTCGGCAAACGTTTTTTCCAACGCCGGTATGAAGAACTTCAACGGCGCGATCATCGATTTTACCGCGAATTGTCCGGATGCCGTCGCGATCAGCACGAGATTTGTCGCGCAGACGGCGCAAGAATTCCGCGCTCTCTGCTGGCAAAGCGAACGTGATGGCAATCATCAGATGTCGGCAAGATTCTTACAGAAGGCAACGGAGAAAACTAAGGCTGTGATCGATTTGGTATCACTTCGTTATCTTCGCTTCCTTTTGTTAGACGCTCCTGAGCAAAACGATCAATCTGATTTCGCCGATTGTTCGACGATTTGCACAACGAAACTCTTCTTCTCGCTTGTAGTCGGGCTCGGTGATCCCGACGCTTGCGAGGCTGTAGACGGGGTCGCCGACGCCGGCAGCGCTTCCCCGACCATCGACGAAATCGCTGCCCGAAATTCCGGCTCGCGATTTGATGGAACATCGACAAGAACACTAAGCCCGCCCTGGTCCGGAAGACCTTTTGTAGCGGAAGCGCCGAATCGCGATGCGATCGCGACTACTTCATCAGCAACTGCGTCCAGTTTCCCAGTTGCCGCAGGAACCGTAATTTCACTAACACCCAGCGGCGCAGGCGTGAACGTCGCCGCTGCGTGCTCCAAAGAATTCGCGATCTGGTCTCGCATTTGTCGTTCAAGCAATGCACGATTCGGGTTCTTCGTTTCGTGCCTGGCGATTAACCAGAGGCCGATGCCGACGTTGACAGCCATGAGAACGATGAACGCCGCGCCTACCCGAAGCGCCATCTTACGGCCTTGCTCCGTCACATCGGGTCGTGGTGGCAACAGAACTTCACGAGAATTGCCGCGCATTCCCGCGTGAATCTGCCGCGCTACAGCGAGCTCGCGTTGCAATTGCTTGTCCGAAATCAATCGCTGCTCCAGCGCGGCGCGCTCCGCTGCCGGCAACCTGCCCTCGAGATAATCAAAAAGCTTGTCGGGATTCATTGATGGCGCCAGGGAAAGCGTGCCGCCGGAGATGCTCACGTGCAACGTCGATTACAAAAGATGGTGCCAATTCATTTATTCTCGGCAGCCGCAGCCAGTCTGCGTTCCGTTTTATTCAATGTGACGCTGGTCCCTTTCTCCGTCGCGCGCACAGGCATACTGCGCCGACTTACTTCGCTGGCGACCGTGTTACTAAGTGTTACTGCGCTGGCAATCGGGAATTCAGCTGCGCAGTCGGACTCTCATAAGACGGTCGTCGATCTCACTGCGCGAGCTCTGCAACCGGAGATAGAGAGGTTTTCTTCCGACTGGTTAACAATTGCGCAAGCGACAGAGCAGCTAGCGTCGCCGGCCACACCGAAAAAAGAGCCCGACATTCATTACGTTCCAACCCCCCAGGAGCTTGTGGACGTCATGCTCGATATGGCAAAGGTTGGGAAGGACGACATCGTTTATGATCTCGGATCGGGCGATGGAAGGCTGGTTATTACTGCCGCGAAAAAATATGGCGCCAGCGGCATCGGCATCGACATAGATCCCAAACGCATCAGTGAGGCGGTAGAAAATGCCAAAAAGGCCGGTGTCGGAGATAGAGTCCATTTTCTCGAGCAGGACCTTTTCAAGAGCGATTTTCATGATGCCACTGTCGTCACGCTTTATCTTCTGAACGAGTTAAACATGCGTCTGCGACCACGGATTTTTGCGCAACTAAAACCAGGCGCGCGTGTCGTATCACACGCATTCATGATGGGTGATTGGGAGTCCGACGTACAGAAAACGATTGAGATAGGAGGCCAGAGCTACGACGCCTATTATTGGGTCGTCCCCGCTAACATGAGCGGACGCTGGAAGGTGACCGCCAACAAAGGCGAGGATCTTCCGCACACTGTGACAGTAGAGCAAAAATTTCAGAAGATCACCGTTCGTGCAGGCGATAGCGGCGGAGTGCTTGGCGAGGGGAAAGTCGACGGCGTCACATTCACATTAGCGATGAACAAAGACGCGAATGGTAACCCCAAACTGTTTCGCGGAAAGATTGATGACAATACGATCGAGGCGGCGGATACCGCCAGCGGAGAGCTTCGTTGGAGGGCCACACGGGAATCGGGCAGCGAAAAACCGGTTGGTCAAAGCGGTTCAGGTTGAGACATCGATTGACGATGAGATTGATCAGCGCTGCCCCGAATTCGTCTCACGGCAGGCCATTTGCTCTTTGCTCTCTGAGAGGGCGGTAATACAATCGCTCTGGTGGCCGAAAACGATCTGAAAGAGGTGCGCCACGGGCGGATTTGGCATCGTGTGTTGATCGGCCTCGCTGTGTGCGCGGGGCTCCTGATCATTTTTCATCGTCCCATTTTGTTGGCGATCGGCCGGCAGATCGCACTGCGGTACGCCGCCGGACAAAATTTAAGGATCGATTTTCGCCTGGAAGGCAATCCTTTCAGTCAGCTGACTGTACGAAATCTTCGCGCCTTACCGACTGGGGCATCCGCGATCGAATCGATCGATATTGATTCCTTGTATGTCGATTACAGTTTACTCGGACTCGCACGACATGGGCTGTCTCATTTTTTGCAGGATGTCGAACTGCGTTCTGCGCAGGTTGTCTTAAATCCAGCGAGAGCGCAGTCGCCCAAACCACGTCCGAAACAAAACCCGAAATTGCCTTCGCTGTTTCCCGAGCGAATTCGACTGGCAGACGCCACGCTGGTTATCAGAGATAAGCCTAACGATTTCGTCATTGAACACGTTGACCTTGATTTGAACCCGCGCATTCCGGGCGAAGTACGGATCCAAAAACTGCAGCTTCCATCCGGTGACGGTTGGTCCGGAATTTCCGGACAAGCTTCTTACGCGAACAAGAATCTTGTTCTGCGTGATCTGATTCTGAGCGACGAGGAACAGATCCGTCTTTTGAGCGTTGATGCATCGCGCATCGACGACAAAACGCTAGGACTCAAACTCGATTGCGCGATTGGCGGCGGTCAATTATCCGCGGCGGCTGCGTTAACCGAAACGGAGTCTTCATTGAACGCGAAAATAAACGTGGCTGCGCAAAAAATTGCAGCGGAATCTTTGAACAAATTTTTATTTTTGCCGGAAGATTCTCTTTCCGGCGAAATCGAGCGCCTTGCTCTCGACGCGGAGGGCACGCTCGATGCGCCGCGTACATGGATCGGAACATTGTCATTGCAAATCAGTGGCGTGCACCGGCCCGCCTTCGCCGAGGCTACGGCGGGCAGGCCGGAAATCGATTTCGATAGCGGCGTTGTTGAAGTTTCCGCAGAACAGGGTGGCCTGACTTTGCGGTCAGCGGACATCGTCCAGGACAAGAACGAGTTTCATCTTCACGGGACAATGGAGTTGCCTTCTACAGTCCAAGATTTCGGCCGTACTCCTGCGAGTTTGGAAATTTCGGGGACGGCGCCTGATCTCCAGCGACTAACGACCGGACGACCGGTGCAACTTACCGGCTCGGCTCAATTCACCGGCAAGATCGACATTGTTAATGCAAAAATAGACGCGACTCTTGGGGTGACTGGAAACTCGCTCGGATTTCCGGATGGAACGATTGAAAAGCTGAACGCTACGCTGCGCGCGTCCAAGGTGATTGCGATCTCAAAGACACAGCCGTGGTCAGCAACCGCGGGTACGGCGGAAAGGCCGTGGTTTGCGGATCTTCGCACTGCAATGGAGTTTGAGTTGGCCAATATCCATTATCGAGATTACGTCATGGATTCTGCGCAAGGATCGCTGAGTGGACTCGATGATGTCCTCGGGTTGGATCGTCTGGAGCTGCGACGAAATCAAAATGACGTCGCGCTCCGCGGCCGATACCGGCTCCCAGCAGAAGTCGGCAAGGCTGCGTCACAGCCAGCCCAACTGGATTTCGCTTTAAATGCTCCTGAAGCGTCTGATTTTTGGACTGCTGATTCCCCTAACAAATTGAGCGGTCCATTGGAAATGACAGGACAGATAAAATGGGAGCACGAGGTGGCGAATGGCCAGGTGTCGATTTCCGGGTCAAATCTCAAGATGCGAGACTTGGTTTTCCGGCAACTGAGCACTCAGTGTTCGATTTCCAACAACATGGTCTATCTAAACGATTGCAGCGCGATCTTGAATGATACCGACTTCTTTAACGCCACCGGGACGCTGAATCTGCGACGGCCGTACCGTTACGATGGCAAAATTTCCGCCCGTGTGGCCAATCTATCGACGCTCCAGCCGTTGCTTAGCGCTTCCGGCAACCAGAATCAGTTGGCAGGCTCGTTTGCGTTAGATTGGGAAGGCAACGGCAACGCACAGACCATCAAGAATTCAGGCAACCTGAAGCTGGTCCTCGAGAAAGGACGCTATGGCAATTTGCAATCGCTTCGCGCGAACATCGATGCGGCGTACTCGCCCGAAGGTTTCGATATTCCGATCATATTTTTCGCCACCGGTAACATGGATTTTCAGGCAGTAGCCCGGGCAAAAGGCGAGACGCTGGAGATAAACAAGATTCAACTCGATCAGGGTCAGGCGAGGTTCGCCTCCGGTTATGTTTCGTTTCCGCTGGTGTGGAAAAACCTTGGGACGAACGCTGCGGCCATTCCGTCGTCTGGCAAAGTGTTCGCCACAATTCAGTCGGAGAATCTGGATCTTAAAAAATTATTCAGCGACCTCGGGACCAAACCAATGACATCCGGCACTCTGAACGCGAGGCTCGACGCGCAGGGAACAATCGGAGATTTGAATGCGCGTCTCGATGTGCAAATGCGTGATTTACGCAGTGAGCAATTGCCGAAAATGGAGCCGGCAACATTTGATCTTAGCGCGGAGGCCGTGCACGATCGCCTGACAATTTTGGGGAAACTCCAGCAGGCGCGAATTCAGCCTCTGGAGCTAAGCGCGAATATGCCTTTTGATATACCGAAGATTGCGCGTGCCGGGAGATTGCCAGACGAGACACCGGTCACTGCAAAAGCGCGTCTCCCGCGTAGTTCCGTGAATTTTGTTCGACAACTTGTTCCGGAACTCGAGCAACTGGATGGCGAACTTGGGCTCGATGTCGATGTAAGCGGGACGATCGGTAAACCGGTCTTTAGCGGGGCAGGAGACGTGACGGTGAACGTTGCTCGGTTTACGAATGTGACTCTTCCGGCGCTAAGGAATTTTAGTGCGCGCTTAAGCTTCGCACAGAACGCACTTAGCCTGGACCGATTTGGAGGCGATCTGGCCGGCGGACCTTTCACAATGAATGGCCGCGTCACTTTTCCAAAGCTGACTGAACCGACTCTGGATTTACAATTGAAAGCCAACAGCGTGTTGCTTGCGCGAAACGACACGCTCACCGCACGCGCGGATATCGATCTCAAGGTGACCGGCCCATTCGCAGCCGCAACGGTTAGCGGCAATGTTGCAATGACAAACAGTCACATTTTAAAGAACATCGACCTTATTCCTATCGGTCTGCCGGGCAGACCCGCGCCCGAACCACCATCGGAGCGCCCCGAATTTTCCATCCCGACCCCGCCGTTGCGCGACTGGAAATTCGACGTAGCAATCAAAACAAAAGATCCTGTGCTCATTCGCGGAAATCTGGCCACAGGCGAAGCGACCAGCGACCTAAAGCTAACCGGAACAGGACTGCATCCAGGACTACAGGGGTTAGTGCGGATGGAAAACGTGGAGGCGACTCTGCCCTTCAGCCGGTTGGAGGTTTCACGCGGCTCACTCATTTTTGATCCAAGCGATTCGATGAATCCGCTAATCGACCTCCAGGGCACGTCGGTTCTCCGCGATTATACGGTGCGCGTTTATGTTTACGGGACTGTGCTTTCGCCGGAAGCCATTTTCACCAGCGAACCGCCGTTGCCGCAGGAAGAAATTATTTCCTTGATCGCTACCGGCGCTACAAGACAAGAACTCTCGGGCAGTAATGTTCTAGCTGGGCGAGCCGCCATGTTGCTGGTGCAGCAGCTTTACCGGAAGATCGTCAAAAAAGGCGAGCCTACGCAGAGCAATGCATTTTATAATCGAGTCGATTTAGACTTGGGTACTGTTGATCCACGCACCGGCCAGCAGCAGGCGACGGCGCGATTCAAGATTAATGATCGGGTCGTTCTCACCGGTGATGTTGGGGTGCGAGGCGATTTTCGTGGGAAGTTAAAATATCTGATTCGTTTTCGTTAACATCGTTAACATGCGGCACGGGGTCCTTTTCTGTCTTGGAAGTGTGGCCCTCGCATTTGAAGTCGCAGCGCAGAGCGCGGTCGATGTTGCACGACCCGAAGAGCGACAGCAAGCGCGCCAGGCAGTTGTAAAAGAACAGGAAAAGCGGGCGAAGCGGACAAGTATCATTGAATTTCGCGGCCAGCAGGCTTTCGATGACAAGGAATTACGTTCGGCCCTGAAAGAGCAGATTACCACGATCCAGGACTTTGGATTAAGCCCTGCACGAGCGGACGATCTCGCCTTCTTCCTGGAAGTTTTCTATCGAAAACACGGATACGCGAAGGTGAACGTGCACTATGTGATCGAATCAGATAACCGATTGCGTCTCGATATTACGGAAGGTCCGCGGTTCATGCTGCGAAGCGTAGTGTTCGAGGGAAATGCGAAAGAACCAACGGATAAGCTCTTTGACTACATGGTAGGGCCGACCCGGGAGCGATATTCAAAGTTGGAGAAGAGATTGCCCTTTGTTGCCGCAGACATGGAGGAGGGAGGTGGATTAGTGCATCGCTTTTATGTCGCGGAAGGGTTTTTAGATGCTGTAGTCGATCCGCCGCGTTACGACTTTCACGAGGAAGGCAATCAGGTTGACGTCGTCGTTCCGATTCACGAAGGCCGGCAATATTTCTTTGGCCACATCTCATTTACCGGGCGGACCGTTTACGATGCGGAGACCTTGCGTGGACAAATTGTCGATCTCTTGCAGCGGCCTTACACCGACGCGCGTGTAGAAGATATCCCGCGGCGCTTGCAGGCCTATTTCAAGGCACGCGGTTATTACGACGTTAAGGTCGTAGCCAATGGCGCGCCGGAGGAGGCGGTCGACGGCCGAGTACCGGTGCAAATCGCGATCTCGGCTGGACCAGTTTATCATTTCGATGGTGTTACCGTCACTGGGCTTGAGCGGTTGCATCCCGGCTTTGTTACCAAACGATTCACCAGATTGAATGGAAAGACGTACAGCCCGGATCTTCTCGATGAGCGATTTCGCACACTCATGAAGACCGGACTCTTTAATTTGCTGCAAATCAAGCCGGTCCCTGTGGATGGACATCTGTTGCGACTCGACATCTCGGCCGAGGAAGCCAAGAGCAAGGAATTTGGTTTTTGGATCGGTTACGGCACTTATGAAGGCGCACTTGCTGGGGTCCAGGTTGGCGATCGCGATCTGTTCGGCTATGGGCGTCCGCTTACGGCATCGATCGAGGTTTCACAGCGCAGCTACAAAGGTGAAATTCTCTACGAGGACCCGTTTTTCTTGGACACAGATTTTTTCTTCAGAGCGCGTGTGACTGCTTTTACTTTTGATTTTGATGGCTATTCAAAGTTCGAATTGGGCGGACGAGTCGAACTCACTCGGAAGATTACGAAATATGAGGAGGCAGGTCTGGTTCTCTCTGTCCGTCACGTGAAAATCACCGACTCTGAGATCAAACCGGAATTTCTACTCGGGTCGACGACGAATTATTTCGTCAACACAATCGGACTTACCAACACTCTGGATTTTCGTGAAAGCCCGCTGGTGTCACCCCGAGGATTTCTCATTGGTAACACGGTGGATCTGGCTTCTGACGCATTTGGCAGCGATATCGAATTTATCCGAGGCACGACGCGCGTTGGGTACTATCTTCCGTTTGGACCCAAGGCGCTCACTCCAGGTGTTGTGGAAGACCAATCTGCCGGAACTCCTTTCCAGCGGTGGTTTCATCAATCCTCGATCGCGTTCGGCGCGCGCGCCGGCATTATTCATTCGCTCACAAGCAGCGGCTCCGAGGAAGCGACCGCGATTCCCATCGACGAACGTTTTTTCAACGGCGGCGCAACAACTGTTCGGAGTTTCGGCGAACGCGATCTTGGTCCGCACGATAATCACGGTCATCCGGTCGGCGGAGAATTCTTCACTGTGTTTAATGTCGAATACACCTTTCCAATTCTTGGCGAATTGCAGGGCGCTATCTTCGGTGATGCCGGCAACCTTTTGCCGACGTCAGAAGATATTGGTCTAAACGATATGCGCTATGCCATAGGCGCGGGCTTGCGCTACAAGCTCCCGGTCGGTCCGATCCGTCTCGATTACGGCGTCAATCCTGATCCGCACCCCGACGAAGACTTCGGCGCGTTTCATTTCAGTTTCGGCTTCGCTTTTTAGTTGTAGCCGCTTCCCTGTGGGAAGCGTGGCGCCGATATGTTAATGATGTCCAGGCCGCACCGCCCATAGGGCGGCTACAAAGACCATGAAGGATCGACAATTGCTTGGTGATACTTCACCCGAAGAATTCCGCAAACAGCTGCACGAATTGGCAGACTGGATTGCAGATTTTCGGCAGAACATAGAATCGCTGAGAGTTGCGCCTAACGACAAGCCAGGCGCGATTTTAGCTGCGCTTCCCGGCGAGCCGCCAGAAGAAGGCGAGCTCTTCGAGAAAATTCTCGGCGACATCGATCGGGACATCGTTCCCGGCATGGTGCACTGGAGTCATCCTATGTTTCTTGGTTATTTTGGCTGGACGACGACCGCTCCTGCAATTCTCGGCGAAATCATCACTGCGCCGCTCAATGTGAACGCGATGACCTGGCGCACCTGTCCAGCTGCGACCGAACTGGAGACGTTGGTAGTCGATTGGATCCGGCAATGGATGCATTTGCCGCAGGAGTTTGGTGGTGTCGTGTATGACACTGCATCCGTGGGCGTCATGCACGCGCTGGCTGTAGCGCGCGAAGAGGCTGCGCCATCGGTTCGGAAGCACGGATTGGTGGGTGCCGGCGCGCCAGTGTTTCGCATTTACGCTTCTGAGCAAGCCCATAGCTCGGCAGAAAAAGCGGCGATTGCGCTCGGCCTGGGTGAAGAAAATGTGCAACGCGTTCCGACGGATGCGGCTTTCTGCATGGAGCCGGGTGCGCTGCGCGAAATGGTTACGCGCGACATTCGGAAAAAATTCAAACCATTGGCGGTCATCGCGACAGTCGGTACAACTTCAACCGCGAGTGTTGATCCCGTTCCCGCGATAGCAAGCATTTGCCGCGAAAATAACATGTGGCTTCACATCGATGGCGCTTACGGGGCGGGCTTCGCCATTCTGCCAGAGAACAAGTCGCTGACTAACGGCTGGAGTGAAGCGGATTCCATCGTCGTGAACCCGCACAAAAGTCTTTTTGTCCCCCTCGATTTCAGCGTGCTTTTCGTGCGTGACCTTGAAAGGCTGCGCCGCGTATTCACGCTTGTGCCGGAATATTTGCGCGGCGACACGGTCGAGGCGCAGAAGAATTACATGGACTACGGCATCCAGCTCGGCCGTCGGTTTCGCGCGCTGAAGGCGTGGGTGATTTTCCGGAGCTTTGGCCGCGAAGGAATGGCTACACGTCTTCGCGAATTTGTTCGGCTGGCCAACCTTTTCGCCGATTGGATCAAGAGCGACAGTCGCTTCGAGCTGGTCGCGCCGGTCAGCATGAGTGTGGTTTGTTTTCGGTTTGTGGCCGGCGACGAAAGCAAGATCGACAAGTTAAACAGCCAAATCGTGGAAACAATCAATGCAAGCGGTCGCGCTTATCTAACGCAAACGAAATTAGGCGACCGAACGGTAATGCGAATTGGTCTGGGTAATGTGCTCACGACAAAAGAACACCTGCGGAAGGCCTGGGAAATGATCCGGGAAACGGCAAAGACCTGAATCGTGAGAAGTGATTAGTGAGAAGTGAATCACCTCCTATCTCACGTCTCACATCTCACTTCGTCAGCGTCGCTCGCATTTGCGGCTGAGGACAGCCGCCGCTACAATTTTCTCCGTTATGATGAAGTTACTGCGCAAACACCGGGACTGGCTGATGATCGTGATCGCGATTCTGGCGATCCCGTTCATCTTCTATTTCGTGCAACGGCCGGATTACGGCGCGATGCGCTCGGATAAATTTGCTCGCATTTATGATCGGAATGTTTCGATGTTGGAGGCGCAGCAAACGGTGCGTTTGCTCACTCTGGCGCAGGCCCTCGGCATGTCCGATTTTGTGCAGACACTCACGGCCGGGGCCGGTCAGAACCCGAACCAAACCGCCGTCCAATTCATTGTCAACCTGCTGGTCCTGCGGCACGAAGCCGCTCGGCTCGGCATTCGTCCGGGTTACGCTGAGATCGCCGAGGTCGTACGGACGTTGCCGGCGTTTCAGGGCGATTCCGGTTTCGACATGAAAAAGTTCACTGATTTTGCGCAGAATGCGCTGGCACCGATGGGTCTCGCTGAGGAGCACGTCGAGCAACTCGTCCGCGACCAGCTGTCGTTGAACCAAATCAAACAGCTTTTAGCCGCGGGCGTTACAGTTCCCAAAGGCGAGCTCGATGAAAATTTTCAGCGCGGTCACGACACGTTATTTGTGAGCATTATTCGATTTCAGTCCGCTGATTTGAGTAAGGACATCCAAGTTAGCGATGAGGATGTGCAGAAGCATTATGACGCCCATAAGGCCGAGCTTAAGACTGATGAAAAACGTAAGGTCGAGTTTGTCAGCCTCGCGCTCACCGATGAGGAAAAGAAATTAACCGGAAAAGAGCGTATCGAGGCGTTGCAAAAGCTTTCCGACCGCGCGACTGATTTTACGCAGGCGCTATTAGAGAAAGGGGCAGATTTCAAACAGGCGGCTGAGAAACTTAAGTTGCCGGTACATGAGACCGGCGAATTTACCAAAGCAGAGCCTGATCCACAGTTGAAAGTCGATGCGCAACTTGGCGCCGCGGCTTTCAAGCTTTCAGCGCAGGAGCCGAACAGCGATCCGGTTCAGGTAGCGGATGGCTTTTATATTTTGCATCTTGCAGGGATTACTGAATCGCGTCCGCTGACGCTCGAAGAAGCGAAGCCGAAAATCGTAGAGACGATCAAGAAATCGAAGGCACGCGAGCTGATGTCGACGAAAGCAGCAGAGGTCGTACAACAATTGCGCGAAGCGAAGCAGTCCGGGCAACCACTTGAAGCGGCGATTCAAAAATCTGGCGCGAAAGCCGAGAAAGTCCTCCCATTTTCACTGATCGAAGAGGAGAAACCAAAAGCACAAGACGAAGAACCGAAGAAGGACGAACCGGCTGATCTTCCCGCTATCAAACAGGCGGTGGCGTTCCTGAATCCGGGCGAGACCAGTGATTTTTTTCCAGCTGGTGAAAATGGATTTATTGCCATTCTGGAAAAGCGGGAGCCATTAGCCGACGCGAACGCTGCCGAGAAGAAGGCAGCCTTCGAGAAAAGGCTTCTCGATAACAAGCGGCGCGTTGTTTTGCTGGAATGGCTGCGTGACCGCGGGCAAGCCGCTGGCCTGCAATTTACCAAAGGCTAATAGTGTAGTTGCCGCCGTGTCGGTGGCGGGCCGACGATATTGATGGAACAAACGCCCGACGAAATCTTTGACGACGCCAACGGGGACCTGGCAGTCGGCGATCTCGACAGTGCTGTGGAAAAGTACAGGCGCTGCGTGCAGATAGCGCCGGATTTTTTCGATGGCTGGCACGCGCTTGGCATGGCACTGATGAAACTCGGGCGTTTTAATGAAGCGATCGAAGCGGGCAAAAATGCGGTCGAGCTTCGGCCTAATGATCAGATTGGCTGGACAAGTCTCTCGCTGTTTTACAATCGTGCCGGCAACATTAAGGAAGCCGAAGCAGCAGGGGCGAAGGCGAAGATTCTGGGCTGGGGAGGAAAGATTGGGTAGGAGTAAATCGTCGATCTTCGATTATTGAGAGATCCCTCGACTCCGCTCGGGATGACAAGAGTGCGAGTAATTAGGTAGGGACGGCTCGCCGAGCCGTCCGTTTCGGCGCTCCCGGCGGTAGCGCCCTACCAAATATTCACCCGCTTATCTGCCGGTCGCATCATGGGGCAGTTGTCTGGCAAATTAAACGCCTTAGCGAATTCCGGCATGTTCGATATTGGGCCGTTGCAACGGTAATGAGTCGGCGAATGCGGATCAGTGTTAAGGCGCAGCCGCAGATCGTCTTCCCGCTGATTTGCGTGCCACACTTGGGCCCAACCCAGGAAGAAACGCTGCTCAGGCGTAAATCCGTCAATTTTTTGTTCGCGCGCCTGCGGATTTTTATCGAGCGCTTTTTGCAGCGCGGCATAGGCCAGCTTCACACCACCGACGTCCGCGATATTTTCGCCAAGGGTTAGTTCGCCATTGATATGCGTACCCGGGACGGGCTCATATTCGGAATATTGTTGAACGACGGCCTGTGAACGCTCCTTAAATTTCGCAGCCGATTCGGGCGACCACCAATCGCGCAAATTTCCTGCTGCATCGAATTGCCGACCCTGATCGTCGAAGCCGTGCGTCATTTCGTGACCGATGACCGCGCCCATGCCGCCATAATTAACAGCGTCATCGGTTTTAGGATGGAAGAAGGGTGGTTGTAAGATTCCCGCTGGGAAAACAATCTCGTTCATGTGCGAGTTGTAGTAAGCATTCACTGTCGGCGGAGTCATTCCCCATTCGGTGCGATCGACGGGTTTCCCGATTTTTTTCAGTTCGCGATTAACCTCGAAATTTGCCGCGCGCATGGCATTCGAAACGTACGGTCCTCTGTCGATCTTAAGCAGGGAGTAATCGCGCCACTTGTCGGGGTAACCGATCTTGACGTTCATGGCAGCGAGTTTTTTAAGAGCTTCCTGTTTGGTCGGCTCATCCATCCAGTCGAGCGTTTTAATCCGGTCCGCCAGCGCAGCCTTGAGATTGGTAATCATTTCCAGTGCGCGAGCTTTTGCCTCGGGTGGGAAATATTCGGCCACATAAAGCTTACCGAGCGCTTCGCCCAAGGCTCCGTCGGTAGAGGCCACGACGCGTTTCCAGCGCGGTTTGATTTCCTTTGTGCCGCGCAGAACGCCCTGATTGAAATTAAAGTCTTCGTTTACAAAATCATTTGATAATTCTGTTGCAGCATCATCGACCAAATGCCATCGCAGATACGTTTTCCAGTCGGCGATGGATGTCTTGGTTAAAGCTGCATTTGCCCCTTTGAAGAAATCGGGCTGACCAACGTTAACATCCCCGGGCTCGGTGAGATTGATTGCCTTGAAATACTCTGACCAATTCCAATCCGGTGTGAGCTTTTGCAGATCGGCCGGTGACATTTTGTTGTAGTTCTTCTGCGGATCGCGCAGCTCAACGCGCGTGCGCGACGCCTTGGCCAGAGCCGTTTCGAACGCCATGATCTTCTTTGCGTCTTCCGCAGCCTTGCCCGGCGTCTCGCCCAGCAGCGTCAGCATTTTTGTAACGTGCTCGATGTATGCGTTGCGTTTCTTTTTTGAGTCCTCATCGGTCTTGATGTAATAATCGCGATCCGGCAGACCCAGGCCGCCCTGTACCGCCTGAGCAATTTCCCGTGTGCTGTCCTTTGCGTCCTGGCCCGAGCCAAACTGGAAGAACGCGTCGACACCGATTGAATGGAGATGCGCGATGGCCTTAAGAAGATCGGAACGGTCCTTGATGGCGTCGATGCGCTTTAGCTCGTCGTCGAGCGGATTGATTCGCGCGGACTCGATTGTTTTTTCGTCCATGCCGCTGGCGTAGTAGTCGCCTACTTTTTGAACTTCGGGAGCGGTTGTTGCGTCGGCGTGAGTATTTGCAGCCTTTTCGGCGATCTTGCGGAGCGCCTCACTATTTTTTTCTTCCAACTCAGTAAAGCTGCCCCAGCGCGCATATTCGGGTGGCACAGGATTGTGTTCTAACCAGCCGCCATTGGCGTAAAGGTAAAAATCATCCTGCGGCTTGACCGAAGTATCCATGTTCTTCGGATCCAGCGGCGGGGGATTCTGGTTGACTGGCGAGGCGCTTTGAGCCGGCTGGGTCGGCGACTCGATCTGAGCCTGCAAACTGAGCGCGCTCAAGAGCGCGACGATAAAGAAGAACGATTTCATGATTTTTGAAAGAGGACGAATAGTCCGGTTATTTAATGCGAGTTAGACGCCTAAAGCGCAGTTCCGTTGAACGGCGCTCGCAGCGAAGACAAAAAATCGGGTACCTGAGTTTTCGTTCGCGTGTCATCCTGAACGAACTGAAGGGCCTCGTGCTTGGTTTTGGACTACACCAGCTAAACCGGGTGATTCACGATCGCGGGCGAGGTCCCTCGCTTCGCTCGGGATGACACGCCCTGCTGCTAGTGGCAACTTGAATGCGCCATGTTTGTGGATCGGATCAAAGTTTTTGCCCAAGCTGGGAAGGGCGGACGCGGTTGCGTGAGTTTTCGGCGGGAAAAATTTGTGCCAAAAGGCGGACCGGATGGTGGGGACGGTGGGCGTGGCGGCGACGTGGTTCTACGTGCGGAGCGGCATGTGGATAATTTAGCTAATCTTTTTTATGAGCCGATCATCAAAGCGAAAAACGGCACCCACGGCAAAGGGAAGAAAATGGCCGGACGCGCAGCCGCGAATAAGATCGTAAAGCTGCCTGTAGGGACGATGGTCTATCTCGCAAGTGGCGATGGGACAGATGAGTCGCACCGATCGCAGCCTCTTGTCGACCTTGTGCGCGACGGGGAGGAATTCGTGCTTTGTCGCGGAGGAGAAGGAGGAAAGGGCAACGTGCATTTCAAGAGCTCGCGTAATCGTGCGCCGCGGCAATACACCGACGGCGAAGAGGGCGAGCAAGGATATTTTCTACTGGAGCTGCGGACGATCGCGGACGCCGGGTTGGTCGGTTACCCGAATGCAGGTAAATCGACATTGTTGCGGAAACTTTCAGCTGCACGGCCGAAGGTTGCGGCATATCCGTTCACGACTTTGCATCCGGTTGTCGGCGTGATGGAGCTGCCCGGTTATCGTCATGCCACGATCGCAGACATTCCCGGCTTGATCGAGGGAGCGCATCGGGGAATTGGCCTGGGTCACGAATTTTTGCGCCACATCACACGCTGTCCCATTTTAATATTTGTGATTGACGTTGCCGGAAGCGAAGGACGCAGTCCGGTGGAGGATTTACAGAATCTTCGGAAGGAAATCGATCTGTACGATCCGATGCTTTCATCGCGCTCGTGGTTAGTCGTCGCGAACAAGATGGATTTGCCGAATGCGAACGAGAATCTCGAGACGCTGCGAGAGAAATTTCCCAAGATCAACATCGTTCCGATCTCGGCAGCGAATGGGGAGGGGAGCGATACGTTAAAGAGGGCGTTGGCAGAAAGAATGACGGGCGACCAGGATGTCTCCTCCCCAATTAAGGGTGGACAAGCCGAGAATCTCTAGCGAGACTGCCGCGGTTTATGGGCAGGCGGGTCGTAGCGAGCTATTGCTCCAGCTTTCTGAAGCCGGAGATGTTGCATATTTACCGGCAGGTGAAAGCGCTGCGCGGCGTCGATACCTTTGTCGTCACGAAGGAGGTCCAGAATGCAGAGCGATTTCCGTTTGCCGATATAGAAGTTATTCCAAAGCGGCGCACAAACCTGCTCGTGCACGGCTGGCTGAAATTCGTGGAGCGACGACCGCCCATTGTCTATCGAGGCGAGTATCAAACGCTTGATTCGTTGTTGGAACGGCATGGCGCCGACCTGATGCATATCTACTTTGGACATACGGGCGTGCACCTTCTCCCTTTCATCGAACAATGGGACAAACCGTGCGTTGTATCTTTTCATGGCGCGGATGTCGCGCACAAAAAAGATATCAAAGATTACCCGACAAAGTTACGCCGTCTTTTCGATGCAGTTCCACTCGTATTTGCACGCTCCCAATCGCTGGTTGACCGGCTGATTCAGTTGGGCTGTCCACCAGAGAAACTGCGCATCAATCGCACTGGTATCCCACTCAAGGAATTTCCATTCGTGGATAGACGACCACCGCGCGAGGGGAAATGGAAAGTGGTCCAAGCGTGTCGATTGATTCCGAAGAAAGGTGTTGCGACGAGCTTGCGGGCCTTCGCCGTTTTTAAGAAGGACAATCCTAAAGCGGAGTTTTACATCGCTGGAAAGGGACCTCTCCAACCGGAACTGGAGATGCTTGCCGACGGATTAGGAATTCTTAGAGACGTGCATTTCGTTGGATTTCTGTCGCAACGGAAACTGCTTGAGCTTTATGCGAGCTCGCATCTGTTTTTGCATCCGAGCGAAATATCCGCGAATCAAGACCAGGAAGCGATGGCGACCGGACTGCCCGTAGTTGCAACGCGTCATGGTGGGATCCCGGAAGCGGTTGATCACGGGCGCACTGGCTTTCTGGTAGCTGAGGAAGATCACGTTGGATTGGCGAACGCCATGCAGCTCATCCCGCGTTCGCCGGGCCTGTTAATGCAAATGGGAGCCCGTGCACACGCCACTGTGGTCGAACGATTCGAGCAGGACACTCAAATCGACCAGTTAGAATCGTTCTACGAAGAAGCGATTAGCCTCAATGGTGCCTCCGTGCCGGTGAAATCGAAGCCCGTGGCGCAGCTTGCTCCGCGGTTTGCCGAGGGATTGCCCGCGAAATAACGGTTCAGCCGAAGAAAATTTGTTTGTCATTCGGGTAAAACGCGCTTTGGTATGCGCGTCGAGTGGTAGCGGGGGTTAACCTTCCGCCATAGCACTTGCTAAGGCGGTAGACCTCGGCAGGCCGGCATCACCCCGATGTCGGTTAGGAGTACTTATAAAATGCGCAATCGTTGTTTACTGATGTCGATCCTGGCGTTGACCTCCAGCGCAATGCTTGCCACTTCGACTTTTGCTGCCGAAGTGGGCGCGACCGAGCACGAGGGCGTCTCGTTAAAACCGCAGATGCTTGTCCAGTTCGGCGGCTTCGGAATCACAAACTCGATGCTGGTCACTTGGATCGTCGCCGCCGGGATCATCATTTTTTCACAAATCGCGACCCGGCGGGTTAAGGCCATCCCCAGTGGGATTCAAAATTTTTGGGAGTGGTTAGTTGAGGGTTTGCACAATTTTTTGGAAAACATCATCGGCCGTGTGTTAGTGACCAAAGGATTTTGGTTTTATGCGACGGTTTTCATTTTTATTCTGTTCGTGAACTGGTTTGGGCTGATTCCAGGAATCGGAACTGTTGGTTGGGGCCATTACGACGCGACAGGAAATTTTCACGTCGATCGGCCGTTGCTGCGCGGTGGCAACGCGGATCTGAACATGACGACCGCGATGTCGGC
>WNFX01000361.1_pt1 | contig 43437 bp, 37 predicted proteins | sample 5400111 | NCBI WGS metagenome assembly WNFX01 (sample SAMN13153363, study PRJNA577476) | soil metagenome | isolation source: 40 cm soil or saprolite under grassland replicate 1 | place: USA:California | collected 2016-06-15
AACAAGATCTCGTCCGCTCCGAGGGCAAGCAGGGTGGCTGCGCTGTTAGCGCGGAAAGGAATTAGCGCTGACCATTCGGTTGCGGCAGCGCGCAGAGCCGTGACGATCCGCCACGGGACATCGATGGCGCCCCCGCGGCTATAGAGGAAGAAGTCGAGCTTCTCGACGTGGCCGATTTCTCGTAGGCGGTCGTACATGGGACGGACCGCGTCGTCGCCAATCTGCGCGGCAGCAGGAGCCCGGTCTCCCGTCACATAGCAAAGAACGCGGCTCCCTCGCAGCGTTTCGATTTGCTCAATCAATGTCTTACGCTTGGCCCGAGGCATCTCCCCTCCCCACATAATGAAAAAGCCGCTCGCGAGCTCCTGAATCTTGGAGCGCAAGGCGGCGTCCCTGCCAAAACGTCGTCCCTCAGTACAAGCTATGGTAGTCGCAACGACTGTCAAGAGAAGTGCGACGCTTGAGACGCGCCGTCACCAACGATTCCTGTCGCAGTCCCGCCCCGCGGTGCCGCAAAAGCGGCCTTGCGCGCCTTCCTGCCCGGTCCTAGCGTCGTGCTGTGGCCACGTTGTCTCCCGATGACGCGAAATACCGCGATCAGCTGCTTGGCACCTCCAAGCGGTCTCAGGAACTGTTCGACCGCACACTCCTAGCTCTTTCGGGCGGGGCGCTCGGCGTGTCGTTCGCTTTCGTGCAACAATTCATCGGGTCAAGTCCGATGCTTGACCGAGCCAACCTGGTTCATGCGTGGGAGGCGTGGGTCGGGAGTCTCGTTGCCAGCCTCCTCTCCCACTACGCCAGCACCCTCGCGCATGAGCGAGCCATTGTGGATCTTGACCACCACCGGGATGACGGCAAGCTCGCGACGACCCTGAATTGGTCCGTCCGGATCTTGAATGGCCTCAGTCTCGTGGGCTTCCTCATCGGCCTCGGCTGGATGGCGGCATTCGTTCATCACAACCTGAAGTGAGGTATCTCATGCATGCTGACCGACGCGTCCCCCTGCAGAAACCGGCCCAGCCCGGTGAGGTGGAAAAGAAGGGACTCACCGTCCCTCCGCGACCGCCACGCCCGGCTCCACCACCTCCACCCCCACCACCCCCGCCCCCACCTCCGCCCAAGAAGTAGGGCGACAAAGAGAGGCCTAACATGGCAAGAGAGCCTGGAGCCACACCGTGGTGGAAGCTCGATCTCGGGGCTCGTGGTGAACCAATCAGTTTTGAGAGGCAGAACTTTCGGGATGATGTGGCAAGCGGCGTCCAACGGGGCATGCTTCGGGCCTTCGGATACCTGGTGCTGATTGGCGTCCTTGTCTCCTTCGTCATTGAGTTGATCCGAGAGGCTTCCTGACCGCCAGCTGACCGCCTCGTCATTCGGCGGCATCGGGCGTTATCGGTTGTCAGGCCCGTCCGGACCCGCGGGTAACTCCTTGCATGCGCGCTGATGACCGTCGATGGCGTCGGATGCCGCGCGGCTGGGCGCGCTCTTAGGATCCTGTGGGGCAACCCGTGGGGGTTCGAGTCCCTCCGGTCGCATCGCTCCCGAAAACAATGCGCCGCCGCCAGGCGTGCGGTCCTGGACGGCGGACGCAAAGTGGCGATGACCCGACGGCCCGGCCATGCACCAGGTGCTGCACCTTAATCATGCCGGGTGGGATCAAACTGCACAAGATGCACACCGGGGAGGGGTGCCGGTGCGCGACACCCGTGGGTCAGTGTCGCGCGGCGCCGCGCCGGGCGCCCGCGTCCCGCCCCGCGGCGGGCACCCGCACGATGGCCCATCCCAGACCGGCGATGCGCAGAATGACCTCGCTCAGGCGCGCGAAGTCCACCGGCTTGGTCAGGAATCCGTCGGCGGCCAGCGCCGCGAGCTGCTCATGCTCGCCGTCAGATCCGGTGAGCACGACGACCGGGAGCTCGTGCCAGCGCGGCTCCTCGCGGATGCGCAGCAGCACGTCGCGGCCGTCGAGGTGGGGGAGCTTCAAGTCGAGCAACACGAGGTCGGGCCGCGGCACACCGTGATGCGGCCCTTCCCGCCGCAGAAACGCGAGAGCGTCGAGGCCGTCCCCCACGACCCAGAGACGGTTCTGCACCTTGCCGCGGCCCAACCCGCGCCGCGTCAGCTCCACGTCGGCGGGGTCGTCTTCGACCAGTAGAATGTTGATGGGGGTCGGTCCGCGCACCATGGTGCCCAACTTAGGTGCCCGGTCCGGCCGGGCTCAAGGGGCGCCGCCGACTCTGTCTGCCGGTCTCGGGCGCGACTCGGCGCGACCGGCCTTCGCCGGCTGCGGCGTACCCTGCAGCGCCTCTTCCACCAGCCGCCACAGCGTGTCGAGCGACAGCGGCTTCAGCAGGAAGCGCTCGGATTCGAGGAACAGATCCATGGCACGCGGATCCGGCAGCGGCTCCGACGCGATGAGCACGAAGCGGCCGCGCAGCTCCGGGCGCAACACCACCGCCTGGCGCCACAGCCACAGCCCGCCGCGCTCCGGCATGTTCAAGTCCGTCACGATGACGTCGAACGATTGTCGCCGCAGCGACGCAAGCGCCTCGGCGGCGTCAGCCACCGTCGTCACCGCGCAGCCACGTCGCGCCAACGAGCGCGCGATCGCCTCGCGCATCGCGGGGTTGTCGTCGACCATCAGCGCGGACCATCTCGTCATGGGAACTGTCATCCGGGTGTCGGTTGGCTATCTCGACACATGAACCGTAGCTCCGCGGTCGCCCAGTCGACAAGTGTTGCAGCATCGCAGCGTATGGCATCCCTTGTGCCACGGGGACCGATCCGCTTGGTACGGGCGTCACTCGAATCGAGCCCGCCGCCCGCTCGCGTGGAACGGTGATTGCCGTCACGCGTGGTCGCTCCGAACTGCGCACCAACGGGGTTGACGCCGTACACGGCCGGGGTCCAACGTACTGCGGCCAAGCGGCGGAGCTGCGGATCTCGATGGACCAGTCTGTTCCTGTTCAGGAGCTGCAGCTCGCGTGGGCGCGGCTGCGCGTGGAGGCCGACGTAGGCCTCCGCCGCGGCGCGTGGTACCGCGTCACCCGCTTCACGCCCTCGGAAGTCTTCCTCGACGTGCAACGCTTTCCAATCGGCGTGCCGCGACGCTTGCTCGAAGTGGTGCTCGGGCGGCCACTGCGCTGGTCCGTGGTGCCCCGGGCGCGCGACGCCAGCAAGCTGCCGCCGGGGCTGGGCACTCCCTACGGGGTCTGTCCCGTGTGCCGCACCCGGGCGCCGCTCGAGGGGCGGCCCGGGAAAATGGCGTGCCCGAAGTGCCAGGGCGTGTTCGCCGTCGCCTGGGACGAGCGCTACCTGACGAAGGGCGAGATAAAAGCCGAAGAGTAGATCGAGCGAGGCCGCCTACAAGGAGAGCTTGGTGAGCGCGTCGGCAATCAGCTCACCCTCGTCCAGCGTCAGGGCATCCCACACGCCGACCCGTCCGTCCGCGCGCAGCACTTCGTAGAGCGCCCGACCCGCCGGACGGCCTTCCGCCGCCGCCCAGCGCGGGCGCGCCACCCAGAACCCGGACGCCCCGTCGGCGAGATCGCGATAGCACTCCACGATCCGGCTGGCCACCTCGCGCACCGCGACCCCCCTGGGAAGCAGATGCTGGCGCTCGAGCAGCGCCGCTTCGACTTGTTCGACCAGATTGTCCAGGCGCGGGGTCGTCGTCATGGCGAGTGGCCGATTGGTGACATTGCCGAGGATGCCGGCCGGAGCGCCCCGGTAACGCCGGTGACGTGGGCTTGACACTCCCGTGTAACTGCACAAATTGCACAGGGCAGTGCACAGACCTAGGGTTACCGGGATGTCGAAGAAAAAGCTGCTGCTGGCCTCCCAACGCATCGAAGTTGGCGCCCTGCTCCACGGCACCACGCTGAACCCGCGTGCATTCCGCTGGGGCGTGGCCGACAGCGAGACAACCACCGGCGCCCAGGTCACCCGCCTCGAATACGCCAACGGCTCCACCCCGGCGTACTTCCAGTTCGACCACTACTTGCACAAGCACTACGCCCTCTACTCCTGGGGCGACGGCGAGGAGCTCGAGGAGCATTTCGTCGGCAGCTGGCCGCACCAGGTGCTGCACCTCGCCCGCTGGATCGCCCGCCTGGAGCACCAGGCCCGCACGCGGGAGTTCGTCGTCCTCTAGACCCGGGCCCGTCGGGCCTCGAGGGTAGCGAGTGGCGCGCGCGTGGCGCAGTTTTCCCGCTCCACCAGCTGCCCCCGAGGATCGCGTGATGCACCGCTCGCTTTGCTTCGCCACCCTGGTGCTCGCCACCGCCTGGCGCGGCGCCGCCGCCCAGGAAACGCCCACCGAACGCAGCGCCGCGGCCGATGTCGTCCGCCGCATGAACGCGCTGGAGCGCTCGCTCGCGCTGCCGCCGCTCGTGGCGCGGCTGACTGGCGGCCGCGATCCACGCCGCGACGCCGTGCTGGCCCGGGCCAAGCAGCTCATGGACCAGGAGCTCCTCGCCATGGCCGACGACATCACCCGCCATCCCGAGACGGGCTATAAGGAAGAGCGCTCGGTGAAGATCCTCACCGACTATCTCCAGGCGCACGACTTCGACGTGACGACCGGCGTGGCGGGCTTGAAGACCGCCTTCGTCGCGCGCTACAAGAAGGGAACACCGGGCCCGAATCTCGGCGTCATCCTCGAGTACGACGCGCTGCGCGGCACCACGCGAGACTTTCACGGCGACCAGCACAGCGCGCAGGGTCCCGTCGGCATGGCCGCGGCCCTCGCGGTCGCGGAGTTCCTCACGGCGTCCAAGACTCCGGGCACGGTCACCGTGTACGGCACGCCCGCCGAAGAAATCGGCTCGCCGGAAGCGAAGACCACGATGTATCAGGCCGGCGTGTTCAAGGGCGCGGACGTGCTGGTGCGCTCGCATTCCTCCACCGCCACCCAGGCGCCCGGCCCGGGCTTCGGGAGCTGCTGCATGAACATCGACGTGGTGCGCTACATCTTCTCGGGCGCGCCGGCGCATCAGCTGCAGGCGTGGGATGGACGGGATGCGCTCACCGGCGTGATCGAGCTGTTCAACCACATCGACGCCATCCGGAGGACGCTGCGACCGGAGACGCGCATTCAGGGCATCATCACCGAGGGCGGCAAGGCGCCGAACGTGGTGCCTGACCGCGCGGTCGCGGAGTTCTGGCTGCGCTACCCCGATCAGGTGTATCTCGCGCAGGTGCTCGAGCGGGTGAACGACGCGGCCCGCGCCGCCGCCCTCGCCACCGGGACCAAGGTCCGTATCGAGGCCGACTCCGAATCGCGCGACGGTATCTCGGTCGCCGCCCTGAACGACGTCGCGTTCGCGTACCTGAAGCAGCTCGGCGCGACGAAGCTCGAGGACGAGCCGGGACGCCCCCTCCCCTACGAGGAGACCGGGACCGTCGCCACGCAGATCCCGGGTGTCGGCGTGACGGCCCACAGCTCGAACGGCGGCTACCACACGTTCGAGATGGAAGCCGACGCGCTCGGTCCCGTGGGCCATCACGGCTTCGTGCTCGACGCTCAGGCGATGGCCGGGGTGCTGTACCACTTCGCCACCGACACGCCGTATCGCGCGACCGTGCAACGGGAGTTCGAGGGACTCAAGGCGCTGTACGACGAGTACCTCACGGCGCTGCGGAGCGCCTATCCCCTCCCCACGGTGCCCGAGCCGGGAGGTCACTGATCGCATGCGCCCCACTCTCATTATCGCGCTCGCCGGGCTGGTGTGCGCGCCCGGGCTCTCGGCACAGCAGCGCGCCATCTCGGACAGCGACCTGTTCGCGTTCCGATGGGTGGCGAGCCCGCAGATCGCGCCCGACGGGCGGCGGGCGGCGTACGTGCTGGTCACTGTGAACGCCAAGCACGACGGGTACGAGACGAGCCTCTGGCTCGTCGCGACCGACGGCCTCTCGCCGGCTCGGCGCATCACCAGCGGCCCGCACGACGGCGCGCCCCGCTGGTCGCCCGACGGTTCGACGCTCGCCTTCCTGCGTCCCAAGGACGGCCACACCCAGCTCTACCTCCTGTCGCTGGCCGGTGGCGAGGCGCAGCAGCTCACCGACCTGCCGAAGGGCGCCGGGCCAGCCGCCTGGTCGCCCGACGGGAAGACGATCGCCTTCACGAGCACGACCGCGCCGGAAGACCTCGTCAAGACCGACAAGAAGGACGAGCCGAAGAGCGACGTGCGGGTCATCACCGAGGCCGAGTTCCGCGCCGACGACGAAGGGTATGTCGACCCCGGCGAGCACGCCCACATCTGGACGGTGCCGGGTGTCCTGCCCGGCGACCAGCCGGCGAAGGCGCATCAAGTGACGTCCGGCGCCTTCGACGAGAACGCGCCACAGTGGAGCCGCGACGGAGCGCGCATCTACTTCGTCTCGGACCGCGTGGCCGAGTCGTATTACTACCCGCCCGACAACAACGTCTACACGGTCCCCGCGGCCGGCGGCGCCCCCGACACGGTGGTGGACATCAATGGTCCGATCTTCGGCCCGGCGCTCGCGCCGGACGGACAGGCGATCGCGTTCCGGGGCTGGCTCAATCCGCCGGCGACGCGCTCGTACAATCAATCCGACCTGTTCGTTTCGCGCGACCGTCAGGTAAAGAACCTCACCGCCAACTACGACTTCGACATGGGCGGCGCCGTGCTGGGCGACCAGGCGCCCCCCCGTGGTGGCGAGGGGTCGAGCCCGAACATCTGGACCGCGGACGGCCGCGCCGTGATCGTGGCCACGACCGAGCACGGGCGCTCGAATCTTGTACGGTTCGACGCCCAGACGGGGGCCCGCGAGCCGCTCACCTCCGGTGACCACGCGGTGCTCGCGTACACGGCGTCCGCCGACGCGAAGCGCCTGGCGCTCACCATGGGCGACCCGACGCATCTCCCAGACCTCTACGTGCTCGACGCGGCGACCAAGGAAATGCGCCAGCTCACGCACGTCAACGACTCGCTGTTCGCGCAGCTTCGGCTCGTCACGCCGGAGGACTTCTGGTACACGAGCTTCGACGGCAGGAAGATCGAGACCTGGATCATGAAGCCGGTGGGCTTCAGCCCCGGCAGGAAGTACCCCCTCATCCTCAACATTCACGGCGGGCCGCACACGGCGTACGGGTACATTTTTTTTCATGAGATGCAGTGGCTGGCCGCGCGGGGGTACGTCGTGCTCTATCCCAACCCGCGCGGCAGCACCACGTACGGACAGGAGTTCGGCAACATCATCCAGTACAAGTACCCCGGCGACGACTATCGGGACCTGATGGTCGCGGTGGATTCCCTGATCCGCCGCGGCTACGTGGATTCGACCAGGCTGGGCGTCACGGGCGGATCGGGCGGCGGGCTGCTCACCGACTGGGCGGTGGGGCACACCCACCGCTTCGCCGCCGCCGTGTCGCAGCGCGACGTGGCTGACTGGCTCGGGTTCTGGTACACGGCGGACTTCACCCTTTTCAAGCCGTCCTGGTTCCGCTCCACACCGTTCCGCGATCCTCAGGAGTTCCTAGTCCGCTCGCCGGTGCGCTACGCGGACAGCGTCACGACGCCGATCATGTTCATCCTGGGCGACGAAGATCTGCGGGCGCCGCCGAATCAGGGCGGCGAGGCGATGTTCCGCGCGCTCAAGTACCTGCGCAAGACGACTGTGATGGTGCGCTTTCCGGGCGAATCACACGAGCTGTCGCGCTCCGGCAAGCCGGTGCACCGGGTGGAGCGGCTGCAGCACATCGTGAGCTGGTTCGACAAGTACCTGCAGGGGAAACCCGTCACGGCGTACGACGTGCGATGACCGGTCGGTCGGCGCCCCCATCGCCGCGGGGCGCCGACCGACTGTTGAGTGTTAGTTCGGGTAGAACCGCACCTGCAGCAGCTTCAGGCCGTTGTTGTCGTACTGCCAGAGGAAATCCTGTAAGCACGCGGCGAACAGGCTCACCGTCGGCGTCGCGCACGCCAGCTCGGCCGGGCTCCCCGCTACCAGGGTAATGGTGGTGAGCGCGGTGGTCACGTTGCGGAAGCTGCTCTTGCCCGTCCCGCGCACGAAGACCTCGTTTTCCGTCGAGCACAGCAGCGTCGGCGTGCCAGTCGTGGGATCGATGAACGTCGCACAGGTGGCCATCTTGGACTGCCCGCCCGGCGTGCCGAGCGCGCGCGCCCAGACGGTGTACGTGCCCGGGACGGGAAGCGCGAAGGACGCTTCGCCGTCCGTGCCGTTCTTGTCGAGCACCTCGAAGGTGCTGTCGGCCGACTGACTGAGCAGAATCTTCGTCGTCACGGCATCGCCCGTCCTCGTCCCGAGGTCCACAAAGATGACGTCGCCGCCCCCCTTGTTCATGTTGGGACTCTTGTCATGAGAGACGCCGATGATATTGAGATTGAAATGCGATCCGCTGGGTGCCCCATTGCCCGTCGTCGCCTTCTGCGCCGCGGCGGTCGTCGCGGCCAGCGCGGCCGCCACGGCGGCGGCCAGGTGCAATCTGAAACGCATGCGTCCTCCTTCGAGTAGGTGTCCGGACCCCGAGAAACACCAAGCCCCGTCGGCCACCTCGCGGGCGCCACGGGGCTTGCTCGAACCGGCTTGTCTCGGCTCCGCACCACTATGGACCCGGTGCCACGATGTGCGGGGTGACGCCGCGCACTCCGGTTGTGGCCGTCGGTTGACCCGCGCCGCGGGTCACTTACCGCATGCGCACGTCGAGCCGCAGCGTCAGGGCGGACAGCTGCTCCAGCCGTCGCACGCCCTGCTGTATGGGGAAGTCGTACCGCTCGAGCGAGTAGTCGACGGCGAGCCTGGTGGAGCGGATGCGATACTCGATGCCCGTCCGGGCGCGGAACGCGTGGTCGGGGTTGGGCAGGCCGGGCACCGACACGACGGGGAGCAGCGCCGCGCTCGCGACGCCCGCGATCGCGTTGCCGGCGAAGGCGGCCCGGGCGGCAGCGCCGGCATGGATCAGGGTCCAGCCCTGGCGGGCGACGCTGGTCGCGTAGGTGCGGCGCGCCGCGCCGGCCTCCAGGTCCAGCCATGACGCCGTTCGGACCCGTGCTGCGAGCCCGAGCTCCCCTACGTCGCGGTCCAGCACGCTGCGCGCTCCGTAGAGCGAGCCGCCCAGGGCGCGCAGCGCGAGCGTGAGACGCGGGCCGAGCTGGACGGCGCCCACTGCACCGATCACGGGGCCGAGCGAGCGCTCGACCCCGAACCCGGCGTCGACCCGGTGCTCCACGAGCGAGACGGTCGGCGTCACCGTCACGACGCGCTGCGCGGGCGCCGCGGGGGCGGCGAGCAACAAGCCGAGCAGGACCGCGGCCGCCCTCACGGCGGCGGCCCGGCCCCGGCGGCGGGTGAAACGACGAGCACGGTCGCGGCGATCCGCTCCGCGTTGCGCCGGCGAATCGCCTCATTGGTCGCCCGCCGCTCACCGCGCCGCCGCTCGTTCGCGGCGACGTTCTCGGGAATCGCGCGGTGCCGCCGGTGGACGATGGTCGTGACGATCCCGGTGACCGCGGCGGTTCCGGCGACGACGCCCGCACCCGCCTTCAGGTCGCCGTGCAGATCGGCGTTGGCCATGCCCGCGAGGAGCAGCGTGGCAGCCGCCACACCGAGCCCCTTCGCAAGATCGACCCGAGCGGCCGACGGCCGGATCTGCTCCGGGAGCAGCGCCCGCGGATCGAGGTCCGGCACCGTGTCTGCGAGGGGCTCGAGCTGATGACGGAGATCAAAGAAGACCCGCGTCGAGTCTCTCGAGCCCGACAATTGGCTGCGACCGACCAGCGTCAGCTCGTAGCGGCCGGGCGGGGCGAGCCGCCGGTCGGCGAGGAGCCCGTCCCACGAGACCTCCCGCACGCCGTCGATCGTGGCCTGGAGCACGCGGACCTGGCCTCCCTCCCCGACCTGTCGGAGCGACAGCTCCACGGCGGCCGCATGGGTGGTGACGATGGTGAACGGGACGTGCTCGGTGCGGGGATCGACGCGGGCCGCCGCGACCGGGCGCGCGGCTACCGCGAACGTGCGGCGGCGGGCCTCGGCGAACGTGGCGAGCTGCGCCGGCGTGAAGACTCCGGGATCGAGTTCCGTGAACGGGTCCCGCTCGACCGCCGCGCGGAAATACAGTACGGCTGAATCCCGCTTGCCGGCGAGGGCGAGACAGGCGCCGAGATATTTGTAGGCGTCCACCCGCTGCTCCGGCGCTACCGGGAACGGCCAGGCGGGTGACACGACCTCACGGAGCAGCGGCAAGGCGCGCTCCACTTCGAGCTGCTCGTAAAACTCGTGCGCTTGGCGCAGCAACTCCGCGGTGCCGCGCTGCGCGGCGAGCGCGGGGACGAGGCCGACCGCGAGGGCGACGGCGACCAGAAGCCGCTTCATCCGCGGCCGCGGCTGCGCAGCGTGACCCGTCCGAGCGACAGCGTCCTGCCCGGCTGGACGACGACGGTCGTATCGAACGTGTCGTAGCCCTGGGCACGCACCTCCAGGCGCCGGGCCCCGGCGGCGAACTCCTGATCGAAGACGAAGCCGACCCCCACTCGGCGCCCGTCGATGACGATTTCGGCATCGGGAGGCGTCGTGAGTAGCCGCAGCCGGCCAACCGGGCCCGTCGTGCGTCGGCCGGCCGGCGCAGCCGCAGGAGGCGTCCGCCCCGGCTCGACTCGAGCGCCGACGGAATCGGAGCGTGGGCCGCTGGCCGCACCACCGCTCGGACGGGTGAGCCACCATGCGACACCGATGACTACCAGGCCTGCTGCGCCACCCGCCATCCGCGCCCTCGGCCCCAGGCGGCGAGGGGGGTGCGCCGCCGCGTTCAATGCCGCCGTTGGCGCGTCGACGAGAGCGGGAAGCGCACGGGCGGCGATTCTCGGGACGGCACCGCCTCGCACCAACTCGCGCAGGGCCCGCTCGGCGTCGCGGCGGTCACCCTCCCCGAACGGGATCGCCTCGATGGCCGCCAGCATGTCGCGCGTGGTGGCGAACCGTCCCCCCGGCTCCTTGCTCAAGGCGCGGTTGACCACGTCGAGCACCTGCTCCGGCACGTCGTCGCGCACCACGCGCACGTCGGGGACCGGGGAAAAGAAATGATGGTGCATCACCCCGGCGAGCGTGTCCGCGTGGAACGGCACCGACCCGACGAGCATTTGGAACGCCACGATGCCGAGCGAGTACTGGTCGCTCTGCGGGCCGGCGCGGCGGCCCGCGCACTGCTCCGGGCTCATGAACGCCGGTGTGCCGATCACGGTGCCGTCCGCCGTGAGGGTCACGTCCGAGGAGCGCAGCGCGACCCCGAAGTCGGACACCATCACGCGCCCGTCCGAATCCACGAGGATGTTGGCGCCCTTCACGTCGCGGTGCACGATCCCGGCCGCGTGGGCGTACGCGAGGGCACGCGCCGCCGCCCGCAACACATGCAGGGCAACCGCGAGGGGGAGCGCGCTCTGCGCCTGGATAATGGCGTCCAGCGACTTCCCCTCGACGAACTTCATCACGATGAAGAGAATGCCGCCGATCTGCCCGACCCGGTGCACGGGGATGATGTTCGGATGATCGATTTCCGCCACCATGCGGGCTTCGCGCTTGAACCGCTCGACGGCGTGAGCCGTGAGGCCGAGCTCCGGCGGCAACACCTTGAGCGCGACGACCCGGCGCAGCGCGAGCTCCACGGCCTTGAACACCACCCCCATCCCGCCCCGTGCCAGCTCCTGCTCCACCTCGTACTCTCCGGCGAGCACCATGCGGAGGCGCTGGAGCAGGTCGTCGCCACCCTCTTCAGGCACCAGCAGCGTGGCCTCGTGGGGATCGCCCGCGAACGTGCCGCAGTGTCCGCAAAATCGGGCCGGCGGCGGGACCTCGGCGCCGCACTTGAAGCACTTCACGGCAGCACCTTGAGTAATTGCACCAGGGTCGGCGCGCTGTCGGTGAGGAGCGAGCTCTCGAGTCGAATCGTGAGCGTCGCCGTCCCGACCTTCTTGGCGAAGAGCGAGTCCTGCCCGGCCGTGACGACGAACACACCGGTGTCCGAGGACGTGAGGCCGAGATGCGGCTGGTCCAGCTGCGTGCCGCCCGCCGCCACCACCACGCCGAAGGGCACCGTGCTGTCGCGGTGCAACACCGAGTCGCCCGTGTAGGTGATGGTCACACGCTCCACGCCGGAGGAGCGGAACACGTCGGCGAACCCGCACGCCAGCGCCGCCGCTCCACACACCACCGTGAGCAGCGCGACTCGCTTCACCGGACGACAGGGTCGCATCACCGAGCGCCTGCGGACAAGGGCGGCCTACAAATTGTGCGCCGAGGGACGGATAGCAATAGGGGCCCGGCTATCGCGATGGCGGTAGGAAACACCTAGCTTCCTTTCCGTGACCGCTCCCTGGTCGGTGCTGCTCGACGTCGCGCTGCGCACGTCGATCGTGTACCTGGCATTGCTGGTGGGGCTGCGGCTCACCGGCACGCGGCAGCTCGGTCAGATGTCCACGTTCGACCTGGTGCTGCTCCTCATCATCGCGAACGCGGTGCAGAACGCGATGGTGGGACCGGACACGAGCCTCGCCGGCGGATTGGTCGCGGCCGGCGTCCTGATCGCCTGGCATCGGGTGATCGACTGGTGGAGGTTCCGCAGCCGCCGGCTCTCGCGACTGCTCGCGGGCGAGGGCGTCATGCTGATTCACAACGGCAAGATCCTGGCGGAGCACTGCGCGCGCGCCGGTATCACCCGCGACGAGCTGCTCCAGGCCCTGCGCGAGCATGGCGTGGCAAGGCTCGACGACGTGATGCTCGCCGTGCTCGAGCCCGACGGCATGATCAGCGTGGTGCGCTACGACGACCTGACGCCGGGCGAGCGGCCGCATCGCAGAATCCGGGCGATACGTAAGAACCAATAGAGGCTGGGAAAAGCTGCGGTTTCTGACCCCCCCGAGCCTATTAGATTTCAATCTCACATGACAGCCATTCAGGTCCGCAAGACGGCGGAAGAGCCGGGAGCCACATCACTGGCCGTTACCGTACCGCCGGAGCAGGTACACGAGGCGGAAGCGCGCGCCACGTCCGCCTACCAGCGCCGCGCCCGGCTCCCGGGGTTTCGTAAGGGCAAGGCGCCGGCCGCGCTCGTCAAGAAACAGTTCGCCGACGACATCCGGCAGCAGGCGCTCGAGGAGCTGATTCGCGAGAGCTGGAAGGCGGCACTGGCGCAGGAAGCCCTCAAGCCGGTCGCCGACCCGCACGTGCACAACCTCAAATGGGACCCCGCCGCGGGCGGCCCGGTGACGTTCGAGTTCCACGTCGAGGTGAAGCCTGAGTTGACACTCGAGCGCATCGGGAAGTTCCACCTCAAGCGCACCGTGCCCAAGGTCACCGAGGAGCAGGTGCTGGCGCAGCTCACCGCGCTGCGCGAGCAGAAGGCGCCGTGGGTGCCGGTGGTGGGTGAGAAACCGGCGCTCAAGGACCTGGTGCAGGGGACGATCGCGACGCGCGAGGGAGACGAAGTCAAGGATCCGAAACCCTATAACATCGTGCTGGGCGAGGGAAAGGCGATCCCCGAGGTCGAGGAGCGGATCATGAGCATGCTCCCCGGCGAGACGCTCGACGCCACGGTCCGCTTCCCGCCCGACTTTCCCGAGGAGGCGAAGCGCGGCCAGACGCGCGCCATCCGCCTGACGCTGCAGGAGGTCAAACGCCAGCATCTGCCGGAGCTGGACGACGCGTTCGCGCGCGAGGTTGGGGACTTCGAGTCGCTCGACGCCCTGCGCCAGGCGGTGCGGGAGGATCTCGAGAAGGAGGCCCAGCGCGACGCCGACGCCCAGCTACGGCGCGACCTGATCGAGCAGATCGTGCAGGCGAACCGGGTGGTGGCCCCGCGGCCGCTGGTCGAGCGGGCGGTGTACGTCTACGCCCAGGCGTACGAGATCCCGGAGGACCGCTGGCCCGAGTTCGCGCAGGAGTTCCGGCCCGTGGCCGAGGCGCAGGTGCGGCGCGACCTGATCCTCGACTGGGTGGTGGAGCACCACGGCCTGCGCGCCACCGCGGCGGAGCTGGACGCGCGGTTGCAGGAGGTGGCCGCGCGCAGCGGCAAGACGGCGGCGGAGCTGCGGGCGTCGCTCGAGAAGGTCAAGCGGCTGCGCGACCTGGAGCGCGGCCTCACCGAGGAGAAGGTGTTTACGTTTCTTGTGTCGCAATCCACCGTGGAGTCAGCGTGACGAGGAACCAGATTTACCCGCCCTACATCATCGAGCGCTCCAGCCGCGGCGAGCGCACCTACGACATCTTCAGCCGGCTGCTCCTGGACCGCATCGTGTTCCTGGGTACGCAGATCAACGACGAGGTGTCGAACATCATCATCGCCCAGCTCCTGTTTCTCGACGCGGACAACCCGGAGCGGGACATCTACCTGTACGTCAATTCGCCCGGTGGGCTGGTGTCGTCGGGCATGGCGATCTACGACACGATGCAGTTCCTGCGCGCCCCCGTGAACACCATCTGCATGGGGATGGCGGCGTCGATGGGCTCGTTCCTGCTCGCCGCGGGGCGCAAAGGGAAACGCTCCGCCCTGCCCCACGCGCGCATCATGATGCACCAACCGTCGGGCGGGACCCAAGGCACCGCGGCCGACATCGAGATCCAGGCCCGGGAGATCCTGTACCTGCGGGGCAAGCTCAACGAGCTGTATTCCAAGCACACCGGCAAGGCGCTGGACCAGATCGAGAAGGACATGGACCGGGATCGCTTCATGTCCGCCGAAGAAGCCAAGGAGTACGGGCTAATTGACCACGTAATCGCCAATTTCCAGCAGATCGACGACGGCAAGAAGAAGTGACCTTGCGCCGGCAGGCCGACTTTCCCATACTAGGACAAGATGTCCCACGATAAACACCTCCGCTGCTCCTTCTGCGGCAAGTCGAAGGACTCGGTCCGGAAGTTCATCTCCGGGCCGTCCGTCTACATTTGCAATGAGTGCATCGCCCTCTGCAACGAGATCCTGGCGGAGGACGAAGAGCGCGAGGTCTCCGAGGCGATCACCCAGGTCCCCATCCCCTCCGAGATCAAAGACGTGCTGGACCAGTACGTGATCGGCCAGGAGAAGGCGAAGAAGACGCTGGCCGTGGCGGTCTACAACCACTACAAGCGCATCAACTCGCACCAGGGGCGCGAAGCGGAGGTCGAGCTCGACAAGAGCAACATCCTCCTGATCGGTCCCACTGGCGTGGGCAAGACCCTCCTGGCGCAGACGCTGGCGCGGATTCTGGACGTCCCCTTCACCATCGCCGACGCGACCACGCTCACGGAAGCGGGCTACGTCGGCGAGGACGTGGAGAACATTCTGGTCCGGCTGCTCCAGTCCGCGGACTTCAACGTCTCCGAGGCGGAGCGCGGCATCGTCTACATCGACGAGATCGACAAGATCGCCAGGAAGTCCGAGAACCCGAGCATCACACGCGACGTGTCCGGCGAGGGCGTGCAGCAGGCCCTGTTGAAGATCCTCGAGGGCACCGTGGCGAGCGTGCCGCCGCAGGGCGGTCGCAAGCATCCGCAGCAGGAATACATCCAGGTCAATACGAAAGACATCCTGTTCATCTGCGGCGGAGCGTTCGACGGCCTGGAAAAGATCATCGAGTCGCGCACCGGGCGGCGCCAGATCGGCTTCACGAAGGAAGAGGTCGCCAAAGGCGCACCCGAAAAGATCAAGAAGAACCCGTTCTTCGACGTGGAGCCGGACGACCTGCTGCGCTACGGCCTCATCCCGGAGCTGGTGGGGCGGCTGCCCGTAGCGGTCCCGCTCGACTCGCTCGACGAAGACGCGCTGATCCGCATCCTGATCGAGCCCAAGAACGCGCTCTCCAAGCAGTACCAGAAGCTGTTCGAGCTGGAGGATGTGCGGCTCACCATCGAAAAGGACGCCCTCAAGGCCATCGCCCAGAAGGCGATCAAACGGGGGACCGGGGCCCGGGGCTTGCGCGCCATTCTCGAAGAGATGATGACCGACATCATGTTCGAACTGCCGAGTCGCGACGACGTGCGCGAGGTGGCCATTACCTCTGAGTGCGTCACTGAAGGCCGGCCCCCCCTGCTCGTCACAGAACGCGTGCGCCAGAAGAAAGAAGCCTGATCGGCGAACCCCGCTTCATCGGCTCGTTCCCCAGGGCCGACGTCCCACTCGCTCCCGTTCTCCCCGAAGTCGCCCTGATCGGCCGATCAAACGTCGGAAAATCGAGCCTGCTCAATGCCTTGGCCGGACGAAAGATCGCCAAGGTGTCCGGGACGCCAGGGAAGACGCGCCTGATGAACGTGTTCGAGATGCCCGCCTACTACCTCTTGGATCTCCCTGGGTACGGCTATGCGCGAGCGGCCCAACCCGAACGAGCCGCGTTCCGTCACCTCATCCGGCACGCGATTGAGCGGCCCCGGCTCGCCGGCGTCCTCTGGCTGCTCGACATCCGACGCGAGCCATCCGATGAGGATCGCGCGATACAGGAGCTCTTCGCCACGCGCGAAACCCGCGTGCTCGCCGCGCTCACGAAGAGCGACGTGCTGGCCCGCGCGGCGCGGGCGCGGCGGGAACGCGAGCTGCAACACGCCCTCGAGCTCGACGCCGATCAGGTGATCGCGACGAGCGCACGAGAGCAGGCCGGGATCGAGGCGCTGCGGGAAGCGATCGCCGGCCTGGTCGGACGGCCTCCGAGCGAAGCCCCCACAACGGGATAGCCGACTGGTTCGCTCGGGATTCCGGTCCCCGAGCAACCGTTATTGTTGTCCCTCATGCGCCTCCTGCTCGCACTGCTCGGGCTAGCCGTGATCAGCGTGCTCGGCTGGTCATACCGGCTGAGTCGCCGCTTGCGTCAGAGCGAGCGCGACCGCCGGCGGGCGGCGGACGAGCTGAACCGCCGCCTGTCGGAGCTGTTCTCCCTCCAGGAGCTGTCGTTCATCCTGTCGGGATCGCTGCAGCTCGACCGCATCGTCGAGCAGGTGGTGCGCTACGCGATGCGGTTTCTCGACGCCCAGGGAGCCCTTGTCGCCCTGGCGCTGGACGGCGAGGCGGCGGGGGGGGCCGGAGCAGGACGCGTGGACCGCCCCCTGCTTCGGGTCACCGCCGCCGACGGTACGCTGGCGGAGCTGGCGGGTCGCGCCATCGGGGCGGATGATCCCGGTCTGGTCGTGCGGTCGCTGGGCCGGGAGCGGCTCGAGCTGGTGCGCAGCTCGGGCGGGGAGCCGACGCGGCTGGTGGCGGACGTGCAGGCCGACTCCGCGGCGGCGGTCCCGCTGCGCGCCCACGGCGTGGTGGTGGGAACCCTCGTGATCGCGAACCCGCGAGGCGGCGGGTTTGCGCCGGAGGACGTCCGCCTGCTCTCCACCGTGGCCACGCACGCCGCCATCGTGATCGCCAATGCGCGCTTCTTCGAGATGGTGCGGCACGCGAAGGAGCAATGGGAAACGGCATTCGACTCGCTGAGCGAGGGCATCGCGGTGGTGGACGATTCGGGACGGGTGCGTCGGGCGAACCGCTCCTTCGCCGAGATGCTGCGGGCTCCGATCGCCAGTGTCATCGGATGCGATCTGGTCGAAGCCCTGGTGGGTGCGTCGCCGCCCCTGGCGGAGCTACTTACGACGGCGCGCGCGGGCGACCGGGTACAGCCGATCGTGCTGCGCTCGACCACTCTGGGGCGCGCGATCCGCGTGACCGCCGCCCGCATTCCGGCGCCTGGCGCGGGGGGGGCGGGGGGGCCGGGGGGGGCGCACGATCAGAGCGTGGTGGTGCTGGTGGAGGACGTGACGGACCAGCAGGCGATGGAGTCCCACCTGATCCAGAGTGAGAAGCTCGCCGCCGTCGGCCAGCTCGTGTCCGGCGTCGCCCACGAGCTCAACAATCCGCTCACCTCGATCGCCGGCCTGTCCGAGTTCCTGCTCGAGCAGAAGGAGCTGGGTGCCAAGGATCGCGGTCACCTGCGGGTGATTCACGAGCAGGCGGACCGCGCCGGGCGAATCGTGCGCAACCTCCTCACGTTCGCGCGCAAGGGTCCCGGCGAGCAGGCGCCCGTGGACCTGAACGACGTGATCCAGCGGACGCTGCTGCTCATGAGCTATGACCTGACGCTCAAGGACATCGCCGTCGAGAAGGACCTGGGCACGCTCCCGCCGGTGCTGGGTGACCGCCACGCGCTGCAGCAGGTGCTCCTGAACCTGCTCACCAACGCGGCGCAGGCCGTGGTGGAGAATCCGCCGGATCGGCGGCGCGTGATCCAGATCGCCACCTGGTTCGACGACCGCGTGCGGATGAAGGTGGCTGACTCAGGAGGGGGCATCGCGGACGACGCCCTGCCGCATGTCTTCACGCCGTTCTTCACGACCAAGGAGCCTGGTCAGGGGACGGGGCTGGGGCTCTCCATCACGTATTCGATCGTGGAAGCCCACGGCGGGCGGATCGCCGTGGAGCGGCCGCCGGAAGGCGGGGCGGTGTTTCTGGTGGACCTGCCCCCGGCGCCGGCCGGCGTGGCGCTGCACCCCACCCCCGTGCCCGAGCCGGCGCCCGCGCCCGCGGCCGCGAAGCGGGCGATCCTGCTGGTCGACGACGATCCGGCGGTGCGCCGTATGGTGAAAGCGCTGTTCGGGCGGGAAGGCCACACGGTCGACGTGGCGCGCAACGCTCAGCACGCGCTCGACCTCGCCGGCGCCCGCGCGTACGACTTGATCCTCGCGGACGCGCAGGCGCGGGCGCGCGATCATCTGTTCGTGACGCGCCTGGTGGAAACCCTGCCGGCCCTCAAGGGCCGGATGCTGGTAGCGACGGGGGACGTGCGGCCCGGGTCGGACGACGCGCTGGCGCGGCTCGGCCTGCGCTACGTCCGCAAGCCTTTCAACCTGCGCGATCTGCGGGACGAGGCGGCGCGCGTGTGGGGGGTGGGGGCGGTATCGTAGCCGCTTGGAGCGTGGCAACCTGTAGGCATCGTTCAAGCCGCGGCTGCAAGACTCGCGGTCGTTCTACCAGCCTGAAAAAGTTGAGGGTGCTCACGGCCCTTTCCGATGGTAAGCTGGTGATTGGCGATTCCCACGACAGCGTCATCGACGATTGTTGATCACCCACAGCCCGGCACCACCAATAGGGCCGAGTAACGAGACGCCGCCCCAGATCCAAAGGAATTCCCCGCTTGTTGGACCTAGGCCGGGCGATACAACTGCCGTCATCGCGAAAGCCACCGGGAGCGCTACCAGGACACCCAATAAGACGGCGCCCACGAGCGTCCGACCCAGCGGCATCATCAACCCGAAAACCGTACCTCCCAACACTCCCAATCCCATATACAGCGCGACCATTCCAAACGGTGTGAGGTGATATGGTTCAAGGGAAGCGGAGCCACTTCCAACGACAGAGGCGATCCCGACCATGGAGCAGACGACGCCATACATCACTCCCCATCGCAAGCCGGTCGAAAGGCCATCCTTCAACGACGCCATGGATCACTCCAGATCACTGGGGGTTGCACGCGGCGGACGCCTTCTGAGCGGCCGGAATCAAGTCAAGGAATGGGAAATAAGCCAACGGACTCGTGCTCCCGGTGGCGGCCGGTAGACCGAGTGCGGCTAGATCCTCACCAACCAGGCCGAGCGCCACACCGTCCCGCGCCGCGCGGGCGCCCCGCGCTCCCGCGAACGCTGAACTTCCACCGGTCTGATACAGCCGCCTTTCGGCAAGGCTTGTACCTTCGCGCACGGCCAAGGTGGCCGATCTCTCGAGCGAATACACTTCTCCCACTCCGACTAAGAAGCTCCCATCGAGAATAAGCGTTCCGAAGAACTCCCCCACCGCGGCGGAACAGGCCTCGACAGCCCGCTGTCCCACATCCTGACCGGAGGTTTGAGCATCGGACCGGCTTCCGCCGTACGTCACGTTCCCAAGCGGGTCCGTAGTCACAGTCACTGTGTTCCCAGCGCCATCCTTGCATGTCTGGACCATGTTGCCCTCGTCGTCGTACTTCGTCGAGACAAGGTGGTAGCCCTTCGGACAATCGGCTAGACCGGTTGCGTCACCTCCGTTAACCGGATCGTCGTGAGCGTACGCGTACTGATTCATGCCAGTCTTGATTCCGAGGGGATCCTCGTTAAGGAACCTACCCGTCTGCGGTTCATACCACCGGTGTCGCATGTAGTAGAGGCTCGCTTCGCTCCCCACCCACAGAGCACCCTTCCACCGCACCCGATCAAGTCCGTTGAACGGCAACCCGTCGATCCCGCCCGTGAGGTTGCCCCAAGCATCATATTGATAGGTTCTTCTAAGCGACTGGATGCTATCCGTGAGGGCCACGACATTGCCGATGGCGTCCGTGTGCATGTTGTACTCCGTCCCTCCGACTACGATCGCATGCGGGTCGTCCATCCCGCCGTAGTAGGAGTACTCTGCCACTTCCCCCGTGGCGCTGCCGTTGAGCTCGGCGAGCATGTTTGACCCGTCCCACACGAAGTGACCTTGAGCCACTCCATTCACATCCTTGCGAACCAGCCGCCCACCAGCGTCGTAATAGTATGCAATCGTCTGGCCTCCTACTACGACCGTATCGAGATTCGCGTCCGCTGTCCACTTGAAGGTGACCGTCTGCCCGGGACACGCGCGACTCGTGACGTTACCATCGAGGTCACTCGTGTACGTGCATCCCGCGAAGGTCGTGATGCGGTTCCCCGTGCCGTACGTCCCACCTTGATCCGTTCGATTCCCCGCGGTGTCGTAGGTGAAGGCGGCACCGCTGGTGGCGCTCCACGCCTCGCTTGCAATGCAGTTCGAGCCGTTGTCACCAATTATTGGGGGCGGGCTGCCCTGACAGTCCCCCGGAGGCGGAGGGGGGTCGGGAGCCACGACGGTCGAGTCGCTCGTGAGGCGGCCTAGACTGTCGTACGTAAACGCTTGACCTCCCGCGCCCGTGCTGTCGATCTGCAGCAGGCGACGCCCTTCACCATCGTAATTCAACATCTTCGTCACGGTGGGCCCATATGGCGCAGTGCTACTGATACTCGCCAACTGGTTACGGCCGCTGTACCCCCACGACACCGCGTCTCCGCCGCGGTACGTCGTCCCCGTCAGGAAGAAATCCTTATCATAGACGCGCTGCGTGCTGCCGGCCGATGACGGGCCCAAGCGAATCCCATTCACCGTGAGGCGCTTCGGGTCGTAGGTATATTTGCGCGCTCGAAACGCGACGCCGCCGCCCGACACCGCCAGGCTATCGAGCAGCCCGATCGCACTGTAGTGATAGCGTCGCCAGAAGGTCTGGGTCGCCAGCGCGGTACTCGTAGAGTCCGGCTGTCCCCTGACATTGAAGTACATGGTCTCTGTCGTAATCGGACTAGTCGCCGTGACCACGCGACCGTTCGCCGCGTAGGTCCAGCTTGCTGCGTCTGTGTTCACACCCGTCTTGCCTGTCTTGCGGTGCAAGGCGTCGTACGTATAGTTCAGCGTCTGGCCGCGCCGATTGACGCGGCGCATCAGGTCGCCGTCGCGGTTATACTTGAGCGTGTCGCTCTGTCCTGCGGGATCGGTCTGCCTCGTCAGCCAACCAAGGGCGTTGTAGGCGAATCCATAGGTCTGCCCCTTTGGGTCTGTTGCGGTCGTCACATGACCTGCGAGATCGTATGCGATCGATGTGGGGGCAGGGTAGACGCCATCGTATGATTGGATCAGGCGGTTGAGGACGTCATAGTGCGTGCGACACAAGGGAGAGGCCGGTCCCTTCACCGCCGTATCCCTCCCGAATGCATCGTAGTAGTACGTCGTGATGTAGCCACCAGGGACCGAATCTTGACTGTGGTTACCGTTGAGACCTGCGAACCAGCGCTTGGCCAGCAGGTGGCCCTGGGGGTCTGTTGTCGACACAACCCTGCCGCTCGCGTCATAGACATACCGTGTCATCGAGGAGTCAGCGGTCCGGACCGAGTCCACGCGACCGTTGACCCCGAGGAACCACCGGCTCGCAGGTTCTGGTCCGCCCGACGCACTGTCGGGCTGCCCCCAGCCGCCATACCGGATTGTGCGTCGGTTTGTAGCATCGGCGGTCTGGACGAACGTCGGTAGCCCATTGCTGCTATAGGCCGTAGAGTCCATCGCACCGCTCGCGTGCAGGGTCTTGATCGGAAGCCCATTGGCGTCGTACGTCGTTGTCGTGACACCACCCAGGGCGTCCGTGACCTGAACGGCCGCGCCCAGGCGATTCACGGTGAAAGCCGTCACGGCGCCACCGGGCTCCGTGACGCTCGCCGTGACGGCACTCAGAACAGCCGGCGTGAAGGACAACGAAGCCGTCGATGTATAGGGGACACCCACCTTCTGCCACGCGCTGAAGCTCGTTACCGCTGACCCCGACGTTCCGTCGTACAGGGCCACGCTTGGCGCCGTGACGCTCGTCACGGTCCCCGCTTGCGCATCGTACGCCATGATCGTCGTCGCGCCAGCTCGGTCGGTTATCGTCGAGAGGCGTTTCTGCGAATCGTAGCCGTATTGGGTGCTCACGCCATCTGGATCTCGGACTGCGGTCAGCCGTCCGGCCGTGTCTACCGTGATGGTCGTGATGCGACCACCAGGGTCTTTCACGGTGGCGAGGCCGATCGCGCCGTAGGTTAGCGTGTCGCCGAGGTTCAGTGGATCCTTGATCTTGACCACGCGGTTGCTCGCGTCGTAGACCACGGTCGCCATGTTGTTGAAGCGGTCCCGGATCTGCGTCATCAATCCGGCACTATTGAAGACCACTTTCGTCGAATCGGCGTACAACCGCGCCCAGCCGTTGCTCCCACTGAGCGTGCTCGGGATCAACTGCGAAAACTCCCCTGCCGGACTCGTGAAGGGGCTCAGGCCCACCGGGAAATAGACAGCGCTGCCGTCGCCCTCCACGATCAACGCGGCTCCGTCCGTTTGCGGGTACAGACGCTGGATACCTCCGAGCGACCAGCCCCGGGCCACGGGCAAGGTGTTCTCGTTCACGACGACCAGCTTGGCCCAAACGTCGTTCGTGATGGTCTGGGTGGGGAATACCGCGGACACCAGGATATCCATGGCATACGCGTTGGTCGCGTACGCCGTCGCGTCGAACTGCCCGCCGATCCGGAGCGGCGCAGTGCCCATCGTGGCGTGATCGTAGGAGAAGTTCAGGACGGAATCGCCGTTGACGAAGTGCACGAAGACGCCGTTTACCTTGACCTGCAGCTGATATTTCGTCGGCCAACTCCCGAACGTCGTATCCGGGCTCACGTTCACGAGTACGAACGGATGTGAGTTGAGGCGGTCTCCGTTATAGACCAGGACCACCTGTCGGGGCGCATCGAGCGAGAAATACGGTACAGTGGCGCGGCTGGTCATGCCCGCGAAGCAGGCGTTGGCGCACCGGCTGTAGTCTTGCTTGTCATAGTTGTAAGGGGTGACGTCAACGACGGGAGCACCGGAGGGAGGCACGGCGTTCACCGTGATGTAACCATAATCCGACGCAAGGTGGGAGGCCGTCAGCTTCAACGCGCCGGTGCCGAAGCCCGCGACGCTGTACGTCGCGGTCACGAGGGCGGAGGCGTCCGGCTGGAGCGACACGCTGGTCTGGTCGACCGACGCGCACGTAACCGTTCCCGTTCCCCGACACGAGATCAAATAGGTCTCTAAGTTATTGCCCCCGTTCGTCACCGTGAACGTGAAGGTGTGTCCGCCGGTATTCTGCGACCACGAGACGGTCGCATCACCTTTCGGGGTGACCGTGACCGCGTGAATCGGGGGCGGAATCTGCGCGCCGAGCGACTGCGCTCCAAGCAAGCTCAAGCAGACGAACGGGGCGTAAAACAGCCGGCCGGAGGCGACAGACCACGAGCGCTGAGCGACCACGGGAGGCTCCCATGAGGAGAGGTCGCTCTTCCTTAAGGCACGCGGCGTGCCGCGCGCGGCTGGGGGCCGCGCGCGCTGGGACAACGACTTACACTGTCAAGTCGAGTTCAATCGTTCGCGAGTTGTTTCAACGAACCCAGCCCGATGCACAGCTACGCGATCCATGTCGATGAGGAGGTGACAGGTGAGAGTGAAACAGTGCGTGAACTGCGGCGCGACCGCGACCCGGCCTACCGGCCCTTGGGCGACAACGACTTACCTTGCGGAGTTCGCGAATTGTTTCAATCATGAAACAATTCGCGAACTTTGCTTTACCCGCGCCCCGTCCGTTTCAGGTATCGCTCGACGCGTTCATTGACCCAGAAGCCCTTCCACACCTTGTTCTTCTTCGCTCGGAGCGAGATACCCCACGCCGTGAGGCGCCGCCAAAGCGTCGCGCGACCGATCCTGAGCGCCCGCGATGCGCGGCCGGCATGCCAGCCGTTGGTATCCAGCGCGTGGAAGATTTCCTGTGCCGAGGGATATGCAGAGTCTCGGAGCACGCCGAGCTCGATCGCCCGCCGCACCGCCTCGGGGTCGGCAGCTCGTCTGGCCGACCTACGCCTGCGCTCACCCATCGGCTGGCGTGTGAATGCCGAGGCCTACGAGCGCAAGCCTTTCAACCTGCGCGATCTGCGGGACGAGGCGGCGCGCGTGTGGGCGGCGGGCGCGCTGTCGTAGGCCTCGGCGGGCCAGCCGAACACGGCCAGGTTCACCGCCCCACCCGGGGCGAACTTCACACCCTCCCGCAGCAACAGCGCGCGCTGCACGACGGCGCCGTGATCCGCGCCGGAGAGCGAGATGCGGCCCGCCGCGTTGAGCACGCGCCACCAGGGAACATCGGCATCTTCGGGAAGCGCCGAGAGTGCCCAGCCGACGGTGCGCGCGGCCCCGGGCCGACCGGCGAGCCGCGCGACGATGCCGTACGTGGCGACGCGGCCCTTGGGGATGTGGCGCACGACTCGATAGATGCGGTGATAGAACGGATTCACGTGCTGTCGGCGCTCGTCCAGGTCTCCAGTCGGTCCGCCCGATCCGCCCCTAGCATACCCGCAGCACGTCTTCCAGCAAGCCCGCGTCCCCGGACCGGAGGATTGACAAAACGTCGTCCAGTGCTCTGCGCTCCCGCGGCCAGGCGAAGCGCGCGGCGGCCGCCGCCGGCGCCAGCCACTCCACGCGATCGTGCTCGGACGACGGCCGCGCCTCCGCGCCGGTGTCCACGACGCCTGCGAACACGGGAATCAGCGCGATCTCGTCGCTCGAGTGACGGTAAAACGCCTCCACGCGCGACAGGTTGTACAGCCGGGCGGGCTCGAGTCCCGTCTCTTCGCGCAGCTCGCGCAGCGCCGCCTCGACCGGCGTCTCACCGGCCTCGATGTGCCCGTGCACCGTCTCCCATGAGCCCGGGGAGCGGCCACCGGGTGCGCGTCGCAGCGCGAGCACATCGAGTGCCGGGCCGTTCGGACGCACCACGTAGACGTCGACGAACGAGACCTGAATGGACGTCACACAAGAGAGCGGGGAGAGGTCAGCGACGACGGCCGAGCACCGCCTCGAGCCGGGCCGAGAGCGCGCGCGCGCGGAACGGCTTCGTGAGGAAGTCGTCCGCGCCGAGCTCGAACACGCGCACCTCGTTGTCTTCGTCGCCCTTCGCGGTGAGCACGATGACCGGGATCGCCGCGGTCGCCGGGCGCGAGCGCAGATGCGACAGCACGCCGTACCCGTCGAGCCCGGGGAGATTCAGGTCCAGCACGATGATGTCGGGTCCGACCCGGTCGATCTGGTCCAGCGCCTGCACGCCGTCGCGCGCCTCGGCCACATCGTAGCCGTCGCGCTCCAGCAGGTCGCGCATGACCTTGCGCAGGCTGTCCTCGTCGTCCACGAGCAGGACTTTGACAGCGGGGAGGCCGTGCGGGCCGGAGCGTGGCGGCGGGGCGGGCTCCTCCAGCAGCTCGAAGTGCTCCACCAGCGCGTCGGCGGTGGGCTCGGGGGCGAGCGCGGCACCGGCGTGCGGCGCGAGCTGCGGCTGCGGCACGCCGCCGCCCGGGCGCCGCGGTGCCGCCGCCGCTGCGGGCGGCCGCTCGTCGTCCTGCGGGATGTCGACGACACGCGTGAGCTCGTCCAGCGTGGATTCGCCCCGCAGCACGTGCTCGAGCCCGGACTCCCACAGGCCCTTCATGCCTCCGCGGCGCGCGGCGCCCGCGATGTGCTCCGCGGTCTCGCCCGACGCGATGCGCCGCTCCACCTCGGCCGTGACCGTGAGCACCTCGACGATCGAAAAGCGGCCGCGGTATCCGGTCATGGCACAGTCCGGACAGCCGGCGGCGCGGTACAGCGGAGTGCCCTTCGGAACCCATTTGCCGAGACGGTCGGCCGGCGTCTCCATCCACACCTCTTTGCAGGTGGGGCAGATCTTGCGCATCAGCCGCTGAGCCAGCACGCCCCGCAACGCCGCGGCGATCTTGTAGGCCTCCACGCCGATGTCCACCAGCCGGGTGACCGCATTGGACGCGTCGTTGGTGTGGAGCGTGGAGAGCACCAGGTGACCGGTGAGCGACGCCTGCACGGCGATCTGGGCTGTTTCCCGATCCCGGATCTCGCCGATCAGCACGACGTTCGGGTCCTGGCGCAGAATCGAGCGCAGCGCCGAGGCGAATGTCAGCCCGGCCTTCTCCTGCACCTGCACCTGCACGATGCCCTGCATCCGGTACTCCACCGGATCCTCGACCGTGACGATGTTGACGCCCTCGCTCTTGATCTGGTTGATGCAGGAGTAGAGCGTCGTGGTCTTGCCCGACCCGGTCGGGCCCGTGACGAGGATGATGCCCTCGTGGTTCTCGAGCAGCCGCCTGATGCCCTCCGTCTCGTTGGTATTGAGCCCCAGCGAGTCGAGCGACTTGACCGTGGCGCGGGAATCGAGAATGCGGATCACGACCTTCTCGCCCAGCGTCGCCGGCAGCGTCGACACCCGCAGGTCGATCGGCTGGCCGTTCACCGCCACGCGCGCGCGGCCGTCCTGCGGCCGCAGCCGGTCGGCGATGTCGAGCGACGACATGATCTTGATGCGCGAGATCAGCGGCAACCCCGCCTGGCGCGGAATCTTCATCACCTGACGCAGCACTCCGTCGATGCGATAGCGCACCGCCACGCCGCCCTCTTCGGGCTCGATGTGGATGTCGCTCGAGCGCGCGAGGATGCCCTCCGAGATGATCAGGTCGACCAGCCGCACCACGGGGCGCTGGCTGGCTTCGGCCTCGGACGCGGCGAGCGTGATCTCGTCGGGCGCCGCGTCCTGCAGGTGCTCCAACGCGGCCGAGCTCTCCATGCCCTCGAGCAGCTTGTCGACCGCCTTCTCGGGACGGTACATGTCGTCCAGCCGCTCGGCGATCTTGGACGGCGCGAGCAGCAGCATGCGGATCTCCCGGGCCGTCGCGAAGGCGAGCGCCTTCTCCGCGTCCAGATCGAACGGGTTCGCGGTGGCGATCTCGAGGTAGGAGTCGGTGGCGCGGAACGGCAGGATGTGATAGCGCCGGGCGACCTGCTCGGGAACCCGCTCCTTCGCGGTCGGGTCGGCTTTGTCCAGCTCGGCGATCTTCAATCGGAACCGCGTGGAGAGCGCGGTGAGGATCTGCTCGTCGTTCACGACCTTCTGGGCGACGAGCGTCTCCCACAGGGTCGCCTGGGGCGCCGCCTTCTCCCGCAGCTCGGCGACGAGCTCCGGCGTGACCACGCCCTCGAGAGAGTGGGCCAGCCATTCATCGGGGAAAGTGGTGTCGGCCATTCCGTTAGACAAAAGCTAGTGGAGGTTTGGGAGGTTGGGGAGGTTAGGGGAGGTTGCTACCCGCGCGATGCAACCTCCCCAAGCCTCCCCAACCTCCAGAACCTCCCAAACCTCGCGGCGCGAGCCGCGCGTCACAGTATCCCCCAAAAGTCCCGCGACACGTCGAACGTGATCCCCACCCGGTGCGTCGCGGTGCCGAACCCCGCCTCACAACGGAACACGCCCAGCCATTCGACCCCGAGCCCGAGCGTGGTGCGGGCGCCGTCGGTGGGCAGCCACGGCGTGCCCGCGACCGGACGGTCCGCCCAGCCCATCGCGACGAATGGGGCGAGGGTGAAGGTGCGCGGCGTGCGCGCGTACGGCCCCACACCGAGCGACGGGAACGGCACCGGCACGCGCCACTCCACGTGCACCAGGCCCATGCGCCGACCGCCCCAGACGCGGAACGGGTCGCCGAGCAAGGTGCCGCGCCCGCCCAGCACGAACGCGCGGCGGGCCGGGAGCCGCGCGCTCGCGCCGCCACCTTGTGCCCGAATGAGTAGGCGCGTGGCTCCGACGGGCAGGAGCACGTGGCCGGCGCCGGAGAGACGGACATACGTGTCGCCACCGTCCTCGCGCCCGGCTTCGAGCATCGTCTCCACGTGCAGGTCGCGCCGCACCGCGAACCCTTCGCTGCGGCGCTCGAATGCGAGCTGCACCAGGTCCACGGGCGGTCCGCCCAGGGCCGGATTCGGCCGGAACCTGCCGTTGGCGGGCGTGGCGACGACGGCGAGCGAGCGGAACGACTCGCGGCTGGCCGCCGCGCGCCACTCCCCGCGCACCCCGACGCCGTGGCGATATGTCAGGCGCCCCCCGTGTGCCAGATAATAGTCGCCGTAGTCGTGCCCGAATTCCTGGGCCGCGAACGAGTTCTGCAGCGGGGCGATGACGGGCCAGTCTCCCACGTCGCGCACGTCGCGGTAGGCGCTCACGTCGACCGCGCCCCGGCCCTGGCGCTCCACCACGGTCAGGGCGCCCTTGCCGCGCCGGTCGGCGAACCCGTAGCTCGCGCGCAGGCGCAGCTCGCGTCGCTCGCCCCCGCCGCGCAGCACCAGCCCCGCGCCGGCGGCGAGCCCCTCCACGCGATTGGCGTGCACCAGGTCCGAGAGGCAGCGCACGCCGAGACGGTTGGCCCGGAGCCCGGTGAGGGCGCGCCGCCCCGCGATCTGCTCGACCTCGGCGCGGACTCGCTCCAGGTCGTCGCGTCGCACCGGCTCGGCCACGTTCTCGAGCGCGGCGGCGAGCGGCTCGCTCCACGGAAACGAGTCACGCTCCGCCTTGGGAAGGAACGAGATCTCGTCGCCCGCGAACCAGCTCCGCGCCAGCCCGACGTTGAACACGTAGCCGTCGATTTCCCAGCGCGCCCGGATGATGCCGCGCGCCGGGACGTCCAGCCACGTGGCGCGGCGCCGGATCTCGATCTCCTGGCGATACGGCAGCCAGTAGCGCTGCTCCCACAGCGCATTGTCGAGCACGATGCTCACGTCCTCGAGCTGTCCGTCCAGGTAGGAGCGGGGTGTGAAATTGAACGCCATCCGCACGAGATCCGCGGTCGCCGCGTCCAGGTAGAGGGTGCCCACGATGCGCGGCAGGTCGAAGCTCTTGGGCCGCACGCGCAGCGCCACCACGCGGACCTCGCGCTCGGGGAGCGCGATGATGGTGGTGTCGCCGAGCGCGAAGTCGTACAGGTCCAGGCCGGCGGGGGAGAGCGGGTGCGGCACGTCGCGCACTTCGTCCCCCTCGCCCAGTCGGATGGCGGCGCCGAAGTTGTTCTGGATGATGCCCAGGTGGTCGCGGTGGTAGTTGATGTCGGTGGGGAGCTCGGCCTGATCGCGCCAGCCGACGACGCGCTGCTTGCTGCTCGCCGGGGCCCTCCAGTACACTTCCAGCTCCAATTGGTCCGCCTTGACGAGACGCGGAGGGTCGGCGAGGCCTTCGCCGAAGGCGCCCAGAAAGAACAGGAAGCCGTGAGCCTGGGCCTTATAGTCGTGAAGCGTGGTGTCGGCGGCGGCGCCGCTGCGACGCAACGCGGCCCGGCGCGCCAGCGCGAGCGCCGAATCCGAGCCCCACGTCTGGGCGCCGACCCGGATCGGCAGGCCGAGGCCGGTCAGGGCGAGCGCCGTGGCGACGAGTCGCATATCCCCTCTACCCCGCTCGCCCCCCGATGAGCGACGCCCGCGCGGACTTCCTGAAGCGCGCCGAACAGGGTGGCATGGTCCCCGTGCTGCGCGAGGTCGTGCTCGACGCCGACACGCCGCTCGCCGCCTTCGTCAAGGTCGCCCGCCCCCCGTTCGCGTTCCTGCTGGAATCACTGGTCGGGGGCGAGCGCTGGGCGCGCTACACCTTCCTGGGCACCGAGCCGCGCGAGGTGTGGCGCTGCCGCGAGGGCGGTCGCATGATCGACCGCTGGACGAAGGCCGGCGGCTGGGAGGTCGTGGGCCAGACGGACGACCCGATCGGCGACCTCGCCCAGCGCATGCGGGCCCTGGCCACCGTCCCGGTCCCGGGCCTCCCCCGCTTCACGGGCGGCGCGGTGGGCTACCTGGGCTACGATCTGGTACGCACGGTGGAGCGCCTGCCGCATCCGCCCGCCGACACGCTGGGCGTGCCCGACGCCGTGATGATGATCGCGGACACGGTCGTGATCCTCGACAACCTGTTCGGGCGCGCCATCGTGGTGGCCAACGTCGAGGTGTCCCCCCGCGCCGCGGGCGCGGCCCGGCTGCGGCTGTACGACGCGGCGGAAGCGCGGCTCGACGAGATCGTCGCGCGCCTCGGCGAGCGACACGAGCTGGCCCCGCTCGCCCTGAAGGACGGCGTCCCGCCCGTCGCCACCGAGTCGCGCTATCCGCGCGCCGCGTTCGAGCGCGACGTGGCGCGCGTGCACGAGTACATCGTGGCGGGCGACGCCTTCCAGACGGTCCTGTCGCGCCGCCAGGACGCCCGTGGGGCCGTGGATCCGCTGCTCCTGTATCGCTATCTGCGTGCGCTCAATCCCGCGCCCTATCTGTTCTACCTCGCGCTCGACGACTTCGCGCTGGTGGGGAGCTCTCCCGAAGTGCTGGTGCGGGTGGAAGGGGGCGAGGTGACGGTGCGCCCGATCGCCGGGACGTGCGCGCGCGGCCGCACGCACGAAGAAGACGAGCTGCTCGCCGCGCGACTGCTCGCCGACGAAAAGGAGCGGGCCGAGCACATGATGCTCGTCGACCTGGGGCGCAACGACGTGGGCCGCGTGGCGCGGTTCGGGAGCGTGCGCGTGACCGACCTGCTGCAGGTGGAGCGCTACTCCCACGTGCAGCACCTCGTGAGCGAGGTGCGGGGACGACTGCGCGAAGGCTACGACGCGCTCGACGTGTTCAAGGCGTGCTTTCCCGCGGGCACCGTGACGGGGGCGCCCAAGGTGCGCGCCATGGAGATCATCGACGAGCTCGAGCCGGAGCGGCGGGGGCCATACGCCGGCGCCGTGGGCTACGTCGGCTGGGGTGCGACGAGTCTCGACACCGCGATCGCAATCCGCTGTGCCCTGGTGCAGAAAGATCGCGTCACGGTACAGGCGGGGGCGGGGATCGTGGCCGACTCCGATCCGGCGCGCGAGTTCGCCGAAACCGAAGCGAAGGCGCAGGCAGTGTTGAAGGCCCTGGCGCTCGCGAAAGCGCGAGACTGAGCGCCCTTGTGTCTTGGCGTCTGGGCGTCTGGGCGTCTATCTTTTCGCTGTGTTCAAGCTGCTGAGCACGACGGGCGAGCAGTCCATCGACCTCCAGCCCGGACGCGTCGTGGTCGTAGGGCGGGCGGTCACGAGCGACGTGCCGATTTACGATCCCACCATCTCGCGGCGACACGCCGAGGTGTCCCTCGTCGATGGGGGCGTGAAGGTCAAGGACGTCGGCTCCTCCAACGGCACCTTTCTGAACGGGGCGCGCATCAGCGAGGCGCTCGCCACGGAAAACGACGTCGTCACCTTCGGCAAGGTCGCGTTCCGGGTGAAAGAGGTCCGCGCCCCGCTGCACCCCAAGGTGGTGCCGCAGGTGTCGGCCGAGTTCACGGGCGCGAAGCCGGTGGGCGGCACGATCGTGCGCCAGCTCCCGGTGAACGTGTCGGGTGGCGTGCCGGCCATCGTCACCGCCACCCCCTCGGGCGCCTCGCACCTGAAGGTCACCGCCAAGTCGCTCGAGGAGCTGCGCGAGAAGAAGCTCGAGCTGCTGCTCGAGATCTCGAAGGAGCTGTCGAAGCAGCAGGAGCTCGACCGCCTGCTCGACAAAGTCGTCGAGTTCACGTTCCAGGTGATGAACGTGGACCGGGTCTCGATCCTGCTGCTCGAGGCCGCGACCGGGGAGCTCGTGCCGCGGATCTCACGCGGGCGGACGGCGCAGTCGTCGGCGTCGAAGCACGTCCCGCAGTCGATCGCCCGCAAGGTGGTCGAGGACCGCGTCGCCATCCTGTCGGACAACACCGCGGCCGACGAGCGCTTCAAGGGGAAGTCGATCCTGATCCAGAGCGTGCGGAGCGCCATGTGCACGCCGCTCATGGGAACAGACCAGAAAGTGCTCGGCATCCTGTACGTCGACAACCTCACCGCGACCCATTCGTTCTCCGACGACGATCTCAAGTTCCTGATCGCGTTCGGCTCGCTCGCCGCGGTCGCGATCGAGAACTCGCAGCGCTCGGAGCAGATGCGGCGCGAAGCGCTGGTGCTCTCGAACTTCCAGCGCTACTTCTCGCCCAACATCGCGCAGGTGATCGCGCAGCAGCAGGATGCGGGCCGGCTCCCGAGCGAAAAGCGACCGGTCGTGCTGTTCTTCTCGGACATCCGCGGCTTCACGCCGATGTCGGAGACGATGAGCCCCGACGCCATCGCCAGACTGCTTACGGAGTACTTCACCGAGATGGTGGAGGTGGTGTTCGAGCACGGCGGCACGCTCGACAAGTTCATCGGGGACGCCATCATGGCCTTGTGGGGCGCGCCGATCGCGCATGAAGACGACGCGGACCGCGCCATGCGCTGCGCGCTCAATCAGCTGGAGGCGCTCGAGCGGCTGAACCAGAAGTGGAAGGACCAGGGTCGCCCCGAGCTCGGCATCGGCATCGGCATCAACTTCGGCGAAGTGTTCGCGGGCAACGTGGGCTCGGATCGGCGGCTCGAGTATACCGTGATCGGCGATGCGGTGAACACCGCCAAGCGGGTGTGCGACACCGCGGGGGCCAACGAGATCCTCATCTCGGAGCGCTTCTATGAACAGCTCAAGCAACCCCCGAACGTCGATTCCCTCGAGCCGATCCAAGTCAAAGGGAAGTCGAACAAGGTGCCGGTCTACCGGGTGAAGCGGTAGGAGACCCCGAAGCGGGCCAGCAGGTCGAGCGCGAGCCGCAGCGGCAGGCCCATCACCCCGAAGAAATCGCCCCGGATGCCCTCCACCAGGGCCGCACCCTTTCCCTGGATCGCGTAGGCGCCCGCTTTGTCGAGCGGCTCCCCCGTGGCCACGTAGTCGGCGATCTGCTCGTCGGAGAGCCGCCGGAACGTCACCTCGGTGACGTCGAGCGCGTGCTCCACGCGTCCGTCCAGGGCCACCGCCACCGCGGTCAGCACCTGGTGCTTGCGCCCCTCGAGCTGCCGTAACATCTCCGCCGCCTCTTCCGGGCTCGCCGGCTTCCCGAAGATCGCGCCCCGCAACACCACGGTCGTGTCGGCCGCGAGCACGATGGCGCCCCGCTCGCGCGCCGCCACCGTCGTCGCCTTCTCGCGCGCCAGACGCGTCACATAGCCCTCGGCCTGCTCGGACGGCCCGAGGGTCTCATCCACCTCGGGCGGCACCACGCGGAACTCGAGCCCGATCATCTCGAGCAGCTGGCGCCGGCGGGGCGAACCACTCGCCAGGACGATCATTTCTCGAAGATCAACGTCACCGGCCCGTCATTCACCAGCTCCACCTCCATCATCGCGCCGAACTCTCCCGTTTCGACCCGCGTGCTGCTCGCCGCTCCCCGCTCCTTGAGCAGCGCGATGAACCGCTCGTACAAGGGAATCGCGACCTCCGGCGGCGCCGCGTCGATGAAGCTGGGCCGCCGGCCCTTGCTGGCGTCGCCATACAGCGTGAACTGCGACACGACCAGTACCGCTCCGCCCACGTCGGCGAGCGCGAGGTTCATCTTGCCTTCCGCGTCTCCGAACACTCGCAGGCCGAGCAGCTTATCCGCCATCCACGCGAGCGTGTCTTCGACATCGCTGGGCGCGAACCCCGCGAGGACGAGAAACCCCACCCCGATCGATCCCGTCACACGGCCATTCACCCGGACCGCCGCACGGGACACGCGTTGCAACACAACCCTCACGGCCCTCCACCCCGCAACGCGGAACGGGGAACGCGGAACGCGGAACGACAGGTCGGGCACCTGTTCCGCGTTCCCACTTCCGCGTTCCGCGTTTGCTTCATTCCACCGTCACACTTTTTGCCAAGTTCCGCGGCTGGTCGACGTTGCAGCCGCGGCGCACGGCGATATAATACGCGAGCAGTTGTAGCGGGAGCACGGTGAGCACGGGCGTCAGCAGGTCGAGCGTCTCCGGAACTTCGATCTTGTGGTCCGCCAGCTTTGCCAGCACCGCATCCCCCTCGGTCACGACGGCGAGCACGCGACCACCGCGCGCCTTCACTTCCTCCACGTTCGACACGACCTTCTGGTAGACGGCGTCCTTGGGGGCGATGAACACCACCGGCATGAGGTCGTCGATCAGCGCGATCGGCCCATGCTTCATCTCGGCCGCGGGATATCCCTCGGCGTGGATGTAGGAGATTTCCTTGAGCTTCAGGGCGCCCTCGAGCGCCACCGGGAAGTTGTAGCCGCGCCCCAGGTAGAGCACGTTCTGCGCGCGCATCATCCGCTCGGCGATGCGCTCCACCTCCGGCGCTCTTGCGAGCACCCGCTCCACCAGCTCCGGCAGCCGGCCCAGCGCGCGCACCACCTCACGTCCCTGCAGGATCGAGAGGGCCCGCAGCCGGCCCATCTTGAGGGTGAGGACCGCCAGGGCGGCGATCTGACTGGTGAACGCCTTGGTCGAGGCGACCCCGATCTCCGGTCCCGCATGCAGATAGATCCCGCCGTCCACTTCGCGCGCGATGGTGGAGCCCACCACGTTGACGAGCCCCAGGGTCCGGGCGCCGCGGCGCTTCGCCTCGCGCAGCGCCGCCAGCGTGTCCGCGGTCTCGCCCGACTGGGAGATCCCCACCACCAGGGTGCGCTCGTCCACGATCGGATTGCGGTAGCGGAACTCGGACGCGTACTCGACCTCGGAGGGAATGCGGGCCAGCTCCTCCATCATGTATTCGCCGATCAGGGCCGAATGCCAGGAGGTGCCGCACGCGGTGAAGACGATGCGGTTCACTTGGAGCAGCTGCTCGTCGGTGAGATTGAGCCCGCCGAGCCGCGCCGTCCCCTCCTCCTCGAGTAAGTGCCCGCGCAGGGTATTGCGCAGGCTCTCGGGCTGCTCCATGATCTCCTTGAGCATGAAGTGCGCGTGGCCCCCGCGCTCGATGGTCGCCAGGTCCCAGTCCACCCGCGTGACCGCCTTCTCCTTCTCCACCGCATCGAGGTCGAGGATGCGATACTCGGCCGGCCGCACGACCGCGATCTCGCCGTCGTCCAGGTACACCACCGAGCGCGTGTGCGCCAGCACGGCGGACGCATCCGATGCGACGAAATTCTCGCCGCTGCCGATCGCGACCAGCAGCGGCGAGCCGCGCCGCGCCGCGATGATCGTGTCGGGCTCGCGCGTCGCGACGACCGCGATGCCGTAGGTGCCCTCCACCTGGTGCAGCGCGCCCGCCACCGCCTCCACCAGCGTGCCCGCCGGCTGTTTGGCGAGCAACTCTTCGATCAGGTGCGCCAGCACTTCGGTGTCGGTCTCGGAGCGGAACACGTGTCCGCGCTTGGCGAGCGCGGTGCGCAGCACGCCGGCGTTCTCGATGATGCCGTTGTGGATCAGGGCGAGCGTGCCGCCGCAATCGGTGTGCGGGTGCGCATTGACCGTGTTGGGGGCGCCGTGCGTCGCCCAGCGCGTGTGGGCGATTCCAGTACGGCCGGCGGGGAGCGAATGCCCGAGCTGCTTCTCGAGCACGCCGATCTTGCCGGGCGCCTTGTGCACCTCGATGCGGCCGTCGGCGACCAGCGCGATCCCGGCCGAGTCGTATCCCCGATACTCGAGCCGCTTCAGACCCTCGAGCAGCAGGGCCGCCGCCTGCCGGGGACCGGTGTACCCTACAATGCCGCACATGGTGGGGAAGAATAACACCCCCGGCGCCGCTGTTGCGCCGCGGCGGGAAACGAGCGGAGATTGTGACAACCGATGCTGCCGACCTGGATTCGCCCGCTCGGGCTCGTGGAGCACGTCATCGTGGGCGGGGTGCTCACGGCGCTGCTCGCGGCCCTCGGCACGCCCGCCGTGGCGCGGGTGGTCGCGGTCGCCGCCGTGGGCGTGGCGCACGAGTGGGGAGACGGGGATTTCGTCAGCGCGCCGGGCGCCCCCTGGAACGGCATCCTCGATACGCTGGCGTTTCTCCCCGTGCCGCTGCTGTGGTGGGCCCTCTGAGCTCAGCGTGGCTCGGCCAGTCGTCGTCCCGCGTCCACGAGCTCCCGCGCCGCGGCGCCGCTCGGGGCCTCGGCGATCAGCCGGATGATCGGCTCCGTGTTGGACGGCCGCACGTGCAGCCAGCGGTCGCGCCAGGCGAGCCGCAAGCCGTCTTGCGTATCGGCGGTCGCGTCGGGAAACCGGCGCCGCAAGCCCGCATACACCTCCTCCATCCCCTGGTCCGCGTTCCGCGCTCCGCGTTCCGCCTTGCCTTTGACGATCACGTAACGCGGCGCCCCTGCCACGAGCTCGCTCACGCGCTTGCCGTCGCGGGCGAGCAGCGTGAGCAACAGCGCGGCCGCGACGGGCGCGTCGCGCCCCGCGTGTAGCGCCGGATACATCACCCCACCGTTCCCCTCACCACCGATCACAGCCGCAAGGCGCAAGATGGCGCGCGCGACGTGGACTTCACCGACGGGCGTGCGGACGACATCGGCGCCGAGCTCCCGCGCAGCGTCCTCGACCACGAGGCTCGTCGACAGGTTGCAGACGACGACGCGTTTCCCGTTTCCCGTTTCCCTTTTCCCGCCCAGCACCGCCCGTATGGCAAACGCGAGCGTATAGTCCTCCCCGATCGGCGCTCCGGCCTCGTCGACGATTGCGAGGCGATCGACATCGGGATCGACGGCGATGCCTACGTCCGCGCCCGAGCGGCGCACCAGGGCGGCGAGGTCGCCGAGGTTCTCCGGAATGGGCTCCGGCGCGCGGGGAAACCGCCCGTCCGTCTCGAGGTTGAGCCCGGTGACGCGGCAGTCCAGGCGCTCGAGCAGGGTGCGCATGACCGGGCCGCCCGCCCCGCGCACCGCGTCGAGCGCGACGCTGAAACGCCGCTTGCGGATCCGCTCGACATCGAGTGCCGCCAGCTCGAGCACGTCGTCGAGGTGCCGCGCGACGGCTTCCTCGTCCGTCGTGACCTTCCCCGCCCTCCCCCGCCCGCCACCGCCTTCCACCGCCTTCTCCTGCACCCGCTTGCCGTCGGGGCCGTCGAGAAAGATCCCATCCGATCCGATGAATTTCAGGGCGTTCCACTCGATGGGGTTGTGGCTCGCGGTGATCGCGATCCCGCCGCCCGCGTGGTGGTGCTCGACGGCGAGCTGCACCGTGGGCGTGGGTACGAGGCCGACGTCGATCACGTCGCAGCCGACCGACGTGAGACCGCTCGTCACGGCAGCAGCGAAGGCAGGTCCGGACTCGCGGGCGTCTCGACCTACGACGACGGCGCTCCCTTTCCCGTTTCCCGTTTCCCCTTTCCCGTTGTCCTGCACCCAGCTCCCGAACGCGCGCGCCCAGCGCGTCACCACTTCCGGCGTCAGGTCCTTGCCCACGATGCCGCGCACGCCGGACACCCCCACCATCAACGTGTCGGTCATGGACGCGAGCGACGTGCGGTGTCGGGTGACGGCGCCGGCAGGTGCAGCGGTTGAATCTCGGGGGTCGAGACCGGCAGCGCGGACGCATCGGGGAACGCCGCGAGAAACGCCTCCACCGCCGGCGCATGAAATTGCCTGTCCTTCCCCTCTTCGAGCTCCTGCAGCGCCTTCTGGACGGAGAGGGCCGGGCGATACGGCCGGACGCTGGTCATGGCGTCGAACGAATCGGCAATGGTGACGACCCGCACCTCGAGCGGGATCTGGTCGCCCGCCAGACCGTCGGGGAAGCCCCGGCCGTCGAGGCGCTCGTGGTGCGACCGCACGATGGCGAGCGCCGCCGGCACGTCGCGCATCAACGGCGCCAGGATGCGGGCGCCGATCACGGGGTGCTCCATGATGTGCCGGTACTCGGAGTCGCTGAGCTTGCCCTCCTTATGCAACACCTGCTCGCTGACCCCGATCTTGCCGATGTCGTGCAGCTCGGCGCCCAGCGTGATGACTTCGATCACGGAGCGAGGCAGCCCCATCTCGCGCGCGATCCGGGTGGAGTAGTTCGCGACCCGCACGGAGTGGCCGCGGGTGTAGGGGTCCTTTTCTTCCAGGAAGTGCACCAGCGCCTGCAGCCGCTCGAGCGACAGCTCCTCGATCCGCCGTGCCTGCTCCTGCACCCGCTGCTCGAGATTGTGGCGATAGTCCTCGAGCTCCATCTTGAGGCGCCGCTTGTCGAGCGCCTGCATCACGCGGGCGCGCACTTCGTCCAGGTGGAACGGCTTGGCGACGTAATCGAGCGCGCCCAGCTGCAGGCAGGCGACGGCGCTCTCCACTTCGGCCACGGCCGTGACCACGATGACGGCGGTGTCCGGCCACTTGGCGATGATCTCGCGCAACAGCCCCACCCCGTCCATCTGGGGCATCCGCAGGTCGGAGATGACGAGCGGCACCTGCTCGTGGTGCAGCATCTCCAGCGCTTCCACCCCGGACCCCGCTTCGGCGCACGTGAACCCTTCGCCCTCGAGCAACCGCACGAGCACCCGCCGCAGCCGCGGCTCGTCGTCCACCACCAGACACTTCACGGAGTTCGGCTGGGGCATCGTGCGCGTAACGTAGTAGTCGCTTGCTCGGCAGGGAAGGCGCCCTTACGTTCCCGCCATGACCGAGATCTCGCGCGACGACCTGGCGGCGCGCTTTGCCACCCGCGCCGTGCACGCCGGGAAAATCGCCGACCCCCTCGCAGGCGCCGTGATGACGCCGATCTATCAGACGTCCACGTATGTCCAGGACGGACTGGGGCGGCACAAGGGCTACGAATACGCCCGCACCCGCAACCCGACGCGCGAAGCGCTCGAGCGCAACGTCGCCGCGCTCGAAGGCGGGCGCCACGGTTTCGCGTTCGCGTCGGGACTCGCCGCCGTGGACGGCGTGCTGAAGCTGCTCGCCGCGGGCGATCACGTCGTGAGCGGCGACAATGTGTACGGCGGCACGCACCGCCAGATGACGCTCATCTGGGCCCGCGTGGGTCTCGAATTCAGCTTCATCGACGCGAGCGATACCCGCAACCTCGCGGCCGCCGTCACGCCCAAGACGAAGATGATCTACGCCGAAACGCCCACCAACCCGATGATGCGGTTGTGCGACCTCGCCGCCGCGGGCGACGTCGCGCGCAAGGCGGGCGCCCTGTTCGTGGTGGATAACACCTTCGCCACGCCCTACTTCCAGCGGCCGCTCGAGCTGGGCGCCGACATCGTGCTGCACTCGACCACCAAGTACCTGAACGGCCACAGCGACATGGTGGGCGGGATGCTCGTCACGAACAGCGGCGCCCTGGCGGAGCGCCTTGGGTTCATCCAGAACGCCTCCGGCGCGGTGCCCGGGCCGTTCGACTGCTGGCTCGCCTTGCGCGGCACCAAGACGCTGGCGCTGCGCATGCGCCAGCACGACGCCAACGCCCGCCGCATCGCCGAGTGGCTCACGCACCATCCCAAGGTCGAGCGCGTCTATTATCCCGGACTGCCGTCGCACCCGCAGCACGATCTTGCCTGCCGGCAAATGAAAGGGTTCGGTGGCATGATCTCGGTCGAGCTGGGCTCGCTCGAGCGCGCCCAGCGGTTCGCCGAACGCACGCGCATCTTCGCGCTGGCGGAGTCGCTGGGGGGTGTGGAGAGCCTGGTCGGGCACCCCGCCTCGATGACCCACGCGAGCGTGCCGCCCGAGATGCGGCGCGCCCTGGGGCTCACCGACAGCCTGGTGCGGCTGTCGGTGGGGATCGAAGATGTGGACGACCTGATCGCGGACCTGGAACAGGCGCTGGACGCAGCTTGATGCGCACGAAACACTCAGACACCGCTGGCGTAGTGCAGGGCCTATCTTCGCTGAGGAGCACCGTATGACCGAATCCACCAGCCTGCCCGCGGCCCGCCCGCGCCGCATCCTCACCCAGATCGCCCCCGTGAGCTGGGAGCACCCCGCCGACCGCGCCGCCCTGCAGTCGCTGCGCTCGGTGCCCGGGTTCGACGAGGTGGTGAAAAAAATCTACGGCTTCATCGGCGAGCGCGGCGTGCGGCTGATTTTCCAGGCGGACGCCGTGCGGGTGGGACCGACCCAGTTCCCCCGGTTGAACCAGCTCTACACCGAGGTGCTCACCTCGATGGACTGGCCGGAGCGCCCCGAGCTGTTCGTGTCGCAGACGCCGTTCGCCAACGCCGGCGCGTTCGGCATGGAGAAGCCGTTCATCGTGATCAACTCCGGGACGCTGAAGCTGCTGGACGACGACGAGCTGCGGAACGTGCTGGGCCACGAGCTGGGCCACGTCATGAGCGGGCACGCGCTGTACCACACGATCCTCGTGCTCATCCTCAACGTGAGCCTCGGGGCCCTGCCGTTCCTCGCCGGCATCGCGCTGCTGCCCATCCAGCTCGCCCTGCTCGAGTGGTTCCGCAAGAGCGAGCTCTCCTCGGACCGGGCGGGGCTGCTCGCGTGCCAGGACCCGACGGCGTCGTTGCGCGTCAACCTCAAGTTCGCGGGCGGCGGCGACATGTCGCAGATGGACCTGAATGCCTTCCTCGCCCAAGCCAGAGAGTACGAGGCCGCGGGCGGCGCGCTCGACCGCATCTTCAAGATCCTCGGTGTGCTGGGACGCACCCATCCGTTCAACACCGTGCGGGCGGCAGAGCTGCAGCGCTGGATAGAAGAAGGCCACTACGACCGGGTGCTACAGGGCGAGTACACGCGCCGCGGACCCGAGGCCGAGGCCCGGCCCGTGGACCAGGATATCGACGAAGCGCGGGAGCACTATATGAAGGAAGCGAAGGCCGTCGTGGACGACGTCGTGGACACCGCCAAGCGGGCGGCCCAGGCCTTCTCGGACGCCTTCAAGAAGAAGTGAGAGTCCTGGTCGTCGGCGGGGGCGGCCGCGAGCACGCGCTCTGCTGGGCGCTGAAGCGCGACACCCCCGACGCCGACCTGTTCGCCGCTCCCGGCAACCCCGGCACCGCCCAGCTCGGCGCAAACCTCGACATCCCCGCAACCGCCGTGGACGACCTGGTCGGGGCGGTGCGACAGCACGACATCGACTACACCATCGTCGGACCCGAGGCACCGCTCGCGGCGGGCCTGGCCGACCGGTTGCGCGCGGCGGGCCACGCCGTGTTCGGGCCCAGCCAGGCGGCAGCGCGCATCGAGTCTTCCAAGGCGTTCGCGAAAGACGTGATGCAGCGGGCCCGCATCCCCACTGCCGCCAGCCGCACCTTCACCGCCCTCGACCCGGCCCTCGTCTACATCAAGCGTCACGCCGAGCCGCTCGTGGTGAAGGCTTCCGGACTCGCGGGCGGCAAAGGCGCCGTGGTCTGCGCCACGCGGGATGACGCGGCCCGTACAGTGCGCGCCATGCTCGCGGAGGGAGCGTTCGGCGACGCGGGCCGCGAAGTGGTGGTGGAGGACTTTCTCGAGGGTGAGGAGCTCTCGGTGCTGGCGCTCACGGACGGCGACCAGCTCGTCCTGCTGCCCGCCGCCCAGGATCACAAGCGGCTGGGGGACGGCGACGCCGGGCCCAACACGGGTGGCATGGGCGCCTACTGCCCCGTGAGCATCGCCACCGACGGTCTGCGGGAACAGCTGCGTCGCCGGGTGCTCGAGCCGGCGCTGCGGGAGCTGGCGGCGCGGGGTGCGCCCTATCAAGGGGTACTGTACGCCGGCATCATGCTCGCGGCCGACGGCACGCCCTCCGTGCTCGAGTTCAACTGCCGGTTCGGAGATCCGGAGACCCAGGCGTTGCTGCCGGTGCTGCCCGGCGTGACGACGCACCTGCGCGATATCGCCATGGGCGACTGGAGACCGCGCGACACGATACTGTCGCCGAGCCGGGCCGCCGTGGCCACGGTGCTCGCGGCGTCGGGGTACCCCGACAAGCCGCGGCTGGGCGCGGCCGTCGACGTGCCGCGCGACCTCGAGCCGGGCACGCTCGTGTTCCACGCGGGCACCTCGCGCGATCCCGACGGCACGGTGCGGGTGGCCGGCGGGCGCGTGCTCACGGTGACGGGGCTGGGCGACACGGTCGCCGCGGCGCGGGAGCGGAGCGCGCAGGGATGCGAGCTGATCGGCTTCGAGGGAAAGACGTACCGGCGGGACATCGCTTGGCGCGAGATCAGGAGAACGGCGGAGGGTGCCGGAGCTGCCCGAGGTTGAGACGATCGTGCGGGAGCTGGCCCCGCGGCTCGAGGGCTACCGCATCGCGCGCGCCCGTCTGGCCAAGACGGACGTGCTGCGCCGGGTTTCGAAGCCGCGCCTGCTGCGCACGCTGCGGGGCAACACCATCGAGCAGGTGATCCGGCGCGCCAAGCACGCGGTGTTTCGCCTGGCGAGCGGCCACCGGCTGATCGTGCAGCCCCGCATGACCGGATCGCTCGTGGTGTACGACCGGGCGCTCACCCGGGACGAGGCAAAATACGCGGTGCTCACCTGCACGATCGAAGACGGTCGCCTGCTGGTGTACCGTGACGTGCGGCGCCTGGGCACCGTGTGGCTGCTCGACCAAAAGGGCTGGGATGCCTACACTGGTCGGATCGGACCCGAGCCGCTGGAGGAGACGTTCACCCCCTTCGTGTTCGCCGACCGGCTCAAGGGCACGCGCGCGGCGATCAAGAAGACGATCATGGATCAGCGCCGCATCGCCGGGGTGGGCAACATCTACGCCAACGAGGCGCTGTTCGAGGCGGGGATCGACCCGTCCAAGCCCACGAACAAGCTGTCGCTCGAGGAGTTCGCGCGCCTGCACGCGGCGGTCACGGACATCCTGCTGCGGGCCGTGCGATCGTCCGGCACGACGGTGCGCGATTACCGCACCGGCACCGGGGAGGAAGGCCGGTTCCAGTTCGAGCTGAAGGTGTACGGCCGGGGTGGCGAGCCGTGTGTGCGGTGCGGCAAGAAGCTCGTCACCACACACACGATCGACCTGCGGGCGACGACATTCTGCCCGGGGTGCCAGCGCTAGCCCCCGCCCCCACCCGGTGGTCGTTTCAGGTCGCTGCGTCGCCCGGTCAAGCACCTGGCCGTGGGGCGTGGGGCGGGTATAGTGAAGCAAAGCGACGGAATGCCCGTACTGTCGGAATCCCGAGGGCATAATCGTCGTAGCAAGAGGCAGCCGGTGCGGCGGTCGAGGTCTACAGTTTCCTGACCCGGGCCCTACTCCCGGGATCACCCTTTTCGGTTAATTTTCGGTCCCATGAAACTCTCCGAAACGTCCATTCGACGCCCCGTGCTGGCCAGCATGATCTCCGCCGCACTCGTG
>WNFX01000362.1_pt1 | contig 43425 bp, 41 predicted proteins | sample 5400111 | NCBI WGS metagenome assembly WNFX01 (sample SAMN13153363, study PRJNA577476) | soil metagenome | isolation source: 40 cm soil or saprolite under grassland replicate 1 | place: USA:California | collected 2016-06-15
TGTACGTCGACGTCGGCTGGAAGTCCGAGCCGAGGATCGCGCTCTTCCGTTCCGGGTCTTTCGATCCCACCGAGACCGGCGGCTCCGCGGACGTGGAGGACGTGACGGTCGCGCTCGAAGACTTCTCGACGTCGGCGCGCATGGTCGACCAGGCGCACGAGGAGAGCGAGGGCCCGTCGATCGAAGACGCACCGGTCATCGTCGCCGGCGGGCGCGGCCTCGGCGGTCCGGAGAACTTCACGCTCGTCGAGGAGCTCGCGAAGGCGCTGGGCGGCGCGGTCGGCGCGACGCGCGCCGTCGTGGATGCCGGCTGGTACCCGTACTCGACGCAGGTCGGCCAGACCGGCAAGACGGTGTCGCCGAAGCTCTACATCGCATGCGGCATCTCCGGCGCCATCCAGCACAAGGTCGGCATGCAGGGCTCCGGTGTGATCGTCGCGATCAACAAGGACTCGAACGCGCCGATCTTCGAGTTCTCGGATCTCGGCGTCGTTGGTGACGTGCACGAGGTCGTGCCGAAGCTGACCGAGCTCGTCAAAGCACGGAAGGGCTCGTGACGAAGCCCGCAGATTTCCCGCCTCCGTTTCGTGCGGCGGACTACATCGCGGCGCCGAGCGATCCGCCGGAAGAGCGCATCGAAGTAGGTGTCCTGATCGTCGGCGCCGGGCCGGCCGGCCTCGCGTGTGCGATTCGGCTCGGTCAGCTGCTGGAGGATGCTCCGGAGCTCCGCGAACGGCTCGGCGAGGTTCCCGTAGCCATCTTGGAGAAGGGCAAGCAGGTCGGCTCGCATCTCCTCTCCGGCGCCGTCGTCAATCCGCGCGCGCTGCGCCGCCTCTTCAAGGGACGCAAGCGCATCGACGAGATGCCGTTCTACGGCCCGGTCCAGCACGAGTCCGTCTACTTCCTGACGAAGCAGAGCGCGCTGCGCATTCCCGCCCCACCGACCATGAAGAACGAGGGCAACTATGTGGCGTCGCTGTCGCGACTCGGCCGCTGGCTCGCAGAGCAGGCGGAGGAAGCAGGCGTGATGCTCCTTCCCGAGACAGCGGCGGAGAAGCTCCTCCTCTCGGACGGCAGAGCGCGCGGGGTCAGGACGGGCGACAAGGGCCGTGGCCGCGATGGCCAGCCGCTGGGAAACTTCGAGCCGGGCTCGGATCTGGTCGCGAAGGTCACGGTTCTCGCCGAAGGGACGCAGGGGCATCTCACGGGCATCGCGCTCGACCGCTTCGGCCTGGCGGGCGAGAACCCGCAGGTCTGGGCGCTCGGGGTGAAGGAGGTGTGGAAGGTTGCGCGCCCGCTCGACCGTGTCATCCACACGATGGGCTGGCCGCTGCGGCCGAGTGCCAAGTACCGCGAGTTCGGCGGCTCGTTCATCTATCCGATGGGGGAGGACATGCTTACGCTCGGGATGGTGGTCGGTCTCGACTACCGCGACGTCGAGCTCTCCGTCCACGATCTCTTGCAGGCTCTGAAGACGCATCCGCTCGTGCGCAAGCTGCTGGAAGGCGGCGAGCGCGTCGAGTGGGGCGCCAAGACGATTCCCGAGGGCGGCTTCCTCGCGGTGCCGAAGCAGCTGCATGCGCCGGGGCTGCTGATCTGCGGCGACGGTGCCGGGCTCGTGAACGTTCCGGCCCTGAAGGGAATCCACTATGCGATCGAGTCCGGCGCGCTCGCAGCCGAGGCGGCCTTCGCGTCGTTGCAGCGGGGGCAGACGCCCGCGACGCCGGGTGCGCTCTCGGCCTATGACGACGCGCTGAGGCGGAGCTTCGTCTGGAAGGATCTGTATCAGGTGCGCAACATGCGGCCGGCTTTCGGGCGCGGCTTCGTCCTCGGCGGCGCGCTCGCCGGCGCGATGACTGCGACGAAGGGCCGCTTTCCACGCCACGACCTCGAGCTCGAGCGAGATACCGACGTCGATCTGATCCGAACGGACCGCGCGGAGAGCTTTCCGGCGCCTGACGGCAAGCTGACCTTCGACAAGCTCTCGTCCGTCTTCGCCTCGGGGAACAAGACGCGCGACGACCAGCCGAGCCACATCGTCATCCGGCGTGACGTCCCGCAAGACGTCGCGCAGCTCTGGGAACGAATGTGCCCGGCCCAGGTCTACGAGGCGACGGAGACGGGTGTCGACGTTACGCCGTCGAACTGTGTGCAGTGCGGCGCGATCACGGCAAAGGGCGGCCGCCTGACCCCGCCCGAAGGCGGCAGCGGTCCCGAGTACAAGCTGACGTAGCCGCGAAGGGCGACGCTCCTCCGGACACGTACCGGTGCCAGGCACGGGAACGAAACTGTGACGTCGCTGCGACGAGTGTGTCCAGTCCGGGGGACTCCGTGGCGAAGGCGACGCTCCTCCGGACACGTACCGGTGCCAGGCACGGGTACGAAACTGTGACGTCGCGTGGTAAAGAAAACCGCCCGTCCCGCCAAGGAGTAGGGACCAGTATGCGAAGACGACTGACACTCTTGCTCGCGACCGCAGCGCCTTTCCTGCTGGCCGGCTGCGGCAAGGGCAAGTACTAAGAAGCGGCCTGTATCCTGCCGAGAGCGCGATGAGGCTCGCGCCTAACCGCCCTCGCGGGCTGATGGCCTCTACCGAACGTCAAACGACGATCAGTAGGAGGCCATCGTGGATCCAGTCCAACTCGCCGCAGTCCTCGCCACCGTAGTCCTCATCGCGAGCGTGATCTCGGTCGAGCTCGGCGTGACCGTAGCCCTGCTCGAGCTCACCCTCGGCGTTGCGGCAGGCAACCTCTTTCACCTGCAAACGCAGGAGTGGCTCGACTTCATCGCCAAGTTCGGATCGATCGTCCTCACATTTCTCGCCGGGATGGAAGTCGATCCGGCGTACATGCGCCGTCGCCTCGGAGCTTCGTTCGGTATTGGCGTGGTCTCGTTCCTCGGTCCATTCGTCGTTGCTTCGACCACTGCGTATCTCATTCTCGATTGGAGCACGCGCGCATCCTTGATTGCTGGAACCGCCCTGTCGACGACTTCGCTTGCGGTGGTGTACGCCGTCCTCGTCGAGCGCGGGCTGACGCATACGAGCATCGGCAAGCTCCTGATGAGCGCGACATTCGTGACGGATCTCTGCACGGCGCTCGCCCTCTCGGCCATCTTCATCAAGCCGAACATCTGGTTCCCGGTCTTCCTGGCCGTATCGCTCTTGCTGATTGTCGTTCTACCGCGAATCGCGCCTTGGTTCTTCGGACGCTACGGCGACCGGGTCATCGAACCGGAGATCAAACTCGTCTTTCTCTGCCTCCTGGTCCTGATGGTGCTCGCCGACGAATCCAACGGACACGCGGTGTTGCCGGCGTTCGTCCTCGGCCTCGTCATGAGCCGCCACTATCAGGAACACCGCGAAGAACAGAAACGCCTGCGCGTCGTGGCTTTCGCCTTCCTGACCCCCTTCTTTTTCATCAAGGGCGGCATGAACGTCTCGCTCGGGGCGGTCGTCACGAACCTCGGGCTGCTCGCCGTCCTGCTGGTGGCGAAGATGCTTCCAAAGATTGCTTTCATCTACCCACTGGCGCAGCGCGCCGATCGGCGACATGCCACGTTCACAACGCTGCTGATGAGCACAGGCCTGACCTTCGGGACGATTTCGTCGCTGTACGGACTGAACGCCGGGATCATCGACAAGACCCAGTTCTCGTTGCTCGTCAGCGTCGTCGTCCTGTCGGCGGTCGTGCCCACCGCGATCGCGGAGCGCTGGTTCCTGCCGGACGCCGAACGCGAGCAACGGATCGACCGTCGCCTGGCCTACGCAGAGAGCGAGGAGTACGTCTAGAGCGGGCCAGAAGTACGATCTCCGATATGGCTACGACCGGTTCGCTGATCTCCCTCGACGATGTCTACCGCGCGCGCGAGCGCATCGGTGACCGGCTGCACCGCACGCCGCTGCTACGTTCGGCCACGCTCTCCGACCAGGTCGGAGCCGACATCCGGTTCAAGGCCGAGCTCTTCCAGCGCACCGGCTCCTTCAAACCGCGCGGCGTGCTGAACAAGCTCGCGACGCTGACCGACGACGAGAAGAAGCGCGGCGTCATCTCGATCTCTGCGGGGAACCATGCGCAGGCGGTGGCGTATGCATCGGCATCTCAGGGAATCGACGCACTCGTCGTCATGTGGCAGACCGCCAGTCCGATGAAGATCAGCGCGGCGCGCGGCTACGGCGCGACGATCGACACCGAAGCCGCCGACATCCCGACTGCCTTCGAGCGGCTCGAGGAGCTGATCGAGTCGACCGGCCGCACTCTCGTTCATCCGTACGACGATCCGTACGTGATGGCGGGACAGGGAACGGTGGGCCTGGAGATGCTCGAGGATGCGCCCGACGCGGACATCATCCTCGTCCAGGTCGGAGGCGGCGGACTGGTTTCGGGCATCGCCACCGCCGTCAAAGCACTCAACCCGGAGGCGCGCGTGATCGCGGTGGAGCCGGAGCGCTCGCCGGCGCTGCACGAGAGCCTGAAGGCAGGCGAGCCGGTCACCGTCGAAGCGAAGTCGATCGCCGACGGTCTCAACGGTCCGTATGCGGGCGCGAACTGCGTCCGTGTCTGCATGGAGCTCGGAGTCGACTCGGTGCTCGTCACCGAGGACGCCCTCGAGGACGCGTTCCGCTTCATGTACGGCCGGATGAAGCTCGCCTGCGAGGTCGCCGGAGCGGCCACCGCTGCGGCTTTGCTGTCCGCGGCGTTCGTGCCGGAGCCGGGTCAAACCGTGGCCGCAGTCGTCTCCGGGGGCAACGTCGCCCCCGAAACAGCCGCTGCTATCCTGAGTCCAGATGAAGCCTGAGATCCACCCCGAATACGTCCTCGCGACCGTTACGTGCTCCTGCGGGAACACGTTCCAGACGCGTTCCACGAAGCCCGAGCTCCACGTCGAGATCTGCTCCAACTGCCACCCGTTCTACACGGGCAAGCAGAAGCTGGTCGACACGGGCGGACGCGTCGAGCGCTTCCAGCGCCGGCTCGAGAAGGCCGGCGGCGCAAGCCGCAGCTAGCGCCAAGTGACGAACGTTGGGGGACAGGCCGTCCTGGAGGGCGTGATGATGCGCGGCCCCTCGAACTGGGCCGTGGCTGTCCGCAAGCCGGACGGAGACATCGCGGAGGTACACCAGCCGATCAAGTCGCCGATGGCGCGGCACCTGATCTTCCGGCTGCCGGTGATCCGTGGAGTAATCGCGCTCGGCGAGTCGCTGGCGATCGGTTTTCGCGCACTCGCCATCTCTGCGAACTATGCGGCTGTGGCGGAAGCGAAGGAGGGCGAAGAGAGTGAGGAAGTCGCCACCGAGCTCACGCGTGCACAGCTGATCTTCGCGTTTGCGATCGCGATCGGGTTCGCCGTCCTGCTCTTCAAGGTTTCGCCCGCGCTGATCACCGACTGGATCGGGATCAAGCGCACAGGCTGGTTCGTAATCGTCGAAGGTGGCATTCGTGTCACGATCTTCATCCTCTACCTGTCTCTGATCTCTCTGTTCCCGGATCTGCGGCGCGTCTTCCAGTACCACGCCGCGGAGCACAAGGCGATCAACGCCTACGAGGCCGGGGAGGAGCTCAAGCCCGAGATCGTTCAGCGCTTCAGCCAGATCCATCCCCGCTGCGGCACCGCCTTCCTGCTCTGGGTGATGGTGATCGCGATCTTCGTGTTCGCGTTCTTCGGTCGCCCACACTGGTACTGGCTGATCGCGACGCGGATCCTCTTGCTGCCGGTGATCGCAGGCATCGCCTACGAGCTGATCCGCTTTGCGGGAAAACATCAGAACAACCGGATCCTGATGACCCTGCTGGCGCCTGGGATGTGGCTGCAGCGGCTCACGACGCGCGAGCCGTCGCTCGATCAGATCGAGGTCTCGATCCGCGCGCTGAAGGAAGTCCTCTCGCTCGAGACCAAAGACCCGAACGCGCGCATAGTCGAAGTGATGGCGTAACCTCGCGCGCGCGTGTAACAAGAAAAGACGAAGGGAGAACCTAGTGGCGACTGATCGCAAGGCCGAGGTGACGTGGCGCGGAGACCTGATGGGCGGCAAGGGCCGGGTCGACTCGGTGACGAGCGGTGCCGTCGGCGGCCTGGACGTGAGCTGGCCGGCCCGCTCGGAGGAGCCGAACGGCATGACGAGCCCCGAAGAGCTGATCGCCGCCGCGCACGCGACGTGTTTCTCGATGGCGTTCTCGGCTGGCCTGGCAAGAGAGGGTCATGCGCCGGAAGAGCTGAAGACGTCGGCCACCGTCACGTTCCAGCCGGGCGAAGGCATCACGAAGATCGCACTCGACGTCGCCGGAAGAGTCCCCGGGATGGACGAAGACAGCTTCAAGCAGGCAGCGGAGAAGGCGAAGGAGAACTGTCCGGTCTCCAAAGCGCTCGCGGGCGTCCCGGAAATCAGCCTGACAGCACGCCTCCAGAGCTAACCTGAGCCGGCGATGGCCGGCAATCTCGAACCGCTGCTCGACGAGCTCGAACGCTCGTACCGCGAGGCGCAGGAGCGCATGTCCGACCCTGCCGTCTACAACGACCACCGCGAGGCCGCCGGTGCGGGCCGGAAGCTGAAGGAGCTCGAAGGCCCCTACAAGCTGGGCCAGCGCTGGCGGGAGGCTCGGGCCGATCTCGACGACGCGCTCGAAGACAGCGATCTGCGTGAGCTCGTGCCCGAATTGGAGCAACGGCTGATCTCGCTCGAGGAGGACCTGAAGGTCGCCCTCGTCGAGACCGACCCGGCCGACAGCAAGGACGTCATCATCGAGATCCGTCAGGGCGTCGGCGGGGATGAGGCCGCTCTGTGGGCGGCCGATCTCCACCGCGCGTTGACGCGTTATGCCGAACGGCGGGGCTTTGCCGTCGAGCACCTCGGGTCGAGCCCGAACGAAGCCGGCGGCTTCAAGGAGATCACGTTCGGGATCAAGGGCGAAGGCGCCTACTCGGTGTTCAAATGGGAGGGGGGGACGCACCGCGTCCAGCGCGTGCCCGAGACGGAGTCGCAGGGGCGAATCCACACGTCCACTGCCACGGTCGCGGTCATGCCGGAGGCGGAGGAGGTCGAGGTCGAAGTCGATCCGAACGATCTGAAGATCGACGTCTACCGATCGACGGGCCCGGGCGGACAGAGCGTGAACACCACGGACTCGGCCGTTCGCATCACGCATCTTCCGACCGGTCTGGTGGTGGCGATGCAGGACGAGAAGAGCCAGCTGCAGAACCGGCAGAAGGCGTTGCGCGTGCTGCGCGCGCGGCTCTACGAGCACGAGCGCGAGAAGCAGCGCGCAGAGCTCGATGCGACCCGGCGGTCCCAGATCGGCTCCGGCGAGCGCGCGGAGAAGATCCGCACCTACAACTATCCCGAGAACCGCGTCACCGATCACCGCATCAAGCTCACGGTCCACCAGCTCGACAGGGCCCTGCAGGGGGAGCTCGACGAGTTCACCGAGGCGCTCGGCGCGGAGGAACGCCGGCGCGCGCTCGAGCAGTGACGGTCGCGGAAGCCCTACGTGTCGCCGAGCAGCGGCTCGGTGAGGCAGGCGTCGACACTCCGCGCGTCGATGCAGAGCTGCTGCTTGCCCACGTGCTCGGGGTCTCCCGTACGGGCGTGCACGAACGGCGCGCCCAGGAGGTCCCCGACGAGTTCGACGGCTTGCTCGAACGGCGCAGGCAGCGCGAGCCGCTGGCGTATGTCCTCGGCGAGTGGGGCTTCCGGAGGCTCGTTCTGAACACGGACGCGCGTGCTCTCGTCCCGCGCCCCGAGACGGAGGTCGTCGTCGAGCGCTGTCTTGCCCTTCTCCGTGACCAGGCCGAGCCGCGCGTGCTCGATCTCGGCACCGGCTCTGGCGCGATCGCGCTCGCAATCGCGGACGAGCGCCCCGACGCCCGGGTGACCGCGGTCGACTTTGCGTCGGCGGCGGTCGAGCTCGCGCGCGAGAACGCCGAGCGGCTCGACCTGCACGTCGAGGTTCGAGAGGGCGACCTGGAGGCCGCGGCCGAGGGCTGGGATCTCGTCGTTTCGAACCCGCCGTATGTCCCGTCCGACGAATGGGACTCGCTGCAACCGGAGATCAGGGACTGGGAACCGCGAGACGCGCTCGTCGGCGAAGGGCTCCACGAAGAGATCGCCAGACTCGCGCGCACGCGGCTCCTCGTGTTCGAGGTCGGAGACGGGCAGGCCGACCACGTCGCCGACGCTCTGGCGTCGCTCGGCTATGCCGACATCGCGATCACCCCCGACCTGGCCGAAGAGGACCGTGTGGTCGAGGGGCGACGATGACCGCCGCCGTTGAGGCTCTGCGTGACGGCAGGCCCATCGTGATGCCGTTCGACACCGTGTATGGGCTCGCTGCAGACCCTCACCGAGAGGAGCCGACGAATCGTCTCTACGAGTTGAAAGGGAGAGACCAAACTGCGCCGAGCGCGCTCGTCGCCCGGGACGTCGACTACCTCACGGAGTGTCTGCCCGAGCTGCAAGGGCGTGCCGCGACGCTTGCGCGGTTGCTGCTGCCGGGCCCGGTCACGCTCGTTCTCCCCAATCCGGCGCGCCGCTTTCGCTGGCTGACCGGGACGAACCCGGAGGCGATCGGCGTGCGAGTTCCCGACTTCGACGGTCCGGGTGCCGAGGTCCTCGCCGGTGTCGGCGCGCTGGTGGCCACCAGCGCGAATCATCCCGGCGGGCCCGATCCGAAGCGGCTCGACGAGGTGCCCGAGGACATTCGCCGGGGCGCTGCGGCTCTGGTCGACGGCGGCGAGCTGCCCGGCAGCCCGTCGACGGTGATCGACCTCACGGGCGAGAAGCCGCGGATTCTTCGCGAGGGCGCGCTCCCTGCCGAGGAAGCTCTGCGTCGACTGGACGCGGCAGTACGATCAGGTTGACCCCCGGGAGAGGAGAGCTATGGCCGTCGCGCAGCAGACCTTCGAGCAGCTGACCACTGCCGGGCTCGACCAAGTCGACCCGGAGATCGCAGACCTGCTCGGGCGCGAGCTCGATCGCCAACGGAACCAGATCGAGCTCATCGCCTCGGAGAACTTCACCTGGCCGTCGATCCTGGAAGCGATCGGCTCCACGCCGACCAACAAGTACGCGGAGGGCTATCCCGGCAAGCGCTATTACGGCGGCTGCGAGATCGTCGACGAGATCGAACAGCTCGCGATCGACCGTGCCAAGGAGCTCTTCGGCGCCGACCATGCGAACGTCCAGCCGCACGCCGGCGCTCAGACGAACATGGCGGTCTACATGGCTGCGCTGCAGCCGGGCGACACGATCCTCTCGCTCGAGCTCGCGCACGGGGGCCACCTGACGCACGGGCTCAAGGTCAACTTCTCCGGGCGGCTCTACACGATCGCCCATTACGGCGTCTCCCGCGAGACGAATGTCGTCGACTACGACGAGGTGCTGGCGAAGGCGCGCGAAGCACGGCCGAAGCTGATCATCTGCGGCGGCTCTGCGTATCCCCGTACGGTCGACACGGCGAAGTTCCGGGAGATCGCCGACGACGTCGGCGCTCTGCTGCTGTGCGACATGGCGCATTTCGCCGGGCTGGTCGCGGCAGGCCTCCATCCGAACCCGATGGAGCACTGCGACTTCGTCACCTCGACGACCCACAAGACCCTTGCTGGTCCGCGCTCCGGCTTCATCCTCTGCACGGCGGAGCACGCACAGGCCGTCGACCGCGCCGTGTTCCCGGGTATGCAGGGCGGGCCGCTCGAGCACACGATTGCGGCCAAGGCGACCTGCTTCAAGATCGCCGCGACGGAGGCTTTCCGCGACTACCAGTCGCAAGTCCGGCGCAACGCAGACACGCTCTCGGACACGCTGATGGAGGGAGGGCTGGACGTCCTCACCGGCGGCACCGACACACACCTCCTGCAACTCGACCTGCGCTCCACCGACTGGACGGGCAAGGACGCGGAGGAGCGGTTGGACGAGGTGAAGCTGACCGTAAATCGCAATACGGTCCCGTTCGACGACCTGCCCCCGACGGTCGCGAGCGGCATCAGGATCGGGACGCCCGCGGCAACGATGCGCGGGATGGACGACGGCGACTTCCGGGAGATCGGACGCATCATCGTCGAGGCCCTTGGCGAGTCCCCCGACCTCGACGGGTTGCGTTCCCGCACGGAAGCACTGTGCGCGAAGCGCCCGCTCTACCCGGGCTTCCGCGGCTGGACGACCTACGTGACCCAGTGACGGTGGCCGCAACCCGTACAGGCAGCGTCGTCGAGGTCAAGCACCCGCTCGTCCAGCACAAGCTCTCCTACCTTCGCGACAAGAACACTCCGACCGTTCACTTCCGCAAGCTCGTGAACGAGATCACGCTGCTGCTGACCTACGAGGCGACGAAGGACCTGCCGACCGAGGACGTCGAGGTCGAGACACCGCTCGAGGTCGGACGGTTCCCGCACATCAGCGGCAAGAAGGTCGCCGTCTGCCCGATCCTGCGCGCCGGCGTCGGCATGCTCGACGGCGTGCTCTCGCTCATCTCGAGTGCGCGGGTCGGCTTCATCGGCATGTACCGAGACGAGGAGACGCTCGAGCCGATCGAGTACTACGCGAAGCTTCCGGCGGACGTCGCCGAGCGTGATGTGATCCTGCTCGACCCGATGCTCGCGACGGGAAATTCGACCGCCGCTGCAATCAGGACCGTGAAGGACGCGGGGGCGACTTCCGTGCGGCTGATTGCGATCATCGCGGCACCGGAAGGGATCGAAAGGATCATGCGCGAGCATTCCGACGTGCAGATCGTCGTGGCCGCGATCGACCGCGGTCTGAACGAGCGCGGGTTCATCGTCCCCGGTCTCGGCGACGCGGGCGACCGGCTCTACGGCACGAAATAGATGCTGCGCACGCTCGCCGATCACCTCGAAGTCATCTGGGGTGCGCTGCTCGCTGCGGCGATCGTCGTCCTGCTGACGCCCGCGGTCGGCGGGATGGCGCGGCTGCTCGGCGCCGTCGACCGGCCGGAGGGCCGGCGCCTGAACCGCAGCACCGTGCCTCGGTTGGGAGGCCTCGCGCTCTTCTTCGGGATCTTCGTCCCCGCGCTCGCGTTCCTCGACCTCTCACGCGAAGCGCGCGGACTGCTGCTCGGCGCCGCTGTCGCGACGACGGTCGGCGCCGTCGACGACTTTCGCGGGCTGCGCTGGTGGGAGAAGCTCGGCGGCCAACTGGTGGCGGCCGCGATCCCGGTCGCGTCTGGGATCTGGGTGCACCGGTTCACGTTCCCGATCCTGGGCATCCACTCGCTGCCGGACTGGGTCGGCATGCCGCTGTCCGTGCTCTGGATCGTGGCGATCATGAACATGGTCAACTTCCTCGACGGCCTCGACGGGCTGGCTGCCGGCGTCTCTGCGATCTCCGCGTTCACGTTCACGCTGATCGCCCTCTCGCTGCCGCGGCCGGAGATCCAGGCAGCGCTGCTGTCCGCGATCGTGCTCGGCGCGGCCCTCGGCTTCCTGCGCCACAACGTCTACCCGGCGCGGATCTTCATGGGCGACTCGGGTGCGTTGCTGCTCGGGTTCGTGCTGGCGACCGTGCCGCTGCAAGGCCTGCTCAAGACAGCGTCGATCGTCACCCTCTTCTTCCCGCTGCTCGTTCTAGCGGTCCCGATCCTCGACACCTCGTTCGTCGTGGCCAAGCGGCTGAAATATCGGCAACCGGTCTACGTCGCGGACCGGCAGCACTTGCACCACCGCTTCGTGAACATCGGCTTCTCGCAGCGCCGCGCCGCCGGTTACATCTGGCTGTGGTGTGGGACGCTTGCCGCCACCGCTCTGGCCCTCCGCTTCATCCGGCCCCACCAGCACGGCGAATGGCATCCGTGGCGAACCCTCATCGTCTCCGCCTTCGGGCTGGTTGCCCTGGCCGCCTCCGTCTACATGGTGTACCTGCTCGAGATCGTCAAGCTCGCGAATCCGATGATCAGGCGGCGCGAAGAGCAGGCTCGCGTCGACAAGCGCAAGTCGGCGTAGTACAAAGTCGCGGTTTTTGCTTGTTTCAAGCGGTCTTGCGCTGTTACAAACTTGGTATGCTCCGGCCAGATGGAGCCCAAGAGCCGCCCTTCTGCTCAGTACGCCGAAGCTGGGGGTGTCCTGGTCGGAGTGCTTTTCGCCTCGGTCGCGGTCGGCTGGTTGATCGGCTGGTTGTCAGGCTCACCGGGAATTGGAGTCCTGATCGGCGCGGTGATCGGGATCCCGCTCGCGACCTACACGGTTTACTGGCGCTACCGGGACAGCTTTTGACTTTGCGTTCGGGCCTCCTCACGACCCCGCGACCGGAGCCGGGTCACCTCTTGCCGGCCCTCGCGGGATCCCTTGTCATTCTCTTCGCGCTGCCGCTGTTCCTGATCCTCGGCTGGAACATGTCCGCGTGGACCCTCGCCGCGGTCCTGTGGCTCGGTATCCACGCACTCGACTTCATACTGCGGCGCGCGAGGAAGGACACCGGTAACCTCGCGGCCTCCGGGATGCAGGCATTCGGGTTGCTCTTCAAGACTTTGGGACTCCTCGTGGTCCTGTTCGCGACCGCGGCGGCGAATCCGCACCTCGCGCTGGCCGCCGCCCTCGTGTACGCGCTCGCCTACACGCTTGAGCTCGGACTTTCCATGGTCGTGTACTTCGGGGCCGGCCGATGAGGGCGCGCCTGCTCGGCGTTGCGCTGTTCGCCCTTGCGTTTCCGCAGGCCGCGTTCGCGCGAGGCCAGTTCGATCCAGTCGTGGAGTTCGAGCAGCACGACTGGATCCCCATCCATCTGGGGCCGCTGGATCTGTCGATCACCAAGGCCGTTGCGTACCTCATGCTCGGGACCGTCGTGACGATCCTGCTCGGAATCGTGCTGATGCGTGTCCGCCTTGGCGTAGAGCCGGGGGTGCGGCAGACCATCGGTGAGCAGATCTACGAAGTTGCGCAGGTGCAGATCGCCGAGCAAGGTTTGCCGGCGAAGGCGATCGGTCGCTGGTTCCCGTATGTCGCTTCTCTCTTCCTTTTCATCTTCGTCGTCAACCTCCTGGGCTTCATTCCGTTACCGCTGACGGGCGAGACGTACCACGGAATCCCGGTCTGGGGCATCTATGCGGCGACGAGCTCCATCTCGGTCACGCTTGCGCTGGCGCTACTGACGTTCGTCTTCACGCACGTCGAAGGGATCCGCTGGAACGGGCCCGTCGCGTACTTCAAGAGTTGGATCCCGGAAGCCCCAAAGGCGTTGCTGGGGCTCATCGTCCCGCTTGAGGTGCTCGGTCAGTTCATGCGGCTGATTTCGCTGAGTGTCCGACTTTTCGCCAACATGCTCGCGGGCCACATCTTGATCCTGACCTTCCTCGGCCTCATCTTCATCTTCCAGTCCTGGGTTCTCTTGTTCGTTCTCCTGCCCGCGACACTGTTCTACGTGTTCGAAGTCGTCATCGTCGTCGGGATTCAGGCGTTCATCTTCGCCGCTCTGTCCGCCATCTACATCGGCTCGGCAATCGAGCCTCAGCATTGAGGCGTCGCTTGCGATGCCGACCAAAAGAGCTCTGCCGGCTTTGCCGGCACAGCGGATAACAAGGAGGAATGACGTGAACACTCTTCTCGCCGCAACGTCGGGCGACGTCACGAAAGCAGGGAAGGCGATCGGACTCGCCCTCGGTGTCGGCCTCGGCGCGCTCGGCGCCGGGATCGGCATCGGCAACATCTTCGGCTCGATGATCCAGTCTGTTGCGCGCCAGCCGGAGCTGAGGGGCGAGTTGACGGGAATCCAGTGGCTCGGCTTCGCGCTGACCGAAGCGGTCGTCTTCTACGGCCTGCTCGGGTCGATTCTCGCCTACGTCCTGGTCTGATGCTGGTCGCTGCGAATCCGCTGATCCAAGTCCGACTCGGCTTGATGGTCTGGACCATCGTCTGCTTCGGAATTACGTTCTTCGTCCTCAGGCGCTACGCCTTCGGGTTCATCCAGAAGGCGATCGACGAGCGGCGCGAGCGCATTCACCGCTCGATCGAAGAGGCTGAGAAGGCGCGCACCGAGGCACGGCGACTTCTCGAGGAACACCGCGCTCTGATCGGCCAGGCCCGTGGCCAGGCCGAGCAGATCCTCGCGGACGCGCGCAAGGTCGCGGAATCGATGGCGCGCCGTGTCAAGGAAGAGACGGAGGCGGATCGCCAGCGTCGCCTCGAGGAGACCAAGCGGCAGATCGAGGCCGAAACGCAGCGTGCGCTCGAGCAGATCCGCACGGAGGTCGCCGAGCTGACGCTCATCGCCACCACGAAGGTAACCGGCAAGGTTCTCGAAGACGCAGACCACAAGCGCCTGATCGACGAGGCGATCCGCGACCTCGACTTCTCGGTCCTGGAGCAGGAGGCGTGAGATAGCCGCGGTCCACCGCAGATACGCTCAGGCGCTCTTCGACGCCGCGAAGGAGCAGGGACGGTTGCAGGAGGTCTACGGAGAGTTGAGCGACTTCGCCGCAGCCGTGAGAGACGTTCCGGAGCTGCGGAACGTCTTGCGGAATCCCGAGCTCGATCCCGCCACGAAGGCCGACCTGCTCGATGCCCTGATCGGCGGCGCCGATCAACTGGTTCGGAACTTCCTCCGTCGGACGGCGGAGAAAGGCCGTATCGCCGATATCGAAGACATCGCGCGCGAGCTCGACCGCCTGATGGCCGTCGAGGAGCGCAGGCTGAACGTCGAGCTCACGACCGCTTTGCAGCTCTCGGACGACGATGCGCGCGGGCTCGTGAACCAGATCGAGGAGGCTTCCGGCCGCAAGGTCGAGGTCGCGCGGAAGGTCGACCCGGCGCTCATCGGTGGGCTGATCCTGCAAATAGGCTCCATGCGAGTGGACGCCAGCGTCCGCGGGCGCATCGAACGTTTGCGCCGTGAGCTCGTCTCAACAGGATGATGAAGCTGTCCGTCCTCGTCGCTCTACTCCTCACCACGCTGGTGGTCGCAGGCTGCGGCTCGAAGAAGTCGACCACGCCGACGACGACGGTGCCGAACGTGCCGCCCGCGGCGGCGACGTCCGATCAGTGGGCGAGCCGCGTCGTCGACTGGTTCCTGCGCCCACTGAGCCCGGATCTCCTGGTCGTCGGAAACTTCGCCAACTCACAGGTGCGCTTCTACATCGAGACCCAGAACCAGCAGGCGCTCCGGACGATCTACGCGCGCATGAACGATCTCCAGCGCTGCGACGATCACCTGACCCGTGTCGGCCCACCGCCCGGCAACGATCAGCAGTTGAAGAAGATCGACAATCACTTCCGCCAGGCCTGCGCCGTTTACACAAAGATCGGCGCGACCTTGGCCCGCGCGACGAGGCTGCTGAGCTCGGGCAAGCAGGATCAGGTCGCCAAGGGGGAGGAGGCTCTCCGCGGGATCGGCGCAACCACGCGCAGCGCGGCAGTCGAGCTGACCGCCGGAATCAAACTCGCCCAAGGGCGCGGCGACTTTCGCCGGGCCGGCCTCAAGCCATCCGTCTGACGATGAAAGGAAACCAGTGAAGCTTCGTCCCGAAGAGATCACCTCGATTCTCAAGGACCGGATCGAGCACTACGACGTCGAGACCGACCTCGCGGAGGTCGGGACCGTCCTGCAGGTGGGTGACGGCATCGCGCGTGCCTACGGCCTCGAGAACGCGGTCTCGTTGGAGATGCTCGAGTTCGAGCACGGCGTCGTCGGCCTCGCCTTCAACCTCGAAGAGGACGATGTCGGGACTGCGCTCTTCGGCGAGTGGCAGCACGTCAAGGAGGGCGAGCCCGTCAGGCGGACCGGCAGGGTCGCAAGCGTCCCGGTCGGCGAGGCGCTCCTCGGCCGCGTCGTCGACCCGCTCGGGACTCCACTCGACGGCGGAGGGCCGATCGAGACGTCCGAGACGCGGCTGCTCGAGTTCAAGGCTCCGGGCGTCGTCGCGCGCCAGCCGGTGAAGGAGCCGCTGCTCACAGGGATCAAAGCGATCGACGCGATGACCAATGTCGGGCGAGGCCAGCGCGAGCTGATCATCGGCGATCGGCAGACCGGAAAGACGACGATCGGGATCGACACGATCCTGAACCAGAAGGACACGGACGTGAAGTGCATCTACGTCGCGATCGGGCAGAAAGCCTCGACGGTCGCGCAGGTGTACGAGCTCTTCCGCGACCGCGGCGCCATGGAGTACACGACGATCGTGTCCGCGGCCGCCCAGGAGGCCGCTCCGATCAAGTGGATGGCGCCGTTCGCCGGCTGCGCGATGGGGGAGTACTTCCTCTACAACGGCGGCCACGCGCTCGTGATCTATGACGACCTGTCGAAGCATGCGGACGCGTACCGCCAGCTGTCGCTACTGCTGCGCCGGCCGCCCGGACGCGAAGCCTTCCCGGGCGACGTCTTCTACCTGCACTCGCGGCTCCTGGAGCGTGCGTGCAAGCTGTCGGATGCGAACGGCGGCGGCTCGCTCACCGCCCTGCCGATCGTGGAGACTCAGGCCGGTGACGTCGCGGCCTACATCCCGACGAACGTGATCTCGATCACCGACGGTCAGATCTACCTCGAGTCCGACCTCTTCTTCTCGGGCGTGCGGCCGGCGATCAACGTCGGTATCTCCGTGTCACGCGTCGGCAGCTCGGCGCAGACAAAGGCGATGAAGAAGGTCGCCGGCCGTCTGCGCCTCGATCTGTCGCAGTATCGCGAGCTGGAAGCATTTGCCCAGTTCGGCTCCGAGCTAGACGAGGCGACCAGGAAGGCGCTTGGACGAGGCGAGCGGATGGTCGCGCTCCTGAACCAGCCGCAGTACCAGCCGTGGCCGACGGAGGAGCAGGTGGTCGCGCTGTATGCGGGCGTGAACGGCTACCTCGACGACATTCCGGTGAATGACGTGCCGCGGTTCGTCGAGGAGCTCATCGAGCATCTGCGCGCCGAAAGCTCGATCCTTCAGGAGATCAGGGAGAGCGGCGACCTGTCCGACGAAGTTGCCGCACGGCTCGACGAGGAGAACAAGAAGGTCCGGGAGTCGTTCCACGTCGAGGAGTCCGGCTCGCTGGTGGGCTAGCGATGGCCACGGTCCAGGACATCAAGCGGCGGGTCAGATCGATCCGGAACACGCGGAAGATCACACGCGCGCTGGAGCTCGTCGCGGCGGCGAAGCTGAAGCGGGCCCAATCGCGTATCGAGGACATGCGCCCCTACGCCGACCGCATGCTCGAGCTCATGGCGGGGACCGCGCGTGCGAGCTCATCGGTGCGCGGGCTGCCGCTCCTCCAGAAGCACGACCAGGAGCAGACGATCGCGATCGTTCCCCTCACCGGAGACCGCGGCCTCGCAGGTGCGTTCAACTCGCAGATCCTCCGGCGTGCGCTCGCGCTTGAGCGCCGGCTCCGCGGCGAGGGCAAGCAGGTCCGCTGGGTCGGGGTCGGGCGGCGCGGAGTCGGCTCGCTTCGCTTCAGGCGGCTCGAGCTCGCGGGAGAGTTCACGGGTTTCACCGACCAGCCCCGTTACGCGGACGCTCAGGCGATCGCACACCGGCTGGCCGACCTCTACACGGAAAGCGAGGTCGACCGGGTGATCGTTGTTTACAACAAGTTCGAGTCGGCCCTGGTCCAGAAGGTGACCGTGCAGGACATCCTGCCCCTCTCCGAGGACCTGCTCGAGACCGGTGACGACGAACGCCGGGACGACGCGATGCGCGGCGACTTCATCTTCGAACCGGAGCCGGAGCAGATCCTGGAGCGGCTCCTCCCGGTCTACGTCGAGACCGAGCTCTACCGGGCCTTGCTGGAATCGGCAGCCTCGGAGCACGGCGCCCGTATGACAGCCATGCGAAACGCGTCCAAGAACGCGGGCGAGTTGATCGACGCGCTCACCCTCGCCATGAACCGGGCCCGGCAGGCCGAGATCACGCAGGAGATTCTGGAAGTGGTGGCCGGGGCGGACGCCCAGACGGGGTAGACGCGGGGCTAACAAAACGCCCCTACACGCGTCTGAAACGGGGCAAGGGAAAGCCTCCCTTGTGGAAAGCCTCCCTTGTGGCAGACTACCGCGTCCGCTGGCAGCGGACTGCGGTAGAGGAGGAATGGGAGTGCGGAGACACGCTTCGCGCTTCGACCGAACGGAGGGAAGTAGATGCATCGAAGTCATTTCCGGCTCGTGCTCGGCGTGCTTGTTGCCGTGACGAGCCTCATCGTCGCCGGAGCCGCCGGCGGCGCGTCGAAGAAGTCGACTGCAGGGTCGATGACCTTCGGCGCAGAGCAGGAGCCGCCGTGCTTGAACGGCTTCACGGGGGGCTGCAACAACACGTGGACCTCGTGGACCGCGGGCATCGCACTGGCGAGCCCGCTCATCGTCAGGCCGGACTTCAGCATTAAGCCGTACATGGGCACTGCGAAGGTTCTCAGCAAGAAGCCGTTCACGGTTCTCGTGACGCTCTCGAAGAAGGCGAAGTGGAGCGACGGGAAGCAGGTGTCGGCCGATGACCTGATCTTCACTTGGCAGACGATCGTCGACCCCAAGTTCGACATCGCCGGCCGTTCCGGGTGGGATTCCATCTCCCGCGCGGTCAAGGTCAACGCCAAGGCCGTGAAGTTCATCTACAAGACTCCTTACGCGCCTTACAAGGTGCAGTTCGCGACTTCGGTTCTCCCGAAGCACGCGCTCGAGGGAACGGACTTCAACACGGTCTGGGACACGAACTACAACAACAAGGCCGGCCAGACGATGTCGAGCGGCCCCTTCAAGCTCCAGAGCTACACGAAGGGCCAGTCGATCGTCATGGTCCGCAACTCGTCGTTCTTCGGCAAGCGCCCGACGCTCGACAAGATCACGTTCCTGTTCCGGACGAACACGGACACGGAGATCCAGGCGATCCGCGGTGGCGAGGTCGACGCGATCTACCCGCAGCCGCAGCTCCAGCTGGCACAGCTCCGTGGTCAGTCGGGACTGCGTGTGCAGACGCACGCAGGTACGACGATCGAGCACATCGACATCAACACGGGTGCCGGCAACAGCACGCCGTTGCTGGGGCAGGCTTGGTTCCGGCAGGCAATCGCCTATTCGCTGGACCGCTCGGGGATGATCAAGCAGCTCTTCTCGACGCTGAACCCCGGTCTGCCGACCTTGAACAACCTCTCGTACGTCACAGCGCAGAAGGGGCTCTACGTCGCGCACTTCGCCAAATACCAGATCAGCAACAAGGCGAAGCGGTTGGCGAAGGTGGCCGCCATCATGAAGGCCCACAACTGCACCAAGGGCGGCGACGGGATCTACTCCTGCGGTGGCCAGAAGGCCTCGGTCCGACTCGGCACCACGTCCGGGAACAAGCTGCGTGAGCTCGCGGTCGAGATCATGCAGGCCCAGGCGAAGGACGCAGGGATCGAGTTCCGCGCGGACAACCAGCCTTCGCGGCTGTTCTTCCCGCGTATCTCGACCAACAAGTACGACCTCGCCCTGTTCGCGTGGGTCGGCACCGGCGATCCCGCCGGCCAGGTCGACATCTACGGCTGTGCCGATGATAAGACGGCGGACAACCCGAACGGGTATGGCGGGTCGAACTGGAAGGGCTACTGCAAGGCCGGGGTGACGAACGCGCTCAAGGCCTCGGATGCAGCACTCGATCCGAAGGCCCGCATCAAGCTCGTCAACAAGGCGGACGCCATCATGGCGAACGACGTGCCGACGATCCCGCTCTACCAGAAGCCGACCTACTTCGTCTTCAAGACGAGCCTCAAGGGTCTGGTCGACAACCCGACTCTCCAGGGCCCGACTTGGAACACGGAATCCTGGAAGGCCGGTTAGTAAACTGAGCAACCAGTAACTGCGTCAGTCCCGCCCCGGGGGTTCTCCCGGGGCGGGACGAAGCGCTCACAGAGCGAGGACGGCAGATGGTCACCTACATCATTCGGCGGGTTCTCTACAGCATCCCTGTTCTCTTCGCCGCTAGCGTCCTGATCTTCTTCTCGGTCACCGCGGTCGGTGATCCCCTGGCGGCGCTCAAGCAGAATCCGCTCTTCTCGAAACAGACGATTCACAACATTCAGGAGCGCAAGCACCTGAACGATCCGCTCACGACCCAGTACGGCTACTGGATCAAGGACGCCGTGACGAACAAGTTCGGTACGCCGCTCCTCCAGCCCGGCACGAAGATCTGGGACGATCTCAAGCGCGTCATCCCGCACACGCTGCAGCTCGTCCTCCTCGCTGAAATCTTGGCGCTGCTCGTCGGTGTTGCGATCGGCGTGTACTCGGCCATCCGCCAGTACTCGATCTTCGACTACGCGGCGACGACCTTCAGCTTCTTAGGCTTTGCCATGCCGGTCTTCTGGCTGGCGTTGATGCTCCAGATCCTGTTCACGAACATCTTCATCAAGTGGCACGTGCGGATCTTCTACACCTCGGGCCTCAGCTCGCAGGATCCTGGAGGCGGGATCCACTTCTGGATCGATCGGCTGCAGCATCTCGCGATCCCGGCGATGACGCTGATGCTCCTGTCGATCGCGCAGTACAGCCGCTTCATGCGGGCGTCGATGCTCGAGGTGGTCAACTCCGACTACGTCCGCACCGCGCGCGCGAAGGGTCTCCCCGAGCGGGCGGTGACGCTCAAGCACGCGCTGCGAAATGCCTTGATCCCGGTCGTCACGGTCTCCGCACTCAACTTCGGCGCTCTGATCGGTGGTGCCGTCATCACGGAGTCGATCTTCCAGCTCGACGGGATGGGGCCGTACTTCCTGGGCGCCCTCCTCAACCAGGACGCCTACGTCGTGATGGCGTGGCTGATGGTGACCGCAACGGCCGTCGTCGCCTTCAACTTGATTGCCGACGTGTTATACGGGTACATCGATCCGCGGATCCGCTTTGACTGAGACCAACCCGGAAACCGAGACCCACCCGGAAAGCGACGTGAGGTTTCCGCCAGTGGTGGGGGCGGGAACGGACGGCGCGACGATCTCCCCGGCCACTCCGGGAGCAGCCGTGGCGGCGGATCTCCCGGACGGGATCGACCTCGTCCACGAGAGCGGCCTCGAGCTCAAGTCCCGGAGCCAGTGGGCCTATGCCCGCCGGCGGTTCTTCCGGCACCGGCTCGCAATGGTTAGCCTCTTCGTCCTGCTCGTCATCTTGCTCGCCGGCGCATTCGCGAACCTCATCACGCCCTACTCGTTTGCCGCCCAGGACTTCGAGCACTCCGGGCAGGCGCCGACATTCAAGGCGCACCATTTCTTCGGCACGGACGTTCTCGGACGCGACTACTTCTCCCGCGTCGTCTACGGAATTCGCACGTCGGAAAAGGTGGCGCTCATAGTGACGCTCGTGTCTACGATCATCGGGACGCTCATCGGCGCGGTGGCCGGTTACTACAGCGGTTGGATCGACAACATCCTGATGCGCTTCACCGATTTGATCCTGACCTTACCTGGGCTTGCCGTCCTGCTCACCGCCGCGGCCTTCATCGGCACCGGGAACCCGATCCGGGTCGCGTTCATCCTCGCCTTACTCTTCTGGACCGGGCTCGCCCGCATCGTGCGCGGGAGCTTCCTCTCGCTGCGCGAGAAGGAGTACGTCGAGGCGGCGAAGGCGGCCGGCTCCGGCGATCTGCGGATTATGTTCCGGCACATGCTCCCGAACGCGGTCGGTCCGATCGTCGTCAACGCGACCCTGATCGTCGGCATCGCGATCCTGACCGAGGCGGCGCTCTCCTTCCTCGGGTTCGGGATCCAGCCGCCGAACCCGTCGCTCGGCAAGCTGATCAACGACGGCCAGGACGTGTCCTCGAGCATGTGGTGGCTGGTCACCTTCCCGGGCCTGACGATCGTGCTGATCGTTCTCTGCATCAACTTCATCGGTGACGGGCTTCGCGACGCCCTCGACCCGACCCAGCGCCGAACGCGTGCCTGATCCGATCCTCTCGATCCGCGACCTCGTCGTCGAGTTCGCCACCGAAGACGGAGTCGTCCACGCGGTCGACGGCGTGTCCTACGACGTCTTCCCGGGGGAGACGCTCGGCATCGTTGGCGAGTCGGGGTCCGGCAAGAGCGTCAGCCAACTCGCGATCCTCGGGCTGATCCCTCAGCCGCCCGGACGGATACTCAGCGGCGAGGCGAAGTTCGACGGCAGGGATCTCCTGAAGATGTCGAAGAAGGAGCTGCGCCGGCTGCGTGGCGGCGAAGTCGCGATGGTGTTCCAGGACCCCATGACGTCCTTGAACCCGGTGCTGAAGATCGGGCACCAGATCGCCGAGGCAATCCAGGCGCATCAGGGGAACGTCAACGACAAGGCGGCCAAGGAGCGCACGATCGCTCTCCTGAAGCTCGTCGGTGTCCCGAACCCCGACCGTCGCTACGACCAATACCCGCACGAGTTCTCGGGAGGCATGCGGCAGCGCGCGATGATCGCGATGGCGATCGCGAACGAGCCCAAGCTCCTGATCGCGGACGAGCCGACGACCGCGCTCGACGTGACGATCCAGGCCCAGATTCTCGAGGCACTCAAGAAGGCGCAGGAAGAAAGTCGCGCGGCGACCATCCTGATCACCCACGACCTCGGGCTGATCGCCGAGCTCGCCGATCGCGTGATCGTCATGTACGCCGGCAAGGTTGTCGAGTTGACGGACGTGCAGACGTTGTTCGCGGCGCCCAGGCATCCGTACACCGTCGGCTTGATGGACAGCCTGCCACGCCTCACGGTCGACGAAGACTGGCTGCGGCCGATCCCGGGTCAACCGCCGAGCCTGATCTCGCGCCCGCCCGGGTGTCCGTTCCATCCGCGCTGCTTCCTCTCCCAGGGACGGGCGCGATGTCGGACGGAGGAACCGCCCCTGCGGAAGATCGGCCCGGACAGCCATCTTTCCGCTTGCCACTTCGCGGAGGAGCTCGAAGGACACAGCAGCAAGCTCGTCGACGAGCCCGTCGGCGGAGCAACCTCGTGAGCGTGGCGCCGGAAGAGACGGACGTCCACGGCCGCGCGGACGAAGGCACGGAGATCCTCCGCATCGAAGGGCTCTTCAAGCACTTCCCCATTCGCGCAGGATTGCTCAAGCGGATCGTCGGTCAGGTGCACGCCGTCGACGGCGTCGACCTCACCGTGCGAACGGGGGAGACGCTCGGCCTGGTCGGTGAGTCCGGCTGTGGCAAGACGACGCTCGGGCGGACGATCATCAAGCTGCTGGAGCCCACCGCCGGACGGATCATCTTCAACGGCGAGGACATCACCAGGTACAGCCGCAAGCGGATGCGCGACGTGCGCCGCGAGCTGCAGATCGTCTTCCAGGATCCGTACGCGTCGTTGAATCCGCGGATGACGGTGCGCGAGATCGTCGCGGAGCCCCTTCGCGTACACGGCCTCTACCGCGTGAACGGCCGAGAGCGAGTCGACGAACTGCTCCGCACGGTCGGTCTCAGCCCCGAGCACGCAAACCGGTTCCCGCACGAGTTCTCGGGCGGCCAGCGCCAGCGCATCGGTTTCGCGCGCGCACTCGCGCTCAATCCGCAGATGGTCGTGCTCGACGAGCCTGTCTCCGCGCTTGACGTCTCCATCCGCGCGCAGGTCGTCAACCTGCTCGAGTCGCTACAGCGAGACTTCGGCCTCACGTACCTCTTCATAGCGCACGACCTGTCGCTCGTCCGCCACATCTCGGACCGTGTCGCGGTCATGTACCTGGGCAAGATCATGGAGATCGGGACGAAGGCCGACATCTACGACCGGCCGTCTCACCCGTATACGCAGGCTCTGCTCTCGGCGGTACCCATCGAAGAACCGACGCAGCGCGGCAAGCGCAAGCGCATCGTCCTCGAAGGCGACGTGCCGAGCCCGGCGAACCCGCCCTCGGGGTGTCCCTTCCGCACCCGATGCTGGAAGGCGCAGCCGATCTGCGCCGAAGAGGTCCCGGCTTTGATCGACCGGGGCCAGGGGCACCCGTCCGCCTGTCACTTCGCCGAAGTGCTGAAGCCGCTCGACACCGTGGGCGAGCCCTCGGCGGCCGCTCAGCGCGCCTGAGCCCGTCCCCTTGCGGCTCAAGCCGGCGAGCCCATCGGCCGAATGTCTAACTATCTTCGTGAGGATTCGTCAGAACTGCCAATGATCGATTCGTTTTCATCTCGTGGGTGCGACCGCGCGCGGGCGCAGATTTCCGCGCTGCTCGACGCCGAGCTGTCGGAGCTGGAGGAAGCCGACCTCCGGCTGCACCTCGACGGCTGTGTGGCCTGCCGCACGTACCGCGCAGATGCGGCCTCGATCAGCGGGTCGTTGCGGGCGGCGCCTCTCGAGCAGCTCGATTTTCCGATTGTCGTGCCCAATCGGCGCTACGTCGCCACACGCTGGATCCAGGCCGGCTCGGCTGCCGCAGCAGTCCTGGTGGCGATCGGGCTCGGCAGCTCCCAGGGAATTCTGGCCGGCCACGTCGGGCTCGGGTCCGCAGGCAGTTCCCCCTCCCCGGCACGCGCCTCGTCCTCACAGGCGTACATTCAGTCGGCCGACTACGAGCGTCACTTGCTCGACTCGCTGCGAGCGCCTCACCGTGCACGCACGGGTGGGGCCGTTCCTCTCTAGGCCCGCGACGTCTTTCGCTCGCTAAACTTTCTCGCGCGCGGGCGCCTGCTCGCTGCAGCTTGCGCTGACGGACTCTTCGAGGAGGCTCATGCCTGACGCAACGAATGGCACGAACGCAGCAACGGGAAAGATCGTCGAGATCAAGGGCGTCGTAATCGACGTCGTCTTCTCGGGCGACCTTCCGGAGATCTACAGCGCACTGAGCATCGACGTCCCCGCCCAGGAGGGTCAGGAAGCGCGCAGTCTCATCGCAGAGGTGCAGCAGCACCTCGGTGACGATCGCGTGCGCGCTGTCGCGATGGACTCGACCGACGGGCTCGCACGCGGCCTCGCCGTGGCCGACACCGGCGGGCCGATCTCGGTTCCGGTCGGAGACGTCACGCTCGGCCGGATCTGGAACGTCATCGGCGAGCCGGTCGATGAGAAGCCCGCAGCGCCGGCGGACACCGAGCGCTGGTCGATTCACCGTGACCCGCCCACGTTCACCGAGCTCTCCCCGAAGATCGAGGTCTTCGAGACGGGCCTCAAGGTGGTCGATCTGCTCGCTCCGTTCATCCAGGGCGGCAAGGTCGGGCTGTTCGGCGGCGCCGGTCTCGGCAAGACGGTGCTGATCCAGGAGCTGATCCACAACGTCGCTCGCGAGCACGGCGGCGTCTCTGTCTTCGCCGGCGTCGGCGAACGAACCCGCGAGGGCAACGACCTCCTGCTCGAGATGGAGGAGTCCGGTGTGCTCGAGAAGGTTGCGCTCGTCTACGGCCAGATGAACGAGCCGCCCGGCGCGCGTTTGCGAGTGGGTCTGTCCGGACTGACGATGGCCGAGTACTTCCGCGACCAGGGCCAGAACGTGCTGCTCTTCATCGACAACATCTTTCGTTTCACGCAGGCGGGCTCCGAGGTGTCGGCGCTGCTCGGCCGCATGCCGAGCGCGGTGGGCTACCAGCCGACTCTTGCCACCGAGATGGGCCAGCTACAGGAGCGCATCACCTCGACGCAGACCGGGGCGGTCACGTCGGTGCAGGCCATCTACGTGCCGGCGGACGACCTGACGGATCCGGCGCCCGCGAACACGTTTGCGCACCTCGACTCGTCTGTCGTGCTGACGCGTACGCTCGTCGAGCAGGGGATCTACCCGGCGGTCGATCCGCTCGACTCGTTCTCGAGCGCGTTGCAGCCGGGGATCATCGGCGACGAGCACTACTCCACGGCGACTCGCGTCCAGGAGATCCTGCAGCGCTACAAGGACCTGCAGGACATCATCGCCATCCTCGGCATCGACGAGCTCTCGGACGAGGACAAGCTCGTGGTCAGCCGCGCGCGCAAGATCCAGCGCTTCCTCTCGCAGCCGAACTTCGTCGCCGAGCAGTTCACCGGCACGCCGGGCGAGTACGTGAAGCTCGAGGACACGATCAAGGGCTTCCAGGAAATCCTCGAGGGCAAGCACGACGAGTTGCCCGAGCAGGCCTTCTACATGGTCGGCACGATCGACAAGGCCGTGGAGAAGGGACGCCGGCTCTCGGGTGAGGGCGATTCCGGAGCGGACGAGCAGGAAGAGGCTCCCGAAGAAGCGGCCGATGTTGCACATGAGGAAGAGCCCGAGCCCGCCGCCGTGAGTGGCTGACGAGACCCACAAGTTCGACCTCTCCCTCGTAACGCCCGACGGCCCGGCGTTCGAGGGCGAAGTGGAGATGATCGTCGTCCCCGGCGCGGCGGGTGAGATCGGCGTCCTGGCGCGTCACGCGCCGCTGATCGCGACGCTGAAGGCCGGCTCGACTCGTGTGTACCTCAACCGCGAGAGCGGGGACGTTCGTGAATTCGCGACGGGTGCAGGCTTCTTCAAGGTCGAGCAGGACCGCGCGATCGCGCTCGTGGACGATGCCATCGCGGCCACCGAGATCGACGACGCACGCGCCAGGGAGCAGCTCGAGACCGCGCAGCGGGAGCTGGAGCTCGTCGAGCGCGGCGAGTCCAACGCCGATCGCTGGCAGCTCGAGCAGCGCATCAAGCACGCCGAGAACCAGCTCGCCGTCTCGGGCCGGTAACGCGATCGAATCCGGCTCCGGCTGGCGCCGGAGCCATGATGATTCGATCGCGGACTCTTGATTCCGCGCTTTGGTGTGCGGGCGCCGGCAAAGCCGACACCCGCGGAGAAGGTTGGCGATTTCTCGGGGGGACAGCGGGGGCGCGACTGCTACCCTCAATGGACCCGGAAAGCTTTGAAAGGCAGCTTGGCGACCGGGTTACCAAACGCCTAAAGAGCCCGGCCTTCCGCGAGGTGCGGTTCTCTCTAGGTAGAAGAAGGGAACCGGATTGACGGACGCGCGCACACGACTCGAAGCCATCCTCCGCGAGCGCATCGCGGTGCTCGACGGCTCCTGGGGCGTGCTCATCCAGCGCGAGGTCAAGGGCGAGGACGCCTACCGGGGCCGGCCGTTCAAGGACCATTCACGCGACGTCGCGGGCGACCCCGACCTGCTCAACCTGACGCGGCCGGAGGTCGTCCTCGGGATCCACCGCGACTACTTCGCGGCCGGCGCCGACATCGCTACGACGAACACCTTCACGGCCACGACGATCGGCCAGGCGGACTACGGGCTCGAGGACTACGCCTACGAGATGAACGTGGCTGGGGCGAAACTGGCTCGGCAGGCGGCCGACGAGGTCGGCGGCTTCGTCGCAGGTTCGGTCGGCCCTCTGAATGTCACGCTCTCGCTGTCGCCGCGCGTCGACGACCCGGCGTTCCGTACGCACACGTTCGACCAGGTGTACGACACGTACGTCGACCAGATCCGGGGCCTGGCAGAGGGCGGCGTCGACTTCCTGCTGATCGAGACGATCTTCGACACGCTCAATGCCAAGGCCGCAATCGCCGCGGCGCTCGACGTTGCGCCGGACCTTCCGCTCTGGATCTCGTTCACGGCGATCGACCGCAGCGGGCGCAATCTCTCCGGGCAGACCGTCGATGCATTCTGGCTTTCGGTCGAGCACGCCAAGCCGTTCATCGTCGGCGTCAACTGCTCGCTGGGCGCCACTCAGATGCGCCCGTTCGTCGAAGACCTCGCGCGTGTCGCCCCGACGTGGGTCGCGTGCCATCCGAACGCGGGCCTCCCGAACGAGATGGGAACGCACGACGAGGAGCCACAGGACACGAGCCAGGCGCTGCGCGCGTTCGCCCAGGACGGGCTCGTGAACATCGTCGGCGGCTGCTGCGGCACGACGCCCGAACACGTCAGGGCCATCACGGCCACGACCAGGGGTCAGACCCCGAGACGTGTCCCCGAAGGCGAGGGGTTGACGCGCCTGAGCGGGCTCGAGCCGTTCCGCATCTTCCCCGAGTCGACGTTCGTCATGGTCGGGGAGCGCACGAACGTCACCGGCTCGGCGCGCTTCCGGCGGCTGATCGAAGGCGGGCAGTTCCAGGAGGCGGTCGAGGTCGCCCTCGAACAGGTCCGCGGCGGCGCGAACGTCCTCGACGTCAACATGGACGCCGACCTGCTCGACTCGGTGGAGGCGATGACCACCTTCCTCAACCTCGTTGCCACCGAGCCGGACGTTGCGCGCATCCCGATCATGGTCGACAGCTCACGCTGGTCCGTGCTCGAGGCCGGTCTGAAGTGCCTGCAAGGGAAAGGGGTCGTCAACTCGATCAGCCTCAAGGAGGGGGAGGAGGAGTTCCTCGAGCACGCACGGCGGATCAAGCGCTACGGCGCGGCCGTCGTCGTGATGGCGTTCGACGAGCAGGGTCAGGCCGACACCGTCGAGCGGAAGGTGGGCATCTGCGAGCGTGCTTACAAGCTGCTCACGGCAGACGGGTGGGAGGCGGAGGACATCATCTTCGACCCGAACGTCCTCGCTGTCGCGACCGGCATCGAGGAGCACGCAGAGTTCGCGAAAGCCTTCATCGAGGGAGCGCGCCAGATCAAGGCGCGCTGTCCGGGCGTCAGGATCTCGGGCGGTATCTCGAACCTCAGCTTCTCGTTCCGCGGCAACGACGCCGTGCGCGAGGCGATGCACGCCGCCTTCCTCTACCACGCGATCGCCGCAGGGCTGGACATGGGCATTGTCAACGCCGGCCAGCTCGCGGTCTACCAGGACATCGAGCCCGAGCTGCTGGAAAAGGTGGAAGACGTCATCTTCAACCGCCGCGAGGACGCGACCGAGCGGCTCGTCGAGTACGCCTCGCGCGTAGAAGGCGAAGCAACGAAGCGCGAGCGCGATCTCTCCTGGCGCGAGGCTTCGGTGGAGGAGCGCCTGTCGCATGCGCTCGTCCACGGCATCGTCGACTTCATCGAAGAGGACACGGAGGAGGCGCGCACGAAGCACGACCGGCCGCTCGACGTGATCGAGGGCCCGCTCATGAACGGGATGCAGATCGTCGGCGACCTGTTCGGGTCGGGGAAGATGTTCCTGCCGCAGGTTGTGAAGAGCGCCCGTGCGATGAAGCGCGCGGTCGCTTACCTCGAGCCGTACATGGAGGCCGAGAAGGCCGCAGGGCTCCACGCGCCCCGCGCGCAGGGAAAGGTCGTGCTCGCCACCGTCAAGGGCGACGTTCACGACATCGGCAAGAACATCGTCGGAGTCGTGCTCGGCTGCAACAACTACGAGGTGATCGACCTCGGCGTGATGGTTCCAGCCGATCGCATTCTCGACACCGCAATCGAGGAGGGCTGCGACGTCGTCGGTCTCTCGGGCCTGATCACGCCGTCGCTCGACGAGATGGTCAACGTCGCGAAGGAGATGGAGCGGCGCGAGCTCGACCTGCCGCTGCTGATCGGAGGTGCGACGACCTCGAAGCAGCACACGGCTGTGAGAATCGCGCCCGAGTACGCCCAGCCGACGCTGCACGTCCTCGACGCCTCGCGGGTCGTCCGCGTCGTCTCGAGCCTGCTCGACCCGGGGCGAAAGCTCGAGCTCGACGAGGAGAATCGTGAGCTCCAGGACCGCCTCCGCGAGCAGTACGCCGAGAAGGAGCGGAAGCCGCTGCTCCCGATCGTGGAGGCCCGTGCCAACAAGGAGCGCGTCCCGTTCGACGACCTGAAGGCGCCGCCGTTCACCGGGACGAAGGCGGTCGAGCCCGAGCTGGCGACGTTGCGCGAATACATCGACTGGCAGTTTTTCTTCCACGCCTGGGAGATGAAGGGCAAGTTCCCGGCGCTCCTCGACGAGCCGGCAGCGAAGGAGCTCTACGACGAGGCGCAGGAGCTGCTTGACGAGATCGTGCGCGACGGGTCGCTCCAGGCTCGTGGTGTCTATGGCTACTGGCCCGCACACTCGGAGGGCGACGACGTCGTCCTCGACAACGGCATCCGCTTCAACCTCCTACGCCAGCAGTCGGCGTACGGCGACTCGCGGCCGAATCGCTGTCTCGCCGACTACGTCTCGCCCGACGGCGACCACGTCGGCGCGTTCGCAGTCGCGATCCACGGAGCGGACGAGCTTGCGTCGCGGTACGAAGCAGAGAACGACGATTACCGGGCGATCATGGTCAAGGCGCTCGCCGATCGCTTTGCAGAGGCGTTTGCGGAATACGTTCACCTGCAGGCTCGGCGCGAGTGGTACGCGCCGGAGGAGGACCTCCCGAAGGAGGACTTGCTGGCGGAGCGCTTCAGCGGCATCCGTCCTGCGTTCGGCTATCCCGCCTGCCCGGACCACACCGAGAAGCTGAAGCTGTTCGCGCTTCTCGGCGCCGACAGCGCGGGGCTCGCGTTGACCGAATCGTTCGCGATGACTCCGGCCGCCGCGGTGAGCGGCATCTACCTGGCCAATCCCAGCGCCCGTTACTTCTCGGTGGGACGTCTGGCTCGCGACCAGGTCGAGGACTACGCCGCTCGCAAAGGGACGGCCCTCGAGGAGACGGAGCGGTGGCTGGCGCCGAACCTGGGCTATGAGACCCGTTCCCCTGCCGGGGCGCTCTAGCGCCGGGTCGCGGGCCGGCCGACGAGTAGACGGTTGGGAGGGTTGGCTAGCCGGGCGGTCGGCTATCCTCGGGATCGGCTGGCGCCCTCGGAACGGGCGCCGTCCTGTTTTAAGGCCGAATGAAGACCACCCTGAAGAGAGGCATGGGACGCGGCGCTGCCGTCAACGGCAACGGCCGCGCCGTCTACCCGCCGGGCGTCCACACGCCGATGAAGCGCTACCGGCAGCCGGAGCCGCGGCGCCGGGGCGCGTGGCAGGTCGTGCGAACCGTGGTGCTCTGGGTGATGCTTGCCGCTCTCATCGTCGCGAGCGGCGTGGCGGGCGCCGCCTACCTGAAGACCCATCAGTTCCTCAACGCGATCGCGCCGAAGACGAAAGCGGATCGCGCCGCAGCCAAGCGGCTGGACCTGGCGATCCCCGGCCAGCCGACGGTCGCGCTCGTGATCGGCACCGACCGCCGGAAGGGCAGCCAAGCGGAGCTGACCGGGCGCTCGGACACGCTGATTCTCGTCCGGGCCGACCCGGGAACGAACTCGCTCTCCATGCTCTCGTTCCCTCGAGACCTGATCGCGACGATCAAGTGTCCCGGGCATCCGGATACCCGAGACCGGATCAACGCTGCGTTCTCCTCCTGTGGTGCGCTCGGAAGCGTCGAGACCGTGCGGGCGCTCACCGGCCTGCCGATCAACTACTTCATCACGGTCAACTTCAAGGGCTTCACGGAGCTCGTGAACAATCTCGGCGGCGTCTGGCTCGACATCGATCACCGCTATCTCTGTGACGCGAGCAACTGTCCCGGTGTTTCTCAGATCAATCTGTTGCCGGGGTATCAGCGCGTGAATGCCACGAACGCCCTGGCCTATGTGCGCTTCCGCCATTTCGACTCGGATCTCTACCGTAATGCGCGGCAGCAGCTCTTCCTGAAGGCGATGAAGCAGCAGATCTCGTCGCAGCTGGACCTGAACACCGTCTTCAAGATCATGAACGCGGTCGAGAAGAACGTGGTGGTCGGCCGCGGCGGCGGCCGCGCGCTCGATCCTCAGACGTTGAAGGACTACCTCTACTTCGCGCACGGATTGCCGGGTGGCCATGTGTTCCAGTCCAAGATCGACGGTCTGACCGGCACCAACGAGCTCTCTGCAACACCGCAGAGCATCGCCACGGCTGTACGCGATTTCGTCCAGCCGGACGTGAACGCGCCGACGAAGGCGCGTGACGTGACATTCGGAATCAAGCGGCGCTCGCAGGCGCCGCGTGCGCGCGACACCTCGACGACGGTTCTGAACGGCAACGGCGTTGCCGGTTCGGCGGCCAATGCTGCATACGAGCTCGGGCAGCGCGGCTACAAGATCATCCTGCCGCCTACCGGGAAGACTCAGAACGCTCCGAACTTCCAGTACTTCCGCACCACGGTGTACTACGACACGGCGCAACGCCGCTCGAAGGCGGCGGCGGCGAAGCTCGCGAACCTGTTCGGCGACGCGGACGTGAAACCGCTGCCGGCGACGTTCACCAACCTCGCCAACGGTGCAATGGCGACGGTGGTGGTCGGCCAGAACTTCCACGGCACGATCGCCCCCGCGCCCGTCGACAAGACGCCGACGCGGCAGCCTGCGAGAGTGACGCCGAACGCGGCGATGACGAGGTCGCTGCTCGTGCAGGCGAGCAAACGGGTGCGCTTCAGGCTTCAGGTCCCGCGCCTCGTCGAAAGCTCCTCGCGGCTGGAGTTCGATTCGCCGATTCGGGTCTACAACATCAGCAAGGGCCACCGCGCGGTTCGGTTGACCTTCCGCATCGGGTCGAACGAATACTGGGGCATCGAGGAGACCAACTGGAACGATGCGCCGGCCCTCGCCGGCCCGAGCTTCGTCCACAAGATCAAGGGTCGTGAGTACGCCCTGTACTACTCCGGGGCGCATCTCCACATGGTGGTGCTGCGGAAGGACGGAGCCTCGTACTGGATCATCAACTCGATCCTCGACGAGTTGTCCAACGAAACGATGCTCGCGATCGCGCGAGGGCTCGCTCCGCTCCCCAAGTAGGCTTCAGGTCATGGCGGAATCGCGAACGATCGGCGTTTTTGGCGCGGGCTGGGTCGGCCTCGTCACCGGCGGCTGCTTCGCCGAGCTCGGGCACGAGGTGATCGTGCGCGACGTGATGCCAGAAAGGATCGAGGCTCTGCAGGCGGGCCGGCTGCCGTTTCACGAGGCGGATCTGCCGGAGGTGCTCGACCGGAACCGCGAACGCATCCGGTACACGCTCGACGCTGACGAGCTCGCGGACGCGGATGCCCTCTTCATCTGCGTCCAGACCCCGCCGACGTATTCGGGCGACGCTGATCTCTCGTTCGTGTGGTCTGCCTTGGACGACCTCCCGCAAGTGGAGCGGCGTCAGATCCTCGTGATGAAGTCCACCGTGCCGGTCGGAACGGGCGAAAAGGTGCGTGCGGCCTTGGAAGGCCGCGGGCTCACGAACGTCGGCTACGTGTCCAATCCGGAGTTCCTGGCCGAGGGGCACGCGGTACGCGACTTTCTCAATCCGGACCGGATCGTCATCGGCGCTTTCGCCGAAGAGGATGGCGTGGCGGTCGAAGCGCTCTACGGGGGAATCGAGGCGCCGGTGGTCCGAACCGACGTTGCATCGGCCGAGATGATCAAGCTCGCGGCGAACGCGTTCCTCATGACCCGCATCTCGTTCATCAACGAGATCGCGAACGTGTGCGAGGCGGTTGGCGCGGACGTCGTCGAGGTCGCGAAGGGTGTCGGGCTCGACCATCGCCTCGGCCCACACTTCCTGCGCGCTGGCATTGGCTACGGCGGGTCGTGCCTGACCGGAGACGAAACGGCTCTCGTGCGTCTCGACGGCGAGGTCCGGCTTGTCCAGCTCGAGCGGCTGTACGCCGAGCTCGAGGATCACGCCGAGCTCGAGGCGCTTGCGTGGGATCCAGAAGGCGGGTCGGTCGAGTTCGCTGCCGTTACGGCGATGACGCGACGCGAAGTCGATGGCGAGATCATCGAGTTGCGGACGAAGATGGGACGGCGGATTCGCTGCACTCCGGACCATCCGTGGGTTACACGAGAGGGAGTCAAGCTCGCTGAGCAGCTCACAGAGCAGGATTGGCTGCCCATTGCCGCCTCGACGTTGGCCACGACGAGGCCGCACGTTTGGAACCTGCTCGAAGGCCTCGATACTGCGGGCCTCGAGCGCGAAGACGTCATCGTTCGCCCGGCACCGCTCAGGCTGGAAGCTCTGGGCGCGAAGCGGCTTCAGGTCGACATCGACCATCGGCGCGGCGCGGTCGCCCGGTGGCACGACATTCTCCGTTCAGGAGCACTGAGACTGAACGAGCTGGATCAGACGGAGCTTTCGCTCGAGAGAGCCCAGCTCGGCAGCTGCCGGAACGGCACGTACGTTCCAGCATCGATCGCCGAAGACGAGGATTTCTGGCGGATCGTCGGCCTCTACATCGCCGAAGGTCATTGCACCGCTGATGGGAAGCGCCGCCGGCTGCAGTGGTCGTTTCATCCGAGGGACGAGTTCGATCTCGTCGAGGAGGTCTACTCGTTCTGGGCCGCCCAGCGTGTTCGCGCGAGCGTTCGCCATCTTTCAACCACCACCGCCGTGTCGGTCTCTTCGCGAATTCTCGCCGGCTTCTGGCTCGGCTCCCTCGGACTCGGCGCCAACTGCTACGAGCAACGTCTTCCCGATTCGATCTGGACCGCTCCAGCCGCATATCAGCGGGCCGCACTGGCCGGAATGTGGCGTGGCGACGGCTCGTGGTCGTTCGTCAACGGCGGTCCCGGCGTCATCCTCGAATACGGGACTGTCAGCCGCGAACTCGCCGACGGTGTGCTCAGGCTCCTGGCGGGTTTCGGCATCGTCGCGTCGGTGCGGGTCGGCCGCGCGGCAAAATCCACCTGCGACACGTTCTGGATCCGCATTTCCGGCGCGCAACAGGTCGAGCAACTCCTGGACTTCGTGCCCGAGCAGGATCGTCCGGTCATCAGCTCGTCGATCGCTCGCCAGGCCAGGAGGATCGCGCCGACCGGCTACCACCGCGATGACGAGACGGTTTGGGTCCGCGTCGTCGACAAGATCCGCCGGCCGTTCACGGGCGCCGTCTATTCCCTCGAGGTTCCCGGTCCGCACACGTTCGTTACGACGGGCGGTCTTGTGACGCACAACTGCTTTCCGAAAGACTCGCTCGCGCTCAAACAGCTCGCTTCGAACTCCGGCTACCACTTCCAACTGCTGTCGGCCGTGATCGAGGTGAACGAGCTGCAGAAGCGGCGCGTCGTGCAGAAGCTGCAGAAGCACCTCGGCAAGCTGCGCGGCAAGAAGATCGCGCTGCTCGGCCTCGCCTTCAAGGCAGACACCGACGACATGCGCGAGGCGCCGTCGCTCGTGCTCGCGTCACGGTTGTTGGCCGAAGGCGCGGAGGTGCGTGCCTGGGATCCGGTCGCACGGCCCGGCGAGCTGATGAAGGGGGCGGTGCTCTGCGACTCGGTCTTGGAGGCTGTGCGCGGCGCGGATGCTGCGGTGATCGTCACCGAGTGGGACGAGCTGCGCGGCGTGGCGTCGAAGGACGTGCACGACGCGATGGCGCGGCCGCTCATCCTCGACGGGCGGAACCTGCTCGACCCGGCCGAAACGCGTGCGGCGGGTTTTGCCTACGAGGGCATCGGCCGCCCGAGCTCACCGTTCGAGGCGCTGCCGGAGACGACAGAGCCCCAGACCAAGGTCTCGAGCTAGTGCAGACCAAGGTCTCGAGCTAGTGGAAGCGATCATCCTCGCGGGCGGGCAGGCTTCCCGGCTCGGCGACGCGGCGCGTGGAAACCCGAAGGCGCTCGTCCCGATCGCGGGACATCCGCTCGCGGAGTACCAAGTGTCGCAGCTCGTGCGAGCGGGCGTCGACCGCGTGATCGTCAGCTGTAGCGCCGGGCAGGCGGCGCTGTTCGGGGCGAAGCTCGCTGGGTTGGGTGCGGCGATCATCGCCGTCGCGGAGCCGGAACCGCTCGGGCGCGGGGGAGGCTTGCGCCTCGCGGCAGAGCACCGAGAGGAGTCGGGCCCGCTGTATGCGTTCAACGGCGACGAACTGCACGACGTCGACTTGCGCGCATTTCTGGAGGCGCACGAGGAGCACGGCGGCGCCGCGACGATCGTCGTCGCTCCGCTCAGGTCGCAGTTCGGTGTCGTCGAGCTTGGGGCCGATGACCGCGTGACGGGTTTCCGCGAGGCGCCGCGCCTGCCGCACTGGGTGAATGCCGGCGTCTATGTGCTCGACGACGAAGCGCTCGCCCGCCTGCCGGAGCGCGGCGACCACGAGCAGTCGACGTTCCCCGAGTTGTCCGCCGAGGGAAAGCTGTTCGGCTTCAGGCACGAGGGCCTCTGGATCACGGTCAATACGCCCAAGGACCTGCAGCGGGCGGAGGAGCACTACGCGGCTCATCCGGAGCTGCGGCCGACCCTCGCCCGAGGTCGCAGCTAGCCCCGTCCGGTGCCAGGCACCGGACACGTCCGGACGGCATAGAGTCGCGAAAGATGGGCGTGGACTCGCGGAACCTCGAGGGGCTCGACGCGTGGGCGTTCGAGCCGCGCAAGGTGGAGAAGCCCTGGGGCCACGAGCTCATCTGGGCAGAGACCGAGCAGTACGTCGGCAAGGTGCTCTTTGTGAAGGCCGGCGAGTCCCTCAGCCTGCAGTTCCATCGCGTGAAGGACGAGTCCTGGCTCGTCCAGTCGGGCCGAGCCAGGCTCGAGCTCGGCTCGGCCGGGGATGCAGTGCTGAGCCAAGAGGTGATCGGGCCCGGCGCCTCGTTCCATTTCCACCGGGGCACGGTTCATCGCGTCACCGCGATCGAGGACACGACCATTCTCGAGGTCTCGACGCCGCAGCTCGACGACGTCGTCCGGCTCGACGACGCGTACGGCCGGGAGGGAACCTCCGAGCCTTAACACAGCTGTGGTAAGGTCTGGCGCTATGGCTGAGTTGACCGTCGGCGAGGCTGCCGCCCAGACGGGGTGGTCGCCGCGGATGCTTCGCTACCTCGAAGGCGCGGGGCTCGTTGTCCCACGCCGGAGCGGGGCCGGCTATCGGCTGTACGGGCTCCTCGAGCTCAACCAGCTCCGCTCCCTGCGAGAGCTTCGCCGGCGCCACGACGTGGAGCTCACCGACGTTGCTTTCGCAGCTAGGCTCGACCGCGAGCCGGAGCTGCGGGCCGCAGTCGAGACCTGGCTGGCAGGCACCCAACTGTCCGCCCTCGACTGGGAACAGCGCAAGCACGAGCGGCTCTTGGCCGCCTAAACGAGAGGACTGAATGGCTACGACGAAACGGCACGACGTGAAAGACCTCGCACTCGCGCCCGAAGGGGTGCGGCGCATCGAGTGGGCCGACCGCCAGATGCCCGTGCTCGCCGCGATTCGCGAGCGCTTCGAACGCGAGCAGCCGCTCTCCGGTTACCGTATCTCCGCCTGTTTGCACGTCACGACCGAGACAGCGAACCTGGCCCGCACTCTGAAGGCCGGCGGCGCCGACGTCGTCCTTTGTGCGTCCAACCCGCTCTCGACGCAGGACGACGTCGCAGCAGCGCTGGTCGACGAGTACGACATCGGTGTCTTCGCGATCAAGGGTGAGGACAACGACACGTACTACGCGCACATCGAGGCGGCTGTCGACCACAAGCCGCAGCTGACGATGGACGACGGCGCCGACGTCATCGGCGTCCTCCATTCCGCGCGGCGTGAGCAGCTCGGCGACATCATCGCGGGCACGGAGGAGACGACCACCGGGGTCATCAGGCTCAAGGCGCTCGAGCGTGACGGCGCGCTTGGTTTCCCCGTTATCGCCGTCAACGACGCCCAGACGAAGCACCTGTTCGACAATCGTTACGGCACGGGTCAGTCGACGATCGACGGAATCATCCGCGCGACCAACGTGCTGCTGGCAGGCAAGCGTTTCGTCGTGGCCGGTTACGGCTGGGTCGGCCGCGGCGTCGCGTCGCGGGCCCGCGGGATGGGCTCGCACGTGATCATCACAGAGGTCGATCCGATGCGCGCGCTCGAGGCCACCATGGACGGCTACGAGGTCCTCTCGATGGAGAAGGCCGCGCCGATCGGCGACATCTTCGTCACGGCGACCGGCGACAAGTCAGTCATCCGCAAGCAGCACATCCAGAAGATGAAGGACGGCGCCATCCTCGCGAACACGGGCCACTTCAACGTCGAGATCGACATCCCCGGCCTGCGAGCGCTCGCGACCGACACGCGCGAGGCACGCGCGTTCGTGGAGGAGTTCACGATGACGGGGGGCGAGCGCATCTACCTGATCGCCGACGGCCGGCTCGTGAACTTGTCCGCTGCAGAGGGCCATCCGGCCCTCGTCATGGACATGTCCTTCGCGAACCAGGCGCTTTCGGCCGAATACGCGATCCAGAATGCAGCCGAGCTCGAGCGGAAGGTCTATCCGGTGCCGGAGGAGATCGACAAGGAGATCGCGCGCCTCAAGCTGGCGACCATGGGCGTCGAGATCGACACGCTCACGGAGGAACAGGAGAAGTATCTGGCCTCGTGGGACGAAGGAACTTAGGCGTCGCTTTGCGATGCAGACCCGAGAGGACGTGTCGGCTTAGCGGGCGCGTCCGTCTGGAGCGCTCGTGAAGCGAGCGCTAGACCCAGAAGACATCGTTCGGTACGAGGAGGACGGCCCAAGGGTCGTCCTCCTCGACCAGCGCCGGCTGCCTGACGAAGAGGTCGAGCTGGAGTGCCGGTCGGTTGCGGAGATCGTCGTGGCGATCCGCGAGCTTGCCATTCGGGGCGCGCCTGCGATCGGTGTCGCCACGGCCTACGCGCTCGCGCTCGCGGGCGCGCTTGGGGATGACCTCGACGAAGCCGCCGCGCTGCTTGCCGCTTCGCGTCCGACCGCGGTCAATCTCGCGTGGGCGCTCGAGCAGATGCGGGACGACCCGACTCCCGTGCGCGCTCGCGCTCTCCACGCCGAGGAAGTCGAGCGCTGCCACACGATGGCCGCCCACGCCGCCGAGTTGTTCGGCCCGGGGACACGCGCGCTGACCCACTGCAACGCAGGCGGACTGGCGACGGGCGGTTACGGCAGCGCGGTCGGGGCGCTTCGGACCGCCTGGGAGGGAGGGTCGATCGAACGCGTGTGGGTCGACGAGACGCGTCCGTTGCTGCAGGGGTCACGCCTGACCGCATGGGAGCTCGAGGCCGCCGGTATTCCGCACGCGGTGATCGCCGATTCCGCAGCCGCCTCGCTGATGGCTGCAGGCGACGTGGACTGTGTCGTCACCGGTGCGGATCGAATTGCCGCCAACGGCGACACGGCGAACAAGATCGGCACGTACTCCCTTGCGGTCCTCGCCGCGCACCACGGGATTCCGCTCTACGTCGTCGCACCGACCTCAACCGTCGACCTCGCCACTCCGACGGGTGCAGAGATCCCGATCGAGGAGCGTGCGGCGGCCGAGATCACGACACGCTTTGCGGCGCGCAATCCTGCCTTCGACGTCACGCCGGCAAACCTCATCACGGCGATCGTCACCGAGCACGGCGTCCACCGCACGCCGTACGCACAGTCGCTCGCGGCGCTCGTTTGAAGGCGCTCATCCTCGCCGCGGGCTATGCGACGCGGTTGCGGCCGCTCACCGACTCGATCCCGAAGCAGCTGCTCCCCGTCGGAGGACGGCCGATGGTGGACTGGATCCTCGACCGGATCGGGGAGACGAGCGCCGACGAGGTGCACCTGGTCACCAACGCGCGCTTCGCGAAGCGCTTCGAACGCTGGGCGGAGGACAAGGACGTGCGCATACACAACGACGGCACGACGTCGAACGAGGACCGGCTCGGCGCGATCGGCGACATTCGGTTCGTCGGCCTCGACGACGACCTGCTCGTGGTGGCCGGCGACAACCTGTTCGACTACTCCCTCGCGGACTACGAGGCCTACTGGCGCGAGCGCGACGGAAGCTCCATCGCGGTTTTCGACGTCGGCGACCCCGAGCTGGCGAAGAAGTACGGCATCGTCGACGTGGACGAGAACGATCGCGTCGTCGGCTTCGTCGAAAAGCCCGAGGATCCGCCGACGACGCTCTGCGCCACCGCGACGTACCTCTACGAGCGTGAGCACGTGCGGTTGGTCGAGCAGTACCTCGAAGAGGGAAATCCACCGGACCAGCCCGGGAACTACATCGCCTGGCTGCACATGCGCGAGCCCGTCTATGCGTACCGCTTCGATGGGCAGTGGTACGACATCGGCGACGCAACTCAGCTCTTCGAGGCGGACAACCGCATGCGGCGACTGCGCGGTCTGCCGGAACGCGTGGAGTATTCACCGAGCTGACACAGACACGTACACACGCTGACCTAGCGTGGTGACGTGCTCGATCTGCTCCTGCCGCAGCGCTGTCTGCTCTGCTTTCTTCCCGGCGCGCAGGTTTGCGACGGCTGCACGGCCGCGCTCCGCCGCATCGAGCTGCCGCTCTGCGAGCGTTGCGGTGCGCCGACCGCCTGGCCCGTCGAGCGTTGTGCCGAGTGTGCGGGCCGACGGCTCGCTTTTACGCGTGCTCGGGCGGCATTGGCGTACGACGAACGCTTGCGCCCGATCGTCGCCGCCTGGAAGGAACGTGGTCTGCGCCGCCTCGCAGGCTGGGCGGCGGCCATCGTCCGCGACTCGCTGCCGCGACCCGACGCCGCGTGTGTCGTGTTCATCCCGGGCGATCCGGACCGCAGGCTCAAACGCGGGCATCACGCCGCTGAGCGGCTGGCGAGCGAGCTCGCCGCTCTCTGGGAGCTGCCCCTGCGGCCGCTGCTCACGAGGGCGAGAGGGTCTCCCCGGCAGCGTGGGCTGACGCAGCTCGAGCGGCGGCGGAACGTGGCAGGTGCTTTCCTTGCGCACGGCCGGGTACCCGCCCGCGTTGCGCTTGTCGACGACGTGTATACGACCGGTGCGACCGTCAATGCGGCCGCGTCCGCACTCCGGAAGGGAGGCGCTGGCGGGGTCGAGGTCGTGACGTTCGCCCGCACGATTCGCATTCGCTAGGGTGAGACCTCCGGCTCACGAGGAGGCGCATGCGACTTCAAGTGAAGGGCAAGAACCACGAGGTCAGCGACACGATCCGCCGGTATGCCGAGGAGAAGATGCAAAAGCTCGACCGTCAGCTGCATGAGCTTGCAGAGGTCGAGCTCGAGCTCCGTGTCGAGAAGAACCCTTCGATCGCCGACAACCAGGTGGCGGAAGCGACCGTCCGGACGAAGGGCCCGACGCTGCGCGTCACCTATGCGTCGACCGACATGAAAGCCTCGATCGACCAGCTGACGGACAAACTGCTCCGCCAGATCGACCATGTCCGCGGCAGGCGGCGCAAAGACTGGCACGCACGTGACAACGGCACACTGACCGGAGGTCCGATGAGCATTCCCGACGAAGAAGAGACCGGCGAGCAGATCGTCAAGGTGAAGCAGTTCTCGGTCAAGCCGATGAGCCCGGAGGAGGCTGTGCTGCAGCTCGAGCTCATCGGTCACGACTTCTTCGTCTTCCGCAGCGATGAGTCCGGGGACATCAACGTCATCTACCGCCGCAGGGACGGCGGCTACGGCCTGATTGAGCCGTCCGGGTAGTGGGCCTGTTTAGGCGCAAGCCGCTGCACGAGCGGCTTGCCGAGGAAGGCGGACTCGTTGAGGAATCCACCGTGCCCTTGTTCACGGGCGTGATTCCGGAGGCTGGCATCCACGGCATTCCCCGCGAGCGGCAGTACGACGCGGTCGCCACGACTGAGGCGCCGGACGTGGAGGGCGATGCGGCGAGATTCGTCGGGCTCGAAAACGGCTCGCTGGTGGTCGAGGAAGGCGACGGCGACCTGACCCCGCTCGCGGACGCGATCGAACAGGAAATCGCGCGCCCGTACCGCGCCACCGCCGTCCGGCGCGGAGAGACGACTTGGGCGGTCGCGGCGCATAGGCTGCGCGTGGTCGAGCTGCCGGAGCCCGGCGGCGACGAGGTCGAGTTGGTCGTGAACGACGACGAGAAGACCCTGGTCGTCGACGGGAACCGCTCCTTCGGAACGATGCCGGAGCTCGAGCAGCTTGCGGACGGCGACGCGGTGATCCGCGCGGCGCGCCTGGACGGCACCCTTTGGGAGGTTCGTGTCGATCCGCTCTAGGTGGGGCAAGCTACCCTAGGCTCTATGAGCTCCCAGCTCGGTTCCTTCGAAAAAATCCTCCGCGTCGGCGAGGGCCGCCGTATGAAGCGGCTGGCCGAGCAGGCGGCCTACATCACCTCGATCGAGCCCGAGTTCCGCGAGCTTTCGGACGACCAGCTCCGGGACAAGACGGTCGAGTTTCGGCAGCGCCTGGAGAACGGGGAGACGCTCGAGGAGCTCCTCTTCGAGGCCTTCGCGGCGGTCCGGGAGGCCCGTCTCAGGGAGTCCGACCAGCGCATGTTCGACGTCCAGCTGATGGGGGGCATCGTGCTCCACGAGGGCGACGTGGCCGAGATGAAGACCGGTGAAGGAAAGACGTTCGTCGCCAGCCTCGCGCTCTATCTCAACGCGCTGGAAGGCAGGGGCGTTCACCTGGTCACGGTCAACGACTACCTCGCCCAGCGTGACGCGGAGTGGAACCGCGGCGTCTACGAGCGCCTCGGCATGACCGTCAGCGCGATCGAGAACATGATGCCTTTCGCGGAGCGCAAGGTCGCCTACGAGGCCGATATCACGTACGGGACAAACTCCGAGTTCGGCTTCGACTACCTGCGCGACAACATGGCGGTCAGCCTCGACGGCGTCGTCCAACGCAGCCACGCGTACGCGATCGTCGACGAGGTCGACTCGATCCTCATCGACGAGGCGCGCACACCGCTGATCATCTCGGGCGAGCCCGAGGCGGCGGCGCAGATCTACCACGACTTCGCGCGCATCGCCCGCTCGCTGACCGGAGTGGCCCACGATCCGCTCCTCAAAGGCGGGAACCCCGACGCGGACTACGAGTACGACGAGAAGCACAAGACCGTGGCGCCGGGGCAGGCTTCGATCGCGGCGGCAGAGCGCGCGCTCCGGCTCGAGAACCTCTACGACCCGCGCCACTCACAGCTCGTCAACCATCTGATTCAGGCGCTGAAGGCCGAGTCGCTCTACAAGCGCGACGTCGATTACGTGATCCAGGACGGCGAGGTGAAGATCGTCGACGAGTTCACCGGTCGCATCATGGAAGGTCGGCGCTGGTCTGAAGGCCTACACCAGGCGATCGAGGCGAAGGAGGGCGTGAAGATCCAGGAGGAGAACGTCACGCTCGCGACGATCACGCTCCAGAATTACTTCCGCCTCTACGAGAAGCTCGCGGGCATGACCGGTACTGCGAAGACCGAGGAGAAGGAGTTCGTCGAGATCTACAACCTGCACGTGGTCGAGATCCCGACCAACGTCGATGTGATGCGCGACGACAAGAACGACCTCATCTTCAAGTCGGTGGAAGGAAAGTTCCAGGCGGTCATGCGGGATATCAAGGAGCGTCACGAGAACGGGCAGCCCGTGCTCGTCGGCACGATCGCGGTCGAGACCTCGGAGTACCTGAGCCAGTTGCTGACGCGCCAGGGGATCCCGCACAACGTCCTCAATGCGAAGGAGCATGCGAGCGAGGCCGAGACGATCAAGGACGCAGGGCAGAAGGGCGCGGTCACGATCGCGACGAACATGGCCGGCCGCGGTGTCGACATCAAGCTGGGCGAGGGCGTCGTCGAGGCCGGAGGGCTGTACGTCTTGGCTACCGAGCGCCACGAGGCACGGCGGATCGACAACCAGCTGCGCGGGCGGTCAGGCCGCCAGGGCGACCCCGGCGAATCTCGCTTCTACCTCTCCGGCGAGGACGATCTCGTCCGCCTCTTCGCGGGCGACCGCATCAAGCGCATCATGGAGCGCTTCAAGATTCCGGACGACCAGCCCATGGAGGCGAAGATCCTCTCGAGCCAGATCGAGGGCGCGCAGAAGAAGGTCGAGGAGCAGAACTTCGTCGCGCGCAAGAACGTCCTCAAGTACGACGACGTCATGAACTC
>WNFX01003705.1_pt1 | contig 43399 bp, 49 predicted proteins | sample 5400111 | NCBI WGS metagenome assembly WNFX01 (sample SAMN13153363, study PRJNA577476) | soil metagenome | isolation source: 40 cm soil or saprolite under grassland replicate 1 | place: USA:California | collected 2016-06-15
CATACTTGTCAAGGATTGGTCTAGCATTTGTAAATTGACTCTTCCAATTGTCATCGAAGGTTAAAATCACGGCCTTCGTAGCAGTAGAATTATTATGGCTAGTTGTTGTTTTCTGATTAGTTGTTGCTGCTTTTGCTGCCGTAGTTTCACTTTGGGAAAATGAAGCTGGCAATAATTGAAATACAATTAATAACAAGACCAGTACGACTGATAAGGACAAAATCGTTTTTGAAGCAACCATATCAAATGTATAAGATTTATGTAGATCTCTTTAATTATTGTATCGAGCCTGATGCTGAAGATGTGAGGTAAAGATATTCACTTTGTTGTCGTTAGATAAATCGATTACTGCACTTGCTAGTCCTTCACTACTAGTATTATATTTACCGAATAATCCAGCTAGTGGTTTTGTAATATATTTTTTAACAAAGTCGTTTTGTTCATACAATATCAGAAACGTCGATTTAATATTTGTCCAAAATTTAATACTGCTTTTGACACCTGCTGCTTGAAGAAGTTGATTGGATAGTACCACCGCAAATGCTAATGTGAGAAATATCGGTAATAATATAATTAAATTCACAGTAAAATCTCACCTCGTTCCCCACTTATTGCGCCTAATAGTTAATGCCGCATAATACAGTAATGAATTAAGGACATTTATGCTCAAAAGCGTTACGAGAATACGATACATCCATCTGTTTCCTGAATTTGGGTATCGAATTCTGAATTCCAAGGCAAAAAGCAATGATATAAACATCAATCCTCCGAGATACACTACTGGTGACGCAAAATGTCCTTCTAGAGGCATCAGGATAAGGTTCCTAATAGCTACTATTGGGCCTAGAAATGAAAGTGCCATTTGAAGATAGTAGATAGCCGCGGCTATCGGAGAGCGATTTTTGTAATAGAAAGGAGCAGTAAAAATGAATGTTCTAATCCAACTCTTTTTCCATCTTATCTGTTGAATAATGAACTTTTTTAACGTTGAAGGGACTTCGCTATAAGCAATAGCACTTTGGCAATATCGCGTCTTCCAAACTCTGTTAGCACTCTCTATGTAGTGCTTATTACCCCCAATAACGTAACTTGTAAGTTGTCTATCGTCGCCTGCTCTAAATTCTATACCTAAGAATTTGTCATTAGACCAATCATCCAAACATGGCACGATGGCCTCTTTCCTATAAGCTGACAAGACGCCCGAGCAGCATGTAACTGAACCAAATGAACCCTCCATACCTTTCATAATTGCAAAAGAACCGTCGTACCAGGTATCCTGCATCTTTGTGAGAACATTCTCATCACGATTCAAGGGTATCGACGTCCCAGTCACCGCGCCTACATTCGGATCATTAAAACATGTAACTAGTTTCTCTATCGCCATCCTATCGATGAAAGTATCCGAATCCATAAATACTAGTATCTCACCTAGCGGTTTTCCTTGTCTTATCCCTTCATAAATTGCCTTGCGTTTGCCTATATTCTTGGAAAGTTGTACCACTTTTATTTTTTCTGGTTTTTCCTTGAAGAGCAAATTCATTACCTTACCCGTTTCATCGGTCGAGCCATCATTTACAAGAATAACTTCGATTTTTGAATAGCTCGAGTTTAGAATTGAATAGACGCCTTGTTTTATAATCACAGGATCATTTTTAGCTGCTATTATTACACTCACGAAAGGTTGTTGTTGACTGGATTCATTGTGATTAGCAATATACTGTGAATGGATAGCAGGATCTTTATATCGGGTATAGCTAAAAAAGAAAGCAGAAAATATCAAAAAAGTTGCAAAGAATCCGTATAGTCCAGTAAGTGGATCAATTTTGAATATTAACAAATAGACTTTAGTTGAAAGTACAAGCCCTACTGCAGCAATGGTCAAAAATCTAACTAGCCATCGCTTTTTATCTAATTCTTCATAATATTTTATTAGTTGTTTTTGCTGCTGTTCTTGTTGCTGGTTTTCTTGCTGTCTGGTCTGCTCATGTTCTTTAAGCTCCTGTTTATGGAAAATTTGTTGTACAGCAGATGCACTATTGACATCTCTGTCCTTTGATTCTTCAATTTTGTTGTCAAGTTCTCGTCTTAAACTCAAAGGTTGATGAGCAGCTGATATCTTATCATATCGATAATGATAAAAAATTATTAGGAAAAGTTTTGGTGAATGTTTCCTCGGGGAAAAATTTAATCAATAATTTCTCATTAAACGAAAATTAGATTATCATTTCGCTATATCCTCGGAAAGTAAGGCACTGGCAGTATACGTTGGCAACAATCTCAGATATTCTTGACTAAAGCAAAATAAAGACAGAACACTCTGAAATTGGCAATAGTGGCCAACTTTATCGTAATCTGCAAAAATGTCATCATCGACGCTAATTATATTATTATATGACTCTCATGGTTAGAATCCGAACGGCAGGGGATATGAAGTGAAATGTTAGAATCAAGACAATGCGGCGAATATTTGTCGTCATCTACAGAGAAGCTAGAGCAACAATGTCATCATCATGAACTGCAATATATTCCAAATAGGTTTAACACAGTACTAATTGTTGGGCTAGGCCAGTTAGGATTGCCTGTAGCGAAATATGTTAAAGAAAGAGGGTTTGACACGTACGGATACGATATCAGTACAAACGCAATGGATAGGGCTGAAAAGATAGCAGGAATAAAGAAAGCTACCACGATGTTTAGTAGGAGTATTGGTAATAGTAATGATGACATTAATGATTTTGATGTGTATATAATAAGCGTTTCAACACACCAACCCGAAGACATGTTCTCGCCGCAAATAGATGGATTATTATCCCTAGTAGATACACTTTCAAAGGAAGCGAAAGACGGAGCACTTGTTTCAATAGAAAGTACTGTTCCTCAGGGTACGTCAAAGAAAGTATTTGAAATGCTAAATCATAGGTTACACGTAGTTCACGCTCCACATAGATGGTATGCTTCAGAAGAAGAACTTCATGGCGTGAATCAGTTAAGAGTTATAGGCGGCGTTTGTGAATGTTGTCTCAAGCTAGGCATGCAGTTCTATAATGATGGAAGAATGCTTTCTTCCTCTTCTTCCTCTTCATCGCATAAAGGAGATAAAGGTCTAGGAATCCCTATGCATCCAGTAATAGAAATTGAAATTGCTGAAATAACAAAGGTTGTTGAAAATGCACACAGATATCTACAGATAGCCTTCGCTGAGGAGCTCTACCTATATTGTCAAGCAAATAACATAAACTTTCCAGAATTACGAGATGCTCTAAACACTAAATGGAATGTCAACATTTTAGAGCCTAGAGAAGGAATAGGCGGACATTGCCTGCCCAAAGATACTAAAATGTTCTTGCAATCATCAAAGTCCATAAGAAACAAAATACTAACAGCAGCTATGGAAGTAGATTTTGACTATCGAGGATATCTACACCCAAGGAAATGTAGTAGTAGCACCAAAACCAATAGAGGTATGGAAGAACAATAATAGCAATAATATCAATAATAGCAACAACAACGAAACCATCGTGCATACCTGAAAAGCTTTTGATGCTATCGTTGTCTAGTCAAACCTACTCTTACAAATATAATATGATCTTAACACGAATGGACGGTCTACACGTCAGTCATTTACTTGCTAAACGAAAGACTGTTCTTATACTAATTATTTTTAGGTGATCACTTTTAAGACATATTTTGGGTATTTATCTACTTTCTGGACTTTTTATGACGTTGTAACTTTTAGCCAGTAATTGTTGAAAAATTATTGGATCAAATACATAATCTCCATTTTACACCTACAAGAGCAATATGCATTTAAAGTTATTTACATTTGGAGAAATAGCTCAGATTTTTCTGTTAAATTTTTTATAACTCTCACATGCTATTGATAATGGAATGACAATGGGTTGAATCTAATATTTCGTAAGGTCAATCATTATTTAGAGTCGTTTATCGACAAAGATGAATGCCCCGCATCTTCTCTTAAACTACTAGGACAGCCTCTGATCATCAGAAATTTAAGCATGGTAAGTAAAATATTTGCAATAAAGAAGATCATGATACCAGAGGGATTTCGTGATGCGTTAAAGTTAGTCCAGGATAATTTTCCATCCATCAACACTGATGAGTTTTACGATGAACCTATTAACGATAAGGTTGACAATAATGTAAACAACGATAGCAGAAGTACTACTGCTTCTTTGAATGAAGAAGCGGGGACAATAGGCAAGATGAGGTTCAGGGGAGATGAGGATTTGTTTCAAATTCCATTAAACGCAGTGTTGCACTGTCCACAACCGTCACCATCACCATCATCAAATACAAAAGCTCTATTGATAGACCATATCGTTTATCCTTGGGATTTTCTAAACATTGTTCATAAAACTCTACAAGAAGAGATAACAAATACTGTGATCTCACCAAACGCCTCAGTTGCCAAATCAAGTATAATATCCGGTCCGTGCATAATAGAAGATGAGGTTACAATAGATGACTTTTGTAAGATAAAAGGTCCTACATACATCAGTAAAGGAAGTTTTATTGGTATGAGCTCTCTCATCAGAAATTGTATGTTTGATAGTAATACACGTATTGGATTTAACTGTGAAATTGGCAAATCATATTTTGCAGGTGATGACAAAATAGCACATCAAAATGTAATACTTGATAGCATAATTGGCAAAAATGTCTGGTTCGGTGGCTATTCAGGAACTGCTAACGTCTTGCTTAATAGAAAAAATGTAAAATATGAAATTGGAAATGGGCAGTTGATAGATACGGGAACTGATCATTTTGGAGCAGTAGTTGGAAATAACTGCGCAATTGGCGCTTCTGTAATAATTCTTCCTGGTAGACGACTTTCACATAATACTGTAATTCAGGCTGGAACAGTTGTAGGAAAACAGCTATCAGAGCAAGAAATTTATCTTGGAAAAAAGGACAGAATGGTCCAAATCCCATCCTCACCGAGCATCTAAAGATAAAGAAAGAACTAAAGATAAAGATAAAAAACAATTAGCCAACGTCTCCGTCAAGGATCGGGAATGCACACGGGGTGTAGATGAATTGTAAAAGACATGGATTGCATGAAGTTGTATCCAGGCTCCAGATCCATCGCCTAGCCAGGATTTCTAATTGAGTTATTCTGAGGATTGATGGACACAGGTAGCTATTTTTCGTTTTTTGCAAATCTTCATGAAAGCTTACTTATTTGTCATATCGTTGTTCGGGAAATGAACTATCCACGCTAGTTTGAATTGGATCAGTTGCACCACTATGACTAGTATTTCTGATGGAATGTAAAAAATTATTCCTTCCATTGCTTAAGTTATCAAGATTGCTAATCTTGCAATCTCGTCGACAAACAACAACAATTGGTCAACTAGACCTTTCTATACGTGATGGTCACTTTAGAGCTACAAAGTTCTTGACGACATTCGATCTAATACAATTAAAAATGCTTTGGTTTCTGATATATTTCTTTAATGGATTGGAACTTTCGCAAGCCTTGCAAGCATCGTTGTACCTAAATTTTGAATTAACTGAGATCTAATATATCAAACTCAAATTATTTATGATAAGCATCTGGATGACCATGACTTTCAACATCCTCGAATTCGTAATTAATTTTTAATTTGTTACTATTTCCAGCATTATAATGTTTCGTTTTATTTTCTTTTAGTAGTTTGTTCTTTGATATGCCTAGTTACGGATTCTAACTTCGGGTTCCTTCCCTCGTCATCCAATCTTGCAGAGACCTCATTGACAGAATTTACATTCAAACGATCTGACTTGACTTATTGCTAACGCTCACTTTGTTTACGTACAGAAAGCCGAGTGAAGCAAAATTATATTATGTGGTGGTGCACCCCATTTACGATGCCTCATATAAGCGCCATGAATGATTCGACTGAAGAGAAACAAGGAATAGAACCAGGCAAGAAAAGCTCCACCTACCCGTCCGGGTATATACAAACAATCAGGAGAATGGAATCGAAAATTATGAAGGTAACGGCCGCTTATGGTAGTACCGGAATATCGCATACGCGACTGGCAAATCTAGTAGGAATTGATAGAAAGAACTTGTCCGCTTATACCAAGAGATTGATAGGGAGAGGGCTGCTAAGAAGAGGAGAAGGCAAGCAAGGCATATACTACCAAGCTACACAATCTAAAACAGGATCTATTGTAACTCCAGATCTATTTGCGAAAGTTGCTGCAGATGAGATGCTATTAAAAAAAGATTTTGACTTAAAATCCCCTTTCATTCGAAAATGGACACGACAGACTTACCCGAGTATGAATTGTTTTTGTTCTCTAACAAGCTAGGAGCTGTAATGACCTACTTGCTAATCGAATCTATGAGTGAATCGAATAGAGTCGTGACTGAGCCAAGAAATAACCATGGAAGCGAGCCAAACGCCGAAATGTGGGTACATGATGCAATATCCTCCTTAGTACATCTTATTATCATGCTTTAGAGATGTTGTATCATCTATCGTCCCAGACTTCAATATCCCTACAGAAGATTTAATGGGTATCTTCGGCAGACCTTATGCCCCGGGAGAAAGTATCATCTCCAAATTGCTGGACTCATTTTGCAATTCATATCCAGCTATAAGGGATAAATTAGAGCAAATCAGATCTCGCTTGCCTAGGGAAATTGATCGTCAAATAGCTGTTTGGGAATACGTGGCCGAAAGCTCCAAACAGCAAAACATCTGCAAACATGAGTTTAAACCTGCTTCTGACGAGAAATTGGTAGTATGGACCAATAATAATCGTAGAAGCAACAATAGCATTAGAGGATTTAATGAAATCCTACATTGTAGCAAGTGTCACATGACTAAATATGAAAATTCCACATTTGGATTGATCTTTCTCCCAGATTTGTTCGCACCATCCCAAATTTCCAACCTTGAAATGTAAAGTTGGAGGTGTAAATACCATGTTTTTGATATTTGGTATCGAGCTTGACGCCCAAGCATCCAAACATGGCATAATTGCCTCCTTCCTATACGCAGACAGGATACCAGGGCAACATGTTACTGTACCAAAGGCACTTTCCATTCCCTTCATAATAGAAAATTGGCCATCATACCACGTATCCTGCATTTTAGTGAGCCAAGTCTCATTTGGATTATAACTTCTTCCAAGTCCAGATACTGCACCCACTTCTGGATTGTCGAAAACGCTCACCAGTTTTTCAATCGCTTTGTTATCGAGCTCGCAATCTGAATCGACGAGTATTATAATATCACCCCTTGCAGAGCCGTTCACTATTCCTTCACGAGTTGCTTTGCGTTTGCCTATATTACAAGAAAGCTGTACCACCTTGACTTGCCTTGGATTTTCCTTACGTAATAAATCCATTACCTCGCCTGTATGATCAGTAGATCCATCGTTAACCAAAATAATCTCAATTTGTGAATAGCTTGATGCGAGACAGGAAAGAACAGCTTTTCTGATCATTACAGGATCATTTTTAGATGATCCATGTCTAGATAAATATGGACAAAAATACTGCGATGGCATATGGACGAGTTTATTTACTCCTATAGACGCTAAATTTTCCCGGACTCATACCACATACCATTTGTTGTACTGATGCCAGTTTCACATTATCGTAACTAGGGAAAAGGTAGACTGCAGTAATCCGCTTTAGATTGAGTATGTCATCAATCTAAAGTTTTTGGACTCTTCATGTCTTTATTTGATACATATGTCAATTGCATTAAGGGCGAAAAAGTAATCGCGACTCGCTCTCCACAAGTTACAAATAGAGAAGCGTCATTGAAAAAGGGCTTCTTATCGTCGGATAAAAATATGGTCAGTAAATGGGTAAATTTGGGACTGTTACCAACGTATCGTGCCTATTCTGAGTTCTGCTACTTGCTCGTTGCGTAGATGACTGTAGTTCTTCCTTTATTAGAAGACTTTCAATTTCTTGGTTGTCTATCAATACTGAAATAACCTTGTTACGTTCTTGTCCCAGAGATATATCCATTGAATCGATAGCCTTCAGTTTCCAGTAACTGCTTATTGCAGTATCAATTTTTGCCTCAAGATTCATGTAAGCGCTAGAAATTACCTTTCCAAATGCAGTAAGAAGATATCTGCCGTTTTGTCTTTTCACTAATCCAGCTTGTTTGAGGCAGGACATTCTTGAATAGTATTGCTTTCTAGTAAGCTTCAATTGAGTTATAAGAATATCGCTATTCGAGTTTGCTAAAGCGATACTCCTAAAGATATCGGACGATCTCTTGTCGGAAATCGCATCCAATATAGCATTCTTAGATATCACAACATCTCAGTCTCCTACCGTTTCATTAGAGTTAGTAAATATAAGATTCTAGTGGGAGAATTATGGAACAGATTCACCTTTAATTGAATTTGGGAGAATTTTTCCTAGTCATTGTTCAAAATACAATAATCGGGAAATCCATTGGGATAAGGTCCTAAAAGTGGTTGGTTTTAGCCAAAATCTGTTATATTGGCCGACATGTGAGATATTCCTTCTTCAAATAAATAAAACCTGTGCATCATAGATGGCTTGCTTTCTCTCTGTAATAATGTAGCTATATGCGTCCTACATATCACCTTACTCGCACCAATATTATGTACATGAGTCAATGGATGACGGTATGGGAGGATTGGGTAAGCAAAGAGGGTGGTGTCGCGATTGGGATGTTTAACAGAATAGAAGTACACAATGCCGTTATTGTAGTACCAATCCTCGAGGATAGCTCGCTATTAATGGTCGAGAATTATCGACACGGAGTGGGTTCAAGTCTTCTAGAGTCGCCTGGTGGATTTATTAATGAAAATGAAGCAGGATCCGATGCAGGCAGGAGAGAATTACTTGAAGAAACTGGGTATTCCTGTAACAGTTAGGTTAAATTGATCAACTGGTTCTACACATGGCCAGGGAGAACAGCACTGAGGAATTTTGTTGTTGTGGCAATGGTTTTGAAAAAACATTGCGATAAAACCTTAGATGAATTCGAGTGCATAAAGGTCCATAAGAGATCGAGGGAAAAAATAAGGCAAGAGCTTAAGCGGGGCGGAAAGATAAAGGTAACAACCTCTGCCCTTCTTCACGGCTATTTCCTCTCTATCTAAGAAATTTGGCAATTTAGAAGGTCTAGATCCAGGATTAACAGGCATATACATTTACTAGTTAGATTTGTAAACAGATTATTTACCAGACACTAGGTTATTGCCGAAAACATTCTGTTTGGAAAAACGAGAGCTGAAGCTAAAATGGGAGAAAACGTAAGTGACGTTGAAATGGATATTATGAGGTTGAAGAGTCATACTTGGATAACTATGTCTCTCTTTGATTCGTTACTTCTGCCTTAGCTCTTACTCTTGCTGCACCCCTGGCATCTCAATATATTGTGTTCAACCTGCTTTCATTTGGGATGCCCCTTCTTATGCCGCAATAAGGCAATAATAAAGCCTCATTTCAAAGTGCACAAAAATTTTTTGGAGATTAAAAGGTATTACTCCTGGCAATAGACGGAACTGAGAGCCAAGATCAACAAATGGATATGCTAATATTTTATGCGGGAGCATTTGGCTATGTAGGGCAGTTAGAATTTACAGACGATGGATGTCTATTTGGAGAGCCCTCAGAAAGCAAAGGCACTCTCAATATATCGTCAGCCACCTAGACGTTCAATCCATGTCAGACGCTCTTCTATACACTCTACACGCTTGATGAGCCATTCGAGCTTGTTGTCGTTCACGATCATAAATACCCGCAGTCTTGATTCGGAATATTGCGCGATTTCAGAGCTTCTTCACGCTCAGCGATGGCTTGTTGTGTAAATTCAATCTGCCTCCATTCGTTGATCCTAACAAAAAGACAAGCTTTTGCGAGAGCAGCGACGGAATCATTAGAGATTTTACCATGGCTAGAGGCAAGAGCTGCAATTTTTTCAGCTTCTTTATATTCTTCTGCGGTTAATCTAAAAGAAACCTGCTTACGCATATAAACTCGCATATAAATCAACCATTATTTTCTATCGATACGCTTGCTAACACAATGCTAGCATTGTCTTTTTGAATGCTAGCACGGTGCTAGAATGATAGCGCGGACGCTAGCAGAACAGAGCTAATTCGCACCCGATTTTTGTCGAATCCGCGCGGATTTCGTCAGATTCGCCCCTGGATTGCATCATTTGGTCAATAGTGGGCATATAGTGCTATATTCCATCGTCCAGAGACAATCCGCGCGGACGTCCACAAAAATTCAAATCTCTGTCATTCCAAAACATGATTTTTCGAATGAAAATGGCTCATCGGCCGATCGAAATGTCATCATCAGGGTTAGTTGTCGTATTCGTTGAATGAAACTAGCGGATAAAAAATACCAATAGCCTTTGTTGGACTTAATTTTCGAAGGTTCCATGTCTTGCTTGGTCACGCCATAATGGAGCCGCGGGCGATATTGGAAGGCAAAAATACTGATACAGACGATAAATGAATAAACGAGACTAAGAGAGGAATTGCCGAAATCTTTAACAACTGCTTACAGGAAATCTCCAGTACCTGTAGCTCTTCGATTTAAGATAATTTTTCAATTATTTTAGCTGCTTCAGACATTGGAAATGCTTTAAGTGTTTTAGTACGTACATTCCCTAGGCTTCCGGTAACATACAAAACTGACGCGATTGCCTCGTCATTTGGAGCTTCAACTATCGCCACAATGTCATGCTTTCCGAGTGTATAATACAAGTTAATGACTTTCCCGCCTTTCTTTTCAACTGCACTCTTAAAAGCTTCAGCCCGCTTTGGACTATCTTTTATGTTCTTGATTCCTTGATCTGTGAAATTGACTAGGATAATATAGTGAGACATTGCAATTCAGTGCATTTCGTTTGTATTTATTTAGTTGTCCCTCTTTCTCTGTATCTTAATTCCTTATTATGTTCTCTAAGAAATTCCTCCTAGGGGCCCAGACTGATTCAATTAGAATTGGCGCGTAGAATTGATTATGGTGTTATACATGTTGTATTACGAACAATACCGTGTATGCCATGTATGTACAAGCACGTAAAGTTAGATCTAGAGAACGTATAGGGGACGATAAAAAAAGATGATGTAAGTTGAAAAAACATAGTAGAGGAAGTAGAGGAAGTAGGAACAACGAATGAGATCTAGAAAATAGATAGGCAATATATGGAGGCTCCAACGCATATAAAATGCCCACCAAGAGGATCCTTGTCGTGAACGATGAGGCCGATATCAACATAACAATACGACAAGTATTGGAAGATAAAGGATTCAAAGTTGATTCTTATGAAGATCCTCACTTGGCTTTAGAGAATTTTAAGCCTCAGTACTATGATCTAGTACTTATTGACTGTAAGATGCCAGAAATGAATGGATTTGCGTTTTACAGAGGAGTTAAGGCACTGGATAAGAAAGTTAAAACATTCTTTCTCACAACCACAGAAGTGCAGTCTGAACAACATTCAGATGATACGTTTTCCTCTCCACCTCCTCCTAAATACTTTATACGAATTCCTGTAGAAAACGAAAGGCTCCTAGAACGTATAGAGGAGATAATGGATGAAGTAAAATGACCTGCATAAGTATTCGCAATGGTCTTGGTTTTCGGACGTGTGAAAAGAAAGAAGGTGCCTTCTATGCTACAAAACGAGCGCAGTTCCAGAACTAATATTGTCATATTAGCTGTTATCGCAGGTATCGCACTGGTACTATCGATATTCTTATATCAATATTCAATTCTTACTTCTAACAAAATTGTTGATATCGCTTCTCAGGAAGTAAGATCAAATACCAGAATCGAAGTACATGACATTTCACTAATATTAGCAAATAAATTTCAAACTGTCGGGGCTCTTTTACAAACACTTGCTGAGTCTCCTGCGTTACACAATAATGAATACAAAAGAGCAGACATTGTCATAAACACTAGACAATAATCCTCAAGTGATCTGACAGATTTTTATATGTGGTTAGATAAAAACGGCAAAATAAATTGGATAAGCAATATCAACGAAACTACGTATCAAAAATACAAAGGAACAGACCTAAGTTATAGACCATACTTTGCTATCCCCAAAGATACTCATATGGCATATTACAGCAGTCTGATAGAATCAAATGACAAAGTTCCTAGGTTATACATATCATATCCTGTAATCAATACGACAGGGACGAGGACAGGTACCGCGAATGGAATTCTCACTGGTGTTGTGGTTACCTCAATCAGACTCCAAACCTTAGGCAACTTTTTGAGTAATCAATTATTTCCAGAATTCAATAGTCCTATAGGATTGCTGGACAGAAATGGAATACTTCTTTATGCTACTAATGCCCAACAATATGTAGGTGAATACGTTGCTGGAGATAAATTTGAATCTGCACTCTCAACTTCGTTACACCCTCCTGAATCGAAGAATCTCTTAAATGATCTTATAAAAAGATAATTGCACGCACAACACAACCTTGCAAGTGATGTAAGTGCATTAATTGATCAGCAGAGATACTTTACGATATTAGTAGTGGCAATAATAGGAGCAGTAGCAACTATCATTGCATTTTTGGTTTTCTCATTGAATAAAAGATCGAATACTATTGTGAATACAAGAACTGCAGAACTAAAGACATCGAATGATTCTCTGGCAGAATCAAACAAGCGACTTGCATTAGCTAACAAAAAGCTAAAAGTTCATGATAAAATGCAGCAAGAGTTTATCAATATAGCAAGTCACTTTTGATTTTGCCTTCGTTACTTCTGCCTTAGCTCTTACTCTTGCTGCAGCACTGGCATCTCAATATATTGTGTTCAACATGCTTTCATTTGGGATGCAGGAAGCAAAAGCTATCAGACAAATCTTTTCCCCCTTCTCACGCCGCAATATGAATTATCTAAAAATATTTCATATACCTACATTGCAATGCAGGCCCGAACAGAACAACGAAATCTAGTTAGATATTTCAATTTGAAAAATCCAACGACAGAAAACATTCCAAGCCTCGGTAAGAAATCAAGCTCGATTTTAAACTTGAACGGGTCAACGGACCTTTAAGAGATAGGGAATGAGTAACGTGTGGCTTCCATAATAGAGACACACTGGTTAGTTGTAACCTTATAGTATGGAAAATACTAGGCGACAGACGGTGAGAGAATCGAAACTGTTTGTGCTGTGTCTATACCCCCGGCTAAGACCTCATGGGTTAAATGATCTGGTGAATTAAAAAAATATATTCTGAGAATAGATACGAGATTTTGGAAATGAGAGAATTTTTTACTTAATTGTCATTATAATGGAATTTATTTCTTTCTTGTCTATGAAGTTTTAAAAAATACAATTCCGATTGTCCGGCTATAGAATGATAGGTAGGGGAATTTTCTGTGCATAAGGGTAAAGACAGAAACACCAATACACTGAATCCGAAGAAATTATCACCGTTGGAAACAGCGGCCTATGTTCTAGAATGCATAGATGAAGGCAAACGAAAGGAGGAAATAGTGCAGAGGTTTGATGACGATGAGCAATTGGTGTCACTTTGGTTGACCTTTCTCAAAGCTAACGGTTGGGTTGAAGATCACGATTCTAATAGTCAATTAGTAATATCTGAGGAAGGGAAACAATGGATTGAAAAGTTTGAAATGTGACAAATCCAGGTAAAGCGAATGCCGTCCCAGACAATGAATTACTCAGACTATGTGACTTGGTGCCACCTGCAGATAGATAGGTCATACTCAGGTAATAGGACATCGTGAGAGGCGGACCCATTATTCGAGTTGTATTTGGACAGGTGATTGGGAACGTAACTGAATTCAGGTCTTTTCGGCTCTGCTGAAGGAGCATTCAGGTAAATATGACCAGTTTACCACAGCGGCTGCAGTCGCAGTAGGTGCTCTGCATTATTTGAAATATCATTATGCTTCTAACGTGAAAATATCTCAAATTTATCTGCAATTTGGAAAATACCAATTATTTAACCACTATATCTTATGAATTAGTTTTACGTATTCTAACGGACTAACATTTGGACACCACCTTATCAGAACATGTAAACAAGACAAAGATTCCATTTGCAGTGTGTATTCCAACGGCTGTCCCCATCGTAGACATTCTGCTTAGAAATATTGCAGCTCCTAATATATGGTATAATTTGAAAAATGGTTTCTGAAGCACAGGTCCTAAATGCATTGTCGAATGACAAATCGTTGGCTTTGTTCGATGCTATTTCTCTTGAAGGGGGAGATTCACAAAATATTATGAAAAGGTCAAAGATTAATCGTAAGGGATATTATTCAAGAATCTCTGCTTTGGTAAAATCTGGTCTGGTAGAAAAACGGAATGGAAAGTATTATCTTACTTCGTTTGGTGAAGTAGCTCTTGAAGCTCGACAACTAATCGGATCGGCTATCAAGGACTATTGGAAACTCAGAGCAATTAATTCTATTGGACTTGAGCTTCCTCAACAGGAACGCAATCAGATTATTGAAAGTTTAATTGATAAAAAGGAGATAAAAGAAATACTCCTTAAAAGAGCACATGATCTAGTCACAAAACAAAATTAACAACAGCAGAATACAAAAGCTACTTGACGACCTGGAACGAGCCACTCTGAAGGAGGAGGCTGCTCACGTGCTACGCGAATGCATACCGGCCTATGGCTAGCACCGGTTAAATCGTTACGTTATCCTGCTGCAAAATCTACCAAGCATAAGTTTACATTCACCCTCGGGGCTCGAATAAACAAGGTCTTCTTTTTACTTTGGGTTCGTTGATACTATTGGTTTGATCTTCAAGAGTAGATTAACTATGACGTATATTCTTCATATAAAACGTGAAAATGAACCACTGATCAACTGCTATCCGGCTTGTTTTACAAATTCCCTATAAGACTAGGTGATCTTTCTTTTGTTTACATTCTGTCTACAAGTTTTCCTATTATTGTGTATGATTTATCATATAGGCCATTGATTTATCCAGTAAGACTGTGACTAGACTTAATCTAGTTAAGACATACACTCCAACTTATGGAAATACCTCTATCTCATTGCTGGCAATAAGCTTTGTAGCTATATTTTGCAGCATGGAGATACTTTGGAGACTCAGCAGCCATTTAGAAAAACAAGCAACTGAGTTGAACCAGCAAGAAAGGATGCAAGAACCACAAGAAATGTCATTATAAAAAGAAAATCTTCTTTATGCCTTTCTTTTTGGTGGAGCACAAGCAAAAGTACTGACTTCTTCATTTGGTACTTCACTATTCATATTAGTTGTGGCGGTTTCATATACATCAGCTCTCTATCCTCTTTCACGGTTTGTCTCTCCAATTCATAGACAGATTAAGACACATTCTTCACGCTTTAATTGGATATACAAAACATTGCTAATATCTCAATATGCGTCAGCTGGAATTATTGCTCTTATGATTCTTCAGCTATTATTGACATCGCATTACTACGTTGGATTGTTAATCGCAACCGCAATCAGCTTTACATTAGCCGCTATTATTTTGGGACTGTTAAGTTATAGATTCCTTTCATGGTACAAGTCATCAAACAAGAATATTACAGTATTGTATATGGGATAACTTTTGCAGTAACTGCTATAGGTATTGGAGTAATAGTTGCTGCTAATGGCAGCGTTATTTTATTAGAGAATCCTTCCCAGATAGGAGGTTTACAGTCAGTCTTGAAAGTATATTCTTCTTCATCATCGGACATGACCAAGAGTCCTAAAGCGTTAATACTATACCAGCAACCAGGAATCATGGACATGTGATCATGACAAGCTAATGCGTGTACATGATATTCATAGATTATCTATACATTTACTAACTAGCTTGACCATGATTGGGTTTCGCTGGTATGAATCATGTCGTTTAGCTTGTTATATAATGCTATTACGCACAATCCCTTTTCAGTGGTTTTATAAGTTTTCTCAAGTCTGTCACATTCTAACAATCCATTTCTCAATAGAAGAGATAGATACTCGTTTAGTTCGGAAAATGACACAAACGATTCATACATTATCTTTGCCTTAGAAGAACCATCCTCAGTATTAGCAGCCTTTAAGATAAACGTAATTATTTCTGTTGTCTCTCTGTGATTCATAATTATCGTATAGCCTAAACGATTATTTTTTTGTAAGATTTGTATAGATGCAAAATGCCACTATTATTTATGGGATGAAAGGGTCACTGTACATGTCTTTGTTTCACCTGGATTTATAGTTCCATTTCCATAAGTTGCACCACCTGTAATTGATTTGACGCTTCTGCAATCACCAGAATAACCTACGTCATAGGTTGATTGACTTGAACTAGCAGCGTTGGCCTTGATATTATTATTGTTCTTTAACTCAAACACACCAAATGTACCCGGCTGCAAACCAACAGTAACCCCAGCTTCCGAGCCCTTCATATAATGGTAAATATACGTATAGCCATCAGGGTTAGTAAATGCATTTTCAACAACTTGAGTAAAGTTAGCGGGTGGTGGATTTGTATTATTCTTACTTCCTCCCGTGCTGTTAACATGTGTGACAATTATTAGGGTTGAGACCGAAGGCTGTCCTGCAGGATATGATTGGGAGGATTGCGGTTGCTGTTGTGGTTGTTGTTGTTGTTGGTACGGATATTGGGCAGGGTTAGATACTGAGGAAGAGGATTGGTTTTGCTGTTGTTGTGGTTGCTGGTATGGGTACGGATATTGTGGAGTTTGAGCAGCGCCAGTGTTAGTTGTTGGGGTTTGTTGTTGCTGTTGCTGATTTGTGGATGGATAAGGTTGTTGGTACGGATATTGATATGGGCTTTGGTACGGATATTGTGGTGTAGGAGTATTAGCTGCTTGGGATTGTTGCTGTTGTGGTAGATATGGATATGAGCTAGGATTTTGGTATTGGTTTGGATATGTAGCACTCGTTGATGAAGTAGGTTGATTTTGTATTGTTGTTAGCTGATTGTTACTGTTTATGTACCCCTGAAGCAGTCGAGTACAAGAGGCTCTTGCATTAGCAAAAGCAAATGTAGGATTTGCTATCACACGTGGTACTGATGAATTATTATTGTTGTTATTTGCTAGCTTAGCTTGTACACATTGGTTAACCCATCCTGTAAATCCTCCGTTAAAATTAGAAGAAAGCAAGTTATTGGGTAATGCTAATGCTATAGTTGTTACCGACAATAAAAGAATAAGTTATATCACTGTGGCGGTTGTTATGCTAGCAATAGCATCATATGCTGGTTTATGCGCCATGAGAGACATATGTATTCTAGCTAGTGCAGAAGCTGTTGAAGATAGTAGAAGGTGTTTGCTGTAGGTAGGCTGGTTAGAATCGACCGCAGCGTCAGGAGTATTGAGAACATGTTGTTGTCGATTCAAACTAACACTGATATTTGCAGGAACATTAGCGACATAACACATAACACATAACACACACTTAGCTGATAGAATGGTGGTTGTTGTGGTTGTTGTGGTAGTAGTATTTCTGTAGCAAGACACGAATGTTAAGTTGCAGAAGTAGCAGCTGTGAGTATCCTAAGATCATTTCAGTTTTCCATTTTGCTTTACAAAATAATGATTAGCTAAAAAAAGGAGGTTGAAGATTACTGTCTATTGGTTTCAATATAACCTTAAGCCCAGTTAATCTATCTCAGATTAGGTGAATGTACCAAAGGGTGGTATCGTTTGCGTGCCATAGTTGTGTGTCAGTATATCAACACCATTCTGCTGTATATGCAGTACGACGTTGTCATATGTGATAGACAGTATTGCGACATGCCAGCTAGGATTCGGACAAATTTGTGATGCTGAAGGAAGTGATGGTGGTCCTATTGAGGCACTGGCTGTAATCTGGCCGTTGTTTGGTTGAATAGTCGTTACAAAGCCTTGAATAGGTCCAAAGGACACTAGCTTGGGGGGTGGGTTATTGCCGCCTGGATTCACACACTGTAAATTGGCTGTGCCACCTGACGATGTCAGAAATGCTCCTGTGACTATGTTGGCCAATCCTGCCGCCTTGAAATTGGCAGTAAGACTGAAGTCAGTATTGTGTGTGATTGTTGGGGTTCCAATAAAGTGTGGGCTAGCCGCAAATGCAAGAGAGGGAGCCGCTATCATGGCGAATGCAAGGAATGTTGTTGCTGCTGATACACTAATTGTTTGAGAATTTGCTCTCATAGGAATCTCTCAGAAGAATATATTAATTAAATTTACTAGCAAATATCAGATATTTTTGTCCTTACCTACGTATTTACACAATATTTTCAATATCCACATTAACAAAGATAAATATTCTTAACATACATCAATCAAATGGCATCTATCTATGAAATTTTGTAAAATATTTGGTATAACGTCTGCATTACCAAGAGAATAAAATAGAGTTTGGGTACTTTAAGTGGATCTTTATGTAATAATTTTCCTAATTCGATAAAATCTAAATGAATATTAGTGCTGACGTCTACCTATTTCTAGAAGCGGAGAAATATTCTTATCATTATACACGAAATAGACATGTTCACAAAAGTTTCAGCTCATGCTCAATGTTTCAGCCATTATAATTCTATTTTTTACAAAATATCGTATACCTCTTGTAACACCGTCTCCAATATCCGCTCTTTAGCAAGTTTAGAACTATCCCAAGTTCACATATTGTTTCTCAGCAGCAAATCATGTGAAGGACCGCATTCCAAAATATTTATTTGTGGGCCATTACGAATGGGAAGAAAATAGAATCTCTTGCGAAGAAGAAACTATACTATTTACCGCTAAAGCATTTCATCGACTTCCTCACTCAGACAGGGGTATTCAACGAAAAGACCAAGAAGTTACTTTACATGATTAATGGGGCGAATTTCATATCTCCATCCGAAAATGAAAAGAAATGCTGAGAACGACGCTGTGGAAGTGATTAATTTATTGTGTGAAGTAATTGAGAAATGGAAAGGTGAAATATTGTATAAATACTTATGTGAGTACACAAAGGAAACCTAATTAATAAAATTCTATGTTAAATATATTATCATTTTGATTATGCGAATGCTGCCACGTCGTCACATTACCATTTTGATTAGTACTACCGTAGCAGTCGTTCTTATAGCTGCAATAACCGTTATAGCCATGGTGGTCGAACTACTGAGCGCGAGTAAATAAACAGATGATCATGAAATTATATCTGATATTTGGTGGTCTTGCCTGCCTGAAATTATATCTGATATTTGGTGGTCTTGTCTGCCTGGTTCTAAGCCCTTTGTTTTTAACATCGGAAGCGTCAGGACAACAGCAACAAATACAGCCACCACAGACACTACAATCACCACCACAACAGATACCTCCACCTCAACAACCTCAAATGCAGCAACAAATACCACAGCAGCAATATCCTCTACAACAGCAGCCACTATTACAACCACAACTGCAACAAGGCCAGCCTCTTTACAATCCGAATCAAGTAATTGCGTGTCTTAATCAAGTTCTTGTAGATAGTATGGTGAAAGCCGGTACTACTCCAGATTTGACACTTCATAATAACACTAAAGGAGCTGCACCCGGGTTGAACCAGACTTTTATTCAGAATGCGACAAACACGCTGGATTTGTGTATTATTCCGATGAGGAGGTAATTGCCTAATCTTCATCCTAGCGCATTAAAGGTTCAGCGGCAGCGTCGTCTTGCTGCACCAAAACTAATACTCGTTCATCTGAATGTGAATGTGGATTATTGTACATCAAACATACATCAATTTTTATAGCAAATGTACGTTACGTGAATAATGTAGCTGTAGCAGCAGGTAGGATAGTGGAGTAGGCTTTTATTCATAGTTAATTGGAAACAATATCGACACTCCCCAAAGGGACTTGTTCATGCAGTCAAACACAAGAAAATTTATTATCACTGTGGGACTACTGTGATTGTTACTGAATCAGGTGAGCTTACTTGACCCAGGCTGTCTGTGACCGTCAAGCTAAACGTAAGAGTGGTGGGTTGTGCTGGCGCCGTAAAAAATGGAGATGGTGAGGTTGCACCGTTTAGGCCTACCGTAGGCCCAGACGTTTTGACCCACGAATATGATACTATGGTAGCACCACTTGTGGTAGCGTAACTTGATGCACCATCCAACGAAACGGTAAGTCCTTCGGTGACTGTTTGATCTTGACCAGCATTAGCTATTGGGGGTGACTGTATCGGATTGGTGAAAGGCACGCACACACCATTTTGTAGCACCGAGCCAATAGGACAGGTACTCGTTGTTGTAGGCACGCAACCTATTGATATTAGAAAGGCATTGTTACATATGCCTGTTCCTAGGTTATTTCCTGTTAATAGGTTTTGACACTGAGGCCCTGTAGCTAGCCGTGCTGCTGGGCATAACGTTTGAAACAATCCCCATGGGTCTTGTCCAAATACTGCTGAGTTTGGTATCAATAATAATAACGTGGTTGAGATCGTGCTAAAAACTATGGATAGCAAACTAGCAGAAGAAATTGCTTTTCTTCTCATTGGGAATGTACATCGTCCATAGATACATTAGAGTTTGCATTAGAATCTTATATTGAATTTGAAAGATTAAGGTGTATAAAAATTCTGGAAAATTATTTGCTGTTTGGCTTTCTAATTAATATTTCAGTATTCAAAAATATATATATTGTTTCTCCTATATTTCTAGCACTTGATGCGAAGCATCTCAGATATAGTATAGAACATTATCCTTACTAAGAGTAAATGAACCACAAGGCATTAGCAATAGCGCCAATCGTAGCAGTAGCAGCAGTAGTATTGACGGCAGTAGGATTTGCGATACCACAACAGGCTTTCGCAAGTTATGGACACAACCACAATAACGGCAATAGGATAGATGTGAGTCAGACGATCAATCAAGAGAATGATTGTACATCAGGCGCGCTATGTGAGAACGTAGCCGACAACCAAGCTGATATCCACCGCTGATCAAAAGAAAAAGTAAGACACACGTCCCTCTTCATTTTTTGGAACGTTCAACTTGCAGAGAAAATAAACAATTATAAGGAATAATGTCCCGGCCGAATCGATACTCGTATGTTAAAAGAACTGCAACAAATTCGTAATTATATGAATAAGAACGATGCTTGTTTTTACGCCGGTAATGAAGATAAAGATCCCTAAAGACATAGCATTATCTAGATATTCACTCTTATCGTAAGTACGTAAGGAGCAGCAAAGATTTGTTGGTAAGTTACTAATATGTTGTGCCGATAAAATTGCTTTCTTTAATCCGTAGTAGATCCTATTACGACAACTTTTGACTTTGCCTTTGCCTTGTCTTTTGACTCATTATTAATGGAGCATTCGAACCTGCGCTCGATAGAGTTCCGTGTCCAGACGTATATATCGCTGCACATTCATGATTTTACTGGTTCAATCGGGACTTGACACGACCACCCACACAATTATAAATATATTAGTACAACAGCAAGGGGGAGATGATCTATAGCACATGCCGGTAAAACTCTTTAGAGGCTCGGCGACTGGACTACGCAATAAGAGAGACTTTGAAAACGCTAGGAGAGTCTTTGAAGAGGAAATAAATGAATTTCTGGCAAATCCACAAATAGAAATAATAGATATCAAATTTACAGCAGTAGCAGAGCCAGATATAAAATATCCGCCGCGCCTTTATGCATTAGTTTACTATAAAAAAGCTGGAGAATAGACAAAATAAGAAATCTGAAACCATAGCCAGATACGACTGTCATGAGCGCAGCATTATTTGCGATGACAGTTTCTATTCCAATCTCCCGTTATTCTGAATCTTAGGAAAATACATTGAATCTTTATTGTTTAGAAGTTCTATATTTTCGAAGAGGCCTGATGGAAAACAATAGTTAGAAAATCCATCGTACTCACAGATACTTTCTTCCCAGTTGGAGGTAAGCCCTGAAATTCTCCTTTGTAAGTGGCGGTAATATTGAAACGCACTGCTACCTTATCTTCGCCTTCTGCTACCATGTCAATGTTACGAACAAACCTGTGAAATGCACTGGCGAAGATATTAGAGAATTGTTTATATTCATTCCAACCCATAGGAGGCATTCCTGCAACATGGAGAAAATTAGTGCTTGATACTAATTCTTCCATTCCTTCAAACCTGTATAACCAACGTAAACCATACAATAAAGAGAATATCTCTTAAAAATCGCTTCAGTATATCATATATATTGAAAGGCCTTCTTTCTATTCTTATAAACTATCCAGATAACAAAAGCTGACACTGTTCGAGCGTACTGTTTTTCGCCTCGTTCATGCGTTTGAATAATTTTGACTAGTTTATTATCTATCTTGTTTATCTTCTTGGCCAGCGGGAGTATCTACCTTGACCTGACCGTGTCCCATGACCCTGACATTGCATTGAATTCTTTCCAGTGAACCTGCTTTGGGTCTTCTGTTTAAACCTCTTCTGTCTGAGATCTGTTACCCCATGCCTTTCGGATGGCATTTGAACCTTTTTTTGTAGTCTTTAATGCTCCTTCTGTCTTCATTCAACGACCACGGATTGTTCTTCTTCCTGAGCTTTGGTATTTTTTGTGCTCTGTTCTACCTCGTCATTTGATTGATTTTTTTTTTTGGCGTTCTCAGCCTTTAACTTTGCTAATTCCTCATCGACCCAGCTTTTCACTGTCATTTTCTGTAGCTCTCCCTCTATATCATTATCGCTACCATTCGTCGTTGATGTTGATGTTGATGTGTGATCTGTAAGAACACCTGAATCAATCATTTCATCTAAGGCTTGGGCTTTTGCCTTCATTTTTTCTGTTTTATCTTCTGCTCGACTCATTGCCATTCCGACATCAGTCATTTCTTCTGAAATTCCTGTGACACTTTCTTTGATCCGTACTTGCGCTTCAGCAGCAGAATATTGTGCTTTTATGACTTCTTTTTTTGATTTAAATTCCTCAACTTTCGTAGATAGACGCCTCTCCGTATATTCCAACTTTTGCTGCTCAGCCTGCATCTCTGTAACTTGTTTGTCCAAGCCTTGCGCCTGAAGCAAGTTAACGTTCTTGCGTTCCAGAGCTAGCTTTGCCAAGTCCTCTCTGTTTGAGTCAACGGCACGGTGCGCCTGCTCATCCAAAGTACGAACATTATCCCAAAGTTTTGTCTTCTGCATCTCCAGTCGCTTTTTAGCTGTTACCACTTCAGCAATATTTCTACGTAATCTGTTTAGAGTTTCGATTTGCTGTAAATATGAATAATCTAACGCCTGCTTCGGGTCTTCTGCCTTGTCCAGTAGCGTGTTCACCTTTTGCTTTATAAGAGTGGAAAAGCGATTCGTAAATCCCAACTTAATCTAATCACATAATTCGTAATATTATTGTATCCTTACTAATATAGGTGTAAAGTCTAGTTTAAGTCTATTGCCACAAAAGCCAATTTTCACCTAAATATTGCTCTACTCAAATTAGAATACGAAAGGTATTGAAACGAGGATTAGTCTAATTATATTACCAAGTTAAGTCGGTAATTCCTCTGGCTCTACCAATGCATCTGCACGGCCAGAGTATAACGAGGTTTTAAACTAATTATCTATACCGATACGCAATTACGACCATTGCCGCTACAGCTGCAGGAATTCCAAATATGACAGCATATTCTATGTATACATCCAGCCCGTGTAAGTGGTTGAAAATGTATAGCTTCGTAGTGAAGCCTTGTCAGACCTTCCAAGGAAATTACTGAGGATCGGATAAAACGGTTAAAAAATAGAATAAGAATTAAGCTTCTACTTATCGTGTTGTGACGAAACTAAAAAAAGGAGCTTTGTTTGTAATTAGGGCTGTATGATATCCGATTCTAGCTTATTGCTGCACTCTGTGAGCTGCTACTGTTGCACTTGGAATTGCCACTGCAATTATTATTACTTGCAGTTTTTTGTTCAATTTTGGCGTTAGAAGTACCTGTGATTTGGGCGGTTTGTGAGTTGTCTATCTTGCAGCTGGTTGGATCGCCGCTGCAATTATTTTCGCTTGTAGTCTTTTGATCTATCTTGCTGTTTGAGCTGCCCGCAATGCTTGCACCTTGCGAGTTATTGATCTGACAAGTAGGATCGCCATGGCAATTATTGTCGCTGATACTCTTTTTGCTGAATTTTGCTGTTTGAGCTGCCCGTGATCTGAGCAACCTGTAAACCATTGCTAGAGCACCCTGGCTGACTTATCTCACCGCCGCGAGTGTTACTTTGAGTTTGTTTTTGGTTAACATTACTATTGTCGGTGTTTTGTATCGTACATATAGATAGAGATTGATTGGAACATTGAGCATTCTTACAAGTTCCTGTATTGAAACCTCCATTGGCCTGCTGCTGATTTTGAGATACCTGGCTGTGCTGGCTGTTTTGAATTACACCAAGAGCGGCAGCTTGGTTGCCGCAGTTTACATCAAAACAATTGTTGCTCTGGTTCTGTATTTGATTAACTTTGCTATGTTGCCTGCTTTGAATTAGGCCTACGTCTAGATGGTTTCTGAGCAGGAACTTTTCAAAAATCATCATTTAATTTTAGTGTAGGTATTCAAAATTGGCAGGTAGCATCAAAAACTAAGTGAAAATTCAAATTCAATCTCCAAGATTTGAAAGTCAAACGAATGTGGACAGTTAACTATGCTGTCGAACTATAAGAAGATTCACAACCTATCTTTATATATTCAGGACAAAGAAATACTACCAAATTTACAAAACAATGAATGATTTCAATATCTTATCCGACTTAAATGAACTGTCCTACTTTTTCATAGGCATTTCATTCAACTCATAACGAGAGATTGTTTTTTATCGATAGAAAGGATCAACCTTAGCTGGCTGCTGAGGATTTCCGAATTCTTTGGAGAATGCCGAGTATAACTTAATTCTTTGACCATGCTTTACCTGGTAATCAACAACATATTTTATAGTTGTTCTATATTCATCTTTGAGCGCTATCAACTCCTCAGCGAGTCTATCTGCCAGCAATATATGGAAGTTATCACCTATATCCATAACACGACGAGCAAGTATTATTCCAGGACCCCATACGTTCTGATTATTGTTTATATCGTTGACTATAAACACAGGACCAGAACTTAAACCAATTCTGACACCCATTATATCTTCATTGGACTTACCGCGATTGTAAATTCGAAGTTTTCGGTGAAGTTCAATGCTAAGCTGAAATGGTGACTCTGGACTTACCAAAAAACCTATTGCCATCCCATCTCCTGTAGGTAGAATAATCTTCTTGTCCTTAGGTGTTTTAAAATAGGTTTCGCAAGAACCGATAATTTTGTTTAGCATCCCGATCTTTTCTATTTGCTTCTTAACAGATAACGAAGGATCTGAAAGGCTTACAATGTCTATAAAGAAAAAGTTTACATTTACAACCTCTGATGGTAACCCAATCTCCGATATATTAGAACCGTAGACTCCTGCAAGTTTCTTGTATGTTTCCAAACAAGTTTGACTATCGAACGAAAATTCGGAATCCAATATAGGAGCGCCCATAATTGCTTTTCCGCATAGAGTGCAGGTCAGTGAAGACGATTCGTCAAGAAATGACAAGCTGCCGTCATCAGCAATGTTGAAATATACCCAAGAAGGTTTATGGTGCACACCCTTAATTGAAAGTAGCCGGATGCTTCTAGCCAGAGATCCGTGTTGGTCTTCAATCCTCATTTCGATGATTCCATCGAAAATAGAGCTTAAGGCATTAGTCAAATATTCATTTGATAATGGAGAGGTCAGTGTAAAAATCGCCATCGCTTCAGCATCTTTTAAAAGAAAAGAGAGATCGTTGACGAATTTCAATACAGCATCTTCTCTAAATAGCGTCAGAAGTTGCGTCAACGAATCAACAACCACGCGAATCCTCCTATTGCCAGTTAAAGAAGAAGCGATATCTCTATCAATATTCTTGCAAATGCTGCTGTTATCATCAGAGGCATCATCAGCTGCAGTTATGGTCTCCTCAATTTCTGCTAAGGTCAGCGATAACTTGTTTGTGCTTTCACTCTTTTCCAGTCCGCTAACAGTATTATCAGAAACGGAAGACGAATCGCGAGAAAAAGAAGAATATCCTAGATTACTGACAGTACCATTATGTAGATAGGGGTTTATAAATTTGGAATTTTGAATTAGGTTTAAGTTTTCGATATTAGAAAATTGAGTTCTAAACTGCTTATTGGTTAAACTTGAGCTGATATAAATACAATAATCTCTGTCAAGTAGGCCGTCTGCGAGGAATTGCCTGCAGTACATAGTCTTCCCCGCTCCGATGGGACCCGTAAGTAGCAATAGGCTTTCAGGTATGGTTCCTTTATCAGCAAGAGCGGATGCACCAGGGATCTGCACTGATTCAATTTTAAGACTGGTCATCTATATAATTTTTATATTTTTTGCTGTCTGTTACTATCGGTATAGGAGAAGGAAATAGCCTCATTGGTCGTGATCAATTTATTGTTTAATTTTAAGTTTTTTTTACTAGCACCGGTTAATTGGTAAATCGATGACCATAGGGTAAGTCATATCTCAGATCTGCGCTTTGGTCTTTAATAGTAATATATTTTGTAACTTAAACTTAATGACGTCTGAATCGTTCGATGACGAGTAAGCGAATTCTGGAGTAATAAACAGCCAGAGCTATAAAGCGTCAGAAACATCAGGGCCATTGAAAGTAGGGCATTCATATGCCTATCCCTTTGAAGTCATTAATTGTACCGACGTCAAATATTCAATCTTTATTTTTCTTTCTCTTTTCTCTTTCTCTTGTTCGAATGACCATCGACGCATATAAGATTCATCCTTAGGTTCTAGCCCTTTAAACATTTTAAAATATGCTTGTATTATATTATTTTGTTTGTCGAATTCAGATTGTATCCAAGGTGTTTCAAATATGGACATACGTGAATCTATTGAGCTCAAACGTGTAAACAAAATGTTGAGCTAGAAACAAAACATTCTTACATAATTCCGTATGACTACTTAGTGTTATATGAAATTCCCCTATTTGCCGTATTTATCCAGGCCGGGAGGCCAGTCTGAATTTCCGGGAGTAATTAAATACTTCCTTTTTTACCCTTCTTACCAAATCATCCGTATCAATTGGTTTTTTGATAAAACATCCTTCGCTGTTATCTAGTATTGTGGCTAATACATCCTCATATTCCTTGGTTGGATATAGCTTCCTTAAAACTTCAGCATCGGCGTCAAAGGCCGTTATAAACAATACCTTAATTTTACTATCTATTTTTCTGATTTTTTCATATAGTGCAAGTCCGTTGATTCTTGGCATTCCGATATCTAATAACAAGAGAGCGTATGAACCGGGACTGAAGGCACTTAATGCCATACAAGGGTCATTATGTACATCAACTGGTTCTGTAAACTTATCGGGTGTTAGGACAGGGTGTAAACAGTCGGGAGATGAAAGTCAAAATCTGTAGACATTTACATAATAAATCAATATCGATTTTTGTTTGAATCGTTCGTTTAACGCTGTTCTTAATTTCCTAATGAAATTAATATTCTTTTGTGTCTTGTCACACAAGAGCCAATATAATGCGTTTTTTTCGTTATCATAACGTATTCCTGTTTTTGGATCTCTCCAATATCCAAGAAGAGGTCTATCACCCATTGTAAACCCTTCAAATTGTTTCTTAATCTGGTCATGAGTTTCCTCATACTTTTTATCTTCTATTCGTGTGTTGTCAATATAATATAACGGTAAAAGAATCTCTACCTTTATCTGAAGCACCAAGATTATTCAATTAGTGTAAATTTTATACCTTGGTTTTTGAATAATTGAAGGTGCTCTATTTTAACAATAAACTTATCACCTTCAATAGTGTTTGAAACCACCTTCGACCGAGTTAAAGCACCAATACCTCTTGTCCTGTCCTCTTTATTATCAAATCGTATAACATGAGTTGTTACGCTATCTGAGACTGGTACGGTGTCCACGGGATTCATCTTTACTAATTTACGCTTATGACCACATGATAGAACTATCTCATCACGATCGTCATGTTTTATTACTTCCTTCCGCTCCACAACCTTTCCACAAGTTAAACATTTTTCAGTATCAGCACTCATTTACTTCGATGTAATATTGTGGTTCGCATTCTGTATTAACGTTATCCACTTGTTTTTACCTTCAATCTTAATTCCACATGCTTCTGCGGGTGTTTTCATCTTTAGTCCCTCATGTGGTCTAAGATAGTTGTGATAGATTTGATACCCAGTTAGTATTGGAGTATCCACTTTTTTCAGTCCTCTCATTACTTTTTCTCTATTTCTAACCTCTCCGTTGAAACGCTCCATTTCGTTGTTATGGATATCGCCAGCTAGTCTAATGTGCTGAAGGTGTTTCGTTCTTGGATTCTTTAACGTGAAAAATTCCTTATTAAACGCATCGTGGAAATTTCTAGCACCATCGCTTATTATGACATTTGGGCTTTTACCAGCAATCTCTTTTGCCTCTTTAAACAATGGCCTTATGTCATCTGTATTCTTGTTGTCTGCTATTCCTTGCCATTCCACATCACAGCATGGACAAAAAGCACAGTCAGTATGAAATAGGTAAATTTCTTGTGACGGTGATAATCAAAAGCGGAACCAAAAAATTCTATCTAGAATTATTTCTAATCATGCACTTCGGATAGAGAGGACCTATCTAATTCGTTTATTCCTTGAAATATTCAGATATTCTTTCCCTTAGAATTGTATAATGTGTCTCATTAACAATCCCTTTTGTATACACAAAAATAATTGAACTTCTAAGTTTGCTTAAATTTTCATGAAAGTTTGAGTTATCTTGTCTTACGTTATTCATTCAGGTACTGCCATAATTTTCTGCTTATATTGCCGCAAGTTTGTTCTTTGATTTCTTCCGCTAATAAAACGCGCAAAGTTGGGAACAAACCAAGTGTCAGTAGCATTCTTATTCCAAGGGGATCTCCAAGGGGAGGTTGTATATAAAAAAATTGGCTTTTTATATCCATAACCAAAGTTTAGCAGGTGCACTTGCAATGTTCGACATATTATCGTACTCTTGAAGGCAATGCATTCAGAGTATTAGGTGACACTATTTGACTTGGAGGAGAATTTGGCTGTGGAGGATTAGCCTTTATCATAACATACACAACAGCTGGGTTAGTACTTAGAGTACCATGATTATCCATAACTCTTAGACTAAAAGCAAGTAGTGTATTACCTGTAGGCACTATAGGTGTTGTAAATGTTGGAGTAGCAGTATTGGCTCCCGTTAACGCTACCGGTATTCCAATAGGTAATTGTGTCCATTGGTATGCTGCTATATTACCATTACCGATAATTGGAGAATAGCTTGCCCTACCATCCAATGTAGTTGTAGTGGCTTCGGTAACTGTTTGGGATATACCTGCATTAGCTATTGGTGGCTGATTAGCTGTTGTCTGCTGTTTTTGATATGGAGCTTGGCTTTGGTATGGATATGGAGCTTGGCTTTGGTATGGATATGGAGCTTGGCTTTGGTATGGATATGGAGCTTGGCTTTGGTATGGATACGGAGCTTGGCTTTGATCCTTGAGATTGCTGTTGGTTTTGAGATTGGACACCAGCTGGATTTTGCCATATGTGCGAGGATTGACCAGAATTAGATGTTGAGAAAGAAGGTTGCGTTTGCTGTTGGGATGGTACTAGTGATCCTTGAGATTGCTGTTGGTCTTGAGATACGCTAGCGTTACTAGAGATAACATTCTGATTAGTTGAGGTTTTTATAGGAATGCTACCACCATTCGCAATACGTCCACTTGTTGTTGAACTTGAAGCTGCCAACGTTTGTGGTATAGTTGGATTACTGGTGATTGGAGCGGCTTTAGAATATGTACCATTAGTGAATGGGCTCTTGCCTGATGTCCACGCTGTACTTTCATTCCACTGATGCAATGGCTGTTGAGGGCTGGAAGCTAAAGATACATTTCCTCGAGTAAGGGCAGTGATGTTATTTGTAGTAGGAGTAGAAGACGAAGTACTGGAAGTTGTAGGACCAGTACCGCCTTTAAGAGTATCAGCTGTGGATGCTGTACTAGGTGTTGCTGTTGTTTTTGTGATATTTGTTGGTGATGTTGTATTTAGACTATTGGCTGTCGTTGGCTTAGTACCGGCTGCTGTGGCTGTTGTATTTGTTGCAGTTTTATTTGTAGATGATAACTGCACTGCAGGAATTGGTTTTACTGCAGGATTGTTATCGAATGTAACACCCTTCAAAAAGAATGTTATATGATTAGCATTCGGATCAGTCAACGGAATATGAGGATTGTTTGAATTAGCTGGAGTTTGAATTTGGCTTCTGACTTTTGATACTATGAAGCCAAATGGGTCTGTTACGCCTGTTGAGCCTGAACCATTTAGACTTAATTGATATCTTGCCCAATTATTAGTTAAGGTTACATTTTTGCTGATAACTGCGAAATTTAGGTTTTTGAAGATATTAGGTGATACCGGTGAGGTATTTGAAGGCTTACCAATAGCTACAAAAGCTACGTTCTCTCCTCCCAATTCGCCCTTTGCGAAAAAGACTATTCTTTGTGCACCAGTAAGATCTAGTGTCTGAACTGATCTGTATGCAATACCAGCCTTTCCTATTGCTTCTGGTATATACTTGATAAATGAACATTCTTCGCAGTTACCATCGGCTGCCATAGTACCTGTCGAAACTGTGAGTGGATCTCCCGCCTTATCTAGGGACGTGGAGGATTCCACATTCCTGATTGGAGAGTGAGAGTTGGACGATGGCTGAGTTTGTGCAATTGCTATCTGACCTAACGCAAAAATATTATTATTGGCTAGGAGTATATTTGCGAATAAGAGAGTCATAATTATGAAACTTATTAACGCAATTATCGGAACATTATAACAAATAGGAGAATGCCCACTAGTACTCATGAAAAACGGTATGCACAGGAAGATAATAAAGCAATCGGGAAAGATCTTAAAACTATTTACCTTTCAGGGGATAGATGTATCACTAATATCCCTTAACGCATAATTATATCTAGAAGAGTTTAGCATGAATGCCGTACGAAAAGCGCATTCCTAGACGCCATTTGATAAATAATGGGCTAGCTAGGCGTCGTTTCGTTAGGGGGTCTGGAAGTTTGCTTGAACTGTATAAGAAGCAAAGAACACTGACTTCTTTAGTTTCTCCTTCGATTTCTGCTTCAATTTCACCTGTTCTTCCTTCTCCACTACTGCAAACCACTCTCCCTCAAACAACAGGAGGAGGAACGTGCGAGTCTAAAGCCATCGATTGCTACTGGCATTTAAACATCGATTGATAATGAGCTATATATTCCAGCTTTAAAATTCTGCCGCGCTAGAAGAGACTGATCATAAATGCCGACCTGTTCTTTAAAGGCATTCCCTTTTAAAATCTTCCTAAAAGTGAGAGTAATATTTGGTTCGTCATAAACAATCGAAATTCTTTTCTTCCTGCCAATTTCAGTGGTCATATATAATAACCACAGTAGTTCTTACTCCTGGTATTATTGTGACTGCCTCTTTGATTATATGGATTTTCTGATAGTAAGATGGTAAAATAGAAGTATATCTACTAAGATTCATGAAAATGGAATTGGGAAAAATCTTACAATTATATCCGTATTAAGGCTCATCTGTCACTTTATTGTCCATCAAAGCATAATAATATCTACGTTACTTTCAGTAACGTGTCGGAAGGTAGCCCTATGTCTAGACGCCATTTCTTAAAACTCATGGGTTATCTGGGCATTGTTTCGTTAGGGGGGATTGGAAGTTTCTTTGAACTGTATAAGAAAAGAGGATCATTCCCTCCATTAGTCTCTCCTTCAGGATCTTCAGGATCTTCAGGCTCTTCTTCAGCTTACCCTGTACAGACTGCTTCTGCGCAAACAGGCGGAGGAGGGACCTGGTCTTTAGGTCAAAATACCACCGTTATTGCAATACATGCGGCATTAACTTATACAGGTAAGATTTTTTATTATGCTGGGTCAGGAAATTGCATTGATAATGAGAATGGTCCTTATCCAGGTAGATTACTAGATCCTACTACCGGCGTAGAAACTAGTCTAGCTACACCTGATGACTTATTTTGTGCAGGAGCAGCCCAACTTCCAAATGGAAATATCCTTTTTGTTGGTGGGACAATCTTGTATGATACAGATGTTAACAACTGCAATGGCCAATTTCATGGAGCTAGTGCTGCATACGAATTTGATGTTCCAACAGGAACTTTGATCAAACAAACCCCAATGGCGCATGGTAGATGGTATCCTACACTAATTACATTACCGAGCGGAAATGTAATCGTCGTAAGTGGTAACGATGAATATGGAAGCTATAATAAATTGGCTGAACTGTATAATTCCAGTTCAAAGTCATGGACTATCCAGTATGATCCAACTTCCAATGATACATATTGTGTTGGTGCAGGTCAGACTGCTTGCCCTGGTGCCGGTTCGCCATGTTATGGAGGACCAAACCAAGGTGTAAGTTTTCAGATGTCATTATATCCCAGAATGTATCTTATGCCAAGTGGTTTGGTCTTTACAAGTGGTCAGCAACAAAATACAAATCTATGGGATCCATCTTCAGGGGCGTGGACACATGGAAATCTCACTTCACAGACATTTAGAGACTATGGGACTTCCGTCCTGCTTCCACTACAAAATACTACTTCTGAAAGGGGTAAAGTTATGATTGTGGGAGGGTCTACCACAGGTACCACGGCAGCAACCGTCGTAGTTGAAATTGAAGATTTTAATCAAGGTACTTCGACATCTCCAGTTCTAAGAACAGTAGCATCATTAAACTATGGAAGGAAATTCATACTTCCAATAATTCTTCCTAATGGAAAAGTAGCTGTCTTTGGAGGAACTTCACAAGGAAATACGAATTATGTTTACATTCCAGAAATGTTTGATCCTGAAAACGAAGCTCAAGGGTGGGTCACATTACCGGCAGCGACAGTAGGAAGAACATATCATGGTGTATCATTACTATTACCTGATGGCAGCGTATGGACTGCAAGCAGTACACCTCATAGTTGTACTAATGAATATCGTACTGAAATCTTCAAGCCAGCTTATTTCTCAGCTACAAGACCAACGATTTCAGGAACTCCGATAGTAGGGGACTATGGACAATCAATCACCATTCCAACCCCTAATCCTTCTAGCATTAGTCGTGTTTCCCTTGTGGGACTGGGAGCCGCAACACACCATTTTGATACGAATGTACGTCTAATATGGCTTCAGATTACAGGTACCAGCTCTAATAGTATTACTGTATCAGCCCCACTTAATGCCAATCTTGCACCGCCTGGGTATTATATGATTCATGTTTTGGATAGTTCACTTGTACCATCTGTTGCACAGATAATCAAGATTCCTGGAACAGGCGTTGGATCTCCTCCTGCTCAAGTAACAGGTCTAAGTCACCAAACCGTAAGCAGTACTCAGATTAATCTATCATGGATTGCAAATCCGCCAGCAGATAGCGTCACTCATTACAATATATATAGAAGCACAACTTCCGGATTTACACCAGGACCTGGCAATCTTATCAACAGTACTGTAACAGCTCCCCCTTTCCAAGATTCAGGGTTAACAGCTAGTACGACATATTATTACGAAGTTAGTGCAACAAACTCAGCAGGAGAAGGCCCTGTTTCAGCACAGCAGACTGCAACAACTAGTCCTCCTCCTACTGTACCTGCACAGGTCCAAGGTCCGACTGCTTCGGCCGTAAGTAGTACTCAGATTAACCTGTCATGGACTGCAAATCCGCCAGGAGATAACGTCACTCATTACAATATATATAGAAGTACAACTTCCGGATTTACACCAGGACCTGGCAACCTTATCAACAGTACTGTGACAGCTACAAGTTTCCAAGATTCAGGGTTAACAGCTAGTACGACATATTATTACAAAGTTAGTGCAACAAACTCAGCAGGAGAAGGCCCTGTTTCAGCGCAAGCATCAGGTACTACTACTGGAACTGCTCCTGCTCAGGTAACAGGTCTTGCTGTCACTACCGCAGGTAGCACTCAGCTTAATCTATCATGGACTGCAAATACAGAATCAGATCTTAACCACTACAACATCTATAGAAGTACAACTAATGGATTTACTGTAAACACTGCAACAGATACTCCCATAGCATCACCAACGACTAATTCATACTCTAATACTGGTCTGACTGCTTCTAGCACATACTATTATAGAGTTGCTGCTGTGAATAACTCAACTAGTATAGGTGACGTGTCAGCACAAGCGTCTGGAACAACTGGCACTGCTTCAGCAGATACCACCCCTCCAACAGTTAAAATCACTAGTCCGATTAACGGAACAAGTGTATCTTCTGGTAACATATTAGTTAAAGGCACTTCACAGGATAATGTAGGCGGGAGTGGCGTAAAAATTGTTGCTGTAGGTGTAGATTCCGGTAGTTTTGCAACAGCTACGCCTTCTGCCCCAGGGAATTGGTCCACTTGGTCGTTTAAAGCCGTTATTCAAGGAAATCGGAAAGGATCCCATACGTTGACAGCTAGAGCCACAGATAATGCAGGGAATGTAGCCACAAATCAAATAACAATTACAACCACATAATAACAAAAATCAATTGGCATTATAAGATATTTTATTTACCCAATTTGGCATATTTCCGTATTTCCTGGTCTAATTGTCTAACAAAAAGATGCAATCGTAGATCCTGTCACATTCGAAATTAAAAAGAAACAGTCCGGATTGGAGGACATCTTCTTGTAAAAAAATTATCTTGTCGAAAGATATCCAAAATACCAAATAAGAGCCAAAAAAACACTGTTAGTGATCGATATCGCAGGATTATTAGAGACGTGCGCGCTTAACTTTTCTTTATGCTCTTGATCTTTTGTGAATCTTTTTTCGCGCTATTGGATTTTCCCAATAATAGGTATATACAATAAAATTGATTCGAACTTTCACCTTGTTTGCTATTCACGTATTATGTGGATTATTAGCACATAATTCTGAGTATTAGCTAAATTGCGCAATAATGCAATAAATTTCTCTATTCCAATCTTGCTTGTCCTTTGTTTTCCAGATTTAGGAGATCTATCGAAATGGATTGCCAATTATGCAAAAACCTGAGTAAATTTGCCAGCAATGCCTAATGCTTAGCTAGTGCCACACACCTCAGATAGGTAATATGAATGATCAATGATTTGTATAATGGGCGCCGAAATCCTCATGAAACTTATAACCAAGCACAAATACTATCGATTATAATTCCGACGTACAATGAAAGTAGAAATATTTTAAGACTAATTGAGAACATAAAGGACAATCTACCCAGCACGACTTTTACAGAGATAATAATAGTTGATGATAACTCTCCAGACGGAACTGGCAATATAGTCGAACGATACCTACAGGACACCCAAAACTCTACGGAAACATCAGGACAAATGTACTACACACAAATGCCTATTAAAATCATTCACAGAGCTAGAAAGAATGGATTAGTCTCCGCTATTCTAGATGGGATAAAATCTTCTGCAGGCAACTATGTTCTCATTATGGATGCTGATTTTTCTCACCCTCCTCAACTTTTATCTCAAATGGTAGACGAACTATTTCAAGATTCTAAGTGTGACATCGTGATTGCGTCTAGATATGTAAAAGGTGGTTCACTGAAAGGATGGCCGCTTAAACGACGACTAATTAGCAAAGGCGCTATCAAGGTAGCAAAGTATGTGTTAGGCATACAAGTAAAAGATCCTACATCTGGTTTTTTCGCATTCAGACGTGATGTTATTGATAATATCAAGATCGATACTAAAGGATACAAGTTACTGCTCGAAATGCTGGTTAAAGCCAAGGATGTGAAGGTAACGGAGATTCCTTATAGCTTTACAAATAGAAGTGCCGGAAAGAGTAAGCTTGACAATGGTATAATTTTGGACTATATGAAAGCAGTATTACATCTTTACAGGCACAGCCAAAAAACAAAGCAGGCCACTCTCCGAAACTTTGAAAGAGAAGAGAAGTCTCATAACTCTTTTTTGTTCTTTTCCAAGGCTGCTAAGTTTTCCACAGTAGGAGCAAGTGGCCTAATAGTAAATTACCTAATATCATTTCTGCTATCGAATGGAGTTTTATCGAGCCTCTGGTATGTCAAAGCCACGTTGATCGGAATAATCGTCTCGATGACTTCCAACTTTTTTCTAAATAAAGTTTGGACGTTTGAAGATAAAAATTTCTCCGCTAGACATACTATAAAGCAGTACGGAATGTTCGTGGCTACCTGCTCAGTGGGTGCAGTCTTACAATTAGTCCTGGTATTCCAATTAGTTCAATCGGGCACTCAGTACGAATTTTCATTAATTTTAGCAGTTGTGATTGCATCTTTAAGCAATTTTTTCCTTAATAAAAAATGGACGTTCCATGAGAAAATATGGGGTTGAATCTGGCCTTTCATAATGACTTACTAACTTACTAACGATAAAGGCTTCTAGTCCCTAAACCCGAACTTCCCTCGAGGTAGAATTTGTCATATCGAATAAAAATGCATGCATATAACAAGATCAAAGCAACAGTAGCCGTCACTATTATAGTTTTGTTTGTTTTGACATCAATTTTTATTCTAACCCGAAATAATGTTAGGCCTTCAGTTTATGCTTCGGATCAGAACACTACAGTGACTACCTCACACTTAATGATAAAAGAAAGCATAGATTTAGCAAAACGCTACATTGACTCGTTGTATAAGGCTAATTATCCAAACGAAGTTGATAAGCCTAATACAGCAACGATTGCCGAATATACAGCCATTCCAATAAGCATCAGGATGAATGATGGAACTATTATTCGTGCAGGAGAAGATAAAAAATTATTCGGTATCTTTTCTCCTATTACATCAATATTTTCGCCTATTACCTCAATATCAAACATTAAGAATACTAAATATCTGACTAGTTACGATATAACTTTTAGAAGACAACAATCATTAGTTTGGATCGAAGATATTGCAATTCTACATGTAGAAGTCAACCATAACTATCAGACAGGTTCAGTATATGGGACAAAGGTAACTATAACGCAAAAATCATTCCAAAACACACAGCCTACGCCCTATGCAGATGTCTATTTAGGTACGTGGTATATAGGCAAAGCAACACCAGGTAAAAACGGTCAAATTATAGGAAGTCATGATTATTCAGTTAATAGCTATTTAAATTCTAGAAGTATTCGATATAGTGAAAGACACAATACGCAGCTTGGTTATGAATGGTATTTGGCAAATGGCGACCATACTAAAGCCGCAAAACTTTATAACAATTTGATCGATGATGGATACCAGGTACATAGGGACATTTACTCGCCTTTATTTGGAACGGATACTAAATTTGCTGATAACTATCAATATGATAGTGGCCCTAATGGCGTATATCGTGATTGCTATATAGAGCCAGCTATGACAGATATTTCGTATCAATATCATAGTAAAGTTTGTGCTTTTGGAGTAGACTTCTATGTTTGGTTTTCAAAAAGTAATGACTGGCTTGTTCCGACGCTATGGGCGATACATTTACTTAATAAATATCATAGTCCTGATACAGAGTACTATGATGGGAATACCGTGTGGTCGCCGCGAGAGGTAGCTAGATTTGATGAGACGAAGTGGATAAAAAATATCGGAATTCAATTGCCAGACGATAAGACTGTTGCAAGCAGTGTTAGGACTGCTGTTTTTGTAGAATTAGAAACTATACTAGGTTATCATTATGGCGATAGAATTAGTAGAGCATTTTCAGACAGGGCTGCTCACGATCTAGTATTGGCACAAATAAAGAGTGATGGAACAATTTCTGAGTATGATACGAGTACACGAACAACCAAATCATATCAACGAACGGATGATATTGGTGCCTTCTATACTGCATGGAATCAGCCCTCTCTTTATGTAACGACTATAAGCCCGATAAAACAAGTTTTAGAATGGCTATTCAACCACCCAGACGAATCCGGAGATATTAAACCAAGTAATGCAGAAACTACAATCACAAGTGTTCAAGCACTGAGAACCTATGATTGCTATAAGTATGCTTATAATTGTGCAAATACGCCACATATATCAACTAGCATTCCAGCTACAATAAAAGCTCCAACCAATGTAACATCAGCAATAGCTCCATCTAATGTTACAGCAGCTCCAACCAATGTAACATCAGCAATAGCTCCATCTAATGTTACAGCAGCTCCAACCAATGTAACATCAGCAATAGCACTTATATCTAGCATTCCAGCTACAATAAAAGATCCAGCTTCACCATCACTGGAGGAGCTAGCTGGAGAGAATATTACAGCAGCTCCAACCAATGTAACATCAGCAATAGCTCCATCTAATGTTACAGCTCCATCTACTAATGCAACGGAGCTAACAAAAATGAACCCATTCCACAACTACGAAAGCTACAACGCCCGCAGCTCCAATAACATCAAAGGCTAAGTATATCTATAATATCTTGATTGGCCATAGTATGCTATCGTAGCATAGCATGCCATAGATGTCGTAAGGCAAAGTAAGATTTAAGCTATGTAGGCGATGATAATGTGTAAGTGTGAATTCATAGATTATGAACTCAAAGATAAGTGGCGAATGAGGAAAAGGATTGTCGAAGAGGAAGACTTAGAGCAACCAGAACTTGAGATGGTACAAGAACAACCTCTTACAATCGGAATAAGCAAGAAGACTACCAGTACCGAGTGGGCATAATCTCATACGCGTTCAATTTGGATAAACGAGTAAATTCAAGCCGGAGCAGTAGATAGAGAATGTTAAACAACTGCTGAGGTTATGCTTACCAGCAGAGACCAGAATGTTTTTTTCTCATCACTCATAATTATATCGTATATTGAGTGAATAGATACTGTTGAGGTTGATGATATTTTATCATGCTGATACATTTCATTCCTCATATTAATGGATATAGTTGCCCAACACCAACAGGATTCAAATTAACTCTAGATGACAGAAGTGAATCGCTCCCGTGATTATTGATGTCCAATTGAAGGAAAGAAACAAACGCCAAGAAGACTCGCAAAGCTTGACTATGTAACTAATATGCTCACTGTATCTAGTTGTGACGTCAAACCTGCAATTTCTTGCTTATTTTGGATAAAGTTGTTTATTTTTTGCCTGGTATTCTTAATATCCTTTTATTATGTACATACTTCTGATGTTAGAGGATCTATATTCATCTTTAGTCTTTCAGCCATCAAAGGTTATTAGACTGTCTGACATCTGAGGATATTGTAGTTGTTTTTTATGAGTGACAATGTGAATCCAAAAACATGCAGTGTGGAAATCCCACTCCTTGCATTATGGTCGTTGATGATGCGGAAGATATTTTACTTATAATAAAAATGCGTTTAGAGGAAGAAAACTTTAAGGTTGATATTTTTAGTGATGGAAAATCAGCTCTAGAAGCGTACGAACGCCATTTTCCTGACTATGACTATTATAACCTTGTATTAACCGAAATTACATTGCCCGACATGAATGGTTTTGCACTTTATCTTTATATGAGAGAAAAAAATCCATATATGAAAATTGCATTTATGACGACTGTTGATATGCAGTTCGAGGAAGTTAGAGACATTATTCCAATTGAACTAAATGACATAATCAAGAAACCATTCCACATTGATGATTAGGCAACGCAGATAAGGTATAATTTAGAAAGCTAGATAAAAAGGCGATAAACGTCGTGAATGCATATCTGGCATCAGCTACAATCAGCATGGTGATGTTAACACTATATAATGCAAAAATCATGAGGAATGCAGGAGTAGATTCTTTTCAAGATATGTATAACAATTAGAATATTGATGCAGATGGTAAACTTAATAGAATGAATATATTTGATGCCTTTTGAGCTCAATTACAAGTCTTATACCACTACTAGAAGGGATATGTTATATTATATATTTATAGGACAGCCATTACATTAACTGCAGATTCGTGGCATACTTATTTAGCCTGCGTTACTACTCGTCGACGGTACACTGAATGTGCTATTTGAATCACTAATTGCTGTATTCACTCCATCTGTCGCAATTATGCGGAAGAGAGCTATGTTACTCCCAGGCAAAGCCCCCATATTTATCGTTAGATGTGTAGCTTTGATGTCCGACGCTATAGTCTGCCAACTCCTTCCTGCATCGGTACTGTAAAGCAGGAAATAAGTGAGACTATCACCATCAGGATCGCTGCCTTGCCATTTTACAGTTAGATTCCCTGTAAGAGACAAAGTCTCACCGCCAATTGGGAAAATAATCTGTGCTTTCGGGGCATAATCATCCACATTCCGTGAAGCCAACTGCTTGTTATCTTTTGATATCACAATTTCTTTTGTACACAAAATATATGGAACTGCTTCGGAGAGAATGCCTGCCTTGTCTTGACTTTGTGAAGCTTTCGTAGACATTTTGGGCTCGAATGGATAGTGCGCTAGAGTCCTTCCTTTACCATCTAACAGATTTATGTTGAAGGAACTATTTATAGGGCGTGCCGTATATTTTGAACCAGGTAAAATCATGAATGGATCTAACTTAATCGTAGACCTGGTTAGATCTATGATTCCACGTACTGATAAGGTTTGATTGCTTGTAGTTGATAATAGCTGAGGTTTAGCAGTATTAGTAACACACTGCATAGACTTTGCGGCGGCTGGTTCTTCTGCCATCGCATTTTGAGGAAGATTTCTGCCAGAGACCGTCGATGCTAAGGAAATTACTACGTATATCATAAAGATTGATACAATAATACGATCTCGCCGGTATGACCGGTTTATTTTATAAATCTTCGTTTTTGGATTTTTCATAGGGATATCAGCGAACTTTGCCATTTATGCCATAGATGACAGCTAGTATATTTAGAGTCTTGTAAACCCTAAAAATTCGTGGCTGTCGATGAACTGAATGTGAACATTTATCTATTTAATGATAAGAATATTTCTCCGCTTCTAGAAATAGGTAGCATGATTATTATATCTAATAATCATTTAGATTTTATCGAATTAGGAACACTATTACATAAAAACCCACTTAAAGGACCAGACTCTTGAAATTCTCTTGGACAATTCAGACTTTATGCTTTATATTTTATAAAATCGTTCCTCGACCACTTGGTGCTCCAAGCCAGGCTCGGTTAGCTGCATTGACTGACGGATGGTGGAAGTGGATCTTCTCTGTAGATACAAGCCGCCAACGCAATCCATTTACTAGCTTTTTCACTGGAGATTGTAGTGTGCTGCTGCAGCCAGGTAACCGTATCTTTCTAGTTGGAACAGCATCACCAGGAGGAGGAGTTCAGAATCATGGTACATGTAACGTACCTGCAAAAACTAGTGTTTTGTTTTCAATCCTCAACTCTGAGTGTTCTTTTTTGAATTTCCTACCCTCACGGTACAAACTATGGGTGAACCCTTCAAACAATTGAGGTCATGTACTGATGTAAGTGGCGCAAATAATTCGGTGGCCTCTCTTGACGGAGCTCCTTTAAAATCTACAAGAGTCCAGTCTCGTCCAGGTGGCTTTCAATTGACAATTGTACCAAATAACCCATTGGCAGGTTGACCTCTGAAAGGGTATTATAGAATAGATCCAAGCGGATATGATTAAATCCCTTTGTTTTTACACGCCTAGGATTACTTAACGTCTTATCCTCTACTTTCTTTTGATGGTGTTTGTCAGCTACGTTACCATAGGATTAAACGGAGATTTCTTGGTGTTGCTATTCCCGAGGATGGTCCTTCGATTTCATCAAGTAACCATACCAGCCTAAGACAATCTTTGGTTTCATTAATTAGCAACCCTGTAACACAGCATTAAACTGGATCAAAGTTTTGTCAAACCTGCAATAATAGTCTGAAGGGTTTGCGATTCAAGAATTAAACTAAATTTGAAAGAGACTCAATGTTTTGTTGTAGCACTAGAAATAATAATAAACCAACGAATGAAACGTAAAGTAATGATTCTCTTCGCCTTCTCCGTTGCTTTTTCATTATTTGCTACCTTCTTTATCATATCGCAACCTGCTGTTGGAATTTTATTGGCTCTTAATAATAATGTAAAAGTAACCGACTACAACAATCCTACATTCAACACAACAAAAGCTTACCAATACATAATTAATCGTTACAATGTTCATTATGGTCTAGTCAGAGAAAATGAAAACTTGGACCGGTATTGGCTATGGTCAGATAATGTACTGGCAGCTCAAGCACTCAAAGACTACAACTATTCTCTGTATGCAAATATTACAAATACCGTAAGAAGCTACATTCAGAATTATCACATAGAATTTCATACCGCTTGGGCCGCGTTAATAGATCCAACTTCTAAAGTTCAACAACCTTCCTTTAACTCCCCTATAAACAAGAATTTGACAGATAAAATTTGGTATTCCGATTACGGAGGATCTTATGAGCTTCCCTGTACAGATTATGCGGATATTGCTTTTCTAAAATCAATTTTCTTATATGAGATTAACAAAATCAATGATAGTAAGACATGCTATGATCAAGGTATAAACATGTTTGATGGAATAGGTTTCAAGGACAAGGCATTCGCTCATGATGGATATAGATATTCTGCTTATAAGGTGGCGCTGTGGAAAATTGCTAGCGATATCATTGACTTATCAGACTCTAAAGAAGCTAAACATATAATTTCATCACTTCAGAATCTCATACTTGCAAAAGTGCAAAATAACGAAACTGGAGGAGTCTATACTTTTTATTTGCCGAACTTCTTACACAGTAATCAAACTAATGTCGAGACTACTACTCTTGCTATAATGGCAAGTAGCGGCTTAGAGCTACCAAGACAGATGAAACCGTGAGACAGTATTAAGTAAACTCATCGCATAAAGATTGCGACGATTGGACTTAAAATTTGTGGAAGCTAGCAGAATTGAACCTGAAGATATTGTTCACGACTTCGGCTTGATATCCTCACTTCCGGAGATCCATAGTAACTCAAATACCGTACTAGGGAGTCGTAAGGACAAGAGAATTCCTGAACTTAAACAATTAATGATTCATCCGTTCCCAATTAATTGTTTTCATGGAGGCAATGTTACATACTTTCGTGATGATGCTCTCAACGCCGGACTATGCGACGAAGACTTCAATGGAAATTATGGCTATGAGGATATAGGTTTTGGACAGCGTCTGTTTGCCGATGCTGTTGCGTTAGAATATCAATTTCAGAGAGTGGAGACTAACGTCGCCATAGTTAGAACAGCACCAATTATAAGGCTTCTAATTAATAATCGCATTAACATTATACCCCTTAGCTATGGTGGTGGTGATCGTTCACGCTATGTGATAC
>WNFX01001769.1_pt1 | contig 43373 bp, 37 predicted proteins | sample 5400111 | NCBI WGS metagenome assembly WNFX01 (sample SAMN13153363, study PRJNA577476) | soil metagenome | isolation source: 40 cm soil or saprolite under grassland replicate 1 | place: USA:California | collected 2016-06-15
TTAACTGACCAAGATATTGTTGGGGCAAGGCGAAATCGGCGAAGAGTGAGTCGAGTGAAGTGAGCTGCACCACTTGTTGGCCCGAGTTGATCATTTGCCCGACGTTCACCTGACGAATCCCGAGCTGGCCGTCAAATGGCGCGATAATCGTCTTCTTCCGAATATTAGAGCGCATTTGATCGGCAACAGCATTCAGCCTATTGAATTTCGATTCCGCAGCGTCGAGTTCAGCCTTTGAAACCACCTTTTGCGACGCAAGGCCGCGAGTTCGTTCCAAATCCTGCCGTCCCAGCTCGGCTTCAGCTTCTGCCGACCGCAAAAGCGCTTCTTCGGCCGACGCGTCGAGTTGGAGCAACAAATCGCCTTTCTTCGCGGTACCACCGTTTTCGAACGCGATTTGGCTGACGACGCCGCCAAGCTCGCTAGAAACGACCGCGCCTTGTACCGCCGAGATCGAACCGACTGCCGACAAAGTCGGCGCCCAATCTTCTTCTTTCACCGTTGCGCTCGACACTGTCGTCGGCGGCATCACCATCGGTGTTGACATCATCTTGCGGATTTGCAGCGCTTTGATGCCAAAAGCAAAAACCAAAATGGCGACCAGCAGACCTATCGCAATGCGAACCCCCCGCCCGCGACGGCGCGGTCTTGCACTCGATTGCACTGGAACATTTGAAATACTCTTTGCCACGTCATGCATAAGCGAGTTCTCCCTCTGGTTTGAATAACAAACGCCAAAGTCTGCGTGTTACTTCCAGTTGCCGCGTGCGCCGCTCTGCTGCGGTCATTTCGTGCGGCCGTAAGACATCCAGCATCAACATCCCGCGCGCGACCGCAAAAATTAGTTCCGCCAGGTCAGCCGGTTTTAGATTGTTCCCTGTATTTTGCGCTTCCGGAGCGCGGGCAATTAAATCTCTTACTCCATTCATCGCCGTTTCCAAAACATCGCGGACCAAATCAGCCACGTGCGGATTTCGCGAAGCTTCAGCGTAAAGATCCACGACAAACGCCGAGATCAGTCGCGGCTCGTTTTCGCAGCAATGTGCGGTGAACAAAATTTCCAATGATTCGAGGAGGCTCGGCGCCTGTCGCGCGCGTTCAAGCATCTGCTGAATTTCCTCCTTATGCCTGGCGGCCATCGCAGAAATGACCGCCTCCTTATTTTCGAAGTAGCGATAAATCAGACCTACGCTAATGCCTGCCTCGCCGCTGATGTCGTGCATGCTGGTTTGGTGAAACCCGCGCTTGGCGAAGCAGACCAACGCAGCTTCAAGGATCTGGGAACGCCGATCGGCATTGGAAGAGTCTATCTGCGGTTGTGACATAGGCTTGGGAAGATGAATGAACGTTCATTCATTGTCAAATCCTTTGACAAAAACAGGTCGAACAAAGAATCTTGCCGTTGTGTGCAGCGGGCATTGGGACGGGTGAACCCAGCGGGTTTCAAACCCGCAATCGGCCTGCAGGCTGGATGCCTGTAACCTAAATCACGCGCTTTCAACTCCGCTGCGGGGTGTCCGAGATCTCATACGCCTGTGTCGTCAGGGTCGCCGGCAACCGGTCTGATTGTTGAGCGAACTGCAAGATCGACAGGATTGCGCTCAAACCCAGAAGCGCGTAAACCGCCGTTTCCATGATGCCTCGGCCCTTCTCCTCTGACCGGACCAGCAATGCGTAAGTGGTGTCATTGTTCATATGCCTGTGAATCCTTTCTTTTAAAGACGCCAGCCGTTTCTGCTTTTGTCTAAAGTTTGTTGATCCTTCATGATTGCTTTGAACATTGGATGCCGCGTCGCCATGAATTGGATTCAAATAATTGTTACGTTGAGCCCTTCGACTTCGCTCAGGGCAGGCTCCGCGAAAATATCTCTGATTGCTAATAAGCGCGCGGCTGGATCAGGTAATCAGAGATTCTTCGCTGCGCTCAGAATGACAGGAAGGCGCTCATGAAGCCATTGCACATCAGCCCTGGACTAAGCCGCGATTTCCCACCTGAAGCGCGCTATCTCATTGGCGTTTCCGGTGGGCGCGACTCCGTCGCGCTAATGCACCGGCTCGTTAATCTTGGTTACAAGAAGCTGATCGTCGGTCATTTGAACCATCAATTGCGAGGCCGGTCATCTCTCGCTGATGCCCGGTTTGTGGAAAAGATCGCGCTGAAGTATCACGCGAGATTCGAACTTGAGTCTGCGAACATCCGCGCTTTCGCCACAAAACAGAAGATCTCGATTGAAACCGCAGCGCGCGAAGCCCGCTACAAATTTTTCGCTGAAACTGCACGACGGCGAAAATGCGAAACGATCTTTCTTGGGCATCACGCCGATGACCTCGTCGAAACGTTTTTGATCAATCTCTTTCGCGGTGCAGGGACTGCAGGCTTGAGTGGAATGCGGGAGATTTCAACGCGCCGGATCGACGATGTCGATCTTACCATTGTGCGTCCGTTTCTCGGTGTCTGGCGCAAAGAGATCGACATTTATGTACGCGAGCATCGGATCAAATTTTGCGAGGACGTATCGAACAAGAATCTGAATCCGCTCCGCAACCGCATTCGTCATCGCATCATTCCTTACTTGGAGAAAATCCTTGGCCGAAACATTCGTCCCGCCATTTGGCGGGCTGCTGCCATCGCCGGCGAAGAAGAAGATTGGATCGAAAAACAGCTCCCGGATTCGACGGATGCCCAGTTCTCGGTGGCGCGCTTCCGTGCGTTGCCAGTCGCGCTTCAACGGCGTGCAATTCTGAAATGGCTACGAGCACAAAAAATTTCCGAGATTAGTTTCGACGTGATCGAGCGCGTGCGTTCCCTTGCCGATCACGACGCCGCCACCGCCAAAGTGAATCTCCCGCAAGACCGCCATGCCCGTCGCCGCGCAGGGAGGATTTTTATCGAATGATCTGTAGAGGCGCTTGTGCCAAGCGCAACGTTGATCGCCACAGCGGCTGACACAGCCGCCGCTACAACATTTTTTAAAATCTGTGTAATTTCTTGGCTGAACAGGTCGTCATCTCGAACGCAGTGAGAGACCTCACAACATCATGCATGATTTGCGAGATCCTTCGCTTTCGCTCAGGATAACAACTTAAATGAGCTCTGACATCCGCGTTCGTTTTGCCCCTTCGCCTACCGGTTATCTGCACATCGGTGGGGCGCGCACGGCGCTTTTCAACTGGCTGTTTGCGCGGCATCACGGCGGGAAATTCGTTCTGCGAATCGAGGACACCGATATCAAACGAAACACCGAGGAAGCCATGGCCGCGATCTACGACGGACTACAGTGGTTGGGTCTGAACTGGGACGAGGGCCCTCGTGCGGCAGGCGATTACGGACCTTATTTGCAAAGTGAGCGGACGGAACTTTACGAGCGCTACCTGAAGAAGCTTCAGGATGCGGGTCACATCTTCGAGGATCAGGCTGCCTTGCGATTCCGTTCGCCACGCGAGCACGTCATTGTCGATGACATCGTGTGCGGTAAAATCGATTTCGATCTCACCAACCCGGCGACGCACCCCGACATGACAATCCGGCGTCCGGATGGCTCGTGGATTTTTCACTTCGTGAATGTGATAGACGACCTGGAGATGAAAATCTCCCACGTGATCCGAGGCGAAGAGCACCTCTCAAACACGCCCAAGCACATCGAGATTTTTCGCGCGCTCGGCGCAACGCCGCCGCATTACGCGCACATTCCCCTTATCCTAAACCGCGACGGATCGAAGATGAGCAAACGCGACGAAGGCGCGCGCGTGGAGTACTACATTCGGCGCGGTTATCTCCCGGCCGCGGTGCGAAATTATCTCTGTCTGCTTGGCTGGTCGCCAAAAGATAACCGGGAAAAAATTGATATCGACGAGATCATCCGGATTTTCGATCTGAAAAACATCGGGCGCAGCTCCGCCACGTTTGATCCCGACAAACTCCATTGGTTGAATGGCGAGTACACGCGCGAATTGAGCGACTCCGAATTTTACGATCTGGCTGTCGCGAAGCTGAAGTCGAGCGGGGTGAAGCTTGAGAATTTTCCAGAGAAATACGTGCGTGCTGCACTGGAAACGTGCAAAGGCAAAATCAATACCTTTGATGAGTTACCTAACTATTGCGGGTTCTATTTCACAGACGATTTCGATTACAATCCCGAGGGCGTTGCCAAGCATTTCACCGCTGAAAATAAAGCAAGACTGAAAGCGGTTCGGGAGGCGCTGAGCACGCTGGACAAATTCGATGCTGCTACAATTGAAGCAACATTAAAGAGCACAGCTGCAAAGCTAGGCGTGAAAGTCGGCGCGATTGTTCATCCAACTCGACTCGCTGTAACCGGCAGCAACGTGGGACCCAGTCTTTATCATCTGCTTGAAGTTCTCGGAAAAGAAAAGGTCATCGCACGCATCGACCGCGCGCTTTCCATCTTCTAATTCGCCGTCATTCCGAGGGAAGCGAGGGACCTCTCACAAAGCCCGGAAGGTTCCGCGAGCTACCTTGTGTGACCCCATCACCCAACGCGAGATCCTTCGTCGTCTTCGCGACTCAGGATGACACGCAGAATGAATCGACGGCGATGTTTCGGGGCGAACGCTAGCGCTTACGACGGAAGGCAATAAAAGAAAAATACTAGAGCAAAAGCGATGCAGACGAAGGCATAGACTTCCGCCTGTGCTCCGGAGATCCAGCCAGCACCGTACCAGCTTGCATGTCCTCGCCAGAACGTAGCAATGCCTACGAGCAGCAGAAGGAGTCCTGAAACAAGAGGGACCAATGACTGTCTTTTATTCAATTGCGCGGCTAAATTTTCTGAGCCTTCGCCCACGTATCCCTTAACGTGATCGTGCGATTCCACACCTGTTTTTCACCCGTGGAATCCGGATCGAGAGCAAAGTAGCCGAGTCGCTCAAATTGATAGCGCTCTTCCGGACGCGCCTTCGCAAGGGCTGGCTCGCATTTCGCAGTCACCACTTCCAGCGAATTTGGATTAATAAATGATTTGAAATCGCCGCTCGCGTCGGGTTCCGGAACGCTGAAGAGGCGGTCATACAATCGAACCTCTGCATCGATTGCCTGTGCTGTGCTTACCCAATGTATCGTCCCTTTCACTTTGCGACCAGCAGTCGATCCGCCTGATTTGCTGTCGAGATCGACAGTGCACCGGACCTCAATCACCTTACCGGCTTCATCTTTCACGACCTCATTGCACTTGATAATGTACGCGTATTTAAGTCGCACTTCTCCACCCGGTCGGAGCCGAAAATATTTTGATGGTGGCGTTTCCATGAAATCGTCGCTCTCGATGTAAAGCTGGCGACTGAATGGAATCTTGCGCGTTCCGGCATCGGGATCCTCGGGATTGTTGATTCCATCGAGTTCTTCGATTTTTCCCTCCGGATAATTCGTCAGCACAATTTTGATCGGTCGCAGCACGGCGAGCCGGCGGGCGGCGTTACGATTAAATTCGTCACGCATCGTGTGTTCGAGCACCGCCATGTCCGTCATGCTCGGATATTTCGTGATGCCAACGTTGTAGGCGAACGCGCGCAAGGCACTCGCGGTCACGCCGCGCCGACGCAATCCGGAAATAGTAAGCATCCGCGGATCGTCCCAGCCGTTGACAAGTTTTTCGTTCACGAGCTGGATCAGTTTCCGCTTGCTCATGACCGAGTAAGTGAGATTGAGTCGCGCAAACTCATATTGATGCGGGCGCGGCTCTGGCAATTCGAGCGCGCTGAGAATCCAATCGTAGAGTGGGCGGTGCACTTCGAATTCCAGCGTGCACACCGAATGCGTGATCCCTTCGATATAATCGCTGAGCGTGTGCGCCCAGTCGTACATCGGATAAATGCACCATTTGTCCCCGGTGCGATGATGCGAGGCGTGCCGGATGCGATAGAGCACTGGATCGCGCAGCCAGACGTTCGCGGCGTTTACGTCGATCTTCGCACGCAACGTGCGCGCCCCGTCGGGAAATTCCCCCGCTTTCATTCGCGCAAACAGATCGAGGTTTTCCTCGATAGAGCGATCGCGAAAGTTACTCGCCTTCCCGAGCCGGCGAAATGCGTCCGTTTCCTCGGGAGTCATATCGCAAACGTACGCTTTGCATTTGCGGATAAGGTCGACCGCGTATTCGTAGAAACGGTCGAAATAATCCGATGCGTAAAACGGGGCGCCACCGACATGATTGTCCGCCCAACCATCGATCAGCCAATGGACGTCAGTCATGATTGACTCGACATATTCCGCCTCCTCCTTGATCGGGTTGGTATCGTCCATCCGGATGTTGCAAATGCCGCCAAACTCGCGCGCGATTCCGAAGTTGAGGCAAATCGATTTTGCGTGGCCGATATGAAGGTAGCCGTTGGGCTCGGGCGGAAAACGCGTGCAGATTTGTTTGTATTTGCCCGCGCGAAGATCGGCCGCGACGATATCGCGAATAAAATCCGAAGGTCGTTCAGTTTCAGTCGTCATGGTAACGAGCAAAGTTACCGGCGAAGGAACCAGACCACAACTTTCGCGCTGGACGTCGCCGCGCTAAGCTACGCTCCACGCGTGTCATGCTGAGCGAAGCGAAGCACCTCACCTACGACGGTTGGATCGTTAAAGAACTGAGAATGTTCTACCTGCCGGTGCGAGGTCCCTCGCTTTGTTCGCGATGACGTGCAAAACATGTAAAACATGCAAACCACCCAACGCTACACACTCGCTGATCTTGAGAAGTGGGATGATGTCGCGCGCGACATTGATCTGCCTATTCGCCTCGGCGTTTTTGGTGATCCTGTTGCCCATTCGCTCTCCCCGGAAATGCAAAATGCCGCCCTGCGCGCCTGCGAGATCAACGCCCAATACGCGCGGTTTCATATCCGAGCGAATGAATTGAGATCGGCTCTGCGCTTTTTGCGAAATCTGAATTTCGTGGGAGTGAACCTGACCGTGCCGCACAAAATCGCGGGCTTCGCGCAGATCGACGAGGCGGATGAATCCGCGAGTCGCGTAGGAGCCGTGAACACGATTCGCGTTCGCGACAGGAAACTGGTCGGATCGAATACCGACGGCGAGGGATTCCTGCGCGCCATCCGCACGGAATTCTCCGTCGATGTGCGCGATCTGCGAGTGATGATAATTGGCGCCGGAGGCGGAACAGGCGGCGCTATTGCGTGGCAATGCGCGCTTGAGAACTGCGAACGTCTCGTTCTCGTCAATCGCACACTGGAAAAAGCGATTGGGCTCGCGGGGCAGCTGCGCCCATTTTTTATGGAACCTCGCGTGCTTGGCCCAACAGCGCGGCTCGAAGGAGTAGCGTGGGAGGAATCGGCAATCCGCATGCAACTTGCGGATATCGACCTTATCGTAAATGCCACGCCGCTCGGAATGAATCCAAGCGATCCAGCTCCAATCCCGGCCCGATTACTCGCGCCGCATCACATGATTTTCGATTGCGTATACGGGGCATCGAAAACCGCGTTGCTTCGCGCAGCGGAGGAAGCTGGGTCGCGCGGCGTGAATGGGTTGTCAATGTTGCTATACCAGGGGGCGCTCTCGTTTTCCATCTGGTTCGATCGCGATCCACCGATCGAAGCGATGCGCAAAGCGCTGTAGCCGCCTCGCTGTGTCGAGGCACCCTCATCGTTGGCAAAAGCACGGCGACACAGCGCCGTGGCTACACCCCATATTTGTAATTCGCTCGAAAACCGCCATATTAGCCGATGGTAAGCGCCGGCATAAACTTTGGCAGTCCACGGCGAACTCGTGTTGATCTTGCAGACGAGTTGCAGGAGCTCAAGCGCGACCGGAACGCTGTTATTCTCGCCCATAACTATCAGGTGCCCGAGTTACAGGATGTTGCTGACTTCGTCGGTGACTCGTTAGGTTTGAGTTATCAGGCCGCGAAAACGGACGCCGACGTGATCTTGTTTTGTGGCGTCCATTTCATGGCCGAAACGGCGAAGATTATTAATCCAACCAAGCGCGTGATTTTGCCAGATCTCGATGCCGGCTGCTCCCTTTCCGAATCATGTCCGCCGGAAAAGCTGGCGCGGTTTCTGAAAAAAAACGCGGACAAAAATTACTACGTCATCGCCTACATCAATTGCAGCGCGGGAGTGAAGGCGTTAGCCGACGTAATCTGCACCAGCGGGAACGCCGACAAGATCGTACGGGCCGCTCCGGCTAAGCGAAACATTCTCTTTGTTCCGGACCAAAATCTCGGCGCGTGGGTGATGGAACGGACGGGACGCAAGATGGATTTGTGGCAGGGCACTTGTTACGTGCACGTCGAGTTCACTGCGCGAAGCATTAACCACATTCGCCAACAATATCCGAATGCACCGGTAGTGGCGCATCCGGAATGCACCTACGCCGTCCGTATGCTGGCCGACGAAGTTTGTTCCACCGAGAAAATGGTGAGTTTTTGTAAAGAATCGCCAGCGCGCGGGATCATTGTTGTCACTGAAGCAGGTCTGTTGCATCGCCTGCGAAAAGAAATTCCTAACAAAACATTCATTCCCGGTCCGACAGATAACTGCTTCTGCGGCGAATGCCGGTTCATGAAAATGAACACGCTAGAAAAAGCGCACGACGCTCTCTTGAACATGGAACCAGAAATCACCTTGCCAGAGCCGGTGCGCAAGCGGGCAGAAGCGCCAATTCTGCGAATGCTTGAATTGAGCAAGTAAGGCCGCTCGAAAAATCCGCAGCGGTGTCGCTAGCGAGGCGGATCCAAGGAAGAGCCGAAGGTAGGCCTGAAGAGGGTGTTTGACAGAAACCTCTACATCGGAGACGAAACAGAACTTGTACTGCGAAGTGGGCGCCACAACAAAATCCGTCGAGCAACGAATCGACCGGCTACAAGACGGCGGGATGATTGATCTGCACTTCGATTTGCCGATGGATTTGTACGAAAAGCGCGAGCGCAAGAACGTGCTTGAGACCGAATTTTTACCGGAACTCGAAGCCGGGAATATCGGCGTAGTCGGCGTCGCGATTTACATTGAGGACCGTTATCTGCCAGGCGCGGGTCTGCGTGTCGCAGTCGATCAAATCGCGCGGCTATATGCTGAGACGCAGGCATGCCCGCAGTTCGCGGTCTGTAAGAGTTATCACGACATCCAGAAAGCACGAAAAGAAAGAAAAATCGCGCTCCTTATCACGATGGAGGGAGCAGAGCCACTCGGAACGGATCTGGATTTATTGCGCATCTTTTACGAGCTGGGCGTGCGGGCGCTCGGGCTTACACATGCGCGAAGCAACGCGGCGGGACATGGTGGAATCTTTGCTTCGAGTGGTTCATCGGAGGAGGGTCTAACCGAGTTTGGTCGCAACCTGGTGCGAGAATGCGAGGCGCTCGGCATGATTATCGATCTTGCTCACATCAATCCAGCCGGCTTCAACGATGTTTTATCTCTGACGACAAAGTCACCAATTGTTTCGCATACAAATGTCCGGCGGTATTACGATATCGAGCGCAACATCAGCGACGAGCAGATCAAAAAGATCGGCGAACGGCATGGCGTCATTGGAATCAATTCAGTGCTCGTGAGCCCAAAGCAAGAGGAGAGCACCCTGGATCGATACGTGGACCACATCGAACACGTTGCCAATTTGATTGGCATTGATGGAGTCGGTGTCGGGTTTGATTTCTTTGAGTTTATCTATAGCCAGTGGCCGGAGTCGGCGAAGAGAGAGCTCGCCGAAAAGCTTACAACGCCTCAATTCATCCCCGATCTAAGGAACCATTCGCACGCCCGCAACCTCACTTGCAAATTGATCGAGTGCGGTTTCAGCGACGAGGAGATCGAAAAAATCCTGCGCGGAAACTGGTTGCGGATTTTCGAAGAGCTTCTTTAGCCCGGCGATCTACCGGGCCGGCATCGAAATCGTATAAGTGATCACCGCACAGATCACCACCATTCCGATCATAGCGATGATAAATATCCCATCTGCGATTCTCTCAAGACGATGCATTCTACGCAGGCCCCGCGAGCGAAGCGCCCAGTAAGAAAGCAAACAAGAGACCAGAAATAGAAGCGCATCGGCGGCCAGCAAATCATCAGCAAGCGTGTCCGCGGTTCCAAGCGTAATAACAACGCGAATCAATCCAATAACGGTCAGGCAAACGCCGACCATCGCGGAAGAAACGGTGAAGATGTGGATGCAAATGTCATGCTCAAGGTGGCTGTTTGCTCCGCGTTTCGGATGCATTTCTCCTTTCATGCGATCGTTATTTAGACTGATCGCGAAAGCGACTGTTCAGAAATTGCGCGGCTGATAGAAGAATAGAAAGGTGCACTAACAAGAACTGCATTTGAAATTCATTAATTTGACGCGCCGCACCGAGATTGGTGCGAATTCATATTACCTCGAGATGGGCCGCCATCGACTAGTGCTCGATTGCGGAATGCATCCCAAGGACACCGGTGAAGCTGCGCTGCCGAATTTCAAAGCGATCACAGGCCAGGAGATCGAGGCGATTCTGATCTCGCATGCCCACCAGGATCACATAGGCACCTTGCCGGTACTCATGCGGCGCTTTCCAACCGCGCGCATTTTCATGACGGAAGCCACAGCTGAGATCGGCAACGTGCTTTTGCACAACTCGGTCAATGTGATGACCCGGCAACGCGAGGAGATTGGTCGCGCCGTTGCGGGGTTGTATCCGCTTTTCACGCATCGGGAAACCGATCGCGCATCGGAACGCTGGCGTTGGTGTCCACTGCGTCAACGAATCTCCATCACAGGCGAGCGCGCATCTCAGCGCGAAAAAGACGCGCTGACATTCGAGTTTTTCGACGCAGGACACGTACTGGGCTCGAGCGGAATTTTGCTGCGCGCGGAGGGGCAAACGGTTTTCTATACCGGGGACGTCAATTTCGATGACCAAACGATCATGGAAGCAGCAGTTTTTCCGGAGGAAAGGATTGACGTCCTGATCATGGAATGCACGCGGGGCGACCACGCGAAACACGCTGGGTGGACGCGCGCTGGTGAAGAGCGACGTCTGGCAGAAGCGATCGCCACAGCTTTTGAGCGCCGTTCGTGCGTGCTCATACCAGTTTTCGCGCTTGGAAAAACGCAAGAGATCCTGGCAATGCTTTACAAATTCCGTCGTGAAAGGCTCCTGCCTGAGTTTCCAATTTATATTGGCGGTCTCAGCTCGAAGATGACCGATATCTACGATCGGCGCGCGCATATGACTCGCCGCCAACTGCCGCGTCTGCAATTAATGCGAGAAGCCGCACCATTCGTTTTGAACGACGAAACGGTGCGTGACGCGCCGCTGCGCCCGGGACGGGTTTATGTGCTCTCCAGTGGAATGATGGTACCAAAAACACTCTCCAATGTTCTTGCGCATCGATTAATTGAGAATCCGCAGCATTCGATCTTTTTTGTTGGCTACGCCAGCCCGGAATCGGCTGCCGGTCTTCTGCGGGAGGCGAGAATGAATGGCGAGGTTGCTCTTGATCCCGACAAACCGGCCCAGCGCGTCCGCTGCAATATCGAACAGTTTCAGTTCAGTGCGCACGCGACGCGCGAGGCGCTCATCGATTACGCCAAAAAACTCTCGCCCGGCAAGATTGTTCTTGTACACGGCGATCCACCAGCCGTGGAGTGGATGCGTGCAACCTTGTCGGCGGCGCTTCCCCGGACAGAGATCATTGTGCCGGCGCCAGGCATGGAATTGAAATTGTGAGAGGTGAGAGGCGGTATGATCATGGCGAAAAATTGATTGTTTCTTGTTAGTTCTCACTTCTCACCTCTCACTAAATGAAAATCGTCTCCTGGAATATCAATTCACTGCGCAAGCGCCAGGACCGCTTATTCGCCTGGCTGGAGGCGAGGAGGCCAGACATCGTTTGTTTGCAGGAGACAAAATGCACGGACGACCAATTTCCGACCCTGGCTTTGCAAGCGGCCGGTTATCATGCGGCTTATCACGGCGAAAAATCATACAACGGCGTCGCGATTCTATCGAAAATTAAGCTGCAGGATGTGCGCCCATCACTCTGCGATGAAGTAGTCGATCCGCAAGCGCGCGTGATTGCGGGAACTGTTGACTGCGTCAGGGTGTTTTCGATTTACGCGCCCAACGGACAGGCGATCGGTTCTCCCGCCTACGAATACAAACTGCAGTGGTACCACCGCCTGCGAGCTTGCATCGCAAAAGAAAAATCCAGCGATGTTGTGGTGTGTGGCGATTTCAACGTCGCACCAGAAGACATCGACGTGTACAACGCAGATTTGTGGCGTGGCGCCATTATGTGTTCCGATCGCGAACGCGCTGCGTTTCAGGAATTGTGTAAAATCGGCTTGCGGGACACACTGCGGATTCATCACAAGGAAGGTGAACTTTTCAGTTGGTGGGATTATCAGATGCGCGCGTTCGAAAGAAATCGCGGCCTGCGCATCGACGCGATTCTGGCTAGCGACAAACTAGCGAAGCAATGTAGCGCATCAGGGATTGACACTGAAATGCGCAAGGGCAAGGAACCATCGGATCACGCGCCGGTGTGGGCAGAGTTTAAGATCGAGTGAGAAGTGAGCAGAAGCGCACCCAAACTTCTCACTTTTCACTTTTCACCTGTCACGTTCTACTAATCTGAATGCGCCTCCGCGTTTCGAACCCGCCGCCAAAGCCTCTGATGATTTGGGATGGCGAGTGTCATTTTTGCAAGCGATGGATCGAACGTTGGCGCGAAATCACCGTTGGCGAAGTGGATTATGCCACTTATCAGGAGGCAGCAGCGCGATTCCCCGAAATTCCAGTCGAACAATTCAAGCGTGCAGTGGCGTTCATCGAGCCGAATGGCGAGGTCTTCTTCGCCGCCGAAGCCGTGTATCGCTCGTTGCGATATCGATCTTCGAGGAAATGGCTGGCGTGGAGCTACGATCACGTCCCTGGTTTCGCAGGGATTTCCGAGACCGCTTACAAATTCATCGCGCGGCATCGCGGTCTCGGATCAACCTTTACTCGATTCCTCTGGGGCAAAAATGTGCGGCCGCCGACTTATTTTTGGGCGCGGCGCTGGTTTCTCCGCATGCTTGGCCTCGTCTATCTCATCGCATTCGTTTCGCTTTGGATCCAAGTCGATGGACTTGTTGGCGGCAACGGAATGTCGCCGGTAAGTCAGTTTCTGCCGGCAGTTCAGCAGCAAATCGGGCTAGACGCCTATTTCCTTTTGCCAACACTTTGCTGGTTCGACTCGAGCAACGCTTTTCTACATTTCCTTTGCGGTGGAGGCGTTGTTCTTTCGTTGCTTCTGATTTTCGGCGTCGCACCCGCGCTTTTACTCGTCGTGCTTTTTGTCTTTTACCTGTCACTCACTATTGCCGGACAAGTGTTTCTCAACTTTCAATGGGATGTTCTCCTGCTGGAGACCGGCTTTTTGTCGATCTTTCTTGCGCCATGGCGACTATGGCCACGGGACCTTTTGTTGTGGCCAGAATCGGCGACCCCAGGTACAGCGACCTCAGCTATAGCTTCTCCGGTCTCACGAGCGGGTTTGTTCCTGCTCAAGTTCCTTCTCTTCAAATTAATGCTTATGTCCGGCGTCGTGAAGCTAACCAGCGGGGACGATTCCTGGGGTTGGCTGAATCACTCGTTTCATTGGAGCGCGCTCACAGCGCTTGATTATCATTACTGGTCGCAACCGCTGCCGACAGTCTTCGGTTGGTGGGCAGACAAAACTCCGGAATGGTTCAAACACTTCTCAGTCGCATTTTGTCTCGCAGTGGAGATCATCGTGCCATTTTTTATCTGGGCGCCGCGACGCCCGCGGGTGGCTGCTGCGGGATTAATGATCTTCCTTCAAATGGTAATCGCGCTCACCGGCAACTATTGCTTCTTCAATCTGCTGACGGTCACGTTGTGTTTGCTGTTGATCGATGATGCGGCGATAGGGACGGTCCGCCGAGACATCCGCGCGCTCGTCAACGGCGCGCCCGATGCCAGTCCAGCTCGGACCGGTCGCGCCCTACCAAATCAATTGTGCAGCTACGCAGCTCTCGCGGTGATTGTTGTTACGTTTCCAATCAACGCGTGGCTCATTTTCAGCGCGTTCAAGCCGCAAAGCCGGCCGCTGGGATGGCTGGCGAAATTCTACGAACAACTGGAACCATTTCGAATCGTGAACGGCTACGGACTTTTTCGCGTGATGACCAAGGACCGTGGCGAGATAGTGATCGAAGGCAGCACCAATGGCATTAATTGGGCGCCTTATGAATTCAAATGGAAACCAGGCGACGTGAAACGCGCACCCGGCTGGTGCGCGCCACATCAACCAAGACTCGATTGGCAGATGTGGTTTGCCGCTCTGGAAACTCCCAAGCAAAATCCATGGTTCGTTGGGCTAATCGTCAGGCTGCTGGAGGGATCAGAAGATGTGACCGGATTGCTTGCACGTAACCCGTTCCCGGATAAACCGCCCCACTACATCCGAGCGATGTTTTATCGCTATCGTTTTACAAACAGTGATGAGCGTCGGCAAACCGGCGCGTGGTGGAAACGCCAGGAACTTCGGGAATATTTGCCGACGATTTCGCGGGATCAGCTGCGCTAGTAGCGAGAGGGTGGAACGCGTGCTCGGCAACGCGCGGTTAGATAAGGCGGCGAAGTTGCAATTACTTAATATCGACCGGCCGTGGCGGGTCGTTCTTGAGGCACACGCGCACCTGAATATATTTGGCGCGTGTCAAAGGAAGGACAGATTGTAACGGAAGGCACGGTAACTCAGGTATTGCCGGGTACCATGTTCCGGGTCGATCTTCCGGGGCAACGCAATGTCCTTGCGCATATCTCGGGTAAGATGCGCAAGCATTTCATCCGGATCGTGCCGGGAGATAAAGTTTCCGTCGAGCTTTCACCCTACGATCTGACGAAAGCGCGGATCGTTTTTCGCGAACAGTGATTTCCTTTGTCCCTTGTTGAAGCTTCAAGATAAAAGAGACGACCGCGTCCAAGCTTCAACGCGTTTAATGGTTGAACGGCAACTCGGCGTTTGCTGATTTAGCAAAGCGCGTGGATAATTGCACCCAAAGTTAACAGGAGATTACCAATGGCAGAAGAGAATAAAGCAGAACAAAAGACGCCCGTCGCGGGGGACGCTCGCGACAAGCTGGAGAGCAGTAAACAACATGCGCGCAGAGCAGCTGAAGATTTAAAATCGGCAGCAGGCGCCATAGCTGAAGAATATCGCGGCAAGGCAGAACAGAAATTGGGCGAAGCACGCGGCAAAGCAGAACAAGCATGGGGGGATGCGAGGGATCGCGCGCGCACATTCCAGGACGACGCGGAGCAATATGTGCGCGAAAATCCAACGAAGGCGATCTTTACCGCGCTCGGAATCGGGTTTGTTCTGGGTTTGATCTTCCGGCGCTAACTCCGAAAACTTTCGGAGATGATCAGCGAGAGCTCTCGGTCCCGCAATCCTGCGGGGCACCCTGGTTTGCTCCAGAACCTCTTGGCGCTCATAAGCGCGCTCGTAGAGTTTTTTGAAAGCCGGTTTGCCCTGCTGGCTCAGGAATCGAAAGCGGCCGCGGTGCAAGTACTGATCATGGCAGGTTGTTTGATTCTGGCGCTGCTCCTGTCGGCGCTCGGTTATATTTTTCTCATCACCGGCGCCGTTGTGGGGTTGGCCCATTTGATTGGGATTTCATGGCCATGGATAGCTCTGGCCGCTGCTGCGCTGCATTTCATAATTGCGCTACTACTGCTCCTTATCGCACGGAGCCGAATCACCAAGCCGCTTTTCCGCGCCACGAGGGCTGAACTAAGAAAGGATCGCGAATGGTTGAAACACCTGGACACAACCAATCAATCGACGAGCTGACAGCGGAAATCGCGAGTTCCCGCGAACGCGTCGGCCGCGAGTTGCGCGGCTTGCGCCATGAACTGGATTTCCCCGCGAAATTTCGAAGATCGTTTCGAGAACAAACGGTCTCCTGGATCACAGCCGCAACTGCTGTCGGCGCGTTGATAGCATTGGCGCCGATGCGGAAGAAAAAAATTTACGTTGATGCAAAGAGCAGCAGTAAATCTCAGAGGAAACTCGTAGAAACAGGCTTTGCGTTAGCTGCGCTGAAAACGGCGGCTAGTCTCGCTCGGCCAGTGATTGTAGAGTTTGTCAAACATCGGTTGACCGATTTCGCAGGAAAATCCCGCCGCAAAACATAAGGCCCGTAATCTAATGTGTCCGATGGGACGCGCTCGTTTTAGGATTTACGCGCTCGGCTGGCTGCGTAATTATTTCGCAGGTGCCCATGATCGCTAAGTCTCCGGAGATTCCCGTTGAATCGCAGTCGCTGCGGCACGTGGATGATTATCTCGAGGTCGGCCAAAAAGCCGGCGCGTCTGACGTTCATTTGGCCGTGAAGGCGCAGCCGAGATGGCGGTTGCATGGGCGACTGGAGCCAATCTGGCCCGACGCACCGCTACTTACTGCGGAGCAAACTGCGGCTCTTGCTGAAGCCTTCATGCCCGATGTCTATAAAAATGAACTCAATACGCGCGGCGACTCGGATTTTGCATACGAAAACGAGTTCGCTCGCTATCGCACCAGCGTGGTGCGTCAGCGGCTTGGAATCGAAATCGTTTTCCGCGTGATCAACAGTCACGTCCGAACCATGGACGAACTGGGGTTGCCTGAGCGTCTCAAGCTACTCACCCGTTACCAGAACGGGCTGATCCTGGCGACCGGTTCAGTAGGAACGGGCAAATCGACGACCCTGGCGGCAATGGTCGAGCAGGTAAACATGGAGCGCCGCGATCACATCATCACATTGGAGGACCCGATCGAATACATTTTGACGTCGAAAAACTGTCACGTTACCCAACGAGAGATATTCACTCACAGCGACTCTTTCGCTTCAGCGCTGCGCGCTTCACTCCGCGAAGATCCCGATGTGATCATGGTTGGAGAAATGCGTGATTTGGAGACGATTTCACTCGCCATCACTGCCGCCGAGACCGGCCACCTTGTTTTGGCAACGCTGCATACCAGCAGCGCGGCCCGCACACTTGATCGACTACTCGACGTGTTTCCGCCCCACCAACAGGAACAAATCCGGGTGATGGTAAGCGAATCTCTGCGGGGAGTCATCAGTCATCAGCTAATACCTCGAGCGGACGGCACCGGGCGGGTGCTGGCTTTGGAGATTCTTACGAACACACCTGCGGTCGCCAATGTTATTCGCGAAGCAAAGACCTACATGTTACCAGGCATTATTCAGACCGGCAAAAAGCAAGGCATGCGCTTAATGGATGATACTCTGATCGAACTGTATCAGCGCGGCTTGATCAGCGCTCAGGAGGCTTACGCGCGCGCCGAGCAGAAACAAATGGTGCGCCAACTCCTGGGAAAATGACGAAGCAACGAATGACGAATGACGAAGTAAATTCGAATGACCAAGCCCGGATGGGAAGTGCACGCTTCCAGCATCAAGCAACGGACGTCTCTATCGATCTCATTCGGTACCTTTTCATCATTCGAGCTTCGTCATTCGTCATTCGTCATTAACTAAATGGCTTACCTGGATCAATTTCTCAGCGTAATCGTCAAACACGGCGGCTCCGATCTGCACTTCGCGGAGGGCCAGCCACCGAAAATGCGTGTGCATGGCGACATCATGCCCATTCGCGCCGAGCCGATTTCACGTGAGGAGGCCATTCAGATGATGAGCGAAATTTGCGGAGCGCGTAACTGGGAAACCTTTGAACAACGCGGAGACCTGGATTTCGCCTATGAAATGGATGAAGCCTCTCGTTTCCGCAGTAACTACTTCAAGCAGTCAAACGGTTACGGCGCGACGTTTCGGCTGATTCCCACCAGGATCGCTACGCTCGAGGACCTAGGCATTCCGGTGGTGGTAAAAGACTTTGCGAATGTACGCGGAGGTCTGGTGCTTGTGACTGGTCCTACCGGCTCCGGCAAGACCACCACGCAAGCTGCGCTAATCGACTACATCAATCAGAACTTTGCGAAACATGTCGTGACAATCGAGGAGCCGATCGAATTCGTGCATGACAACAAGCGGAGCACCATCACACAGCGCGAAGTGCCAACGGATTCGAGTTCGTTCGCCGCTGGACTAAAAGCTGCGTTGCGTGAAGACACCGACATTGCGCTTGTAGGAGAAATGCGCGACCTCGAGACAGTTTCGCTTGCTCTTACTGCAGCTGAAACGGGTCTTCTCGTGTTCGGGACGCTGCACACCAACAATGCGCGCAAAACGGTCGACCGAATGGTGGACGTTTTTCCCGCCGACCGTCAACCGCAGGCGCGCGCCATGCTCGCGAACTCACTCCGCGGCGTGGTTGCCCAATTGCTGTTAAAAAGAGCAGATCGACCGGGGCGAATAGCAGTAAACGAAATTCTAATCTCGAATGCCGCCGTCGCCGCAATTATTCGCGAAGGCGCAACGCAGAAACTTCAGGATGTGATCGTGTCAGGACGGGCACAAGGAATGCAGTTCATGGACGACGCCATCTGGGCGCTGCTTGAAAAAGGCATTGTGTCCCCGCACGAAGCTTTCATGAAAGCGATCGACAAGAGCCGCTTCAGACCGTTTCTGCCTGCAGAGGAAGAAGCGCTCGGCAACGCTGCCGGTTCAGTCCGAAACGACGAGAAAGGGCTTCCCGGCAATCTTGTGAAACCGATCGGTGCTCGTGCGCGGGTAGGAACGCGCTGAGAAAGAAGCTCTTCAGAAACACCAGTGGACAAATCAATACCGCCACCGGTGTTGACGCACCCTTCAGAAAGACTACCGGCGGCTTCAACACAGCCAAGGATTACGGTGCGCTTTCTTTGTCTCGGATGGTCTTCAAGGACTTTCAAGTAGCTGGGTCGGGATGACCGGCCTTGGAGATTAGGAGAACAGCCGTTCCCCTTAGTTGGCCGGCGCGAAACCGATCAAGCGCGATATTAGCATCTTCCAAGGAGAATGTTTCCGTATTCGTCTTCACCGGAACTCGTGGGGCAATGGTGAAAAATTCTTCTCCGTCGCGACGAGTGAGGTTGGCCACCGATGTGATCACCCGTTCCTCCCAGAGATCGGCATAAGGAAACGAAGGTATGTCACTCATGTGAATTCCACCGCAAACTACAATGCCACCTTTGGCGAGGGCTCGCAGGGCCGCAGGCACGAGCGGGCCGACCGAGGCGAAGATAATCGCAGCATCGAGTTTCTCCGGCGGCATCTCGTCGGAACCGCCGGCCCACTTTGCGCCTAGCGCTTTCGCGCTTTGCTGCGTTTCGATGTCGCCCGGTCGCGTAAACACGAAAAGGTCGCGCCCCTCATAAATGGCAATCTGCGCGATCAAGTGCGCTGCATTACCAAAGCCATACATGCCGAGCCTGCGCGCATCTCCGGTTTTGCGATAGGAACGATAACCGATCAACCCCGCGCAAAGCAGGGGCGCAGCCTCGACATCGTTGTAGTCGTCAGGCAAATGAAAACAGAATCGAGCGTCGGGGACAGTGAATTCCGCATAACCACCGTCAATGGTATAGCCGGTAAAGCGCGCTTGATCGCACAAATTTTCCCGGTTCGACCGACAAAAAGCGCATTCGCCATCGGTCCAGCCGAGCCAAGGAATGCCGACACGGTCGCCGACTTCAAATTTCGAATTTACTTCTTCTCCGATCTCTTCCACATGGCCAACAATTTGGTGACCGGGTATGAGCGGCAGTTTTGGATCCGGTAGTTCGCCATCGACCACGTGAAGATCAGTCCTGCACACCGCGCACGTTGCGATTCGCACCAACAGTTGTCCCTTGGCCGGCCTTGGCTTCTCCATATCGCGGAGTTGAAGCGCCTGCCGCGGCTTATCTAGAACCATTGCGCGCATGTTTAGGTATTACGCCTCTTGCCTCCTACTCTTGCTCATGCTCTTTCGGGCTACCCTAGAGCAAGAGCATGAAAAAGCTCAGCGCACGCCTGCGGGCGCGGGATGCATCTCTCCTCTCGCAGGTTCGCCTTCGTGATGGGTGTGAGCGCTGCGGAGGAACGGTACCCTATCGAGCACGTGCTCCTGGAACCATTCGAGCCAGAGATAGATGACTGGTGTCACAAACAGCGTAATGAGTTGGGAGAAAATCAGACCGCCGACGATTACGAGACCCAGCGGGCGGCGCGATGCAGCGTCCTGCCCGAACCCGAGCGCAATCGGCACCGCCCCCATAAGCGCGGCAAGCGTGGTCATCATAATGGGACGAAACCGTTCCATACTGGCTTCGTGAATGGCCGAGCGGAGGTCCCAGCCTTCGTCGATTCGCTGCAAGGCAAAATCGACAACCATGATCCCGTTCTTCTTCACGATACCTAACAACAGAAAGAGTCCGATCACACTATAAAGTGAGAGCACTGAATGAAAGAGATACAATGTAGCCAATCCGCCCACTACTGCGGGCACGATCGCCGGGAACAAGACCGTGAATGGATGCACGTAGCTTTCGTAAAGAATTCCCAGAATTACATACATAACAAAGACCGCGGCGAGCAGCAGCAGGGGCAGAGAACGGAACAGCTGCTGGAACACGAGCGTTTCTCCTTGGAAGATGCCCTGCACGGTGGGGTGTTGCGGATGGATTTGTGCGAAGGCGTCCTCGATGAACTTGGTGGCATCTCCGATGGCGACATCTGGTAACAAATTGAAGTTAAACGTGACGCTAGTGAATTGGTTTAAATGGTTCACAGCTTGAGGGCCGATAACTTCCTTTGTTGATGTTACAACACGCATCGGAACGAGGTTTGACATGTTACCCGTGGTGGTGGCTATGGTTCCCCCACCCGAGCCACTCGCGCTGAAGTTACCGCTGGTGCTGCTGCGGACATAAAGATCGTCCAAGTCGTCAGGGTGCGCCCGCTCCTTGTCTTTGACTTCGAGAATGACCTGATATTGGTCGTCCGGTTCCTTGATAAGATAGACGTAGTTTTGCGAGTAAGCGTTACGCAACAGGCTTTGGATTGCCGAAGTAGAAACGCCGTAGGTTGCGGCGCGATCCCGGTTGATGTCGATCTTAAGATTTGGCGTGTCGTGGTAATAATCGGAGCGGACGCTGGCGAAGCCTTTGAACTGCTGAAGTTTTGCCATCAACTGGTCGGCCACGGCATAAACGTCCTCCGGGACGATGCCGCTAATCGTGTAGGCGTACTGCCCCTGGGTCTGGCTCGTGGCCCCGACGCTGATTTGCAGCACGGGACTTGGCGTTAGCACCGCAACGATGCCGGGAATAGAACCAAGCGATTTTTGCAGCCGCAAAATGATTTGATCGACAGGCGGACGCTCGCTACGCGGCTTCAGAAAAAGAAACAACAGGCCCTGCGACAGTGGGGTGCGCGAGGAAAAACCAGCGAGTGTGAAAAATTGCCCAACGGCCGGATCCTCTTGAAATTTCTTATTGACCTCCGCCTGATACGCCCGCATCTGCTCGGGTGACGAGCCTTCCTTGGCGATGAATACGCCGCGAATGAAACCGCTGTCGCCTGGTGGCAACAACGTGAACGGCAAATGGGTAAAGAAAAACCACAGACCAAGAATACAGACGAGCACAATCGGCACAGTGAGCCACGCACGATCGAGAAACCACGTCAACGAGACAAGCCCCGACGCGAGAATGGCCACGATAATCGTGACGGAGAATTCGCGGAAAATGCGACCGAGAAGTCCAGGGATGAAGACGAGCGGAATGAAAACCGCTGCGAGTGAAAGCGTCATCGACAGGATGGTAAAGGAAATTTCGCCGGCACTGTTGAATGTGGCCTTCAGGATTGACTCGCCGTGCTCGGCCCGGCGCACGACGTTTTCCAAAAACACGATCGCGTCATCCACAAGGAAACCAATAGCCAGCGTAAGCGCCATCAACGTGAGATTGTTAATGGAGAAATTGAGCATGTACATCACGGCGACGGTGAGCAGCAGCGACATCGGCAACGCCACAGCAGGAATTAGCGTGTCCGTCGCGCGGCCGAGAAATACGTAAATGACGCCCACTACCAGCACGAACGCGATGATCAACGTCCATTTCACCTCGTCAGCGGAATTGACGATGGTTTGCGATCGGTCGAATACGGGCGTGAATTTGATCGAGCCCGGCAGGCTCGCGCGTAGCTCCGGAAACAGCGCTTTTACAGAGTTGGCCACTTCCACTGCGTTTGCCCCCGCCTGCCGAGAAACCGCGAGCACCACCACAGAGCCGGGCGGCTTAAAGCCGCGCATCCAGAAAAAGCGCGAGATGCGTTCGTCCTGCACGCTTTGGCGCACATCAGCGACATCGCGCAGGTAAACCGGCGAGCCGTTTGGGTTGCGCGCCACGATCAAGTCGCGATAGCCGTCGGCCTTGTCGATCTGCCCATTGGGCTGCAGCACAAAGGTACGATGCGTGCCGTCGAATTGCCCTGCGCCGGAATAGACGGTGCCCGATTTAACCCCGCTGGCTAGATCATCCATCGTCAAGCCGCGCGCAGCCAGCGCAGAGGGGTCAGCCTTGATTCGGATCGCGCCTTGCACGCCATAGATGTTCACCTGCGAAACGCCCGGCAGGATGTTGATGCGCTGCGCAACAGCGGTGGACGCGTACTTATACAGGTCCCAGTCCGTGAGCGTATCCGACATCAGACCCAACAAGTAAACGGCCTGATCGTTTGGGTTCGTTTTCGTGAACGTGGGCGGACTCGGCAAATCAAGTGGCAATTTTCCAGTGGCGCGCTGGATGGCTGCCTGCACATCGGTCGCGGCGTCGGTGATACTTTTGCTCAGAACAAACTGCAAAGTGAACTGCGTGTTGCTCTGCGTACTATTGCTGGTGATGATATCGAGGCCGGGGATTTGCAAAAATTGTTTCTCCAGCGGAGTAGCAATGTTGTTGGCCATCGTCGTGGGGTCCGCGCCGGGATACGAGCAGCTGACTTGAATGACCGGGTAATCAACCGCGGGCAGATCGTTGACGGCGAGTTTCCCATAAGTGGCGAGGCCCGCAACGATCACGGACAACGTAAGCAGCACGGTCATCACAGGCCGACGAATAAATGGTCCCGAGAGACCCGAGCCTTCGACTTGAACTAACTTTGCCGTCGGCTCGGGTAAGCCCTCGGCGAACGATCTGGATCTAAAGCGATCCCTATCTTTTACTTCGCGCTCGCCGTCATGTTCCTCGGCGTCGTTCATGTCACATTGAGTTTTTTGAAGCGGCCGACTCCTGAGAGTTGCCGGGGCTTTGAGCGACATGCGGTTGGGGCGCCACCTTGGCTCCAGGTGCAAGCGCAAGCTGGCCGGTCACCACCACGGTCTCGTCGGATTTCACGCCACTCTCGATCACGGTGAAATCGCCTTCCTGACGCTGGCCGGGTTTCACCGGGCGAAGATCGACTGTGTTGTCAGGTTTCACCACGAAAACGAACGGCCCACTCTGGCTAACCTGGACGGCCTGGGCCGGGACAAGCGTGGCGTTCTTGAGCATGTCCAGGATAAAACGGACGCGCACAAATTCTGAGGGCCACAGCGCGCGGTCGGGATTCGGCGTAACCCCGCGGGCCTTCACGGTTCCCGAGCCGGGCTGCACTGCGTTGTCAATGAAGTAAAGATCCCCTGTGCGGGGCGTGATTGAACCATCCGCAAGGTAAGTTTGCACTTTCACGTTTGACCCGCCGAGATATTTTCGCACGAGCGGAAGATCGTTCTCGGCCACGGTGAAATCGGTATAAATCGGGTCGAGGCCCTGGATCGTGACAAGCGATGAAGTCGAAGGCCCAACCAGGTTACCAACGTCAACATTGCGCAGACCTATTCGTCCGTTGATGGGCGATTTTATGTAGCACCAGTCTAGGTTCACCTGGGCAGCCTCGGTCGCTGCCTGGGACTTCTGCGCGTTCGCCACAGCCGTGTCGTAGTCCTGTTGCGATATGACCTTTCTCGCGCGCAGGTCCTCTTGTCGCTTCAGCGTCACCTGATCCAACTCGGCTTGCGCTTGCGCCTGATCGAGAGCGGCTTGAAACGGGCGCGGGTCGATTGTGAAAAGCAAATCGCCTTTCTTCACGTCGGAGCCATCCTGGAAATGGCGTCCGATGATTACGCCGTTGATCTGCGCCTGCACTTGCACAGTTTCGTAGGCGGCGCATGTCCCGATTTCATCGAGATAAAGCGGCACATCTTTAGCGACGACTTTGGCTACGGTCACAGGACGCACTGGGGCCTGGGCCGTTCCTGACGTGCCGACACCTCGCTGAAACGTGCGAAGCAGAACCAAAACGGCCAATACGGCAAAAAGCAGGTACGCCCAGCGCGGAATGGAGTGCGCTCCTGCCCGTCGGGGTCTCGCTGTCTTCGGCGCTTTATGCGCGACGCGACGCTCTTCTTCCATGATATTCATTTTTTTAACGTGGCCGTTGCGCTAGACCGGAACTTCGCAAGTGCCACATTTCCGTTTTTCCTTTCTGCTTTTTCGCAAATCTGCGTGAGCACACGCATGCAAGTACGCAGGTCCGTTGCCGAAATATTCTCCAGTAATTCGCCTCGAAGTTTCTCCGCTTCGGCACTGATTTGAGAAATGACATTCTGCGCCCGTTGGCCAAGCAGCACCATCTTGCAACGGCGATCGTGCGGCGAAGCTCTCCGGTTAATCCAGCCCTCGTTCTCCAGCCGGTGCAACAACGTCACCAATGACGGCTCCTCGATGCCCAACCGCTCTGCGACCTCGGCCTGTGTAAGCGCGTCTCCCGCCAGTGAGAGATGCAGTAGCGTGCGCCATTTAGCCTGGCTCAGACCCATTGGCTTGAGTCGTTCGTCCAACTTCAGTCGCCAGGCACGAGCAGTCCCGTGAAGCAGCGGCCCAAATGTTTCGCCCTCGGACATGTGACGCAAGTTAAATTGGTTAGCATGCTAACCAATTCCAATCTGCTATCTTGTCAATGTTCATTTGGGGACAACTTCGTAGAGAAGTAGCTCGCGTTTGCGATAATCCCGCACACGAGCACGCAGATGCGCACGTCGCGACGCCCATCGTGGTGTGTTCGTCGCTTCCGCTTTTTTGTCGCTTTGAACAAGAAAATAATGCGCATCAGCGGGCAGTTCCTGGACGTCACTCACGTACTCAAGCGGCGCTTTCACATAAAAAAATACCGGCTGATACTCTGGGTTCACCGCATACAGCGTCTCATTCGGAGAAACCACGGAATTAATTTCGGCGGCAGCCTTCTTCACTTGTTGCCTGTTCCTCAAGACCACCGCCGTGAGTGGATAACCAATCGCTCCAACGACGAGTCCAAGGCCGACGAAGAGCGCAACTATTTTAGCCCAAGTTCGCTCGCCTATCGTCTCTCTTTTCCGGGGCCACTGCAACGCATGCCCGGCGTAGCTCATCGCCAGCAGCCATGAAGCGGGAGCTATTACGGGCATGCTATATCGGGGCACTGCACCGGGAACGAGGTTTATGGCGAGAAATGGGACGGCCATTCCCCAAGCGAGAGCGCGCGCGAGCCGGCGCTCAGCGTAACCGTGAAATTTTGAAAACCTGATGAACGGGAATAGAAGAACCCAGGGCAAAAAATAGATAAGACCGCGCGGGATATTTTGAATCCAACTGACGAACTTAAAATCGACGCCTTGGAGTCGGCCTGTGAACTGATTCGACCACTTGACTACCGCCACGTGCGTCGTCGTACTGTGCAACAAGGGAATCGCCCACGCCGCGAAGATTCCCAGCATGATCGCTAGCCCGGCGAAATGCGCCGGGTGAATCAGAAGCCGCCATTCTTTCATCTGCCAAAGGACGGCAAGCACGATCGCGTAGAAAAATATCAGATGGGTCGGACCTTTCGCCAAAAGCCCAAGCCCTAGAAAAATGGATGCCGGAACCCAAATGAGCCACGGCGATTTCCGTTGGACCAAAAAGCTCAGCCAAAAACTAACCGCAAGACCACAAAGAGAGATATAGAGCGCTTCGATTTCAATTAGCCGGCCTTTTTCTATCATTCCGATGTTTGTCATCCAAATGAGCGCCGCGATGATCGATCCTCTCGGACCCAGACTGGCGCGCGCCACGGTGACAAATGCAATCGCCACCGCAAGCACGGCAACTGCCGATGGCAGACGTGCCGTCCATTCGTTGCGCACTCCAAAAATTCGAAAGGATGCGGCTACCAGCCAGTTCACGAGAGGCGGCTTCCGGAAATATGGATTTCCTCCCACTTCAGGAACAATGTATTTACCGGACTTGAGCATCCCGATCGCTGGCAAGATGCGTCGTCCCTCTTCTCCTTTGATCGCAATAGAACCAAGCGCGGGTAGATAGATCACCGCCCACACGAGAACGACGACAAGAACGGCTCGGAGGCGCGAATTCATTGGGTGCTGCATGTTCAATATTGAGCGTTGGACGTCAAATCAAACCGAACGGGTAGCTTGACGAGAAAGCCTCAAGACAGTAACCTAAGCGTCGAGTCCGCGCGCTGATCGGAGTGGGAACTGGCGTCCCACTCTTTTTAGTCTGCGGGCTGCGTGTTTTTTATGAACGCAGAATTTATTGCGATGCTTGATTATCTGGAGCGGGAGCGCGGGATTAAGCGCGAAATCCTGCTCGAGGCAGTCTCGAACGCCCTGCTCTCAGCCTCCAAGAAGAGCGTGGGCGCTTCACGAGACCTGCGTATCGACATCAATCCGAAGACCGGGGAAATCCGAGCACTGGCCAACCTGGTGGTAGTCGACGAAGTCACTAATCCGCAGGATGAAATCGAGCTGTCGAAAGCGCGCAAGATCAAGCCGGATGCGAATGTCGGCGACGCCGTCGAAGTGGAAGTGACACCGAAGAATTTTGGACGCATCGCAGCGCAAACCGCAAAACAAGCGATGATGCAGCGGATTCGCCAGGTCGAGAAAGAAATGATCTATGAGGAATTCAAAGATCGCGCGGGCGAAATCGTTAGTGGAACGGTGCGTCGCTTCGATCGTTCCGATGTCGTTCTCGATCTTGGAAAATTTGAGGCCATCATGCCGCAGCGCGAGCGAGTGGTGGTAGAAGATTACAACGTCGGCGACCGGCTTCGCGCGTACGTCGTCGCCGTGGAAAACGGTATCCGCGGCCCCGAGATCATAGTGTCGCGCAGCCATCCCAATTTTGTGCGCAGACTTTTCGAGCTGGAAGTAAGCGAAATCGCGGACGGCACCGTGGAGATTCGCGGCATCGCGCGAGAAGCAGGCTATCGCACCAAGATCGCAGTCTGGAGCGCGAACGAAAAAGTGGATCCGGTGGGCGCGTGTGTTGGCATGCGCGGCTCCCGTGTCAAAAACATCGTCCGCGAGCTGAACAACGAAAAGGTCGATATCATCCGCTGGAGCTCCGATCCAAAGGAATACGTTCTGGAAGCGCTCAAGCCGGCAAAAGTAAAGAAACTCGCTTTCGATACGGAGAAGAAAAGTGTGCAGATTTCCGTGGATGAAGACCAGCTTTCGCTCGCGATCGGGAAAAAAGGGCAGAACGCGCGGTTGACTTCGCGACTGACTGGCTGGGAGATCAATATCGGCAGGGACACATCCGCGACAACCGTGGTGGAACAAAAAGTGGCGCAAGCGGCGCAGACCCTGGCCGGCGCGCTACCCGTTACCGAAGAGCAGGCGCTCACCCTGGTAAAATCCGGTTTTACGAACTTAGAGGGATTGCGTGATGCGGATGTACAGGATTTAGTGGATATTCTCGCAGTCGATGAAACAAAGGCGCGCGAGATTTACGAGGCCGTCCATCGGCAAGAACTCGTACGATAACATGGCTCTGGTTTAAGGAAGCTCGGGCCATGAGCAAAATTTTAGACGAACAACAATGGCAACGAAGACGAGCAGCAAAACTGCAACGCGCAAACCGGCCGCGCGCGGGACTGCTGCTGCTCGCAAGCCAGCAGCTACGGCCAAGACAAAGCTTCCAAAGCAAAAAATAAAGGAGGACGTTGCGCTACGGGCTAAGCCGCGCACCCCTCCGCTCTCAAAATCCGCGCCCGAAACTGCTCCACCTTCGACTCGCGAGGCAGAAAGCGTTTCACTCATCGATCGAAAAAAACCGACCAAAAAGATCGAAGACGGCGAGGTAAAGCCGAAGCGAACCGTTTTACCTCCAATTTCACGAATCAGGGCATCGCTGGAAACTCCGCCGGCTCCCCCCAAAGCAGCCCCACCTGAGAAGACTGCGGCCCCGGAAACGTCCCCAATTGACGTGCCAGACAGTGTTACCGTCGAAAAGACTGCTGCGCAGGATGCAACCGCCTTGCCGCCCGCTGAGGAAGAAACTGCGGCGCAGAACGTGATCCTCATCAAGCCGCCAATTGTCGTTAAGCAACTGGCGACCGAGTTAGGGTTAAAGCCGCATCAACTCATCGCGGAGCTGATGAGTTACAACATTTTCGCCAACATTAACCAGACAATCGAGCCAGACATCGCTTCAAAGATCGCGGAAAACCACGGCTTTGTTCTGGAAAAGGAGCGCCGCGAAAAAGGAGGCGGTGTCCACAAGGTTGAACAGGTGGTCATCGCACCCCCGCCGCCGGTCATTGAAAAGAAAGAAGAACTCAAGCCGCGGGCACCGATTATCACGTTCATGGGACATGTTGACCATGGCAAGACAACCTTGATGGACGCCATCCGCAAAACCCGTGTCGCGGCGGGCGAGGCCGGCGGAATCACTCAGCATATCGGCGCCTATAGCGTTGATCACAATGGCGCGACACTTACCTTTATCGACACGCCGGGGCACGCTGCCTTTACGGCGATGCGCGCGCGGGGAGCGAATGTCACCGACATCGTTGTGCTCGTTGTCGCAGCCGACGATGGCCTCATGCCGCAAACGATTGAAGCCATTAATCACGCCAAAGCCGCGCCGCGCGTGAAGATCATGGTCGCAATCAATAAGATCGATCTTCCTTCGGCAAACATCGACAAAGTAAAGAAACAACTGCAGGAACACGGCCTTACCCCGGAAGACTGGGGAGGCGAAACAATTGTTTGTCCCGTCTCGGCAACGAAGGGCACGGGGATCGATCACCTGCTTGAGATGATCGCGTTGCAGGCGGAAGTAATGGAACTTAAGGCTTCGCCCACCGCTACGCCGCGAGGGACAGTGATCGAGGCGCAAGTCGAAGCTGGGCGCGGTCCCACCGCCACGGTTATTGTGCAGATGGGAACGCTGAGAATTGGCGACCCTTTCATCTGTGGTGATTACAGCGGCAAAGTGAAATCGCTGCTGGACGACAGCGGCAAACCTGTCAAGGAGGCCGCCCCTTCAATGCCGGTAAAGGTGCTCGGTTTCACCGGACTACCCAACGCCGGCGATGAACTGCTGGTGATGGATTCCGAGCGTTCCGCAAAAACGTTGAGCGAAGAACGTTTGCTGGCCAAACGCACCGATAAACTGACCATTCCGAAACGGGCCACCCTTGAAAGCCTGCTCGAAGCTGCCGGAGGGAAAAAAGTCCTGCGGATCGTGCTAAAGTGCGACGCACAAGGCTCGCTGGAAGCATTGGTTGGAGCATTGAAACAGATCGAGAGCAAAAAAGTCGATCTTGAAATCATTCATTCTGCTGTAGGGCCGATTTCGGAGTCAGATATTCTACTGGCGAGCGCTTCGAACGCTGTTGTGGTCGGTTTCAATGTAAAGGTGGAGAACATGGCCGTTTCAGCTGCAAAAAGTGAAGGGGTGCAAGTCAAACTTTACAGCATCATTTATGAGCTGCTCGATCAGATCAAAGAAGCGATGGCCGGTTTGCTCGAGCCCGAACACCGGGAAACAGTGATCGGGCACGCCGAGGTGAAGCAGGTGTTCCAGCTTAGCAAAGGCATCGTTGCCGGCTGCCTCGTGACTGACGGCCGCATAGCTCGCGTGGCTCGGGCCCGCGTGCTCCGTAGACGGCAACCTGTTTATGACGGCGGGCTTTCGACGCTGCGCCGTTTCCAGGACGATGTGAAGGAAGTGCGTTCCGGACTGGAATGCGGAATCAAGCTCGGCGATTTCAGCGAATATCAAGTAGGCGACGTGATCGAGTGTTACCAGCTCGAAGCTATCGCGCAAAAATTGTGAAGGCAGTCATTCCGAGCGAAGTCGAGGAATCCCGTGGCGAAACCAAAGATGATTTCACGGGATCCCTCGACTCCGCTTCGCTTCGCTCAGGCTGACAGCCAAAGGCTATCATGAAACACCGAATGTTACGTGTTAACGAAGTTGTAAAACGAGAACTCAGCGGGATCATCGCACGAGAAATGAGCTTCGAAGGCGCCCTGGTCAGCATCAACCATGTGGACGTAACATCGGACTTAAAAAACGCGCACGTGTTTGTGAGCGTTCTTGGAACAGAGGCCCGCGAGAGCGTGATGAGCAAGCTAGCGTCTCATCGTCCCGCCTTACAGGCAGAACTTGCTCGTCACGTCACCATGAAGTATACGCCGCACCTTATTTTTCATCTCGATAACTCCATCGAACGCGGGACGAGGGTCATAGAAATCATGCAGGAGATCGAAGCGTCTCAAGGTGAAAAGAAGTGAAGATTGTAGCTACGGCCCTGTGGTCCTTCTATCGTAGCGAGTCGCCGTCCTGTTTCGCAACCATTTATCCGCCTATGCCGAAAGGCTACAGCGGGATAAACAGGGCGGCGGCTACATGATGAGCGCTTCAAAATTCCAGGAAATTGGCCAGATATTACGCGAGCATCAGCGTTTCGCCATCTTGGGTCACATTCGCCCGGACGGCGACGCGCTGGGCAGCCAGCTTGCGCTGGCGCTTTCCCTTCAAGCACTCGGGAAAGAAGTACGCGTATGGAACGAAGACGGAATGTTGGAGAAATATTCCTTCCTGCCACGCGCTGAGTTGCTCACCAAGCCGCCTTCTACTCCAGAGGATTTCGATGTTGCCATCGCACTTGATACGGCAATTCAAAACCGCCTTGGCACTGCTCTCGCGGCAGTCCGGTCGTCGCAAATTTGGATTAACATTGATCACCACCTGAGTAATCCCGGCTACGGCGACGTGGTTCATATCGATTCGTCTGCGCCTGCCACAGCGGAAATCGTTTTTCGTCTGATCAAGAGCCAGGGCCTGCCGTTCAATCGAGATATCGCAGAAAATCTCTACGCCGCGATATCCACTGATACGGGCTCGTTTCAATATCCAAAGACCAGCGCTCATACCTTCGAGATCGCGGCGGAACTCATTCGCACAGGTTTCGACGTTGGACGCTTGAGTCAGCAACTCTATGAGAATTATCCCCGGCGGCGTCTGGAACTTTTGCGCGAACTGCTGCGCACCATGCATTTCCAGCAAGAAGGTCGCGTCGCAAGTTTTGGTCTTAGCTTGAAAACAGCCGCCGAACTGGCCGTCCTTCCCGAGGATAACGAGGGGCTGATCGATCATCTGCGCGCGGTCCGTGGCGTTATCGTTGCCGTTTTTTTCGAAGAACTGTCCGATGGCAAAGTGCGCGTGAGCATGCGTTCCAAAAGTGATGCTGTCGATGTCTGCGCTATCTGCCAGAAGTTCGGTGGAGGAGGCCATTCGTTAGCCGCCGGTGCGCGCGTGCGCGGAACGCTCCCGGAAGTGGAAGAGCGAGTTTTGGCAGAAGTTCGCGCTAAGATTGACTCGCTAAAGGCGGCACCGGCTCCAATGACTTAACGTTTCAACGCTTCAACGTTGTAACTTTGTAACTTCTTTTAGGCATGTCTTATCCCGTGGCTCCTGACGGCGTCCTGCTCGTGGACAAGGCTGAAGGGATGACTTCACACGACGTCGTCGCGCTGGTTCGCCGAAAGCTCCAGGTCAGAAAAGTCGGTCATTGCGGCACGCTTGATCCCATAGCAACCGGCTTACTTTTGATCACTGTGGCACGGGGCACAAAGGTCCAGGATTTACTCATGAGCGAAGACAAGGAATACGCCGGAACGTTCGTGCTCGGAGTGACGACCGATACACAAGATCGCCAGGGAGAAATAATCCAGCAGCGACCGGTTCCCCCGCTAGACGAAAACCAAATTCACGCTGCATTTGAAAAGTTCCGGGGCGATTTTTACCAAGTGCCGCCGATGGTTTCGGCGAAAAAGCATGGTGGAGTTCCGCTGTACAAACTGGCACGTCAAGGAAAAGTGGTCGAACGGGAGCCGCGCCTGGTGCATGTCTATCGCTACACAATTGATCGAATAGTCCTTCCCGAGATCGATTTTAGTGTTTTGTGCAGCAAGGGTTTCTATGTTCGCACTTATGTCCATGACATCGGCGAGAGTCTCGGCTGCGGGGCACACCTAAAGTCGCTGCGGCGCACAAAATCCGGACGCTTCGATGTTGCTAACGCCATTAGTGTCGCTCAAATCAAGGATGCGCCACGCGAGGAAATTTTGAGCAGGCTCCTAAGCCTTCCAGACGTGTCGCGCATGCGAGGGGGATAAGGAAATTGACGAAGCTCGAATGACGAATGACGAATTAATGGCGAAGCACGAAGCACGAAAAGGCGCGCGCGAGCTTTTTCGTCATTCATCATCGGGACTTCCTTCGCCATTGGCACGTCATTCGTCATCTTGGTGATGGAAACACTTCGATCCATCGACGAATTATCGCATCTGCCTGGCCCGATCTTTCTCGCCATCGGGGTCTTCGATGGTGTGCACCGCGGTCATCAAGCCGTCATTTCCACCTCAGCCGAGCACGCCCAATCGGCAAACGGCACTCCCGTTGTCGTTACTTTTGATCCGCATCCGATGAAAGTGCTTCGGCCCAGCGACGCCCCCCATTTGCTGACGGCCACGCAACACAAGATCAAATTGATTCGCAACCTCGGAGTACGGCATCTGCTCATCATCAAATTCGACAAGAGATTTGCCGCGACTGCGCCGGAAGACTTTGTGCAGCAACTGGTGACGCATTCAAAACCGCTGCGTGAAATCTGCGTGGGACATGAATGGTCGTTTGGAAAAGACCGACGCGGCAATCTTGCTCTGCTCCGAAAGCTGGGTGCGCAATTCGACTTCGAGGTCGTTGGAATTCCCGCTGTCACGCTCGGGAATGGTGAGCCCGTAAGCAGCACAGCGATTCGTCATGCAGTCGAAGCAGGTGACCTGGCGAAAGCCGCTGAAATGCTGGGCCGAGAGTATACGATCCTGGGGACGGTTGTGCGGGGTGATGACCTCGGGAAAAAGATCGGGTTCCCGACGGCGAATCTGGCCGCTCACAGCGAGCAGTTTCCTCCAAATGGGGTTTATTTCGCGGAGGCCACATTGGAAGGAAGCGTCTATTCCGGCGTGGTAAATCTTGGCTATCGCCCAACTGTGAGCAGCGGTAAATCCGAGCGCGTGCTCGAAATTCATCTGTTCGACTTTGATCGCGATATCTATGGCAAAGACGTCGAAGTGCGTTTTATCCGTTATCTCAGGCCAGAACAGAAGTTCGAAAATGTGGATGCGTTAGTCCGGCAGATTGAACTCGACGTACACCAAGCCCGTAAACTTTGCGCGGATTAGCCGAATCTGCCGGCCTGTTTCTCGGGCGAGTTAGGTTAGCGAGGCCCGGCTCCTGGATATTGCGGCCGTAGCGCCAGCAGCTGCTATCACCAGCCCACTGGCGAGAGCCAGCACAAAGACCCATAACGCGGGTAAGGCCGCGAGACGCTCAAGAGTCTCGCTGACAAAGCGACCGCCACCCGAAACGACATAGGCAAGCACGCTCGCCAACAGAGCTGTTCCCAGGAGAATGACAGCACGTAACAGATCATGACGGTGCCGAGGCGGCGGTAACTGTTGCAACACTCGGGCAGTAAATCCCTCGTCGTCGACATAAGGCGCCGCTTCGCGCAATTCTCGATCAAGCCAATCTTCCTGGTTCATTTGCTTCATATCCGCTTTACCTAATTTGGGCCCCAGTCGGCAAGCATTCGTTTCAATTTCTCGCGGCCTCTAAGAACATTCGTTTTCACTGTACCAAGAGGGATGTCGAGAACACGAGCAGCTTCATCGTGGGAAAGACCGTTCTGGCAACAAAGTAAGATCGCGGAGCGTTCATTCAAGGGAAGTAGATTTAGGGCGCGCATAAGGTCGTGTCTTAAACCAGGATCTGCCACCTGAGGATCGTGTTGCGTTTGGAGATGTTCCTCATCGATTCCCACGAGTTCCTTCCGACGGCGCGCATCTTCTCGAAAACAATTGTAGGCGATCCGGTAAATCCATGTGGAAAAGCGCGCTTCGCAGCGAAAACTGCGGATGTTCTTGTAGGCGCGCAGGAAGGCTTGTTGAGCGAGGTCGTCTGCGAGAGCGACGTCGGTCCGGGTAAGTTGGCGTAGTAGACCACGCACGCTGGATTGATGCCGCCGAACCAGTTCCCCGAAGGCGTGCTGGTCATCATCGATAAGAACTCGCGCGACGAGGTCTGCATCGGTCAGCTCCACGGCCGCAGATTACGGTAAGGGCGGTGGGTTGTCTTTCTTTGTGTCCAGCTTCCATACAAGCAAATAACCAGCGCCGATCAGGAACGGAATCAGGCCCAGGGTCCAGGAGCCGCCCTCCCAATCGTTCGCGGCGGCGAGAAATACCATCAGACCCACGCCGATCATTGTAAGAATGACACCACGGCGCAAATCGGAACGTTGCCGCTGGGCTGGTGGTGGCGGAGCAAGCAACGCTTCGGGGACTGGCTGGCCCTTCTCCACCATCATCCGAACCGTCTTATGGAGAGCGCGCTGTCTGGAGAAACTGAAATACAGAATTAGCCCAACAATTAGGACCGGCGCACCAAAGATCGTCAGGAAAACAATTCCAACGAGGGGGATTACCATTGCAGGAATATCCTCATGCGATTTTCCAAGATCGAGATCGCCTTGATCGTGATCGCCTCCGATGATGACTCCGTGTTTGCCGCGAAACTTTTTCTCCAGCTTTTGGTGAATCTTGTCGGCGAGACCCGATGGAGAGACGCTGGCGGTTGGAGTTACCGATGCTGTTGTTGTTGCAGCTGTTGCGGGGCTTGAAATCGGCGAGGCGGTCGGTGCCTGCGCAAACGAGCTTATCGCCAGCGCGAGGGAACAAATGTAGATAGTGATGAATCTATTCATAGTGGATGATTTGACCGTAGGATGCGTCCAGCCCCTTATTTGGATTCAACTATTTCAACCCTCCGGCGGCAATTAAAGGTTGCGTCGCGCAGGCGGGTGGACATTATTGTCTCCCCCTCAAAACTGCGGGTGTAGCTCAGTGGTAGAGCACCTCCTTGCCAAGGAGGACGTCGCGAGTTCGAGCCTCGTCACCCGCTCCCCGCTTTTCCGCTCGTCTTCCCTCTATATTCCGGTTATATGGCGGATTATTCATTTTCAAAACGTGACAGTGGTTACGTTACAATCGGTTCCGGTTTTTACGCGGGGGCCCGTTACTGCGTTTATGGCGTTGGTTTCGCAGTTCAGGTCGTAAATAATTTTTCTTCCCGTGCATCACTTCTATGAAAAAAAATAAGCAAAAAAAATCAAAGCCAGATTGTTTAGTTGGTCATTACTTCCATTCAATCGCGGGCGGTAAGGTAGACTGGCAAGGTGTAGTCATCGGACGCATCTCCGAGGAGCGTTACCTGGTTCAGCTATTCGAGTGGGCGATGGGTGAGCCGTCCGTCCAGCGGATAGTGTCCGCATCAGAGATGTCCCCTTGGCTCTTTTACTCAGACGCCGACGAAATGAGGATTTCATACGAAAGCGGCACGGCGGCCAGCATGAAGACAGAAACGACAGAACAGATTCGTGATTATTGATGCCTAGTGATTTCAAAATGATAATACTTCCTGCGCGATACGTTTCGCTGCGATTTCGCAATAGTTTTCTTCGATCTCGATACCGATTGCTTTCCGGCCTAAATCTTTTGCACCACGTAGCGTTGTTCCGCTGCCCATGAATGGGTCGATGATCGTGTGCGTGGCTTCCGAGGGTTGTTCGATCAGCCAAGTAAACAAACGCACCGGTTTTGGGCAGGGATGCTCATTGCCTTTGTCGTGGCGGCAGTCGCCATGATAAATCGTAACCGATGAATCTTGATAATAGGGCTCTGGAAGCCCTACCTTTTGAGCAGAAATAGTGAGGTTTTTAAAATTTGAATCCGATCTAGGGAGGTCCTCGGAAAACGTGACAGTGGAAACGCTAGCAGCGTGACATTCCCCAAGTAAAATCGCGTGGCCATCGTCATTGCCAAGGAGGACGTCGCGAGTTCGAGCCTCGTCACCCGCTCCAGTCTTCGCTTGAAGCGTAGCGCAACGTGAAAGCCGACAACGGTGCAAAGATCCGTGATGAATCGCGCATGAGAGGTGCCCCCAAGAGCGATGTATCTGTGGCGAAAAATTGCTGGGTCGCGCTGGCTGGGTGCGCACGAAAACATTTTGCAAGCCCGTTCAGGCGGCAGACTTGCGATCATCTCGAAACCTGGGCGGAAGCGGCGGCAGCTCGAAATTGCGTGCACATCACGCAACGATTCCAGAAAACTCGTCGAAGAATTTGGCGGACGCACCGAGAAATTGCCGCGCAATTGGCTACAGCGATTCGCCCGCCTTTACCAATCGAAGCCAATCAAGGTCGGAAAACGACTAGTGATTGTAGGAAAGGTCGATTTCCAAACACCGAAGGCGTTCGTGCTGAACAAACCGCGGCTCCTCGTCATTCCCGCTTCCGCGGCGTTTGGAACAGGAGAACATGCAACGACGGCAATGTCGCTCCGTCTCCTCGAACGCTTGACTCGTGAATGGAAGAATAGCTGGTCGCTTGCCGACCTTGGAACCGGGAGCGGAATCCTCGCTCTCGCAGCGAAACGCTTCGGCGCAGGACGCTTTGTTGGCATTGATATCGATCCGAAAGCGATTTCCGTAGCGAAAGCAAACGCCCGCCTTAAAATCGATAATGTCGATTTTAAGTTGGGCGATCTGCGCAAATGGAAGTCCTGGGCCGGGAGGGACATTGTTGCTGCGAACCTTTACAGCGTGCTGTTGATCGAAATTCTCCCGAAACTAAAACGCAGTAACTGGCTAATTCTTTCCGGCGTGCTGCGCATGCATGAAAACAAATTCTTTCATGCTCTGCGACGGAACAAGATAGAGATCGTGAAAGTAAACCGTCGCGGGAAATGGATCGCCGTGCTAGCGAAGGTACCCAATGCGTCCCGCTTGCGAATTAGGCCAAGGTCAGATTAGAAGTCTACGCGACTTTGGATTTGCGCGAGTAAAGTCTGACAGATACGTTGTTTCAGCCTTGGCGGCTTCGGTTTCTCTGCATTCCACGCGGTTTAAACACGAGCCGCGGCAGAAACAGACACCATGCAGAACGAACAACTTGCCTATGTTGCCGTCACGCCGTACTCGATGCGCAAATCGCGCACCGGCGGCATCGTTGGCCGGCTGATTTCCCGCACAGGACTCGATCTGGTGGGCGGACGCATGTTTGGACCGGGTCCGGAGCTAACCAAACGCTATGCCGAGACGATCGTCACGGAAACCGATCCGCGTCATCGCGCAACACAAGAGCTGATTCGCGAGTACGTTCTAAAGAATTTCACCAGCGAGAAAAACGGACAACGCCCGCGCGTTTTGTTCCTCGTTTTTCGCGGCCCGGACGCGGTCGAAAAGATTCACCGCACGGTTGGTCATATCGTGCATGAGCGCACCAGCGGCGAAACGATTCGCGACACTTACGGGGATTACATCACAGATGATTCAGGCAAGGTAACTTACCTTGAGCCCGGCGTATTGGCGGCTTTCGATCCAAAAGCAGTTGAGCGCGATTTGAAGCTCTGGGCGGAATTTTCCGATTCTGACGGTGGAATTTTGGATCGTGTCGTCCCCTTCCCTGCCCACGAGCATGTCGAAAAGACGCTCGTCCTGATCAAACCCGACAATTTCAGGTTTCCAAATCTGCGGCCGGGCGGGGTCATTGAAGTATTTTCCCGCTCGGGGCTCTCCATCATTGGATTCAAAGTTCATCAGATGAGCGTTGTGCAAGCGGAGGAATTCTACGGCCCGGTGCTGCCGGTTCTTGAGAAAAAACTCGGCCCAAAGAGCGGCCGCGAAAACTGGGAAAGCATTGTCGAATTCATGGCCGGGCGAAAGCCAAGCGAATGTCCGCCTGAAGAACGCGGTGCTCCCGGAACGGAAAAATCGATCGCGATTGTTTATCAAGGCGTGGATGCGGTCCGTAAGATTCGCGACGTGCTCGGCCCAACCGATCCGGCCAAGGCGCCGCCAGGCTCGATCCGGAGAGAATTTGGCCAGACCATCATGATCAACGCCGCGCACGCCTCGGATTCTCCTGAGAACGCCAAGCGCGAAATGGGAATCATTCGAATCGACGAGAATAATTTCAATCCTCTCATTGAAAACTTCTACCGGCGCTCATAGTTTGCGCTCCATTTTGAACCATCCCACAACCAGTCCTACTCCTATGGAAATTTCCGAACGCGCCGCTCAACTGAGTCCTTCGCTTACTCTCTCGATCGATAGCAAGGCCAAAGCCATGAAAGCCGAGGGCATAGACGTCTGCGGCTTCGGCGCAGGCGAACCGGATTTCGATACGCCCGAACACATAAAAAAGGCTGCGATCGACGCATTGGAGGCCGGCTTCACAAAATACACGCCCAGCGCCGGCATCCCGGAGCTGCGTCAGGCGATTGCGGAAAAACTGGCTGCCGATAACGACCTGCATTATCGCGCGGCGCAGATCATCGTGAGTAACGGTGCAAAGCACGCCTGCTACAACGCGATCCTCGCCACATGCCAGCCCGGCGACGAAGTCATCATCCCGGCGCCCTACTGGGTCAGTTATCCGGAGATGGTCAGATTAGTCGGCGCTGAACCTGTGATTGTGCCGACCAGCGAGCGCAATTCCTGGAAAATGCGCGCCGAAGGCTTTGAAAATGCAATGACCCCTCGCACGAAGATGTTGATCATGAATAGCCCCTGCAATCCGACCGGGTCTGTTTACACGCGTGAGGAATTGCAGGCGATTGTCGATGTTGCCGCTGAAGAAGACATTTACATTTTGTCGGACGAAATCTACGAGAAGCTCGTTTACGACGACACGAAACATGTGAGCATCGCCTCGCTCTCCGAGGCGGCACACGATCTGACGATTACAATCAACGGCTTCAGTAAAACTTACGCAATGACAGGCTGGCGGCTTGGTTATCTGGCAGCGCCCGAAGCTGTGGCCAAAGCGGTCGATTCCATTCAAAGCCATACCGCATCCAATCCTTCTTCTTTCTCGCAGTATGGCGCCCTCGCTGCTTTAAAGGGCGATCAACAACCGATAATCGACATGCGGGAAGAGTTCGATATGCGCCGCAATTACATGTTCGACCGCGTCTCGAAGATTTCCAACGTTACTGCCGTCAAACCGGAGGGCGCATTTTACGTGCTGGTGAATATCAGTCAGCTTGGACTAACTTCTCAAAATTTCGCCGATCGTTTGTTGAGCAAAGCGAATGTCGCGGTTGTTCCCGGAGCGGCATTCGGCGACGATCGCACTGTCCGGCTCAGTTACGCCACCAGTATCGACGTAATCAAAAAAGGTCTGGACCGCTTCCAAGATTTCTGCCGCACGCTTTAACGATCCCTGATCGGCGATTGCGGATTGCGGATTTCAACGCGACCTGATAGCGGAATTAATCGGAATCCGCCCTCCGCAGTCCGAAATCCGCAATGTCTTCCGGTTATCTCGCTGTAATTCTTCACGCACACCTTCCATTCGTTCGCCATCCGGAGCACGAGCATTTTCTGGAAGAAGACTGGTTCTTCGAAGCAATAACGGAGTGTTATATCCCGCTGGTGCGCATCATGCAGCGCCTGGTCGATGAGCATGTGCCGTTTAAGCTTGCCATGTCGCTCACAGCGACGCTCTGCGCAATGCTGCAGGACAAGTTGCTTTGCGAGCGTTACGTGCGGCATCTTGATTCGTTAATCGATCTCGCTACACGTGAACGGAAACGAAATCGCAATCACCCGCCGCTCCGCGAGCTCGCGGGCTTTTACTTCAAAATCTTTCGCGAAACCCGGCGCTTCTTTGTCGATGAATGCAAATGCAATTTGCTTGCCACTTTTCGCGAACTGCGGGAAAGCGGCGGACTTGAAATCGTTGCCTCGGCGGCCACGCATGGCTTGCTTCCCCTGCTCCAGGAGCCGGTCATAGCCGAGGGCGGTGACTTCGGCGTTCCAACGTTTGCCTCGTCCACGCCGCCGCGGTCAACGCCCGCGGCGACAGCAGCGCGGGCCCAGGTTTTGATTGGACGCGATGTCTATGTGGATCTTTTCGGTGTCGAGCCTCGCGGGTTTTGGCTGCCTGAATGCGCTTACGGTCCGGATCTGGAATCCATTCTGCAAGAGGCAAATATTCGCTGGTTCGTTCTCGATACGCACGGTCTGTTGTTTGGAAAGCCGCGTCCGCGTCGCTCGATTTATGCACCTTGTTACACGCCGCCCGGGCCAGCCGCGTTTGCGCGCGATCGTGATTCAAGCCGACAGATTTGGAGCGCACAGGGAGGTTATCCGGGGGACCCCGCGTACCGGGAGTTTTATCGCGACGCCGGATTCGACCTTCCATTGGAACATTTGGGACCAGTTGCTCACGGCACCCGGAAATTCTCCGGCGTGAAGTATCACCGCATCACCGGAGCCGGTGGCTATAAGGAGTTATACGATCCAGTCGCTGCAGAAAGAGTCGCCGAAAGGCAAGCCCTTCATTTTCTGGAGGAACGCCGACGTCAGATCCGTGAAGTCGCCGCGGCGGGGTTTGATCCGATTGTGGTCGTTCCGTTCGATGCCGAACTATTTGGACATTGGTGGTTTGAAGGTCCCTCTTTCCTCGAACGATTCATTCGCCAGGCAGCAATCGAGCGCGATTTTCGTCTCTCCACGCCGAGCGAATATCTGGCGGCGAATCCGACGCAGCAAATCATTGAGCCAGCAACCTCAACATGGGGCGAGAATGGGTATTTTGAAGTTTGGCTGAACCCTAGCAACGCGTGGATCTATCCACAGCTGCACATCGCCGCACAGCGAATGAGTGACGCTGCGCGCCGATATACTTCTGCTGTTGTATGGCAACCGCTCCGGTTGCCAAGCGAGAACCCGCCAGACGAAGCGCCTGCCCTACAACTTGCCGATCGTGTTCTAAAGCAACTTGCTCGCGAACTTTTACTGGCTCAGTCCAGCGATTGGGCGTTTTTGATGAAAACCGGGACCGCACGTGAGTACGCGACCAAGCGCACCATCGATCACCTCGCTCGCTTCAACCGTTTACACAATCAACTCGTCACGAATACGGTGGATGAAAAATTTCTACGGGAGTGCGAATGGCGCGATAATCTTTTTCCAAACGTGAACTGGCGTTACTACATCTAGTCACTTGTCATTCCGAGCGAAGTCGCTTGCCCCGCCGTAGCTTTATGCGAAGGCAAGGAGGAATCTCTATCTCTCATTATCAATTAATTCGAGATGTCTCGGCTCCGCTCGACATGACAACAAAGGTCAAAACAGCGATTCTGACAGTGTTCTTGGCTTCTGCGGCGCTCGCACAAGAATCCCAAACGCCGACTCCTTCGGCGATGCCGGAGGAATCTCCTTCTTTGTCGGCCACTCCGATAGAATCTCTCGCGCCGACACCCGCGTCAGAGCAGACGCCTTCACCTTCACCCGCGAGAAGCGTCCGCATCAGTTTTGTACCACCACCGTTGGAAGGCAGGATCAGCCTCGGAATTTACGATTCAAAAGGAAAGCTACTTCGCGTTTTGCACCATGAAGCGGACCTCAACGAATTCAAAATCGGTGCGGACTCGCTCGTGACGCAATGGAACGGGAAAAATGACAATGGCGAAGATTTGCCCGCTGGAAAATATCAGGCTCGTGGTTATCTCATCGGTCCCCTTAAAGTGGAAGACCTTAGCCAGGCCGCAGCTTCCCCTCCCGAAAACAACTCGAATGCCAGCATTAAAGTGAACCTCATGCCAAATCCGCTAGCAGACGACAAGCGAGCACTCGTCGAACTCGCCGCGGGGTTTGACAGCGACGGAAGCTACTTGAAAACAAACGATGGTCTGCGGTTGTTCACGATAAGTGAGTCGCCGAATTTGAGTCGTGTATCGATTATGAAGAAGGGCGATAAATCGGTCGATATTTGGCAAACCGATGGCACTGTTTTTCACCAATTCCGCATCTCGAACGTGGACCAGATGATGGCGTTCGATTGCGGGGAATTCGAATTGAAGTGAGCTGTAGCGGCGGTCTGTTAGTCACGCCGTAGCCTTAGCGAAGGCGGATGACTGGCATCGATTCCAAAGAACGGTGCTCGCCGCGGCGAGCACCGCTACAACATCTGGTCACGTGGCAAAATTTCTGTTAGTTAAGCGCTAATGGCCTTGACTCCCGAGTTTCAACATACTGTTGGTAAGACCGCCAGCTTTAGCGGTACGGCGCTGCATACTGGTGATAAAGTCACTCTGAAACTGCATCCCGCGCCTCTGGATCATGGAATCAAATTCAAGCGCAAAGACCTGCAGGATGAGCCGACCATCGATGCGAAGATCGAGAATCTCAAAACGGTCGAACGCGCCACGACCATCGGCGAAGGGTCGGTACGAGTGCACACAGTCGAGCATATCCTGGCCGCGCTCTCGGCAATGGGCGTGGACAATGCCATCGTCGAGATGGACACAAACGAGCCGCCAATCGGAGACGGCAGCGCGCAGCCTTATGTCGATCTCATCAAGAGAGCCGGCGTAATTGCGCAGGACGAGCCACGAGAATTTTTCAACGTGCGCGAGCCGATGCACGTGGAAGCGAAAACGGGTGCCCTGCTTGTTCTGCTCCCGGACGACAAATTTCGCATCTCATGCACCCAGGCCGGACCGAACAATCGCTTCGCGCAGTTTCTATCGATGGAAATCACTCCCACGAGCTTCGAGTGCGAGATCGCGCCGGCACGAACGTTTGTTTACTACGAGGATGTTGAGCCACTCATTGAGAAAAATTTGATCAAAGGTGGCAGTCTCGAAAATGCGATCGTCGTGCGCGGAGAGGCGGTCTTAAGCAAGGAACCATTGCGTTTCCCGGACGAATTCGTACGGCACAAAATCCTCGATATTATCGGCGATCTCGCGCTAGTCGGCCGGCATATCCGCGGTCACGTCGTGGCGGTGAAGCCCGGACATGGTGCGAATGCGGAATTAGCTCGCGCGCTTGCTCGCGAGCAGACGCGGAGAAGCGCGATGAGCACACCGCGCGCGATCCCAATAGGCGATTCCGGTCTGGACACTGGCGAAGTGATGAAGATCCTTCCGCACCGCTACCCTTTTTTGATGGTTGACCGGGTCATCGGCTTCGAGGGCGAAAATAAAATTACGGCCATAAAATCCATCACGATTAACGAGCCGTTTTTTCAGGGACATTTC
>WNFX01000366.1_pt1 | contig 43301 bp, 39 predicted proteins | sample 5400111 | NCBI WGS metagenome assembly WNFX01 (sample SAMN13153363, study PRJNA577476) | soil metagenome | isolation source: 40 cm soil or saprolite under grassland replicate 1 | place: USA:California | collected 2016-06-15
GATCGCGGGCGGCCTCTACACCATCGCGCATCTCCTTCGTCCAGTATTCATCGTGCCCGATCGACAGATAGGCCCGGTGTTGCAGTAACTGGGCCGGGTCGGCGTGCAGATCGACGCTGCTGAGGTAGGAGAGGTCATAGCCCTGCCGCTCAAGCCAGCGGATCGTAACCGCTTCAAATTGCAGCACAAAGCCTGATCCAAAATTCTGGACATAGGGGCGGTCGAACGAAACCTTCACGGCCCTGCCAACACTGTTTGTGTGGAGGCTGTTATAGCCGTAGAGGCTATATCCCCCCCAGTTGTTGTACGCTTGATCGGTCGTATCGGCCGTGACAACGATATAGCGGGAGTGAGGATTGCCCCGCACCACGAAGGAGGTATAGGTCTGCTTGTCATTGGCATCGCTGAACTTCGCCAGGTAGACCCCCGTCGGCCAGGCCGCGGGCACGCGCAGCGTATAGGACGGCTGCCACTGCGCCTCCACCAGGCCGCTCTGGGGATCGGCACGACAGGTGTGGCAGCCCAGCAGGCGATTCGTGTTCAGGTCAAAGTAGCCTTGGGCCTGCCCGATTTGATTGGCCTGCACGCTCATCAGGCGGCCACCTAAGCCCCCGTACCAGCCCAGGCGGTAGATACTGATCGAATAGAGCGTACCTGCGGTTTGTGTGCTGACATAAAAGGTCAGCGGCTGCCCAGGCGCGACAGAGGTGGCACTGGCATAGGCCTGGATCTGGGTCGTCGCCCCGGCGTCATAAGGGAACTGCCAACTCGTGGTTCCCGGATGTGCGTTCTCATTCACGATGCTGTTGCTGATGGGAGTCGCAGGTACTGGTGAGTGAGGCAAAGGCCACACGAGCAGGAAGAATAAGAGAGCAAGCAGTGCCACTCCTCCGATGGACCCGAGGAACAATCTCAACTGCGGTCTCATGCACATACCTCCAGAAATCTAATCAAACGCGTTGTAAGGATGAGGGGAGAAGGTCGTGGTACCCACAACGGTAGCATAATTATTAGCGCAAGCCTGTAACTAAAATTCTCATGCCGATTCCTCCTCTTCATGCTCCCCCCCGTCCCTGGATCATGACAGGAACTGTGAGGGCAATGAGCTTGAGGTCCTCTTTAAGAGATCGTCGCTGAAGATAAGCAATATCCAACTCGACCATGCTTTGAAAAGACACTCGGCTGCGCCCGTAGACCTGCCAGGGGCCTGTCAATCCCGGTTTTCCACATAGGCGTAGTCGATCACGTGAACTGTATTGTTCGACCTCATAGGGGAGCGGGGGACGTGGTCCGACGAGCGTCATCTCACCCCATAGAACGTTGAAGAATTGGGGAAGCTCATCAATGCTCGTTTTCCGAAGAAATCGGCCAACGCTCGTGATACGGGGATCGTCGACTTGCTTATATGGCAGATCAAGAGTTGCATTATCAGTTAGTTTCTGGCCGTTGAAGTACTTTGTGGTAGCTTCACGATGAATGGAGTCATCACTATTCACATACATAGATCGAAATTTAAGCATGTAGAACTCAACCCCATTCAGCCCTACACGTTTCTGACGGTAAATAATAGGTCCTACTGAGTCCAGTCGAATCATTATCGCAACGATGACAATAATGATGCAGAGTGGAATTAGGATGAGGAGTGTGAAAAGTATGTCGAGTACGCGTTTGGTTTGCAGATAGCTTCGGTTAAACTTCTGGGTAGGTGCTATTTGAATAGTCATGGACAACCCTCCTTTGCCAATGATTGTAAACTGATACGGATATTTGACTGGTGGTATTTATTTGTTTAAGTGACAAATAAAGTTATATTGGTTAACGTTCCGTAACTAATACTTCCTTCTGTTATGGCATTTCTGCTCCTTCCTTTTTTAGGGCGTTCCACTTAGCCTAGATGCTTATAAAGATATCCCCCCAATGACCCCGCTATGGGTGTTGGAAGACGCTTCCAACATGTAGTAAGCAAACGAAATTTCCAACTGCTCTCAGATGTAGCAGCCAAACCTGCCCTATGGGGATAGTAATAATATGGCAGTGGTTCCTTGATGGCTCCCCAACGGCGCTTGAACTCCATCAAGCCTTCGTGATCCTGTGCAGTTCGCCCAAGATCAAGCGTCTGATATCCCTGCCTGCAACCCCAAGTGATAGCCGCCCACATAAGTAGATTGTTGGGAGCAAGGCTTAGATAGCTTTCATTAGATGCTCCATAGGCGTATCTAACGGTAGTGCCAGACGCGAGTAGAATCATACCCGCGATAATGGACTCTTGATACTCAGCCAGCAATAGTTGCATCGCGCCACTTGCAGCAAATGCATCCCACAAGCCGAAAAAGAAACGTCGCGGTTGCGCAGGCATACCATGTTTTTTGCTGCGCGTGTCTAGGTGTAATCGGTAATAATGCGCCATATCTTCACGACGTTTCGCTATACGAACCTGAACACCGAGATTCTGTGACTTTTTAATCTGACGCTGTACAGGTTTCCGCAAACCCGACCAAACAGCATCAGGATCAGTAGTAAGCTGCAGCAGCCAGCGTACATAGAGATCTGCCTCCACAAGAGCAGAGCGTTTGCTGAGCACGTCATTTACACCAGAACGCAGCTCAAGATATTTTACTTTTTGCTGTCGAGCAAGATGTATCGCCCGGTCAATAAGATTATTAGCGATAACATCATCTGTAGCAAGCAGAGGGCAGTAGTCGGAGAATGGCAGCGCCACTAAACGTCGCCCTGTAAGTGGACTTTGTATAGAGCACAGCGGGAGGAAACCTGTAATCTGTCCAGTTGTGTTTGTGGTGATTAGTGGGATCATTGAATATCCATAAAGCCTGGTAATCAGCTCAAGCCATGCTTGACTATAGTAGAGAGGCTCCATCGTTTGCTGCTCAACAAAGGCACTCAAACGCGGATCAGAGAGGAAAGTGTCTATTTTATTATCTTCAACAAATGTGCTCTGCATATTTTACTGCTTACTCCTTCATAACAAGTAGGTCCTAGTTGAACCTGTTAATGGACTTCGAGGATACGTAAAAAGAAATCTTGCACAGTCACAGAGTCAATATCCCCGCTAATTGCAAGTGCTGCGTGACTACCGTTGGGCCAACATCCAAAGTGGAGGAATGGTGTATCCAGTCGTTCAAGCTGCTGAATGAGCGCACTTCGCCGTTTGACCTGCTCTTCACGAGTTGCCCCTAATCCCTCAGGGAGGTCAAGATATAATGTATACATCTTGCCTTCTTCTTGAGGGCAGTAGACGGCGGGATACCCTTGTTCGAGGAGGAAATCAAGCACCTGTTGAGGTGTGTGTGGCGATAGACCAATACAAGGGCATCGGGATGCATTCACTATACAGCAGTGAGCTTGTATACAAACATCAGGACCAGACCGATTAGTAGTGGGTTGATCTTCGACTGTGAGATGGCGTGCGAGCAGAGTAGCACGAGGCGTGCAAGTGGCTTCAACCCGCCAGCGATCGGAAGCCACTTGCGTAATGTTCAGTCTGAATTGACTACGCTCTTTCCACCACTGAGCAATATCCTTTAGACAAGCCTGCCAGACCGGAAGTGGACGACTGATAGCGTAGGATAACAGCTTATCAAGGGCTTGTTTGCAGAGGACAGCGCGCTCCGGATGGAGATTGAGTACGTAGAGACCGCCGAGATCATAGACCCGCTGCATGATGCGGATCCAGATGTCCCCAACCTCCTCCACTTTGGTGATGCGCAAACGATCAAAAACCATCTCATCATCTGGGATGCTGATTGGAATACGTAGCAGCCGGCCCTCAAAATGCGGCCTCAGGGTGTAGGCGCTGCATGGAAGCGCTTGAAAGAGCTTCAGGGACTTTTCAAAACCGCTTCTCAGAAGTGGTGGGAGACGGTGAAGATCGATAACATCATGGATGACAGCTTCGTTGCTCTCATAGGTAAAGCCCAGCTCCGTAAAGACGCCGAGTGAGTCCTCCGTCCACCCAAGATAGGGGTTGCGAAACCCCTGGTAGGAGAGCGGCGTTCTCTGAAATACTGAGATAGCTTGCTTTGTTTGCTTAAACTGCTCATACTTACTCAGGGTACGGTAATCATTATGGACGTAGCCGTGAATGCCGATTTCAGCACCAACATGGGCAATTTCCATGATTAATGCAGGGTGCCGACGAAGAACCACAGCAGGAATGAAGAAGGTTGGTGTCCCTTTGTATCTGCAAAGAGTACCTATAATTGTATGTAATGCTCGCCGTGTTCGTGTTTCAGAGATGCCAAAGCGCGTGAAAGCCGTCCAAAGTCGACGGACAAAGTTATGCATCCCCTTTGTCTTAATTGAAAAGGCCACAAGGTTCATAAAATACACCTTTGTTTTATCAATCCTTTTGAGCTATGAATACTATCAAGATGCTAAGGCTTACAGGCTTATGTAAGCCCAAAAAACGCTCTATAGTAGTGGCAACTGGAACAAGTTGAGCATTGCTAGTTCTTCGAAACAGGGGCCAACCATATCCCCTCTTCATGCACCAAAGTGAATCCCCTTTCGCAAAAGCTCTCTTCGACACGTTCGCGCCTTCACGCGGTCTCTTCCTGAGATACAGGAAAGGTCGCATGTGCTTCAGAGTTCTCTCGCATTGGCCTCACATAATTACCGTCTCCAATAGTGATATGACGCATACCCAGCGATTCGATCATTTCGTGACGAAGTGCATGGCGTCCATCAAGCACGACCCGGCAGTGCTCGAACCGACTGAAATCGAAGGACTGATACACTCTGTGATCAGCCTGAAGAATAATGGCGCGTATCTCGTCTTCAATTCCTATAGGAAGCGGGGTATATCCTAAAGCTTGCAACTCCTCTTCACTGAAGAGTGGATCATCAGCATAGACCTTCGCACCATGTTCTAGCAGTGCATTCCTCAACAACTCTGCAGAACTGAATGCTGTCTCGCGAACATTACCTCGATAGGCCACACCAAGGATGAGGACAGATTGTTGTGCTAATGATCCGATCTCTACCTCAATTCGATGCACCGCATACTCCGCCATTGAATCGTTGATGCGACGGGCATAGCGAGGCAAGATCAGCATTGGAAGTTCAGAGCCACGGGTCTGGACGTTAGTTCCCGTCAGGCTGGAGAAAAGAAAATACGGATAGACTGGAATACAGTGCCCCCCAACACCAATCCCGGGGGTATGGATATGTGATTCGGGCTGAGTATTGGCAGCAGCAATGGCTAGTGCAAGATTAAGTCCATGTGTATCGGCAAAGCAGGCAAACTCATTGGCCAACGCGATATTGACATCGCGATAGGCTGTTTCGATGAGCTTGACAAATTCGGCTTCATCGGTTGAAGTCATGGCGATGACTTCGGCGTCAAGTACTGATCTATAAAACTCAACAGCAGCGTCAGTACTTCGCTCATCAATACCACCTACCACCTTGGGATAGGTGCGTAGATCACGGAAGATACGTCCAGATTTTACGCGCTCAGGACTATATGCAAGAAGGAAGTCATGACCAGCCTTAAGCTTTGAAGTGCGTTCGAGAATCTGAGCAAAACGTCCTGTTGTTGTACCTATAGGTAAGGTAGTTTCATAGATCACAAGCGTATCAGAGCGCAATCCTGCCCCGATAGCAGCAGTAGCATTATCAATTGCATCGAAGTTCACTTGATGCTTGTCATCTATGACAACCGGTACAATGACCACAACAACGTTAGCCTTAGAGACTGCCTCTGTTACATTAAGCGTTGCGGAGAGCAATCCTTTATGAACTGCATCTGCAACTCCTGCAGCAAGTCCTGGCTCCTCATGCATATAAGATTGCCCAGCATTGACGTTCTCAACCACCACGGGGTTGATGTCGCATCCGATAACAGACCGCCCATGGCGTGCATATTGTACAGCAAGCGGTAATCCTATCTTGCCTAGACCAACCACAGCAATAGTCCAACGCGAAGGGATATGATTAGTTAAGCCATTTTGCATAGTGTCGTTCCTTTCATAACCAGAATGTCAAACCATTAGGCTTAGCCTAAGGGATATGATTAGTTAAGCCATTTTGCATAGTGTCGTTCCTTTCATAACCAGAATGTCAAGCCATTGGGCTTAGCCCATGGGGAGTATCACTTAAACCTTGCGTGAAAAGCATCCTGTATGCTAGCAAGAGATTTTTTTTGTCATGATTCCAATTTAACTCCTCTTCGATACGCTTACGTCCAATAGCTCCCATTTTGACTCGGAGTTGTTGGTCGTCAAGCAAGGTGGCAATTTTGCTAGCGAAGTCCTCTACAAGATTCGGTATAGCGTAAAGAGCGGCATCCTGCGCTGTAATGTGCGTTTCAGCAAGATCAAACACTACTACTGGCTTCCCAAGCGCCATGTATTCCATGGTTTTGACCATAGTGCAGTATTCATTCAATCCATTTGCTGGCTCAGGCGTTAGTCCCACATCTGCTACTGTAAGATAGCGCACAATGTCTTTAGCTGCTATCCAGCCGGTGAAATTAACAAACTCGTCAAGGGCCAGTTCATGAGCAAGCGCACGCAGTGTAGGAGCATGACCGCCATCTCCCATCATCACTAGTGAAACATCTTGACGACCGCGCTTATAGATAAGGTTATGGAGGGCGTACAGGATATTTTCAACACCATCTTGCACTTCCATACTACCCACAAAAGCCAGTAGATAACGTCTTCCCCTTTTCAACTCAGGCTCAGGTGTAACTAGCTTTATGTGTTCCAGTGCTGGAACATTACGCACTACAAACACCCTGCTGCCATCGAAATGACCGCGTTCGATGGCAAAGCGCTTCACAGCTAAGTTCGGTGTGATGACCAGATGGGCAGTTCGGTAGGAGCACCACTCGAGGAAGAGCAGCAGCTTGCGAAGTGATCTCATTCTAGCATTGAATTTTACCTGGAATACCTCTGGTGACAGGTCATGCTGATCAAAGACGAATTTCTTGCCGAGGAGTCGATAGAACAACCCGATCATGAAGAATACATCGGGCGGATTTGCGGCATGAATTACATCAAAGCCATGGCGGAACAGCACTTTAAAGCTCAACAAGAACGTCATGAGCATTGCTACACTGTATTCCGCGATGTAAGTAATATGTTTGTTCGCGCTAGTAGGCACTCGGTATTGGTAAACGTGAATGCCCTCAATGCAAATGTACGACTCTTGGTCCCCCTCGGTCCCCTTAGGGCCGATGATACTTACTTGAAAGCCATAATCACGGAGGGCAGTGGCCTCAGCCCAGACACGGTTATCACTAGGGGCAGCGCAATTTTCTACCAGCATTAGTATTTTAGCGGTTTTGCACATTGACTTCCTCTCCCTGAAAGTAAGGATGTGTTTGAAAAGGCTTGGCAAGGCAAGGCAGAGAGCAATCACTTTAGGAGAGCTACAAACTCCTCAAATTTGGGTTGCCTTCTGGCTGCCAATTCCAAGCGCATAGCCATGACTTCGGGTACCAACATCACCTGTTCATTCAGCATCTTTTTTACACCTATAGCAATCGCCTCTGGCGTGTTGTTTACATAGACAAAGCCACGTGTGAACCAGCGTTTGTTCTCTGAGCAGTCCGAAACGACGGCTGGTTTTGCCATAGCCACAGCTTCATATGCAGCGCAACTCAAATCTTTTGGTTGATTGGTCAGGATGACTAAGCCATGCACATTTTTAAGTAGCGCAGTATAAGCACCACCACGTAGGAAACCAGTCAGGATTACATTTTCTGGTTTCTGTGCCAGTAGTTTAGCCAATGCTCGCTTCGGGTCACCAGTGACATAGAAGGTAACTTGCGGTAGAAGCCGTGCGGCGGCGAAAACCTCTTCCATCGGCTCGACGTCTGCGAAGGTGCTGATGACGGCAACTCGTGCCTCTCCCTCAGAGCCGATCGTACCAATAGGAGGGGCAAGGGAGGGGACTGTGTCTGCGAGGAAAAACCCTCTGACCTTCCAGCGTTGCAAGATGTTTTGAGCCTCCATATTGGAGGAAAGTGTGACAACCGCTCGACGTGACAAAAAGCGCAGCAGTGGCAATGCCCAGCGCCACTCGCGGCTGAAAAAGGTGGAGGGGTGGCAGTCTATAGCGTAGGATACCCGGCGTCCTGAAGGTCGAGTTTTCCTTTGCAGTTCGCACCAGAGCTTCACAACTAGGGGAGCGAAGATCGGGGGGGATTGAACTAACACAACCTCTGGTAGCTCCCGTTCGAGAAGATGCCAGGTCTTCCAGCCCTGAACGAGGTAACGGAGTGGCGTCAACCAGAGCTCTTTTAGCCGAAGCTCATAAAGGAAGCAGACCTGCACATCCAGCTCGGTCGCAAGAGTTTCGGCTCGCCGCGAGTGCTCACCCCAAACTATGAATATAGATTTAACGCTCATTTATATTTCCCCCCGAAGTTTTTTTCGCTTGCTCGTGCAACGAGTTTTCTTCACTCGCATGGAGTGACTACCAACTCTACAAATGATAGTTTTATCTTAATTTTGCTCAAAAACTGTCTTGACATTGTGGAACCACCCTAAAGTGCAAAGAGAGATCCGCGTTCCAAAAAGTGGAAAGATAGGGTCGTAGATCAGCGCGATGTTATCGACAGTCATCTCCCAGTTAAAATCGCGCTCAGCCAATAAACGAACGATCTGGGACAGATTATCCTTCTTCATATCGCCAATGCCGATGGTGATGTGTGGCACCCAATGAGCAGGATGATAGTAATCCTCGATACCCGAACCCATACTGGAAATTTCCTGCCAGAGTGCTTCATGAAACTGTGTTAACTCAGAACTGTGTACAACAGGGATATACAGCACTGGATGAGGTCCATTAAAAATGCCCAAGCCACCAGCTCGTACTTGAAATGATGTTTTGCTCGCGGCAAATCGCCGCAAGACAGGTTCCAGCGACTTTACTTTGTAGCGCCTGGCAACCTGGTAAGAAACATGGGGATAGGATGGGACGTAGACGCCACTTACTGCGAACTCCCTCGCCAGCTCGGCCCAGAGGTCTTTAACCAGTTGATAATGCTTGTGGTCTAGGAGTGAGACTACGCCGTGCATTGTTTTACATCTCCCTTTCTGAGAAGATCTTCCAATACTTTACCCCCTCGCTTGCGTACATACTTCATAAATGCCAGTATCTCTATCGCCCGTTTGAGGCGCGAGCGGTACAATGACGGTCCGCCGAGGTGATGACGGATGCGCCAGGCCTCATCGATGAGAGGACACCAACGTGCGGGAAGACGGTCTCGCCAGCGCTTAAGGGCTACTGACTTCGGGATAATCTCTTCTTCCTCGATCGTTGTCAGAATACGACAGTGTGTGGTTACAGCGAACACAAACCAATCATCACGCAGGAAACAGTGGGGGCGTCGTCTGGCTGTGCTGGGCCAAAAGTCATTCAGGTTGTCGCTCATCGTTTCTAGCACATCCTGCCAGGTGACCTCAAAAGGGAGTGTAGAACGTTCTGGTCCGAGGAGACGGATGCCTTTGTTCTTGACGGTCCACCATGTGATATAGTTGAGGTCACCATATCCTGCAGGAGAGAACTCTCCATGTTGAATGGTGGGATATGGTGCAATCTCTCTAATACGCTTGCCAAGATCGCGCAAAGGAAAGTAGAGAACATCCAGACGCCTGGCGAGTTGATGCGTCCCAATCAGCTGTGTATGGAGAGTGTCTAATTGCGCAAGCTCCGGGGTGGACCACTGCTCATGCGTCAAGGCAACGATGTCGATATCACTTTCTAGTTCCTCAAAGGCACCGAAGGCAATGGAGCCGAAGATGTAGATACCGTAGAAGTGAGAGCGCAATGGTTCAAGGGCTTGGAGATATGCATCCATGAGTGGTTGAATAGGTGTAGGAATGAATTCTTCCACAGAAGTACCCTCCAACTTTTTTGGTCGCAACCCTTTTTGCTACGAACCAACACAATTTCAACAGGACAAGATTCTAAATCCGTTTGTAACTCTTCAGGAGTACTAGAGGCTTGCAAAAGAGCGAGCAAGCCAGTAGAGTACACGCATGACCAACGCCAACGACGAAGATCGGCTGATCACAACCAATAGATAGATGAGAGCCTCAACAGGCACTCTTATGGTCAAGCAGATCAGCAAGGATGTGCTTGACGGTGACTCCCCAGGCATCCCAGTTCAAGCGGTTTTCAAAAGCGGCGCGACTGGCTCGCACCAGTTCGGCATAGCGTTCGCTATCGCGATAGACCCTGGCAGTCACTTCCGCATAGGCAGCCCCTCGCACATCATAGGGCAGCAGAAACCCATTTTCACCATTCCTGATCACCTCTGGAACCCCCCCTGTACTGGTGGTGATGACCGGCAGACCGAATGCATTGGCCTCACAGAACACCATCGGGGTACAATCAGCTCTTGTGGGCATCAGCAAAAAATCGGACAGCATAAAGAGTTGTTCTAACTCTCTGCGTTGCCTCTTGTCGTTCTTATCTAAGAACGGGATGACCCTCATGCGCTCATGGGCAAACGCCTTCGGAGGAGTACAACCACACACAGTCAGTTCGGCTGCAATGCCCAGATCTTCCAGCTTGAGCAGCGTCTCAAAAGCGATGTCCCCCCCTTTTCTTACCCACTCGGCAGACAGGAACAGCAAGCGACAGCGGTCTGACAGCTTTCTCGCTAGAGCTACCTCCCGAGAGGGAATCTCATCCAGATTGGCGCCAAAGGAGATGACGTGGACTTTCGCCGGGTCTGCGCCATAGTCTTCGACAGCAGATCGTGCCGCCCATGCTGAAGAGTAGATCACTGCACTGGCTTTCTCGAGCGCCAAAGCCTGAATGGTCTGCATCTCGTAGATCGATCTTTTCAGAAGATTTGAAAATCTAGGATAGTAGTCAAACAACAATCGATACGTTGCATCTTCTACTGTTACGATGGGGATGTCTGTCTCCAAAAAGGCTACCTCTGTAGCGCCAGCAGGCGCTACTATCACATCAAAAGATTGTCCAGCAAGCCATTGAGCGCCAGCTTTCGCATAGCTGTTAGCGAGGAAAAAGCTGCAGGTGTACTTTTTCTTCAGCAAGACCCGTGAACTTAGACCAATGATTCTTGCAATCAGCTCCTCCTTCCTACAAGGAAGGACCGGGCTGAAATACGAGATTTCCCCACAATGCTTTTGCAGTGTTTGAGCTACGTGGTAAACGATACCTGACCATGAGCGCCACGACCGTCTATCGTATGGGTCATGCCGCACAGTCAAAAACGCAATTTTCATCCTACTACACCTCCATTATTACCGCTGTTTTCTTCGTTTATAGGTACTATCCGTCCTTGCTGTGCCAGTGAGGTTTGTTGCATTGATTGTGGTCGAACCGCTGGACGCTTCATCGTTATTGCTAACTCGTCTTCGAGCAATCCATCAGCATAGTTAGCTGGCACAGGAGTCTCCGGCAGGTCGTTGGTGCTCGGACTGGATGTCGGCTGCGCCTTATGTCGTATTGCACGATACACTGCCAGGTAGTCTTCTCGGGGTATGACGCCAAGAAGCACGGATGCTCCAACATAGACAAGCACTGCAATCGCAAGAATGACAAGAATATGTAAGGTAAGCAAAGGTAAAATCGCCAGGGCCATCACCAAGCTCGCGATAAGGGCTTTGAGGGCAACTCGCAGGCTTCCAAAGGGCAGCAGGTACCGAGGTATGAAGACGACGCAGATACAGCAGACCAGTACCTCAGTGAGTGAAGAAGCGATTCCTGCACCAGTGGCCTGATAGAGCAGTATCAAGATGATGTTGAGTCCCACATTGAAGACCAGGGCGATTGCCGAAATGATCGGGAGCTTGCTATCTCGTTTCTTGCTCAGAATTGTGCTGCTAAGCGCATAATTGATGTAGGCAAAGACCACACCAAGAGCAACCGCTTGGAGCACAGGAATGCTCGGAGCAAATTCGTTTCTCACATAGAGAAAGCGAATGATGTTGGGCGCAGCAACGATTAATATGGTGGCAACAGGAATCCCACAAAAGAGCAAGAAATTCACTGATTTCTCAACTGCCAGTTTCAGACCTGCATCCGAGGCCATAGAAAGCTTCGAGAAGATGGGATACATGATGGTCGATATCACGATAATTGGTATAAAGCTCATCGTATCAAACAGGCGATTCGCTGCACCATACCAACCTACTACAGCGTCGTTGGTCATCAGGGAGAGGAGAACAGTATCGATACTGGTATAGCCCACCAGGAGCAGTCCATTGAGGAAGAATGGTATATTCGTACGCAATATTGTACGGATTAGTGGCGGGTCAATAGCGAATTTGGGTCTAACCAGGCGGAAGAACCAGGCTGCTTGCCAAACTCCATTGATGAGAGATCCAACCACTAGCACCACAGCCATGGCCTGCACCCCTGCTCCAGATCTGAGTAAGAGGATGCCAAAGAGGGCGGATAGCCCCTTTTCAAGAATATTGCCCACAACTGGGAAAATCGTTCGTTCAAAGGCATAGTGCACCGATGCAAATGTGCTCGCTAGCGCATTGCATAGTAAATCAAAACCACATATCGCCACCAGAACTTGTACTTCCGGACTGTAGCCGAGGAGCCAGGAAGCGAGGAGAATCACAGTGAACAGAATAAACCAGAGACCGAACCTGATGAGGAGCATGTTTGAAAGGTAGCCTGCAGCCTTATCCGGTTTCTGTGCCACGTCACGTACAGCCTGCCTATCGAAGCCAGAGTTAATAGGAACTCCTACCAGAGCGACAAAGGTGACGGCAAAATAGAGTTCGCCGAACTTAACAGTGCCCAGAAAGCGCCCATAAGCAATGGTCAGCAGTAACGTCGATGTCCACATCACTGCCTGCCCGAGGAATGAGATGATGGTATTATTTATGACTCGACGGAGTCTGTTCATGCTCCAGGGCCTTTCCAGGAGGGCGTATTCCGGTATGGCCGGGTTGCTTTGGGCATAGATGAAAGGAGAAGTCTTTTTCCCGTCAGCAGGCCATCTGCCGGTTTACCCACAACGATGCCTGTTGTCTCGTCCCTCATCTGCTCGACAGCCGCCGATGATCCCTGAACTTCGAACTGCTCGCTCGCCACAATTATAGCCAGGAGCATAAAAAGTGTCTGTGTGATACCAGGGTAGGTAAAATATAGAGACGACACGTTCATAACGATAATAGCCACCAGGATAGCCAGTGTTGCGATAGCTACTGTGCGGACGAGATCATTGCTCTTATTTTTAATCCGACGCCAGCAGGTGGCCATTGCTACTCCCATCAGCAGAAAATAACTGAAGAAGTAGGGCAGGCCGCCCCTGAGCAGCAGACCCAAATATTGGGTCTCCTCGGTTGGCCAGGCATTGAGCGCTGCTGGGGCAGGACCAGACCCAAACAAAAGGTGCTGGCTGATGGCTGGTAAAAATACTTCTTTCCAGAGTATGATTCTAGAGCCAAATGTCGGAAACAACCCCTGGTCTGTCCCTCCCAGCCAATCAGTGAGCCGGGCTGAGATGAAAGATTGGAAGATAAGCGCTGACAAGGCAATACCAACTGGAGCAATAATTATCCACTTAGGCAAGCGCCTGAACAACATAAAGACGACAGCAGCACCGACAGCCAACCCAAAAAAGCTAGCGAAAGTACCGGTTAGGAGCAAGGCCATGCTGTCTAATAGCAGTGTAGTTGCCAGAAGCAGCGGAGAAATTTTCAGTCTTTTCTGGACGGTGCTGCAGGCCACGGCCACGATTAAAGTGGCCGTCAGGTAAGATGCCAGGGCAGTATAGGCCTCCATGGTAGAAGTGATCCGCCCCGCAGAAAAGGGATCAGTATTTTGCAACGCCATAGGTGGGTAATTAGTTTGAATTAATGTAGGGATCCGTCCTGCAGAAATGGGACCAGCATTTTGCCACGCAATGGGTGGGTAATAAGTTTGAATTAATGTGGCGACGGGAGTTACGAACTTCTCTAAAATCCCAATGACGGAGACAGCGATACTTGCTACGAAGATCAGCTTTAGCACAATTGTTATCTGTTTTTCTGAGGTGATAGTTGCCACCGCAATACGGTATACTAAGTAATACTGAAGCGGGCCCAGCAAAGTTTGAAGAGGTGTTCCCGAGCCGCCGAAACTGCTCAGGTCTAGATGTTGGCCGCGATAGTAAAGGGCTAGCACTGGGAAGACGGCCTCGGACAGAAAAAAGAGTCCAAACGCCAGGTCGATGGCCGTCAGGCGAGTTTTGCCCAGGGGACCAGGCCTGGCCAGCAGAAAAAGGATAAATGCGAGCATGAGCAGTGCCTGCCCTAACCGCAGAATTGGCACCACGGCTCCTCGAGCTAATCCATCGGTGAGAGGCATTATTAAGGCCAGCCCATACACAATCAGTACTGGTCGGGGTACAACCAGTACCAGTAGAAAGAGCACCAGGGCGACCATCATCCCTCGAAAGGAGTTAATGCCAGTTAATACAGCTAGCATTACTATCAACACTATTCCAACTATCAGAGCAAGCCGAACGTCATCTACGCGGCTGGCTATCGAATTATTCGAATGTTGGACCTTATTGGCGTTTTCCATTTTTTTATTCCACTCATGATCAAGGATCTGGTTTTGCCGCCTGCCTTTTATGCTTTGCCTATCTACTACTTTCAGGTTATCCACCACTTTCACGCTATCCACTTTTCCTTCCGTCAAGTAGGTCTGGCTAGGATTGCGTATCTACCTCCATCGGATGAACGGATGCTATCTTTACGGTGCTGTCAAATAAGTCTTGTTGGGACTGTGTTTTTGGCTCCTTCATGATATCCTGTGTAACGGGAGCTCTGTGCCCATTTTTTCTATATGACCATTGCTGCCGGTCTGCTCATGAGCAGTATAATAGTAGGAATAGTTCGCGTGATCGCGGCTATGACGCTGCTTATTGACAACACAGCCAAGAACGTCGGCCTCAGCCTGCTCCAGTATTGCATTCAGCTGCTTGAGATGTTCCTTTTTGGAACGGGTGATATCGACCACGACAAGCGTGCCATCGACCTTTGATGCCAGAATACTGGCATCTGATAAACCGAGTAAAGGAGAAGTATCGAAGATAACCACCTCAGCTCCGCAGTTGCCAAGTGCTGTCAAGAGGCGCTGCATCGCCTTTGAGTCGAGTAACTCCGGAGGGTTGGGAGGTAGTGGCCCAGAAGGCATGACATTCAGGTTTGGAATGTCTACATCGTGTAAAAAAGGATCGAGAGATACTCTGATAGCAGGAAGTGCATTTAATGGCGATGGAGAGGTGGTGGAAGTGAGGGACTGCTGATAAGCAGACATATCGGGGGCGGACGGCGTGCTAAATGTCAGTATAGCATTGCTGAAGCCCATTGTTTGAGCAGGGAGGCCAAACGTTTCATGTAGTGTTGGATGACGCAGGTTGGCGTCGATGAGGAGGGTATTTTTCCCCGCCCTGGCCATAAAAATGGCCAGATTGGCCGCGATAACAGTCTTGCCATCGCCAGGTGAGGCACTTGTGACTACCAGGGTACGCAGCGGCCTATTTATCGCTGAGAAGCCAATATTTGTACGCAAAATGCGATAGGACTCGACGTTGGCGTTGTGTCCGGTCGGGTTAACAACTTCTTCTTTAGGCTCTGCTTGCGAGATTGTAGCCAGAACGGGCAAGTCCAGCAATTGGGTAAGAGCCTCAGGGGTGCGAACATGTGTGTCTAATTGCTCAAACAGCAGAGTTAGCGCCATTCCCAACAGCAAACCTGCGATTAGTCCAGCAGCGGTATTAAGGAGTATATTAGGTTGTAGGGGCTTTAAGGGAGGCTGGGCAGGCTGGGCTAGGAATAGGAAACTACCGTTCTGTGCCGAAGCCTGCTGCTCTACCTGGATCTGCTGTTGAATCAACGTCTTTGCGATGTCGTTCGCCAGGGTTGCCGCGCGTGTCGGACTCGGATCCTGTACATCAATCTCAAAAAGCTGTGTATTGGTCTTGGCCGTCGCCGTCACATTTTTCGAGAGATCAGTGACCGTCAGACCTGGGTAGTGCGAGGCGACCTCACGAAGCACCAGATCGCTTGTCGCCAAAGTCGCCTCGGTCTGAACGAGTTGATTACTGGCAAGCAAATTGTTGTAGTCTGATTGATTATTTCCCGAACTAACGGCAATCTGGACGAGTGCTGCCGATTGATAGGTCGGTGTCATAAGTTTGCTACCAACATATGCCCCTACTCCCACTACCACTATGCAGATTAGCATGAGTTTCCATGACTTTACCAGCGAGATCAAGTACTGTTCAAGCGTCATATCCTGTTTCTCCTCGCTTGTGTTTTTTCATTTCAACTATTGGATAGGGGATACCCGTTGCTATCCCCTCTTCTAAGCCTTTACAAACAGGAGGATAATAGGGAGAGATGAAGAGAATGTGGGCCATTAGTTCATTCCTTATTTCAAATTCGTTAGCTGCTTCTCCAGGGCTTCCTGTGCTGCCGTTAAGACCTGTACCACTGTCAGACCAACACCACCGTGAGCGCGTGGTTGCGTTCCCAAACGGATTGCATTAGCAAAATCCTCACATTCGAGCCGTAAGGGCTCAATCCAATCAATGTGAGGTATTGTTATTTCACCAAAGCGATACGAGACCATCGGATCAGCATGAACATCCGCCCCCTTGTTGTAAATCTTAAGCATCTCCGCCGGATTGGTATCGTCATAAACCGCCATTCTTGCATCACCGATTACCGTCACGCGGCGAATCTTACAGGGATGAAGCCAGCTGACATGGATATGTGCCGTCATCCCTTTCTTAAAACCAAGATCAAGATGGGCAATATCATGAATATGCGACCGTAAATGACCATGAGCCTGCACTTTGATTCGGTCGGGCCTCTCACCAAGTAGGTACAAGAGGATCGATATATCGTGCGGAGCGAGATCCCAAATGACATCGATATCGTCACGATAGAGACCCAAATTCAACCGCTCGGCTTCGACACAGTAGATTTTTCCCAGGTCTCCACTTTGCACGAGCTTGCGCAATTCGTTGACGGCAGGGCTATATTCAAAGGTATGGCCCACCATGAGCACGCGCTGCTGCCTCTCTGCTAGGTCAACAAGTTCTTCAGCCTCCGCAACGCTAGCCGTTAAAGGCTTCTCTACGAGTACATGCTTGCCGTGCAACAAAGCTTCTTTCGCCAGTCGATAGTGAGTTTTTACAGGAGTGGCAATCACCACTGCATCGACATCGGAACGAAAAATCTCCTCCACCCGGGTCGTTGCCCGCACTGATGGTTGTTTTATAAGTGATGCCAACTGGTGTATGTTCTGATCGGCTACCATAGAGACCATTGCATGTGGCAAGCTATCTAGATTGCGTGAAATCTTGGGTCCCCAATACCCCCAGCCAATAACTCCAAAACGTAGATCTTCCATGCTCATGATTTTCCCCCCAGTAGATCACAACGAAAGCCCTCTGTGCTAATTAGAATAGCATTTGCTTGTCTTTGCTCAATGTCAATAAAAGTTGAGAACAGGTTGTGCTCTTTTCAACATATGCAGAAAAGACTACTCTTGATAAGAAAAACCAGCGTTTTCTTATGTCTCCATAAGTAAGAGCGTTCTCCAACCTCATTGCTATTGGTGTACACGACCGTAACCCCTCTATCTAGCGACAATGGGAACTCTATCGCAAAGCAGTATCCAACGTTTTCTACGAATGCCTTATGTCTACAGATCATCAAATGCCGATTTTCATCACGGTCGGTGCATCTATAGTCATCACGGCACGATACATTTTTGCAATGCAAAAGTATGTTGGAAAATGGGAAGTGTGGACGTAAACGAGTATCGGCATGGCACTACAAGTCGTAAGTAACATCCCTGCGGCGTAAACAGTGATGGTACTTGCTAACACCCCCCTGTTACAAAGAACCAATTCACTTGTGCCCATTTCTGCAGAAATGGACAATAAACCTCCTGGATGTTTTTCAAACGTATGTGCAAATCTCGCTCTTTATCTCACTGAAGAATCAGCAGAAACTTGGCAGATTCTGGCAAAGGGAATAAAATTGCTTAGAATTGTCCAGTGTAAAGACTCGATAGCCTTTTGTTCTTGCAATGTCTTCTGTTGCCACAGACATGCATTAGATGAACACGGAGATATCTTGCCTTACCAGCCAGATGAATCGGAGAACAGAGAAAGATGCACTACAGAGACGTTTTACGTGAATGACAAACCCAATGCCAATTATAACTTAGCAAATTTTAATATGTCAAGGTTATTTTGTATAATATGTAAACTTTCAGTTAACTGTAAGTTTTATCAACGCTGGCTGCTTGCCAACTTATTAAATGGATGAATCAGAAGTAGAGCTTGCCTTTCCAATATCATCCCATCAAAACGAAACGGCAATGATACTATATACGCCGATCAGCGACGGGCCTGCGAGCCAAAGTCGATTCGCCATCATAGATGACGGTGCTTAAAATGGCGGACAGCGCTAATGCCGCCACGAGCAGCGGTGCCAGGACAAGCATCAGACGCATGACATAAAAAACGTTGAAGCGGGACAAGAAATTGTCTCCGACTTTCTACTAAATACAAAAGTAATTTTGTTTGTAGCTTCGAAATGTGAATCATGTTAAACATGTTTAACATTTTCTTAGCATTGGGTTAACAAATCCGCACTATTATATGTTAACATGCAAAACCCATAAGAGTCAACGAGTAAATATACTTAAAGAGCTTGTTAAATTTTTCTAATGGTTTATTCAAGAGCGTGCTCGTATTTTAAACTTTTTCCAATGTCATCCCCACCAAAACGAAACGGCAATAATACCATATAAGCCGATCAGCGACAGGCCTTCGAGCCAGGTCGATTCCCCATCATAGATGATGACGGTGCTTAAAATGGCGGACAGCGCTAATGCCGCCACGAGCAGTGGCACCAGGACAAGCGTCAGGTGAGCGCCGCCTATGAAAAAGCTGAGCAGCACCAGAACCGGTGTTAAGCCCAGGGCAACCTGGAGAGAACTGTTGAGAATGACGCTCATGGCAAAATCAGATTGATTACGGGCCGCGAACTGGATGCCCACGACATTCTCTACGGCGTTTCCAGCGAGGGCCACGATAACGAGGCCGGTAAAGGCAGGAGAGATATGTAGTACTTCGATGGCCGGTGTTAAAGCTGATACGAACCAATCCGAAACGAATGCTGCGCCCACTCCTGCGCCTACTAAGATCACTACCGCTAACCAGATTGGCCAGGAACGAAGTGAAGCAGTCCCTTCTTTAGGCAGTATCGTCGGGCCGCCTTTGAGTGAGACTGGAATGCTCGCGATAAAAACGACCAGCAGGATCATCGCGCAGGCGATACTGAGTCCGTCCTCGTGCCCGGCTGCCGGTGTATGTAACTCAAAGGTGAGTGTGGGTACTATCAATGCCGCTACAGATAGCAGGGTAAGATTCGCTATCATACGCGGCGTATCAGAAGAGAAACGCTGCGTTCCATGACGCAGACCTCCTATGAGGAAGGCGAGGCCGAGCACGAATAAACTGTTCCCCAGGATAGAGCCAACAAGAGCAGACTGCACAACATCAACCAGCCCCGCGCGCAGGGCAAAAATACCAACGAACAGTTCGGGTAAATTGCCCAGGGCAGACTGCAGCACGCCTGTTGCGCCTGCTCCAAGGTGTTCACCTAGCTGGTCAGTCGCCTGGCCAACAAGAGCGGCAAGCAGGGCGAGCGCCACTGCTGCTATGACAAAGATGAGAACAGCATTAGCTTGTAAGAAGGTGAGAATACCAGCCAATACACTGAGCACAATCGACCCAGCGATAATCAGCCACTGGATCCTGGTCAAGGGGGGAATACCTACATCTCTAACCTCGCTACGGGACACTTGGCAACTCCTAATTATGGATTTTGAGCCATAGACAATTCTGGGGATATTGACGACATGTTGCCCGAGAGGCTCTTGACCCAGGCATGCTGCGGACATTATACTACATCTACCTCGACAGGCTAGCCGGGCGTCCCTTTACAACAGAGTCTGTGGGTAATCCCGAAAAATGAGGTATTGCACCTGGGCGAGCGCGAGGATCGCTCAGTAGGCATCAACCTAAGAAAAGCCCATCAAATGCAGTAGGGACGGCGGGCGACCATAAAGGTCCATACCACCTCTACCCAGCCACCCTCGCCCATACGGGATCATGGAAGCTCGGGTCTGGGTCTTAGATTGATGCGTATTGGGCGACTCTCGCGCTCGCCCGGAAAATGCTGGCTAGGCTTTTTTCTCGGCAGGAAGAATGCGGTTTAACGTGGTTCCACACACCACACACTGCCCCTGCAGGGCAGATCTGCCATTTTTCATCGTAATGCGGTGCGGATTCTTCATCTCGCGCTTCTCTTTACACTTTACACAATATGCCGTATCAGCCATAGTGCCCCGTCCTTTCAGTGTAGTTTCAATATAGTAACAATCAAACGCGTTGACAGTTCTGTGCCAACCTCTATTTACACGACAGTTCGGGCTTCTACGCTTCAATCATCCACCTTATAAGCTATCCAACGAATGTCCCGAGATGGAAAGAGCACATATCCCACTACTGTTGCAAGAAAGGTAAGCGACCGGAACTCCACCAACTATTTATAACATAACTGGAGTTTCTGCCAAAACTGGGGATTACCTTATGGGTACACGGTCATCAAAATGTATACTATACTCATACGTAATTTCAGGAAGTAAAGGAGTACGACTATGAAATTTGGCGTCTTTCTCCCAATCTCCGGCCGCGCCTCGGGACCAGATACCCTTATGGAGGCTGCACGTAGTGCCGAAGAACTGGGCTTCGACGCTGTCTGGTCAGCTGATCGCGTGGTCACCCCCTGGCAGATCAGCACGCCTTACCCTTATAGCGAGAACCACGAATTCATTGTCCCACCGGATCGGCCTTTCCTTGACTCGCTCACTTGCCTGGCCTTCCTCGCAGGCTGCACCGAGAAAATCACCCTCGGCATCAGCGTGTTAGTGCTGCCATACCGCCATCCTCTATACTGGGCGCGCGTGGCCGTCTCTATTGAGAGGCTGTGCAGGGGCCGACTAATCATGGGAGTTGGTGTTGGTTGGATGGAAGAGGAATTCGCAGCACAAGGGATCTTATTCAAGGACCGTGGACGGATGACCGATGAACAACTCGAGATTATCTCGCGCCTATGGACAGAGGAGCATATTAGCTTCAACGGCCAGTTCTACCGCTTTCAGGACCTGGCTTTCTACCCCAAGCCAATCCAGCAGCCACGCATCCCGATATGGGTGGGTGGAGAAGGAGTTCATGCCCAGCGGCGCACAGCGAAGTACGGCGATGCCTGGTTCCCCTACTTTGTGGAGATCACACCAGCGGAACTGAAAGCGGGCTATGACAACGTCCTGCGACTGGCTAGCGCAGCTGGTCGCGACCCTGAGCAGGTACTCCTCACGTGCTGTCGACCGATTGAAGTGACACGCCAGCCTGTCCCACAGGATGATCGCCACCTGCGCGGCACTCCCGAACAACTGGTTGAAGCGCTCAACGCGTACCGCGAAATCGGGGTGGATCATCTCGCACTACAATTCATGGTCCCGCGCTGGCCAGAACGGGTGGAACAGATAGAACGCTTCGCCCGGGAAGCGATGCCACACCTGAGGGATTGATAGCGTTTAACTCTCATGAGACCGTAAAGGGAATCGGTGTCCATGTCTGTCCCTCGTCAGTGGTCTTGAGCAGGAACGAGGAGACGCTGATCTCGCTCATCCGCCTCTTCAGGAAGCAACTCATCAAAGTCTGCCATAGCAGTGTTCCTTTCTACTCTACTGCTGTTTGTAGATCGTCCGTAAGAGGGCAATGGTACGTGAACAGATTTTCCGTACGGTTGCTTCGCGCTTATTGAGTAAAACAGCAATCTCAGCAAAACGCAAGCCCTCGCCAAAGCGTAACTGTAATACCTGCTGTTGGAACAAAGATAAGCTGCTAACGGCTTTGTAAAGCCGCTCAAGCTCCTCGCGTCGCAGTACGATCTGTTCAGGTGTTAGTGCCACCTGGCTGCGCGCTGTCTCTACCACCTGTTCTATTGGGACAATAGGGAGGCGAGCAGAATGGCGATAGCGATCCACCAGTTTGTTATGTGCGACGCTGCGCAACCAGACGAGCTGCTGTCGTTCGGTCAGCGCCGAAAGGTTGTCCTGCTCCAGCACTGCCGTGAAGACCTCAAGTGTCACATCCTCTGCATCCTGCCATGAAGGCGTGTAGAGTCTCGCATAGGCAAAGATACTGGCTGCATAGCGATCAAAGAGCGCAGCGCCAGCACTACTCCCTTGTGTACATTCATCGTGCTGTTGCATGCTTTCTTTCTCCACACCATATGTTCTCATACTATAATCGCAGCATAGACAAAAATGTGACATAACTATTCACCTATGCTAATCAGCTTTCGCGCAACCTCCACTCCGTGCTCAAGCGCAAGATGAACACGTCCTCCTACGAACGCATCTCCACAGAAAGCCAGCCCCAAAGGCATAGCAAGCGCGTTGAGTTGTCCCGCATCCGCCTTTTCTGCCGGTAATGCATAACGCCAGTGGTATAAATCAGTAAAGAAAGGTCTGTTCAGTGGTTCATCGAGGAGCATTGCAACACGATTTGCAACATCGTCGATTATCTCATCCACAGGTAGATTCCAATGATCTCGGCTATACTGGGGAGCCATCTGCGCAATTAACAGTCCAGCACCACCAGGAGCACGCTCAGGAGCCTTCTCGTGTTCCCAGGCCAGCCAGGAGATAGCATGAGCCTTGTCTGTATTGACAAGTGCATAATAAGGATGCGCCTGCGGTGCTGGTCGGTAGCCCAGTATGACTGATAAAAGTGGATTGTAACTCGCCTTGCGCAGCAGCGCGCATATGTTCTCTCGTTGAGCAATGGGCACCTGGCTGGCTTCGATCAGTTCAACAGCCTGAATGGCGGGGATACTTATGAGCACGCGATCATACTCACCTGCATGCTGCCCAGACTCATCAAAGAGTCGCCAGCCTATTACGTTTTGTTGCAGGTGACCAATACCTGTCTGCTGCCGGATATCTAACCCCAGGGCCATACTTACAGGCAAAGTATTCAGACCGCTGCGATAATTCCACTTCGGCTCTGCATTCTGAATGGGATCGCCCTCCTGAATGTACCCATGCCCATCAAAGATCCAGACGGGTTTACTTATATTAATCAGGTCGGCAACGTGGAATCGCTCGGTAATCAAGGCTACGCTCACTGAACTGCCTTGCTTGATGTACTGCGCGCCGTAATCATAGATGAAGCCTTGCTGATTCCTGGTCGCTGCTCGACCTCCAACACCAGAGCTTTTCTCAAACACTGTTACAGCAAAACCTGCGTCGCGTAGTTCATGCGCAGCAGCTAGTCCACTACATCCTGCTCCGATAATGGCTACTGATGGCATCTGCTTACTCCCCATTTCTATTCAGCTCCCCCAATGATCGGTGCCAGGGCGGGGGCAAGCCCCGCCCCTACTATACTCCTATGGGTTGACTTCCCAGGCCGTGCATAGTAGGGGCAATCCCTTGCGGTCGTCTTGCCGTATGGCACTCTTTGTATCATTCGCCAACAAAGTCTTGCAGGGGAAGGGTTTTTCACCAAGCCGCCTGCGGCGTCGAAGAAGAAAGAAGCTTGGGGACATCCCCAAAACCCCGGCAGGGGCTGGGCCCTGCATACTGCTTCCAAAAAACCTACTTGTGTAAAGTAAGCTCTACCCCTATATTTCGGAGACCCTTTACTTCCACAAAATCAACCATCTTTTTTCAACTGAACTTTACCTAACTGTGCACTTAGCCATGCCGTCACATTGGCCAGGCTTTCTTGACTGATTTCATGACCAATTGGATACTCATAGTAGCTTAATTCAACTGGCAACGATGAGAGCAACTGGCGGCTGGCGCGGCCATAACTGATAGGGAGGACCGTATCGGCGGTACCATGAACTACCAGGAACGGGAGACCCTCAAGCTTCTCGGAAGATGCCATGAGGGGCTGTATCTCTGGTAGAATACGTCCACTGATCAGCACTACACCCGCAACGAGTTCTGGATGTGTGAGAGCTACACTTGCGCTCATGATGGCACCCTGGCTGAAACCCATCAGGTAGATCTTTTTTGGATCGGCTCCGTAGGCCTTAGTGGCTTCACCCAGAAATGCGATCAACGCTTTGCGGCTGGATTCAGCTTGTGCTGGATCAATTACCGGTCCTTGTGGCGTGAAGTCAACTTCAAACCAGGCGTAGCTCCCAGGTCCCAGCGTGTTCGGCGCACGCACACTGATGATCAGAAATCGCTGATCAAGGTACGGCGCCAAACCGAAAAGGTCATATTCGTTGCTACCGACGCCGTGGAGTAACAGCAAGAGCGGCGGAGTACCTGCTTCAACTTTTGGCTGGCGAACCAGGTGCACAAGTGAAAGTGATTTCATTCCCCTGCCTTAGCATGCGAATGGACACCATATCGCTCCTCGTGCACGAGATCGGCCAGGGGCTTGCGGGCTTGCGCGCGCTTCGGATGAGCACGTCGCGCCTCCTCATCCGGATAGCCAAGAGAGATAGCAGTACGCACTAAACGTTCCTGCGGGATCCCCAGAATCATCTTAGCTTCCGCCTTCCCGTTTCCTTTGAACCAGCCAATACTCGAACCGAACCCATATGCAGCGGCGGCGAGCATGATACGCTCGCTCAAGCGCCCCTCGTCGAATGTCTCCTGATCGACTTGCCCAGGTTCACCCGACATCACCAGCACAATCCCCAGAGGAGCACCAGCCAGGTGCCTTGCAAACCCCTCAAGCGAGGCTAGAGCTTGAAGCGTCTCGCGGTTGCGGACCAATACTAACTCCCAGGGCTGACGGTTGCCCGCACTTCCCGACCAGCGTGCGACATCGAGCACGGCATTAACAACCTCTGGCGGCACCGGGTCTGGTCGGAACTGGCGAACGGCTCGCAGTCTCTTGAGGAAGGTAATAAGAGTTTGGGCATTTTTATTTTCGGTCTCAGGCATGAATACATTTACTCCTTCTCAAGACATGGAATATGTGACGAACTAGCGACAGGCCGACAAAAAGATTACACTATTCCAGGTCAAGCGTGATATTTTCAAGTATGGCACGCTAGAGGGTTACATTTCAAGCACAGGTTTAGCTTTACGCTTTCACTTATCCTGGTTCTCGCAACATCCCCCATACGCGCAGTTCGCTCTTCGGCACTTCTCCTTCGCTCACCGCTTTGAACCCATGCTTCTGATAGAATGGCACATTCCTTCCATTCATAGTCTCAAGGTAACACGGCAGGCCTTCAGCATCGGCCCTTGCCAACACATGCTGTATGAGCATTCCGCCTATGCCGTGGCCCTGGAGCGCCGGCTCAACGCCAAGACCCCATAAATACCAGTGCTGTTCTGGGACGGAGCATTTGTGAACCTTTTCGGTATAGTCCTCAGTGGTTATGTAGCGGCGGAACCCCGTCCAGCCTAACTCCAGTGGTGCGCTGCGTATGCCGATCCTTACCAACCGGCCAAAGGTGGGCGTGGTCTTGCCTGGTGGCAACCAGCAAGCTACACCTTCCAACGCAGAAGTCGTATAGACCTCGCCATAGAGAAAGCTATAACGCACGAGGATACCCATAGATAAGGGTACCACGCGAGCACGCCTGGCTTCGTCTGGGACGAGGTACTGCCACAATGGATCATTCAGAAAAGCCCTACCCATCAGCTCAGAAGCTTGCTTGAGCTGCTGTGCCTTCAGGGGAATAACTGCATGGAGCTGGGTCATGTGCGCCTGCCCTTATCTCCTCAACTTGGGGAGCGCCCTCATGGATATTCACGGGGCCGAACGAAAAAGATATCCGTACTTTTTCATTAATAAATTCTCCAAGACTTACCCACTAATGGGAGTTGGTACGTTCTTATAACATACGAAAACACCATTATCGTATTTGGTTGTCAAAGTTTACACCAAGAACCCCATGCAGAACACCCAGCATTATCAAACCGGCCCGTAAAACCCCTGGCTTTAGCCCTGGGGATATAAGGGCGTTCCTTGTTTGGGGTTGGGGCATCGGGGATACCTCAACCGCTTGACCTTTTACGACATAGCTACTATATTGTAAAGCATGGAACAGAAAAGAGCCTACAAGTATCGGTTCTATCCAACCGATGAACAGAAACGAACGCTCGCCCGTACCTTCGGGTGTTGCCGCTATGTCTATAATTGTGCATTACGAGAACGCACCGATGCGTACTACCAACATGGAGAGCGTCTCTACTATGACGGCACCTCTGAACGGTTGACCGCTCTCAAGAAGCAAGACGAGCATGTATGGCTCAATGAAGTCTCTTCTGTTCCACTTCAGCAGGCGCTTCGCCACCTCGATAAAGCCTTCCGCAATTTCTTTGAGGGACAGGCCCAGTACCCCACTTTTAAGAAGAAGCGCAATGATCAAGCCGCTACCTATACCGCTTCTGCCTTTAAGTGGGATGGCAAGGTGCTTACCCTCGCCAAGATGGACGAACCTCTCACCATCGTCTGGAGCCGCCCCTTGCCCAAAGACGGTAGGGCGACAACGGTGACAGTCACCAAGGATAGTGCCAATCGCTACTTTGTCTCCTTTCTTGTGGAAGCAGACATCAAGTCTCTGCCTGTCACCCCCAAGATGGTTGGGCTTGATCTCGGTCTCAAGAGCATGATTAGCACCAGCGATGGGCATACCTACGGGAACCCCAAGTTCTTTGCCAAAGATGAGAAGCACCTGGCAAAAGCCGAACGGCGGAAAGCAAAGAAGCAAAAGGGATCGAAGAATCGTGCAAAGGCACGCCTCAAGGTGGCACGTCTTCATAAACGCATTGCTGATAGACGCAGAGACTATCAACACAAGCTCTCGACACAGATCATCCGCGAAAACCAAGTCGTATGCGTGGAGAGTTTGCACGTCAAGAATATGCTCAAGAATGAGAAGCTGGCAAAGGCGATTAGTGATGTGGGGTGGGGTGAGTTCGTCCGCCAGTTGGAATATAAAGCCACCTGGTACGGGCGCACTCTTGTCAAAATTGACAAGTTCTACCCTTCTTCCAAACGCTGTTTCCATTGTGGACATATTCTTGACTCCTTAACGCTTGATATCCGTTTCTGGGAGTGTCCGCAGTGTCACACCTCCCATGACCGGGATATCAATGCGGCAAAGAACATTTTGGCCGCAGGGCTTGCGGCTGCTGACTGTGGAGAGATGGTAAGACCTGGACGGGCGAAAGCTCGTCCAGGCGCATCTCCGCGAAGCAGTAAAGCCCACTCGTGAGGGTGGGAATCCCCCGGCTTTAGCCGTGGGGTGGATGTCAAGGAGCACACCTATGAATGTTATACCCCGGTTGAATCGCTTGCTTGCTAAAGATGGTCGCTGTTTCGATGTCGCTATCGACCATGGTTTCTTCAATGAGCTATCGTTCCTGGACAACATTGAGGACATGCACCGCGTCATCGCGACAATCATCGATGCGAATCCCGATGCTGTCCAGCTTAGCGCTGGTCTCGCACCGCTGCTGCAAAACATACCTGGCAAGGCCAAACCGTCGCTCGTCTTGCGCACTGACGTGGCCAATGTCTATGGTAGGTCCTTGCCCCGCTACCTGTTCAGCCGCCTGATAGAGGACGCTGTTGAGCAGGCACTTTCACTCGATGCCGCCTGTGTGGTGGCGAATCTATTTTTATTGCCCGATCAGCCAGAACTGCACGCCCAATGTATTGAGAATATCAGTCGTCTAAAACCACAATGCAACCGCTACGGTATGCCCTTGATGATCGAGCCGCTAGTGATGCAAACGAATTCTCAAGCTGGTGGATATATGGTCGACGGTGACCTCAACAAAATCCTGCCCCTAGTGCGCCAGGCAGTCGAACTTGGCGCAGATATAATAAAGGCGGACCCATGTGATAATGTACTCCAGTATCACAAGGTGATCGAGGTGGCTGCCGGCCGTCCCGTTCTCGTGCGGGGCGGAGGTAAAACGTCCGACGAGGAGATTGTTGCACGCACCTTCGAACTCATGCGACAGGGAGCCACCGGCATTGTCTACGGACGTAATGTCATCCAACATGAGCGACCGGCCCAAATGACCCGCGCCCTCATGGCATTGGTACACGACGAAGCCACTCTAGAACAGTCGCTCCAGATACTTGTTTCGAGATAAGATAGCTGGTAGTTGGCTCTCTCACAAAGCATCAACCACTGCTTGAGGAAGATAATGCAAAAGCGTGAAATTAACTTCGGTATTATTGGCTGCGGCTTAATGGGCCGCGAATTTGCCAGCGCAGTAGCCCGTTGGTGCCACCTGCTCGATCAAGATGTCGTTCCACGCATTGTTGGCATCTGCGATACGAACCCTGCTATGCTCAACTGGTTCACCGCACACTTTGATACCATCTGCATTGCAACACAAGACTACCACGAGCTGCTGAAATCCCCGCTAATCGAGGCGATCTATTGCGCAGTTCCGCACAATCTGCACGAGCAGTTGTATGTAGACATCATCGAAGCTGATAAGCACCTGCTTGGTGAAAAGCCTTTCGGCATCGACCAGGCTGCCAATGCGCGCATTCTCGCTACAGTACACTTTCATCCACAGGTCATAGTGCGATGCTCCTCAGAGTTTCCATTTTTCCCCGGCGCGCAGAAGATCTTACAGTTCATCAGCGAAGAACGTTTTGGAACAATACTAGAGGTACAGGCCGGCTTTCTCCACAGCAGTGACCTCGATCCAAATAAACCAATCAATTGGAAGCGCCTGGTGGCAGTAAACGGGGAGTATGGCTGCATGGGCGATTTAGGTATGCATGTACTGCATATTCCTTTACGCGCCGGCTGGTTCCCAAACAATGTCCGTGCCCTCCTCTCTAACATCATTACTGAACGGCCTGTACGTGATGGAACGATGCTGCCATGCGAGACCTGGGATAACGCTATGCTCGCCTGCGAAGTAAAAGGTAAAGGACAGCACTTCCCAATGTTGCTAGAGATCAAGCGCATCGCACCAGGCGAGACCAACACCTGGTACCTGCGCATACTTGGCACAAGTTTCTCTGTAGAATTCAGCACAAAATATCCGAAGACGCTGCGCACAATGGCTTATACACCCGGCGAAATACAGGCCTGGCAATCACAAGACCTCGGCTCCGAGTCAGCCTATCCAACGATTACCGGCGGCATCTTCGAGTTTGGCTTCTCCGACTCGATATTGCAGATGTGGGCGGCTTTCTGTGACGAACTCGCGCATCCAGACAACATGCGCCAGCCCTTCTACTGCGTTACACCGGAGGAAACCGAGCAGAGTCACCGCATCCTGACTGCCGCTCTCATCTCCAATCGCCAGGCTCAGGTTGTGCAACTCAAAAGCGAGGGATGAAAAATGAACGCTATTGAACACGCTGATAGCACAAAGCAGGCCAGGTCCACCATCGAAGCAGTAGTTGCCGGGCATATTTGCCTGGACGTGATTCCAACCCTAGTGGGAGGAGCAGTAGTGTTCAGGCCAGGGCAAACGGTCGAAGCTGGCCCCACTGTCTTCTCAACAGGAGGAGCAGTATCCAACACTGGCCTTGCTCTCCACAAGTTGGGAGTTGTCACACGTTTAATGGGCAAAGTTGGCTCTGACGTGTTCGGCCAGGCAATTCTTCAAATCATCGAAACGCATGGCCGCGGGCTTTCAGAAGGAATGGTGGTCGTCCCCGGAGAGTCCAGTTCCTATTCGATCATTCTCAGCCCGCCCGACGCTGACCGTATGTTTATTCACGCTCCTGGCTGCAACGCTACCTTCGGTGCGGACGATATACGCTACGACACGTTGGAATCAGCACAACTCTTCCACTTTGGTTACCCGCCGCTCATGGAGCGCATGTATGCGGATAATGGCGCTGAGTTGACGACGATCTTCCAGCAGGTCAAAGCCATGGGTATTACAACCACGCTCGACCTTTCAATGCCTGACCCCAACAGTACGGCCGGCCATGTTGATTGGTATGCCATTCTTGGAGCAACACTACCATATGTAGACGTTTTCCTTCCCAGCGCCGAGGAAATCCTGCTGATGCTACGAAGGTCAGTTTTTGATCAGCTTGCAGGCAGGATACAGAGTCCTCGGCCGCTCGATCATATCACCCCTGAAATGATCTCGGAACTGGGGCAGGCTTTGCTCGACATGGGGGCAAAGATCGTCGGCCTCAAAATTGGCGACCGTGGGTTGTACCTGCGTACGTCTAACGCGGCAACACTCGCGAAAATGGGGCGTACCCAGTATGTTAATATAGAGACATGGTCTGAGCGTGAACTATGGGCACCTTGCTTCGCAACGCAGGTGGCCGGTACCACCGGGTCGGGAGACACGACAATTGCAGGTTTTCTGATGGGTCTACTGCGCGGCATGACTCCTGAGGAAGCACTCACGGCAGCCTGCGCCGTGGGAGCATGCAGCCTCGAAGCGGTAGATGCCTTGAGTAGGGTACTCAGTTGGCCCGAGACGGCAAAACGCATCGCAGCTGGTTGGTCACGCCTGCCACTTGTGCTTGAAAGTTCAGAATCGGATTGGCGTTGGGACGGAACCCAGCAGATATGGATTGGACCAAAGGACACGCACCGTTAAAGGGCTACTTTTCGGCAGAATAACATCTTAGCGTAAAGGAGAAGAGAAAATAATGCTTACCAGGGAACAACTTTTGAACGCCCAGGCGCGCGCCCGCGAGTACCTGGATCGCGCACGAATAGTGCTGACTGTAGTTGAGGACAAGAACATCGAGGTGGCTGATTTCGGGCTGGGCGAACTGGAGACAACGGGCTTAGAACTTGTCGTGTACGTCAACACCGAACGAGTCTGTGCCAAGGAGCTGGTGCTATTTCCACGCCAGACATGTCCAGAACACCGTCACCCTCCAATCGGTAATGATCCTGGCAAAGAGGAAACCTTCCGTTGCCGGTGGGGTACAGTATACCTTTATGTCGAAGGCGATGCCACTCTCAGTCCAGCCGCCCAGGTACCCAAGGGACGCCGGTCTACCTACACTGTCTGGCATGAGATTGTGCTGCATCCAGGTCAGCAGCACACTATCCCACCCAATACCCTGCACTGGTTCCAAGCTGGCGACGTAGGCGCTGTTGTATCTGAGTTCTCAACGCGCAGTAGAGATGAGTTCGATATCTTCACCGATCAACAGATTCGCCGCACCACGATCATTCAATAGGCAAAAAGGGCGACGAGGAGGGATCACCCGCTCACAACTGTGTAGTGTGAGCTGAGATAAATCCGAGTACCCGTTGCCAGGCATCTGCAGACGCCTCGGCAAAGTCTGTCGCACGTCGATCAAAGAAGCTATGCGGAGCGCCTGGATAGATAATCACTTCGTGTGCGACTCCCGCTTTATCCAAACCCTCATCGAATTCACGAACCTGGTCCACAGGGATGCCAGGATCATCTCCCCCGAAGAGACCAAGCGCAGGGTATTTAATGTGGACAGCTTCTTCAAGCAGAGTGTGTTGTGCACCTTCAACCTTCCTGCTCATTCCAGCATAGAAGCCAATCACTCCGGCAAGGTCAAAGTCCTCATTTGTGCCAGTCAAAAACGAGAGAGTTCCACCCCTACAAAAGCCAACTGTAAATACTGACCTTTGAGCACCTGCACCTGTGCGCAGATGGGCAAGCGCAGCGGAGACATCCGTAAAGAATGAGGTCAGATGCATTTGTTGCACATGCGGCCAGAAATCAAATGACTCATCTCGCGGGCCGATACCTGCGGTACGACCAAAATAATCAATCGCCATGGCAGCGATACCCACCTCGGCGAAGCGCAACGCTAATTCTTTGTAGAACTGGTGCAATCCTCGCACATCGGGATATAGAAGGACCTGCGCTCCTTTCGGGTTGGCGAGATGTGCGAAATAAGCGGCAAAGCGGTTCCCATCTGCCGCCGTCAGGATGATATCTTCTCCGTGGGCGGTTTCACCCTCTCCTGGTGGTAGCGGAGGCCTGGCGTTATCGTCATAACACATACAATCGTATCTCCTTCATTACACCGTAAATGGTGTTTTTGAAATTCATCATGTCACATCTGATAGTAACACGGAAAGAAACTCTTATATGAGTATAGTAATGGACCGATATCCCATGTATCCCTTCGGAGTATTCAGGAACGCAGAATGATACAGGTCGTCGTGCCGTGCGCATAAAGCTTGCCATCCGCATCGGTGAGACGGCCCTCGGCAGTTGCTATGCGACCACCCACGTGAATCACTTTACCCTCACAGTACATCATGCCTGACTCGCGTGTCATCGGACGAAGGTAGTTCACCTTGAGTTCAAGAGTTGTGTAGCCCGTGCCTGCCTGCAACGTGGAGTGGATTGCGCAACCAAGCGCCGAATCAAGCAGTGTCGCTGCCAAGCCACCATGCACGGTACCAAGTGGATTGTAATGATACTCCGCTGGTTGAGCAGCGAAGATGACACGCCCTTCGGTGACTTCCACGATACGCATATCCATCAATATGCCAATGGGGGGAGAGGGAATTTTGCCTTCTTGCATCGCCTTTAGATAGTCCAAGCCGCTCATAGTCCGGCCAGCTTGTGCTCCTGGACTTGGATCCTCCCAGGTAATTGTGCGCGTACGAACGGTCTCTTGAATGCTACTCATCGTGAAATTCCTTTTGTTCCTTAACAAGACTGATTGGCCTGTTTTTCTGCTAAAAAAACTTGTTCTAGAGCTAGTATTACACTCGTACAGTACTGTTGATATAGTTGGTCAGATGATCGACGACACGATAGATATGTACGTTATCTCCATAGAGTTTGCTCATCATAATCGCGCCTTCGAGAGAGGCAATAAGCAGTGTTGCCAGTGCGTCCGCATCCACCTCGGGACGAATTTCCTGCCTTTCGATGCCTTTCATCACGACACGATGAATGGTCGTGCGCCAACTATCCATCGCATTACGCGCCCGTTCTCGTAACGCCGGGTGGGCATCATCAGCTTCAATAGCGGTATTGAGTATGGGACAACCACCGACGAGTGGAGGATCTTCTACCATTCCCTGAAAGACGGAGACGATGGCCAGCAGGCGGTCAACTGCATTCGTTTTGCCTGCAAGCGCGAGCCGTGTTCGCTGCCGCACCAACTCAATTGAGTAATCGAATGCCTCTAGAGCGAGCTCTTCCTTACTTGCAAAATGATTATAGATACCGCCCTTCTCCAGTCCTGTCTCGTACATGATGTCAGAAAGCGACGAGCCAAAGTAGCCCTGACGGCTAAAGAGCTGCGCCGTTCGTGCAAGAATCATTTCCCGCGTTTGTTCACCTTTACTCATCTTCGCCTCCTTATTCAAACCAATCGGTCTGATCTATGTAAATATACAACACGGACAATGCAAATGACCTTCTACAGGTGACCTTTTTTTGATGGCGTTTGGATCAGCCCATTACAATCCTGGTAGTCCATCGGAACGCAGCATATAGTTGATGAATTTATTTACACTATTCTGGTCCATATGGCTTCCAATGCGCGCAAGTAAGATGTTTGCAGGATCCATGCGAATATTCGGCTCAGTGGTAAGATACTCGGAGAAGCCATAGCTTGCAAAGAGTTGCGCAATGAGTTGACGATAACCAAACCGCGTGAGCCCAAGTCTTTCAGTATCCCAATGCCAGGAGAGACCCATCGCGAGGAGAATAACCTCCTCCAATGCATCCAGCTCGAGTGCGAAGGTAAGTAATTGGTGTGCAATACCAAGTCTGCGCCAACGTGAACTGACTTGAACTGCTATTTCATAGGTCTGCTCCAACCCTTCCCACCATGCATCTGCAGGAGCCAGGGTTACCTCACCAACGATCTCCCCCGCTAAGGTATGGGCTAACGTAAGCACAGAATCTGGGCGTTTCGCAATTTCTACTAACAGTTGATGTTCGCGTTCTGGTTGTCGAGCGAATGCACGCAGTCCACTATCGGCCCGCAGACTCTCAACGAACGAAGGTGGACAGAAATTGGTCAAAATCAGTGTCCCTGCACATGTCTCGATTGTTCTACTACAAATCATATTCGTATTACCCCGAAGAGACCTTAGCTGTTCAGTAGCTAGCTTGCCATTCTGGCTCATCTTATTTCGCCTTCCTAATCGATTGTGTCGAAACACCACGAAATGATTTTCTATATTACACTCATCGCCACAAGTACTCCCACATGGCTCACTTTTCAGACCGTTCGGTCTTTTTTGTGCGTAAAAAAATTTAAGTCACACGTATTCAAAGCAATTTTGCTATCATTCCATTATCAGACCGTTCGGTCTGAAGTTAAGAGTAGCATAGTTACTACGGAGTTGTCAAGGATGAACATATTGTGCAGTTTGCAGGGCTTTCTGCCAATACCTATAATACTTGTATTGACTAATTCTTGTAGCACAGAAAGCTTTGGAGGTGAACGAGAATGCCAAATCAGCAACAGATAGATCTTCTCAAGCAAGGGGTGGAAGCGTGGAATAAGTGGCGACAAGAACATGAAAGCACGGAGACAGACCTGAACGAAGCAGATCTGAGCAACATCAATTTAAGGGGAGCCAACTTGAGCAGGGTCAATTTGAGTGGTACAGACCTGAGCAGTGCTGATCTCGGTAAAACAGACCTCAGTTGGTCTAGCCTCGTCGGAGCCAACCTGAGCAGTGCTAACCTTGTCGAGGCCAAGCTGAGTGGCACAGACTTGAGCGGAGCAGACTGCCACGAGTCCGACCTCAGCGCTGCCGATTTCAGTGGAGCAACCCTTCTCGATACGAATTTGATCGGAGCCAACCTGAGCAATGCCAACTTCCACGATGCTGACCTGAAAGGCGCATTCCTCAGGGGGGCTAATCTCACCGGGGCTATCATCTCTTCGGAGCAGCTTAACCAGGCCAGGTCCCCTGATGATCTCCCCTAATCCTACTTATCGGTTTTCACTGACTGGCCACCAATCCATCTTGGTCCTCCTGTGTGTCTGCTCCGAAAGGGAAATTGACACTTTTCCTCTGCACATTGCGTGAGAGAATTGTAGCCGGGGAAAAAATCCCTGGAAATTCTCTCTTTTTATTTACTATTTATGACATAAGGGAACGTTTATGAAACTCCCCACGTTTGTCCAGATCGAACCTGTCGGACAGTGTAATTTGCGTTGTCAGATGTGCGCCATTCAGTTCCGGCGTGATGGCCCTCCCTATGGGCCATTGGCCTTCATGGAATTTGAGAAATTTACGCGCATTATTGACCAATTCGTGAACATCGAGGAACTGCATTTGCAAGGGCTGGGAGAGCCAATGATGCACCCACGCTTCTTCGATATGGTGGCGTATGCTACAGGGAAAGGCATTCGAGTCACTACCAATTCTAACCTGACACTACTTAATGAAAGACGAGCTGAGCGCTGTGTGAAAAGTGGACTCGATAGCCTGCATGTATCCATTGATGGAGCGACTGCCGAGACCTACGAGCGTATTCGTGTGCGCGCTCATTTTGAACGGGTGGTGAGCAATCTCGAGCGTTTGCTGGTAGCTAGAGATCGTCTTGGCAGCAAATTACCGCATCTCATACTCGTCGTGGTGGTTATGCGCCAGAATCTGCATGAGCTGCCAGACCTTGTGCGCTTTGCACATAAATGGTCAATTGAGAGGGTATTTGTGCAACATCTCTGTCACGACTTTGGAGAGTCGAATCTACCAACACATTATAGACCTATGAGGGATTTTATCCAGGCACAGACCTTACTCGAGGAAGATCAACAGCGCATTGAGCACTCCTTTGGAGCGGCGCAGAGCACAGCAAAGGAGTTAAGAGTTGACTTGCGCTTGCCAGCTATCCGGCGGCGGCAGTACTTGCCTAGTACACCTGGCTCGGTCAGATGTACCTGGCCCTGGAGTGGCGCTTACGTTAGTTACCAGGGTTACGCTATGCCGTGTTGCATGGTCTCGACACCAGATCGTATCAACTTTGGCAACATTGCGGAGCAGGGTGTCGAGGAGACCTGGAACAGCGCACCATACCAAGCATTTCGCGAACATCTGGCATCTGGTGAGCCACCCGATATTTGCCGATCCTGCTCAATCTATACAGGTACCTTTTGATGGTTCTTGGTTGTAATGAATTGCACTACTTAATTAAAGAGGGATCTTATAGTTAGATGGAAGTTCGCAATAGTAAGCCTCAAGCCCGAACCCAAACGATAGCTCAACAACCTCTTCGCCTGGATATATCTACTTTGCGTTTATTGTTAGAACTGCAAGGGCCATCACTAGGTCTATGGCGTGCGGCAGAAATCGCAGCTCTACGAGAACAGGTATTTGAACACCCTATTCTTGACCTGGGCTGTGGCGATGGACTAGTCACTTCAATGGTCCTACCGCGAGTGGAGGTTGGCCTGGACCCGGATGAGAAAGTGTTGGTACATGCTGCTCGACGAGGTATCTATGAACGATTGGAAGCGGTTGTCGTAGAGGAATCGCCAATAGCGAATGGAAGCATCGGCACTGTAGTGAGCAATTCCGTGCTTGAACACCTCCCACGCATAGATACTGTCCTGGAGACGGTAGCGCGGATACTCCGCCCAGGTGGACGCCTGCTATTCACAGTACCCACAGAGGCATTCAGTAGATGGCTGGCGTTGCCCTTACATGGCTACGCAACCTGGCGCAATCGTCAACTTTGCCACCTTAACCTGTGGCCGACAGAACGCTGGATGCGGCATTTGCAGCGTGTAGGACTTGAGGTAGAAGAGGTTCGCCCATATTTAAGGCGCGAACTGGTTTATACATGGGACATACTGGAACTCATGCAGCAACTATGGCTGTTCAACAAGCGGTTGGTGGGAATCATCTGGCGACGCATACCACTATCAATGTTGGACCAACTTGCGTTATGGACCTCGCGACTTGACCTTTCAGCTCCCGCTGTTGGTGGTGGTCGTCTGATAGTAGCCCGCAAGCGCTCTGGGTAGCCAGATTGAAATTATGCTAAACCCTGTTTTCGGAGGCAAATTTGTGATACCTGTTGATATTCTTCTTCCTACTTACAATCGTCTCACATCGCTGATTTTGACCCTGGCCGGAATCGCTGCACAAACAGTTCGAGACCTGCGCGTGATCGTAGCCGATCAAAGTCAAGAGCCTGCCGGGGATGCGCGGGTAGTTCAGACCCTGCGGCGAGTGATTGAGGTAAGAGGTGGATATGTTGAATGGCATTACCGAAGACAAGTGCATGGAATCGCTGAGCAGCGTGACTTTTTGCTGAAAAAGGCAACTGCTGATGCGGTGCTGTACCTGGATGATGATGTGCTGATGGAACCCTGGGTCATCGAGCAACTCCTGGACATACTGAACACCGAGCGATGCGGCTTCGTAGGGGCGTTTCCTGCTGGTCTATCTCATCTACATGATGTGCGACCTGAGCAGCAGCTTATCGAGTACTGGGATGGGCCGGTGTCTCCAGAGGTAGTTGATCCCGGTTCACCTCAATGGGAACGATGGCAGCTGCACAGAGCGGCGAATCTCTACCATGTGAGCAAATCACTGGTACACGAAGCTCCACCCCGCCTATATAAGGTAGCCTGGATTGCATCTTGTGTGCTGTACGACCGTGAGAAACTATTGGAGATAGATGGCTTCTCATTTTGGCCACGCTTGCCACGCTACCATTCAGGTGAGGAGGCGCTAGTACAAAATCTGCTGATGAGAAGATGGGGTGGCTGCGCGATTGCGCCATCAGGCACCTATTATTCGCAGGTACCAACTACCGTGTTGAATGACGCTGGCAGTGTCGATGGACATGCGCTAGACCTGCTGCCGGAAATGGTTGAACGCTATATCTCTAGTGTAAAAACTACGCCATGACTGATACATTTACTCCTGGGCTGTTACACCGCCTGCCGAAGATGCCGCGCAAGGTTGCTGTGTTACGAGCTTCGCGCATTGGTGACTTCTTGTGCACAATACCAGCCTTGCGGGCACTACGCATGGGATTGCCAGGAGCAGAAATTACTTTGATTACACTACCCCTCTTGCGGGACCTGGTTTCCAGGTGTCCCTACCTTGATCGATTCATCGCATTTCCAGGCTTTCCAGGAATCGCAGAGCAGTTCTTTGATGCGCGCCAGGCCACACAATTCTTCCAAAGGATGCACTCTGAGGGATTTGACCTGGCGTTGCAGATGCAGGGATCAGGTATCCACTCGAATCCGTTTATGCTGCTCCTGGGAGCCCGCGTGACTGCCGGCTTTGTTCGCTACGGTGATCTTGCCGGGAGGTTAGATGCTGCATTGCCTTTCCCTCAACGGGGACACGAAATACAGCGAATGCTGGCGCTAACCACCTTTCTCGGCGCTCCTCCACGGGGAGAAGAAACGGAGTTTCCACTGAGGCTGGAGGAACATGCAATAGCCGAGATGTTGTTAATGCACCTCAAACGACCCCTGATCGGGCTTCACACCTCGGCGCGTGATGCAACCAGGAGATGGCCCCTCGACCGCTTTGTGGCAGTAGGCAAGGAGTTGTTACAGCGTTACGGCGGTACAGCTGTGATACTTGGCGAGCCGGAGGATCGATCAGACGGTGATGTGCTAGCACAGGAAGTGGAGGGGCCATGCCTGAACCTGGCAGGTAAGACGTCGCTCGTTGAGCTGGGTGCGGTGATCACACGCCTTTCGGTACTTGTGACAAATGATACGGGTCCAGCGCACATTGCTTATGCCCTGGGAATACCCACGGTGACTATATTCGGTGCGGCAAGTCCAAAGAGATATGGTCCCCCAGAAAGGAGGCTGCACCAAGTTTTGTTGTATGAGGTACCATGTAGACCCTGTGGTTATACAACATGCCCAATAGGGTACAGGTGCTTGGCAGGAGTGACGGTACAGCAGGCGGTGGAAGCAGCGTCAGCAGTGATGCAGTATGGATTTCGCAAAGCAGAAGCCTGATGTATAAGGAATTACATCACATCCGTTTCAATCGTATCCGTTGAGGACCTGGCGAGGACAAGCCTCGCCACTACATTTCCAGAAAGCATCAACCGGATTTGATATGACACAGCGAATTATTCAGGCGCCTTTGTTTCGAGCGGCAGAGAGAAATAAAAAGTGCTTCCCTCTCCCAATTTGCTTTCCAGCCACATGCGACCACCGTGCCGAGTAATAATCTGGTAGGCAATGTAGAGTCCCAATCCCAGCCCTTCGACTTTCGTATCCTTACTCCTCTTCACGCGGTAGAAACGGTCAAAAATGTGAGCACGGTCTTCCTCATGAATACCAGCTCCCCTATCGCGCACCCAGATGATCACTTCATCTGGATGGCCCTCTATGCCAACGACAACTGGCGCTTCGGGTGAGCTGTACTTAATGGCATTGCTCACCAGGTTATTCAGCACCTGCTCCAGCCGCTCTTCATCCCACACACCCACAACAGCTTGCTGGACAGTATCCAGCAGGATCGAGCGATTCGTGGTGTTCGCATAATTCTCAACCACTTGCCGGGCCAGTTCAACAATGTTGACGTTCTCCTGCTTGTTGAGCTGAAGCATGTCATCGCGCATACGTGTAATATCTAACATCTCATCGATCAGTTGGTTCAAGCGCCGCATCTGGTGAATAATTATCTCCAGAGCCTGCACGTCTCCTATGAAGTTCTGCTTCCGCTCTCCCGCAGCGTTGCCATTTACCTGGCGCTGCAGGTTGCGCCGAAGCAACTCGGCACCCCCCAGCATTGAAGTGAGGGGAGTGCGCAGTTCATGACTGGCACGTGACAGGAAGTCGTCTCGAAGCTGGTTCAAGCGCTCCACTTCCTGGCGGGCGCGAGCATGTTCTGTTATCTCGACAGCAGAATCAAGCAGAAAACGGATGGGGCCTTGTTGCTCCGCACTGGTAATCGGAGTAAGCGTCCAGTCCCAGATCGTCTCTTGCTCGTCCGGAGGAATCTTGATGCGGGCCTCGGCCAGGCGAATTGGCACGTGGTTGTCCAGCACCGTATTCCAGATGGTATCAGCCTGCTTGCCTGAAGCTACGACCGAGAGTTCATGCCACCTGCCCCCTAGCAGGCTATCCTGCCCAAGCCCATGCGTCCGCGCTACAATCTCCGCATATCGAGGGCTTGCCATAACCAGTTCGGCCGTCTGGGCATCAAATAAGGCCAGTGCCGCGGCATTGGCATTATCAAAGATGAGCCGCAGCCGCTCGCGTTCCGCGTCGATTTCCCTGGCGCGCTGTTCGGTCTCGTCTACCGCGTAGATGACCACACCGGTTACTCTCCCACCGGCGTCATGGGTTGGCACGATGGTATACACGAAGTAATTTTCAACAGTCTCGTCTACTTTTTGGAAGCGAATCAGGATGCGGGGTGACGTGCGCACGACATCTTTCTGGTAGACCTCGCGCGCCAGGCGGACAATCGAGATCCCAGCCTCCCAGAATAGCTCAAAGATTTCGTCTAATGGGCGCCCCTGCACCACCCGATCGCCGAGCAGCCCGGTGTAGCGAGGGTTAAAAGCCTCGACGATCAGGCTGGGGCCGCGAAGCACCATTATGTAGAAAGGCGCAAGTTCTACCATTTCGGCGAGTCGCAGGCGCTCGCTCTCGAGCACGGTCGTCAGTTCCTGCAGCTCGGCCGTACGCCCCCTCAACTCATCGTTGGTGGTCTCCAGCTCTTCATTGGTGGCCTGCAGCTCCTCATTGTTGGTTTCCAGCTCTTCATTGGTGGCTTGCAGTTCCTCATTCGTCGTTTCAAATTCTTCGATAGTGGCTTGCAATTCTTCGTGAGTCAGTACGAGTTCCTCGTTGGCGACCTGCAACTCTTCATTGGCATCCAACAACTCTTTGTTCACATCGTTGAGGCGCTTATTTGCACTGCTAAGCTCATTCATGAGTTGAGCCTGTTCCATCTGTACCGCCTCGAGCTGCCGCCGAGCCTGGACTTGCTCCGTGACATCTACCACGCTAATCGCTGCCAGTTCTGGTGCGCCTGCCTCCATTTGCATCAATGCGATGGAAATTGTTACGAAACGCCCATTCCCCCCGACGGACCCATCGAGTTCAACTTCGGGCAAGGTGAGTGCATTGCGCTCGCGAAAGGTGGTATCGATAGAGGCTCGTACCCCCGTATAAGGGATTCCGCGCACCGCGTGCAGGAAATCCTGTTCATTGCCTATTTCGCGCAGACCGAGAATTCTTCTCGCCGTGGCGTTGGCCGTCAACATGTGGTACGAACGATCGATGACGACCACCCCTACCGGTAGGAAGCGCAGCAGTAATTCGTTGAGTCGGCGCAAGTGCCCGATTTCAAGAGACGGTGCTGATGGCTCTTGTTCGACTATCGGTTTCCCCACCGACCTGTTTGGACGATTGGCGGAGCGTTCTTCCAGGCGACGCACGCTGAGATCCCCTATACTCTGGCGTCGCGCGGCTGGCAACGCGCTGCGCGTACAGCGGTACACTTTCCAGTGCTTGTTGATAAGCTCGTAGTAGGACTGCGTGGGCCGCACCGTTTCCGCTTTGCCCAGGAAAAGGTAGCCACCGGGAGAGAGGGAGAAAGCAAACTGGTTCAAGACGTATTCTTGCAGTTCGGGTGTGAAGTAGATGAGTACATTGCGGCACAATACCAGGTCAATGCGGGGAAACGGCGCGCTGCGGCTCAAATCCTGTTGCCCGAAGATCACCATTTGCCGGAGCGTCTTGGAGATGCGGTATCCATGATCGGCTCGCTCGAAGAAACTGTCACGGTATTCGGCGGGAACGCCTTTGAGGAAATTTTCCGAGTACAACCCCCGGCGAGCAAAGCTGATGGCCGCCTCATCCAGGTCGGTTGCAAAGATCTTCACACTCCATTCGGGGAGTTCCATACCCAGCAGGTCGGTGAGCAGCATGGCCAGCGAATACGGCTCCTCGCCAGACGCACAGCCCGCAGCCCAGAAGCGCAGCACGCGGTCGCGCTCACGGGCCTGCGCCACTAACTTGGGAAGAATCTCGCTTTTGAGATAGGCGAAAGCATCGGGATCGCGAAAGAACTGGGTGACGTTGATGAGAAAGGACTTCACCAGCTCCCCCACTTCTTCCGGGTGCGCTCGTAAATACTCGGAGTATTCCAGCATGGTCCGATTGTGCGTAATAGTCATGCGGCGGCCAATGCGCCGCAGGATCGTCGAGGTCTTGTACGGGCGAAAGTCGATGCTGGCCTGGCGGCTCACCTGCTCGAGAATGCCTTGCAGGACATCCTCCGTTTTCTCCTCGGTGTGCGGCAGGCTCACCCCTGTCAGGAGATCATAGAGCAAGGAGCCGATGTTTTCTATATTGACCTCAAAGTCAATCACGGTGGGCGGGAGAGCAAGCGGCATTGAAGGATAGCGTGCAGTCTGTGGGTCCTGGACGATAACCGTCCCCCCTGCATTTTTCACATCCACCGCGCCCACGGCACCGTCGGAGCCAGAACCAGTCAAAATAACGGCAATTAAGCGATCTCCGTAAGCGACCGCTGCGCTTGAGAGGAGCAGGTCGACCGATGGTCTTGGCCTCGAGGGTCTCTGCGAATCTTCCTGTACCTCGACGTGATCATCTTGAATGCTCACCAGGCGATTGGCCGGTACTACATAAATTTTCCCTTTCTCAAGCTGACTGGTAGACATGACAAGCTCAACCGGCAATGGGGTACGTCTGCGAAGTATGCTGTCCAGGCTGCTAGGTCGGCTGGGATCGAGATGCTGGGCAAGGACAATCGGCGCTGGAAAGTCGGCTGGCAGATTGCTCACCAGCACAGAAAGCGCCTCAACACCTCCGGCGGAAGAACCTACGACCACAAGGTCGCCGAGGCTAACAGCTATGTTCCTGGCCTCTTCCTTTACAGATGCATCGTCGCTCATTACTTGCTCCCAGGTGAAAAAATATGTAGGCAGATGCCGCAGAAATGCATCTCTGAAAGGGTGCGTCTAGTATAGCTATACTATATGCCTGCGGCCCTCATCTGTCAAGCAATTTGTTACACCTGGTTTAGTATTTTTTCTCTTTTTAGCTTCATCGCGCCAGGTCCGGTGTGCTGACACTGCTCTCTGATGCGCTACCCGGCTCTTCCTGCTTTAAAACCCGCCGGATGGTGATAGCACGTTGCTCGGCGTCATGTGATCGTTTCTCAAAGCGTCTGGCCAACCAGTCCTGATCGCGATCATACGCTTGTTGCGCCATGCGGCGTGACAGACTCGCGCGCTCCTCCAGCGTCTTCAGCGCCGCCCACAGTGCCATCTCGAACTGTTCGGTCTGTGCCGCGAGAATG